>ERZ773059.21-NODE-21-length-72676-cov-16.731317_pt1 | contig 72676 bp, 60 predicted proteins | sample MGYA00580514_ERZ773059 | MGnify/ENA primary metagenome ERZ773059 (study PRJEB29015, sample SAMEA2737981) | human oral metagenome | biome: human oral; feature: human-associated habitat; material: dental | place: China | collected 2056 ...
TGGACTTTCGTTCGGGTTTTTCGGTGATAACAGGCGAAACAGGAGCAGGAAAGAGTATCATACTTGGTGCACTTGGACTGGTTATGGGTCAGCGGGCCGACGTGAAAAGCATTAAGCACGGAGCTGAGAAGTGCACCGTTGAGGCGCATTTCAACATCGCCCACTATGGGTTAGAGTCTTTTTTCGAGCAGAACGACCTAGACTATGACGCCAACGACTGCATCATTCGCCGCGAGATAAACGTTTCGGGTAAGAGTCGTGCCTTCATTAACGATGCTCCTGCGCCGCTAGCGTTGGTCAAGGAGTTGGGCGAACGCCTCATCGACATTCACAGTCAGCACCAAAATCTGTTGCTCAATAAGGAAGATTTTCAGCTTAACGTTATCGACCTCATCGCCCAAAACTCCGCCCAACTGGCCGAGTACGCCGAGGCATACGATAAATATAAGGCAGCAGAGAAAGAACTACGACAGCTGGAAGAACTTATCAGTGGCAACAAAGAACGCGAAGACTACCTGCGTTTTCAGCATGCCGAGTTGGAAGAGGCCAAGCTAGAAGACGGTCAGCAGGAGAGTTTGGAGCAAGAGTCGGAAATAATGTCGCATGCCGAAGACATTAAGGCGGCACTTTATCAAGCTGTTGAAGGCATCGATGGCGAAAGCAATAGCATGCTTGGCAGCTTGCATACCTATGTTGGCAAGCTGCACGACATCGAAGAAATATATCCCAACGTAAAGGAATTGGCCGAACGACTGGATAACTGTTATGTCGAACTGAAAGACATTGCCCAAGACTTGGGTTCGCAGGTAGAGGACGTAGACTTCGACCCGCAACGCCTTGAAGAGATAACCCAACGGCTGAACATTATCTATTCGCTTGAAAAGAAATACCGACTAGATAGCGTGGCCGAACTCATCGCCATGCACAACGACATTAAGCAACAGTTGCAACACATCGACAACGGCGACGCCGACTTGGAAGAAATGCGCGAGAAGAAGGAGCAGACGTTGGCCATTTGCACCGAGAAAGCCGCAAAACTAACCGCCATTCGTCAAGAAAAGGCGCAGCAGATTGAGCAGCAATTGCAGTCTATGCTGATGGAATTGGGCATCCCCAAGGTGCAGTTTAAGATAGCGTTGAGTGCCAAAGAGCTGTCGCCCAACGGCTGCGACAAGGTTTCTTTCCTTTTCAGTGCCAATACCAACACGGCTTTACAGCCCGTAAGTCAGGTGGCATCGGGTGGAGAAGTGGCCCGTGTGATGCTCTCGTTGAAGGCGATGATAAGCAATGCGGTTAAGTTGCCCACCATTATCTTCGACGAAATAGACACAGGCGTTAGTGGAAGAGTGGCCGAAAAGATGGCCAATATCATGGCCGACATGGGCAAGACGGATAGACAGGTGATTGCCATTACCCACTTACCACAGATTGCCGCGCTGGGTACGACCCATTATATGGTGTCGAAAGAAGAGACCGACCAAGGCACAGTGAGCCACATGTGTTTGCTCAACCCAAGCGAACGCGTTGGCGAAATAGCCAAGATGTTGAGCGGTAGCGACGTATCGGCCGCAGCCATAGACAACGCCAAGACACTGCTTGGCATACAATAAAAATACAGAAACAGTAATATATGAAATCAGTTTTCTTATCCTTGCTCTTCACATGCTTTGCCCTCGTTGCGCAGGCGCAGTCGGCTAATGTGCAGAAAGTTTTGAAATCGGTGTTCAGTCTCACCACATTTAAGAAAGACGGAAGTCTCCTTGCCTCAGGTAGGGGCGTGTTTGTGGGAGCTAATGGCGAGGCGGTGAGCACATGGGCACCCTTTGTTGGAGCCGACAGTGCCATTGTGATAGATGCCAATGGCAATAAGCACACCGTAGATGTAGTATATGGTGCAAGCGAGGTTTACGACCTTTGTAAGTTTAAGGTTAACGCCATTACCACGCCCGCACCTGCCGCTAAAACCCAAATGGCTGTGGGGGCGCGTGCTTGGCTTGTGCAGTATTCCACAGGAAGAGCGCAAACAAGCGCATTGAAAGTGAAGAAGGCCGAGCCGTTTATGACCGATTGTTACTTCTATCAGTATGACGGACAACCCGAGAGCCTACACGTAGGCTGTCCTGTAACCAACGAAAAAGGCGAGGTTATGGGCTTGTTGCAGCACTCAAAGCTCAGCGGCGACTACAATTCTGTTGACGTTCGTCTCGCCGAAACCTTTAAAACCACGGGCTTGTCGGTAAACGAACCTATCTTAAAGCAAACCACCATACGTATGGCCTTGCCTGATAAGCAAGACCAAGCCTTACTTATGCTGATGCTCGAGGCAGGGCAAACGTCGCCCTCGCGCTACCTGCGCTATGTGGAAGACTTTATCCATAAGTTCCCTAAGTCGGTTGAAGGATATGTCTCGAAGGCCGAGTTTTACCTCGCCCAAAACGACTTTGGCAAGGCCAACGCCACCATGCAGACGGCTTTAAGCATGGCCGACAAGAAAGACGAGGCACATTATAACCTGGCCAAACTTATCTATCAGAAGGAGATTAAGCAGGCCAACATGCCTTATCCGCAATGGAACTTAGACCTTGCATTGGCCGAAACAAACAAGGCCTACGCCCTTAACCCATTGCCTTTGTACAAACATTTGGAGGCACAAATCGTCTATTTCAAAGGCGAATACGCCAAGGCTTACGAGCAGTTTATGGCTCTGACGAAGACCAACCTTCGCAATGGCGAACTGTTTTACGAGGCAGCGCAGTGCAAACAACAGCTAAAAGCACCCTTCGCGGAGATTTTAACCTTGCTTGACAGTGCCGTAACAGCGCAAGATGCCAACCTTTCTGCCCCTTACGTGTTGGCTCGGGGTACGGCTTTGCATGGTGCACAGCAATACAAGAAAGCAATGGCCGACTATAATCGCTATGATAGCTTGATGTTGGGGCGTGCCTCGCACGACTTCTATTATACGCGCGCCTTGTGCGAAGTGCAGTTACGTCAGTTTCAACAGGCGTTGAACGACTTTGCCCACGCCATCGTTCTTAATCGCGCAGAGCCCACCTATTATGCCGAACTAGCCCAATTGCAATTGCGCGTTAACCAGAAAGACGATGCCGTTGCTACGGCCGACTTAGGCTTGCGCATTGCTCCCAATTATCCCGATCTTTACCTCATAAAGGGCTTGGCCTTGGTAAACGACAACAAAAAGGCAGAAGGCCTGGCGGCATTGAACAAAGCAAAGGAACTGGGCGACACGCGCGCCGATGACCTAATAAAGAAGTATAAGTAGAAACGAACGTGGGGTGGGGCGCGTAAAATAACAACAGGCGGTACCCGGATGGACTTCGCTTACCTATGTGCAACCGCACGAAGAACGCCTTGCCTCACGTCCTTTCGCACCCAACGAACAACCCTTAGGCAGCACCAGTTGCAGTCACTCATCGCATAATGGAACAACAATATCCCTCCGCCCTCTTAGAAAAAGCGGTGTCCGAATTTAGTAGGCTACCAGGCATTGGCCGCAAAACGGCCCTTCGGCTGGTGCTGCATTTGCTGAAAACACGCGTTGAGGACGTGGAGTCTTTTTCCTCATCCATCCTCAAAGTGCGTAAAGACATTAAGTATTGCCAGCTTTGCCACAACATCAGCGACACCGAAACGTGTGCCATCTGCGCCAATCCACGTCGCGATGCGGCCACCATTTGTGTGGTGGAAAACATCCAGGACGTGATGGCCATTGAGAATACGCAGCAATACAACGGCCTATATCATGTGCTAGGAGGCGTTATTTCGCCTATGGATGGTGTGGGACCGAACGACATTGAGATTAATTCTTTGGTTGAACGAGTGGCAAAAGGCGGGGTGAACGAAGTGATATTGGCATTGAGCAGCACGATGGAGGGCGACACCACCAACTATTATATCTCGCGAAAGATTGCCCCTTACAAGGTGAAGACGAGCGTTATTGCCCGTGGTATCTCCGTGGGCGACGAGATAGAATATACTGATGAGGTGACCCTTGGCCGCTCTATCATCAACAGAACATCAATAGGATAAACGTAGAAGGTTTAAGTTTCTGAGTTTGTAAGTTCGTGAGGTTATGAGTTTACAAACTCATGAACTTACAAACTCACGAACTCATGAACTCAAAAACTCAAACAATATGAAACCCCAACAAACGCTCAATCTCATTTTTTACACTTGCATTGGGTTGTCGTTATTGGCAGCTTTGCTGTTCGAAACCGACATGTTGATAGGCGGATGGTGGGCCGACAACCGCTCGGCCGACTTCCTTTGCACCGCAATTCTCGAACTGCTTTCGCTTTGTGCCATCCCAGTGGCGTTCCGTTTGGTTCGTCCTGGGCATTCTAACACAGGCAAGATGAGTTACGATTGTCGTGCCATTTTTCGGCTTGTGCTGTTGGGCTTGCCTTTGTTGCTCAACACCTTTGCCTATTACGCCTTCATGGGTGTACCCTTTGGCTACATGGCCATAATCCTTTTTCTCTGCTTACTCTTCGTAATGCCAACGCGTAATCGCTACGAACGCGAGAAAGCCAGTTTGCAAACCAACGACAACAGCTCCGAAAATGCCTAAACTTACGGTGATTATCGTTAACTACAACGTGAAGTTTTATGTAGAGCAATGCCTGCATTCACTTCGCAAAGCCTTGGCCGACGTGGATGCCGAGGTGTATGTGGTTGACAATCATTCGCACGATGGGTCGGTGGAATATCTGCAAGAGCGGTTTCCCCTGGTAAACATCATCGCCTGTATGCACAATTATGGCTTTGCCTACGCCAACAATGTGGCCATCAAACAGAGCCGAAGCCAGTATGTGCTGTTGCTCAATCCCGATACCTTTGTGGCCGAAAGCACTATACAAACGATGCTAAGCTTTATGGACGAACATCCACAGGCTGGCGGTATGGGCGTGCAAATGCTGGGCGCCGACGGACAAAGGGCGATGGAATCTCGCCGTGGCTTGCCCTCGCCAATGGTGTCTTTCTATAAGATGACCGGCCTTTGCGCCCGTTTTCCGCAAAGCAAACGTTTCGGCAAGTATTATCTTTCGTATCTGCCGTGGGATGCTCCTGCCCGCATCGAGGTGATAAGTGGTGCGTGTATGATGGTAAGGCGTGAGGCGTTTGACAAGGTCGGGCTGCTAGATGAAGACTATTTCATGTATGGCGAAGACATCGACTTGTCTTACCGCATACTCAAAGCTGGTTACGAAAACTGGTATTTGCCGTGCCAAATACTTCATTATAAGGGCGAAAGCACCCACAAGTCGTCTTTCCGTTACGTGCATGTGTTTTATCAAGCCATGCTTATCTTCTTTCGCAAACACTATCGGCACACGCGCTTTTGGGTGTCGTTGCCCATCAAGACGGCCATCTATTTCAAGGCATTAACGGCCTTGTTAAGCATCCAAACGCGTGTTTTGCGCCGCGCATTGGCCTTACGTCCGAGGCGAAAGCAGCAGCCGGCGTATCGTTTTTACGGGTCGCAGACATCGTGTTTGGCTATCCAGCAAATGGCCAAACGCAAGGGGTTGAGCGTGGAATGCACCGTGGCCAACGAGCAAACGCTGCCTTTGGGTCACGCCACAGCCGCAGAAACGCTTGCGCAACCCACTGTAATGGTTTACGATAGCAGTGTGTATAGCTATCAAACCATTCTCGAAATCATGTCGAAACATCCTCAAAAAAACGTCACCCTTGGACTTTTCAACCCCGAAACGCAATTGCTTATCACCACTAACGACATTATCAAATGAACAATCCCATTGTAAACTTGCGTGCGATGGAACCCGAAGACCTCGACACGCTTTATAAAATAGAGAACAATCAAGCGCTTTGGGCAGTTAGTGCAACAAACGTTCCGTACTCGCGCTTTGCCTTACACGAATATGTGGAGACCAATACTAACGACATTTATGCCGACAAACAGGTGCGAATGATGATTGATAACGAGGCTGGCGAAACCGTGGGCATCATTGATTTGATGAACTTTTCGCCCCAACACAGTCGTGCCGAAGTGGGTATTGTTATCATGAAATCTCATCGCCACAAGGGATATGCCACGGCCGCTTTGAAAAAACTTGTGGCATATGCTAGTCAAACGCTGCACCTTCACCAGCTGTTCTTGGTGGCCGAATGCGATAACGAAAGCTGTTTGCGGCTGTTCGAGAAACTAGGCTTTGTGCAAACGGCTCTGCTTAAACAGTGGTTACAGCTGAAAGAGGGCGTGTATAAGGATGCTTGTTTGATGCAGTTGTTCTTGTAGTAGGTGATGAGTTAATGGGTTAACGAGTTGATGAGTTGACATGTTGATAAGTTAGCAAGTTGACGAGTTAACAAGTTGACGGGTTGATAAGTTGACAAGTTAACGAGCCTATCAGTTAACAAGTTTACGAATTTACAAGTTACCAAGGGAGCAGGCGCGCCACTTAGCCATGTTTGGCTTAACCCAAGGGCCGATAATTAATAAGCGAAAAGATTTGCTTTTGGAATGCGGGTTGTACACTGCCGTTTGTTGCCAATGTGTTAGTGAAAACTATTTGTACCGTGGCTACAAACACGCTTGTAGTGTGTGTACAAGCGTCGAAGCCGTCTTGACTTTTAATATCCTATAAATAGAGAGGAGTGCAGGACAAGTCAACTCACGGGCCTATAAACTAACGAAAGCCCAACAACTCCCGAAGACATTAGCTCCCCAATTCACAAACACATCGGGTAAAAACTTAATTTTCTAACTTTTATTTTACAATGTCACTCTAAATTCCGCGCTGTTCTAGCGCAAATACAGGCCATAAAGTAGGTAAATTGTCCCTATTTCTAGTCTTTCACGCATTCCAATATGTTCGTTTTTAAGAAAAAAGCCTGCATTTTGCACCATTTAGCCTCTCTAGTTTGGCTGAATGCTCGTAATTCCTCAAGCCCAATTACTCGCTTTTAACCCTAAAAACCTGCTTTTTAACAGCTATTTAGCCCTTTTCGACCATATATCTAATGGTTCAGGAAGGTTTTGTTTATACCATTTCAGTGTATTTTTATGCTTTTCGTCTTGTATTTAGCCGCATTTTGAACGGCGTTTAGCACCATTTTACCCTGCGTTTAGCATCAAAACGCAGTGCATTTTGCGGCAAAACGCACTGCATTTAGCACCAAAACGCACTGTGTTTTGCACCATTTTACCTAGCATTTAGCGGTAAATAGCCCTAAATATGGTGTAGATGGTGGCGTTTTTAAATAAAAATTCATTTTGTTGTGTTTGTAGGCTAACCCCTTTTTGCATCGAAACCAACCTCCGCGAGAATCGATTTTTTGCAGCAAGGTGGGCGATTGGTGTACAAAAAGGGCACTCATAGTGTTAAATTTCATACCGAATAGTTTACATCCATTGATGTGTAACCGCGTGGATAAGTTAACAAGTTGACGAGTTAACCAGTTGACAAGTTAACAAGTTGGCTAGTGGACGAATGGGCAAGTTAACGAGTGGATAGGTGAACGAGTTAATCGTTCTTTTCTTGTTCCTCTAAAAGTGCGTTTTCTCGCCACGACGATGTTCGAGCAAGCTCGACATTGTTCATTTGGCTTAACGAAAACGTTCTTTTCTCGTGTCTTAACATAAATACGTCCATTTCTACATAAGAACAGATGGAACATAAAGAAATGCGCTTTACTTTTTCCTCATTATGTGCCACAGGAAAGATGCTTTCAACTTGTAAAGATTGTATTGAAAAAACTCCCGCCAGGTTACCTTTGGGGGGACATAGCCATGTTTTGCCACAGGCGAATGGGACAGAATTTCAGATTTCATCATATCTTTATTTGGCACGTCATAGATGAACGGGGCGTTTATCTTGGTTTTGCAGCACAAAGACATAACCTCCTCTTAATCTGTAGAAAGATTAAAAGTCAAGACGGTTTCGTCTTGTGGTGTCCGTACAAGGGGCTTTGTAGTGTTATCTTCTCTCCTAAAACAACCGCGTTTTTGGTCTATTATGTATGTGTCTGCATCGGCGGCCTCTACGCTCTCAACATCGTAAGTCAGGCTAACAGTCCATATTCTGCCTTTACTGATGTCGACATAATATAGCTGTTCGTAACAAGAAAGCGTGCCGGCATTGTTGTAGTATTCATAGCAAAGAATAGAGTCTGAAACCACATTGTTCGTCAACAGCAGGGCGTAGGTCTTGATATGTTCTTCTGTGTCGGTTCTCGTCTTGTATGATTTAAACTTCATTTTATGGCTTTCATCCAAGCGGCAGGCCGTAGTCGGAGTGTTGGAATGCAGCTGATAATAATTGCATTTCAACTTTTCGAGAATACATCCACTTGCATTTTCTGCGCATGTGGCATTTACATTGTGGGCGAAGTTTGGAGAAGACACCAAGCTGTCTCCTAACAATTGTGCGTTGTTTCGGCTTGTTTTGTCTAGCACCTTCATAAGATACTCCGCCGTATTTGTGGGAGATTGCATCACGTTAAAGCTGTCCACCACCGTCCATTTCCCTTCTTTTAATAGGAAAGTAGTGTATTGTGCATCGTCGTTAGGTGTGAAATCGCCCTTTTGGATGTCTTTTATCATGCCCTTATCTATGGCGACAGCGAAAATGTTATACTGTTTTATTGCTGTTGTTATATGCCGTTCAATGTCTTTGGCGTATAGGTGTGGGCGTTCATTGTCTTTGTCTTTCCAAAAACCCACCTTATTATATACGTCCCAAAAACTTCGTTCCTTGGCGGTGCGACCAAGAAAATAAACAGTGTATAGGTATGTGGACGTTTCTCCTGTGAAGTAGGGCAGCATTGTTTCCTCGCCGTCTGTTAGTGCAAACGGCGATGTTTTGTGCTTACTTTCCATGAAGTCGATGGGAGTTGCGTGTAAACACCAGGTGTGGACAAACACGCCGAACAGGAGTATGGCTGAAACGAAATGTCGCTTGCTTATTGTTAATGGCATATTATATCGGTAGTATAAGTTGAAATGGTGGTGTTAATGTTTGGGACTCTTGGTTCCTCATTGAGAGGCAATTGCAGACATCAGTTGTTTGTGTCGTTGCCTTTGCAAATATAACACTTTCTCTTAGAAAAACGAAAAAACGGAAACGATAAGTGTGCTGCTATGGCGGTAACTGCGCAACCTCTGCCGCTCTAAATTTTTAAATGTGCGCTTAAAAAATATGATAAACATTTTGCGGTTTCAATAATTATGTCTACCTTTGCACCGCAATTAAGAACAGTAGCTTAACAAGGTGCGTTAGTTCAGTAGGTTAGAATGCCTGCCTGTCACGCAGGAGGTCACGAGTTCGAATCTCGTACGCACCGCAAAGTTAATGTTCGCACATGGAAAGGTGCGTTAGTTCAGTAGGTTAGAATGCCTGCCTGTCACGCAGGAGGTCACGAGTTCGAATCTCGTACGCACCGCTTAAAGAGGAAGTGCCAATAAAAACATTTCCTCTTTTTTTCTTCTCTTTTTCGCTTTATTTCTATTTCTTTTGAGTATTCGAGGATAATAAGTATCTTTGTGATTAAAAAGTAATTTAATATGACGGCAATTTCTTATTCAACACTTAGCTCTAACTTTGCACGAGTAAAGTCTCTTGCACCCTCGAAAGTGGGGAAGTTGATTGGTGGTAAAGTCGAAGCGAACATCAAAGCCAACATTTTTTAAAATGCTTGTGCTATTAGAATGTCGTATGCTTTTAATTATTCAGGCATGCCTATAAGCCGGTATGATGGGAGTGTCTCTTCGGGGAAAGATAAAAAATGGTACTTGTATCGAGTAGCAGACATGAAAAAGTTTGTTAAGAAACATATAGGAGGGTCTCCAATAAAGGGGCATGCAGCAAAAGATTTTCGAGGGAAGAAAGGTGTTATTATCTTTTCCGACTGTGAATGGGACGATGCTGCTGGGCACATTGATTTGTTTGATGGGAAAGAAGTCGAAGGTAACGGGTACTTTGATGAATGTGGAATGGCTTTATTATATGAACTTAAATAACAGCAATATGAGAACTTCTGGCTGGTGTATCGTCATCTCTTTTCTTGCAGTGGTATTATTTGCAAACTGCAAGGATGCAGATAACCGACTTTTTGTTGCTGAACGAAATGGGCTTTATGGGTATATAAACGCCCAAGGCGATACTATTGTTGATTGCACATTCCCCTTCGCTTATACAGATACTATTTCGCGCATTGGTTTCGTTGCAGATAGTGCGGGCGCAATTAAATGTTTTAACAACAAAGGTGAGTTTCTCTTTAAGGTCTTTAATTACGATAACGGACCAGACTATCCTGCCGATGGGTTGTTTAGGATTGTAGATGATAACGCACTTGTAGGATTTGCCAATACGCTGGGGAATATCGTCATCTCACCACGCTTTAAATTTGCTTATCCTTTTAAAGAGGGACATGCAAAGGTGACTGATACAGGCGTGTTGGTGCCATGTGGTGAAGGTGTAGATCGCCATACCGCTTGGCTATCCGATAAATGGTATTTCATTTCGAAGAAGAAAAGATAAGCAACAGTATAGAACAATAGGCCTATAACACTGTTCAATGTATAGAGCTTGTATTTGCTTTTTGCAAACTTGGCTCTATCATTATCTGCAAGATAGTAGACGAACAAACTTGTTTATCCACACCTCGCATTAAAAAATGCTTGTACAAAAAGAGGATGTGGCAGTCTTGACACTTCCTCTTTTTATTGGTTTGTTCTTTATGGCTTTTGTACCGAACCGACATAACCTATCTGTGCCGTCTCATAATGTATTTCAGCTTTGGGACTTCAATTATCTCGTTGATTTCAAAGCCAAGTTTCTCATAGAGTTTCTTTGCATTTTGGTTGAAGTCGAAGACAGTCAAAGAAATACTTTCAATATTGTCATCCTTAAAAATGAAATCTACAAACCTTTTTAGTGCCTCTGTGCCTAAACCCAATCCTGTTTTTTGAGGATTTATTACAAATCTGCCTATGTGTATGTTGTCTTTGCCAATTTGTATTTCTTGTATCATTCCGACAAATTCCCCATTATTGAATATGGAAAATACATTTTCGAGGTCCTTTATTTTACCATAACTCAACGGATAAGAGATTTTGGGACCCATCCATTGCTCCTGAAACGCTTTTCCTTGTTCATTAGACCACTTACATAAAAGCGAGGCATTGTCTTTGTTTATTCCCTTTTCAAGTTTGATGTTCATGTCTAGGCGTTTGAAAAACTTCGAAATACACTCACCCTAAATGTTTTGTTAATCGATAAGGAGAGGTTTCTAATCAATTTCTTTTCTTATTATGGAGGTCTGCTGATAAGTGGGTGGAGAAGATTACCTGCTCACTAATTACCAACTATACCTGCTTTTTCGTTTTGTTGGCAGATAGGGAAAGTGCGCAAACCCTGTTCACAGTATGGGTTAACCGCACCTTCCATATTTTTTTTCAACGCACACTTAATGTAGTGTTGCAAGGGCATTACAGCTTTTCCAGCGCCTGTTTGATGTCGGCTAAGATGTCTTCCACATCTTCGATGCCCACCGAAAGGCGGATGAGATCGGGTGTAACACCAGCCTCGCGAAGTTGCTCATCAGACAGTTGTCGGTGCGTATGGCTGGCTGGATGCAGCACGCAGGTGCGTGCATCGGCCACATGCGTAACGATAGCAATCATCTTTAACGCGTCCATCCACTTCACGGCAGTGACCCTGTCGCCCTTCAAACCGAACGAAAGCACGCCACACGAGCCGTTGGGTAGGTACTTTTTCGCCTTCTCGTGGTTGGCATCGTCTTCCAAACCGCAGTAATGTACCCATGCCACATGTGGGTCATTATGTAGATATTCGGCCACTTTCTGTGCGTTTTGACAATGCTGTCGCATGCGTAGGTGTAGCGTTTCAAGTCCGATGTTGAGCAGAAATGCGTTCTGTGGGCTAGGAATCGAGCCGAGGTCGCGCATCAGTTGAACCACCATTTTCGTGATATAAGCCATCTTTCCGAAAGCCGTGGTGTAGGTAAGGCCGTGGTAAGAGGCATCGGGCGTGCACAATCCTGCGAATTTTTCGGCGTTCGTTTCCCAGTCGAAGTTGCCGCTATCCACCACAACGCCGCCAACAGCGGTGGCATGTCCGTCCATATATTTCGTTGTAGAGTGGGTAACGATGTCGCATCCCCACTCAAAGGGGTTGCAATTGATGGGCGTGGCAAAGGTGTTGTCCACAATTAAGGGTACGCCATTGCGGTGGGCAATGCGTGCGAACTTCTCAATATCGAGCACTGCGCAGCTGGGATTTGAAATGGTTTCGCCGAAGAGCAGCTTGGTATTGGGTCGGAAAGCTGCCTGTATCTCATCGTCCGAGGCGTCGGGATGAACAAACGTGCAGTCGATGCCAAGCTTTTTAAGCGTTACTGCAAAGAGGTTGAACGTTCCGCCGTATATCTCGCTTGAAGAAACAAGGTGGTCGCCCGCCTCGCAGATGTTAAACACGGCATAGAAGTTGGCGGCTTGTCCGCTCGATGTGAGAACTGCCGCCACGCCGCCTTCTAATGCGGCTATTTTCTTCGCAACAGCATCGTTGGTTGGGTTTTGTAAGCGTGTATAGAAGTAGCCTTCTTTCTTCAAATCGAAAAGCATGGCCATCTCTTCTGTGTTGTCGTACTTGAAAGTTGTGCTTTGAATAATGGGCAATACGCGGGGTTCGCCGTTCTTAGGTTGCCATCCTGCCTGTACGCATAAAGTCTGTTTCTTCATCGTTCTGTTGTATTTTAAAGTTGTTGCTAGTACTGCTTGCAGTGTGCAAAGTAACTAAAAAAGAGTGAGATAGGCAAGGAAAGAAAAGAATAAGGAAGAATGAGTTTCCATGTAGAAAGGATTTCTAAGCAAATATTGTACAAATATGTCTGGCTTTGATGTGGTTCGGTATGTATTATTGGGTTATTATGAAGTCTCTTTGGGGTACTCATCAACAATAGCTGATTAAATTTGTTTAATTGCATGTTGTTGAATTATGATGTTTGACATTAATTCTTTACTTTTGCATTTAAAATAATTAAAAACAAAAATCTAACTTTGATGAATACAAACAAGAAGAACATAAAAGTTATAGGTGGAGATTTAAAGGCATGTCCTAAAAATTCCCCACAAAGGTTCAATCGTTGTTCCTCGTATTGCCCTTCACTGTCTTTTTGCTTTTATCTGGCATCTTTCGCTTACTCTTTCAGTAGCATAATAGCCCACTATGCTCCTTCAAGAAGTAAGCAAAACCTGCCCTGCTAAAAGTTAAAATAGAGCAAAGGTAAATTTTAGAACCTGCCTATAATTTCACCCATGTAGCTAAGAACAAAACTTTATGAAATGTACAAAACAAAGGATTTTCATTAGATGTCTTTGCATCATTGTATTTAGTGTTACCTGCTTACAATGTAAAGCCTATGGCTTGCGTGGACGAGTTGTTGATGGTTCCGGAATTAACCCCCTAGTCGGTGTCAACGTCAAGGTGAAAACAGACTCGGTAACCGTTTTGTTGCAAGCCCAAACCGATGTAGACGGTAATTTTGTGTTTGCCAACTTGTCGCAAGAAAACATTACGATAGAAGTGTTGTGCATGGGATATTCTTCGTTTAGTACCTGCGTTCGGGGTAACAATACAGACCTCGACCTTGGCGTCATCTCGCTTAAGCCCAGCTCTATAACGCTAGACGAGGTGACGGTTACGGGTAGCAGAACCATCGAATTAGCCGACAAGTATCTTATTTTCCCAACAGAACAAGAACTGAAAAGGACATCTGAACTTATCGAACTGTTGAACGAGTTGAAAATAAACATGCCTGGACTGAAAGTAAACGAATCCCAACAAACCCTTTATGTTGACGGCGGCAAGCCCATACTTATGTTAAACGGAAAGGAAGTGGGTATGGAAAAGATACGAAATATTGACCATAGGCGCATACAGCGCATAGAATACAGCAATGTTTCTGGCATTCGCTATCTAGACCGCGGTGCAACGGGTGTAATAAATTTCATCATGAACGGCTTGCATGATGGCGGTTTGGTGTCGGTAAACACCAACAACGCACTGACGACGTTTCGTAACCGGGCGAACATAAATGGCACTTACCATGTAGGAAAGTCGGAGTGGAGTATTAATTACAATACATTATGGCGGAGATCGGGACACGAATACACCGACAAGGACGAGCGGTTTGTGGGGCGGACCGATGATATCATACGTAGCCAGATGGGACTTCCCTCGGCAATAACCGACTTCGACAACAGCTTGACGATGGACTATACCTACACGCACAGCCCTTCTACCGCCTTTATGGCCATGTTTGGACTGAAGTATCATGACAAGGACGACAAAGAGGCATACCGCATTGTTGAGCGACAAGGCGCGAACACCGAAACGTTTGAAAGACGTTACTACAACGAAAGGAGACTATTAACCCCCTCGCTCGACCTCTTCTTCAAGACCGCGGTGGCAAATAACCAAACGGTAGAACTCAATGCAGTGGGCACAATGTCGGCTGGCGATTACAATCGCGGACTTAACGATGGTGGGATGTATGCACAGCGAAATGTAACCACAAACAAAAGCATCAACGTTAACGGTGAAGCCCTCTATACCCTAACGTTTAAGCGCGCCACAACCAAAGTGGGGTTGAGCTACACTCACAGCCATGCGCAAAATGATTATTCGGAAAATGGTGGGGCAACCCTGATAGACAAGCTGGCCAAAGATAACGTTTATGGATATGCAATTGTTACGGGGACATTGAGAAAAATAGGGTATAACCTGGGGATTGGCCTGAAACATTACCGCATTGGCGACCTAAATAAAAGCAAGAACTTCTTTAATGCAAAGACAACGGCGTCGCTTAATTATCCGTTAAGCAAGGGATGGAGCGTTGGCTACCTTTTTGTACTCGACTCTTCGCTACCTCCATTGTCCAGCTTTTCAAATGTTGTGCAAACCATAGATAAGGTGTCGCTGCAAGTGGGAAACATGAACGTGCAGCCAAGTGTTGTGACCAGAAACCGCCTTTCGATGAACCTGCACTTGGATAAGTTTACTATTTCGTTGCAAGGCAACTATAATTACACGTGTAAACCAATTGTTTCGGCCTGGCGATATGTTGCAGACCCATCCCATGTTTACCACAACATGTTCATCAAAAAAACAGAGAACGGAGATTATGACAGTCGTTTGAATGTGGAATGCGCCATTGGGTGGCAAAACGTGTTCAATCATTTCACCTTTCAAACCGTGATGGGTTGGGACCGATTCCGAATGCAGGGCGAAGGCTACCATAGCCAAATCTCAAAGCCATACGCCTCTGTCTCGCTAAGTGCTTACTGGAATAAACTATCAGTTTATGCCAACTTCGACATGCTGCCACAGTACAGTTTTTGGGGAACTAATGTTTATCGGGGAGTGAGGTACAACTATGTGGGCATGCGTTATAACATGAAACATTGGACGTTTGGTTGTCGCATAGACAACCCATTGAATAAAGGTGGTTTTGTACAAGTGTCTGAAAACATTTCGAACATCAATCCCACACACACAGAATACCGTATTGCCGACTTTGCCAATATGGTGGAACTCTCAGTACAATATCGCATTAGGTATGGCAAGGAATATAAGAAAGGTAACCGTACACTGATGAACCGTAGTTTTGATTCAGGCGTAAATAATGATTATTAAATATAATGAGATTTAAACTTTTTCGTCAATTGGAACTTACTGATTGTGGTCCTGCATGTGTGAAAATGATTGCATACTATTATGGAAGAAAGTATCCTTTGCGTTATATTAGTCAGAGCATCAATATGTCTAGAATTGGTGTTACTGTTGCCGACATAAAATGTGTTTCCGAACAGCAAGGTCTTAAAGCTATTGTTGCTCAAGGGATGGTTGCCCAATTGGAGAAACTAAAGCAGCCAGTAATCTTACATTGGCGTGGAAATCACTTTGTAGTTCTGTACAAAGTAAAGCTGCATAAAAAGAAGCGAACATTTTATATTGCAGACCCTTCCCATGGTTTCATGAAATTTGAAGAAGAGGAATTCAAAAAGCATTGGTGCACTAAGAGTAATGTAGGGTACATTATTATATCAAGGCCAACTACCGAATTTTATTCACATCCAGAAGTAAAAGAGGAAGATAACTTTGTTGTGTTACGACAATTGGTGCATAAAATAAGTGGGCAATGGATAAAACTCTTAGTGGCAATAACCTGTTTAGTCGTTGCGGCAGGGTGTAATTGGGCAGTACCGATATTCTATCAGAGGGTTATTGATATTGGAGTACAGGAAAAGGACATGGCTGTTGTATGGAAGTTGTTTTTCGTACAAATCTCTTTTTTTATGGGATATGTTATTGGTAATGGTTTCAGCTCTATTTTACTTCTTACAATTAATTTTTATATTGGCATAGAGTATCTGTCTGGCTTATTGCATAAGATAATTCGATTGCCAATAAAGTATTTTGATACACGACTTAACACGGATTTCATACAACGACTTGACGATTTTGGTCGAGTACAGCAATTCTTAACCTCTACCGCTGTAGAGCAACTCTTTGCCATTGTCAATGTAATTGTATTTTCTATATTACTTGCTAACTATAGTGAGTTCTCTCTTGTTGTTTTCTCCATATTGTCAGCTATGGCTATAATGTGGAATGTTTTTTATGCAAGAAAGAAAATATTTAGACTATACGCGTTTTCAGAGCAAGCGAGAGCATGCTCTGTATGAAAGTTAATTACGTTAAAATACGAAAAAAATATCCGAAAAGTTTGGTTTATTCGATTATAAGGCCTAAATTTGCGAACACTTAATTCGATTTTGAGATTGTCAAAATCACATTCCGAGGTTGGTAGCATCCTGCACCAACCTCTTTTTGTGTGCCGTTATTTCGCATTGCTCATTTGCTAATGGTCAAGCTTTCAAAATTGTTACAGGTAGCCCTTCCCCGTCTTATTACTCAAATGCTTGCGCGCCTATGGTTGGTCTGTTTCTCGGTAAAGCGCAGTTTGGTTCGCGTTTCTTCGTTTTAATAGGGCGATTTACGTTAAAACATTTGGTAAAGACCGCAAAAATACATAACTTTGCAAAGAATTTTTAACGCAAAAAATACAATAACTAAAAGGTAGAGCCTATCGACAGAACTGTACTCCATATCAAAACCATTAGAAAATGATTAAGATTAGCGAAATGACCGACGAAGAATTGGCCATGTCTTACGTCAATGGGAACAACAAAGCTTTCGACTTGTTGCTTGAACGCAACCAATCGAGGCTGTTTTCTTATATCTTGTTCATTGTACACGACAGGAGTATGGCGGAGGATTTGTTCCAAGAAACGTTCGTTAAAATCATCTCCAAACTTCACGAAGGCAAGTACAGTTCTAGCGGAAAGTTCGTTTCTTGGATGCTGCGCATTGCGCATAATGCGGTGATGGACTGGTACAGGCGCCAGAAGAACGAGAAAACGATGGAGGTTTACAATGAAAACGACCTCTATGGCGATTCGACTAGCGTTCTCGACGCGAATATTGAGAACCACTTTGTTAAGGAACAGGTGCTGCGCGATGTGCAACGCATGATGAATCTCTTGCCAATCACCCAGCGAGAGGTCGTGTTTATGCGTTTCTACCAAAACTTGTCGTTCAAAGAGATAGCCGAACTCACCAACGTGAGCATCAATACGGCTCTGGGTCGCATGCGCTATGCCGTGATGAACATGCGCCGAATGGCCGCCGCCAATGGTGTTGCACTGCAATTAGATTAAAAAACAAGCTGTGGCAAACGCGTCTGTGGCTGCCTTTTGCAGCAGGCACGTGTGCCAACGCCCATGACATAAAAGCGCTAGGCGGCAAACAACATGTGCCCCAACATCGTTCGAGGGGCCTTGAAAGTCCCTTGTTGATAGGGGTGAGTTCTTCAATGCGATGGTGTTTTTCCCAACATAATAAAGGTTCCGTTTCGAATTGTTCGAAACGGAACCTTTATCATTTAACGTTTAGCACAACGCTTTTCCCCATCTGTTACCCTTGCCAAAGGGCCACTTTACCCCTTGCCAGAGATGTTTGTACATCAATAAGGCGCTGGTTAGAGCTGCCACGAAAGCGCAATCCCACATCGCGAAGTGAGCGAACAAATGGTCCGTCTACAAGAACGTCAAGCTGTTCGAGCAAAGCCCGCCGGCTCTTGTCTTTAAGTAAGGCCTCGAAAGTAAAGCCCGTGTAGCACCAAATGTCTTTCTTCGTCTGTCGTTTTATCTCTTTGGCCAATGCCGTAAACGCCTCCGCTTGCAGCATTGGGTCGCCACCGCTGAACGTAACGTTGGCAAATGGGTCGGCTTTAATTACCTGCATGATGTGCCCGATGTTCATTTCTTCGCCGCCACCCCTGTTCCACGATTGCGGATTATGGCAGCCTTCGCACGCATGAGTGCACCCTGCACAGTATATGCAGGTTCTAAAACCAGGGCCGTCTACGGTGGTGTCTTCAATAATAGACAGCACGCGCAATGTATATTTGTTGTCAGCCATTATCGTGTTGTGCTTATATGTACCCTATTTCGAAAGCGATGCGCCCTATTAAGTGCCACTTCGATGTTTGTTTGCAGTGCTTGCTTAGCCTTGCAAGCTGCCGCCACGCTCGTTATATTGCGTGTCTTATTCCGTTTTGTGTATCACTCTGTCTTTCAACTCGGCCAGCTTGCCACTGTTCCACCTGTCGGTTGTTCCAACAAGATAACCCGTAATGCGTTGCAACCTGTCTAAATGTTTGCTGCCGCATTGCGGACAAACCTCCAAGTTGGCCTCAGCATTTTCAAATCCGCAGTCTAAGCAACGGTTGCGGTTATGGTTTACGCTGCCATAGCCTATGTTGTAGTGATCCATCATGTCTACCACGTTCATGATAGCTTGCGGATTATGTGTGGCATCGCCGTCCATCTCTACATAAAAGATGTGTCCAGCCCTCGTCATCTCGTGGTAAGGTGCCTCCACCTCGGCCTTATGGCGTGCGCTACACTTGTAATATACCGGCACGTGGTTCGAGTTGGTGTAATAGTCGCGGTCGGTAATGCCTTCCAACACGCCAAACTTCTTGCGGTCTACCTTGGTAAACTTGCCCGAAAGTCCTTCGGCAGGCGTTGCTAGCAAGCTGAAATTGTGGTGATACTTCTCCGAAAACTCGTTGCAACGACACCTCATGTAGTCTACAATGCGCAAACCCAGCTGCTGTGCCTCATCGCTTTCGCCGTGATGCACGCCAAGCAAGGCTTTAAGACATTCGGCCAAGCCGATAAAGCCGATGCTTAAAGTGCCTTGGTTGATAACCTTTTCTATGGTTTCGTTGGGCGAAAGCTGCTCTGCGCCCGACCATAAGCTACGCATCAGCAGGGGAAACTGCTTGGCCATAGCCGTTTTTTGGAAGTCGTAGCGTTCGTTAAGCTGCTTAGCGGCCACGTCAAGCATGTTGTCTAGCTTGGCAAAGAAACTATTTATGCGCGCATCCTTGTCGGCAATGTCCATACACTCGATGGCCAACCGCACGATGTTGATGGTAGAGAACGACAAATTGCCCCTGCCCACCGATGTCTTCATGCCGTACTTGTTCTCAAATACGCGTGTTCGGCAGCCCATTGTGGCCACCTCGTGCATGTAACGCTTGGGGTCGTCGGCCTTCCAAGCCTCGCTTTGGTTGAAAGTAGCATCCAAGTTGAGGAAGTTGGGGAAGAAACGCCGTGCCGTAACCTTGCATGCTAGACAATAAAGGTCGTAGTTAGGGTCTGTGGGCAGATAGTTCACGCCGCGCTTTTTCTTCCATATCTGTATGGGGAAGATGGCTGTCTCGCCATTTCCAACGCCGTCGTAGGTGCTGTTTAGCAATTCGCGGATAACGCAACGGCCTTCTGCCGAAGTGTCTGTGCCGTAGTTAATCGACGAGAAAACCACTTGGTTTCCGCCGCGCGAGTGGATGGTGTTCATGTTATGAATGAAGGCCTCCATAGCTTGGTGCACACGAGCCACGGTCTTGTTGATGGCATGTTGCACCATGCGTGCCTCGCCTTCAAGTCCTGCGAGCGGCTTTTTCAGATAGTCGTTTATCTCCTTATTATATATGTGCGCATAGCTTTCGCCCGTAAGTTCCTCCAAAGCCTTAACTTCTTCAACGAAACTTGAGCGAACGTAAGGGGCGAGATAAAAGTCGAAAGCGGGGATAGCCTGTCCGCCGTGCATCTCGTTTTGCGCTGTTTCCAGTGAGATGCAAGCCAACACGCTGGCCGTTTCGATACGCTTGGCAGCACGTGACGAGCCGTGTCCGGCCGAGAAACCACGCTCCAAAATGTGGTCCAGTGGGTGCTGACAGCAGGTAAGCGACTTGGTTGGGTAATAGTCCTTGTCGTGTATGTGCAACCTGTTTTGACTAACGGCCTCCCTGCTTTCTTCGCTCAACAGATAGTCGTCAACGAACGGCTTTGTGGTTTCGCTCGAAAACTTCATCATCATTCCCGCTGGCGTATCTGCGTTCATGTTGGCGTTTTCGCGCGTAATGTCGTTATTTTTCACGTTGATAATCTCCAAAAACACGTCGCGCGTCTTGGCCTTTCTGGCCACGCTGCGTTGATTTCGATAGGAAATGTAAGCCCTAGCCACATCTTTGCGGCTACTCTTCATCAGTTCCATCTCCACTTGGTTTTGGATGTCTTCCACCGTCATTTGCGGTTTTCCCACAAATCCGATGCGGTCTGCTATCTGCTGAACCAATCTTTCGTCTTCGCCTTTGTCGGTGTGGAGCATCGCTTTGCGTACGGCAGCCATTATCTTTTGCTCGTTAAAGCCCACAATGCGTCCGTCTCTCTTTACAACTGTCTGTATCATTCTCGTGAGGGTGTATTATTAGGTTTGTTATTTTATTGTTGTATTGTCACTGCAAAGTTACTTTAAATATCAATAGGTCGTTCGTTTTGGACAACTTTTAACGCGTTAATATTTGTCAAACGTTTGATTATTAGTGTTTTATATTTTCATTTTGGAAACTTATTGTGTTTTGTTGTGATTTTAGTTTCTTATTTTGAATAACTTTATCTTCTTTTCTTCGTAAATATTAGTCCGTTTTATTGGCTTGTGTAAGCCCTTTGATAGATAGCTGTTTACAGCGTTGTTGGTATGGCAACTTGTCAACTGATGATGGTGAAAAATGGCTGCGACTATTACTTTGTTTGCCCGACTGCTTGTTACTTCATCACCTTGTCAACTGCCCATCTACCCCATATCACCTTGTCAACCCATCAGTTTTTTGTCTACTTTTTAGTAAGGATTTTAACATTGTGAGTGCCTTTTTATCCGCCAACCGCCAACCCGACCGCAAAAAAACGATTCTCGCGAAGGTTGGTTTTGATGCAAATGGGGGTAGTTTGTGAATGCGGCAAAATGAATTTTTATTTAAAAGAACCGCCATTTGCACCAGTTTTTGGGCGATTTGCTGCTAAATTCAGTGCAATATGCTGCTAAATGCACTGCGTTTTGGTGCTAAATGCGGTGCGTTTTGGTGCTAAACGCAAGGCATTTTGGTGCAAAACGCAGTGTGTTTTGGTGCAAAACGCAGGGTAAAATGCCGCTAAATGCGAGACGAAAAGTATAGAAATTCCACTGCAATTGTATAAATATAACTCTCTTGAGCTATCAACCACAGGGCTTAAAAGGGCAAAATGGGCATTGAAAAGTGGATTTTTAGTGGCTAAAAGCAGGTAATTGGGCATGAAAATTTATGGGGCTTCAACCAAACTAGAAAGGCTAAATGGTGCAAAATGCAGGTGATGTTCGCAAAAATGGACTAAAAACAAATTGTGCAAGGCTGAAAAACGTGGCTAAATACATGCTTATTGGCCCATTTTCTCCCTAGAAAGGGATGGCGAATGAAACGTGTTTTGTAAAGTGTAGCGATTTTTTTTAAGTTTCTAAGTTGTTGAGTTTATGAGTTGGTTCGTTTGTGAGTTCATGAGTTATTGAGTTCGTCAGTTTCTAAGTTGTTGAGTTTATGAGTTGGTTCGTTTGCGAGTTCATGAGTTATTGAGTTCTTCAGTTTCTAAGTTGTTGAGTTTATGGGTTGGTTAGTTTGGGATCTCATGAGTTATTAAGTTCTTCAGTTTCTAAGTTGTTGAGTTGATGAGTTGCTTAGTTTGCAAGTTCATGAGTTATTAAGTTCTCAGTTCATCAGTTTCTAAGTTGTTGAGTTGATGAGTTGCTTAGTTTGTGAGTTCATGAGTTATTAATTTCATCAGTTCTTCAGTTTCTAAGTTGTTGAGTTTATGAGTTGGTTCGTTTGCGAGCTGTTATAGTAGAAGGTAGTTGGTTTTGGAATGACATGTTGGTTGGGAGTTTAAGCCTTTGTTTGCTTGAATTAAACCTGACGATAGTGACTGAACTTGTGCAACCCAGCGTTAATCGAGTCTAAAAACAAACGCAAGCCATGCGCTTTATTCGGTGCATGGCTTGCGTGTTGGCCGGAGTGGCCATTGGTTATGGCTTTGGGGCCGTTAGGTACTATTTCTTGCCTTTAAACAATTGCCTGTGAAACTTGTCTTCGGCTTTAAGAATTTGAAAGACCGTAGTGGCAGGCAACAAGGTCATAAACTTGTTGTGGTAGTCTTTCAGCAACTCTTTCATTTCCAATTCCAGTTTGTCTTGCTGTTTCACGGCCTCGGCAGCCGTTTTGTTGTCGATGGGTTTAACGTGCTTATGGCGCTTAATCTGTTCGAATATGTTGCGCTGTTTTTTGCGCAACTCGCGATAAACAGGGAGGAAAGCCGCGCTCTCGGCTTGCGAAAGCGACACTTCGGCGGTGATAAATTTTTCTAGTTCGGCTTGAAACTGCTCTGGGTCAAACTTGTGTGGCTGCTGTGCCACCATGCTTATGGCTGCAAATGCAAACAGTAATGTAAGTAGAGATTTTTTCATTTCAGCTTATATTTCGGAATAATGTACGTATATGTCTTCGCTATCCATCATCGTATAGTCGGCCACAGCATCTTTATCGGCACTGTTTATGATGGTGGCGATGGTGGGATGTGGGGGTACAGGCGTGGTGCCAGACGGCGATTGGGGGGCTGAACCCAAATATACGGCAACTCCAATTATGGCTGCACAAAGGCTTGCCGCCGCAATGTAAATGGGGCGTAGCAGCCGAAGGGTGCGCCTTTTGGGGACAGGGCACTCGTTTTGGCCGTCTATTTTTTGCATTACAGCAGGTAGTAGGCTGTCGAAATAACCTTCTGGAACGCTGAAAGGCTGTTGATTGGCATCGGCCGAATGTTCGGTTTGTTCCATGATGGGAGTTGTTTTAAGCATTTATGTCGTGTTCTAAAAAACGCGCCAGGCTACATGCTTGTTGTGTGTAGCCGTTGTTTAATGGCTTTTACGGGCGTTTTCTGCTTGCCCCCTTTTAAAGGGTAAGCGCAACGTGATCTGCTAAAACTCGATAAGCCATCAAAGGTGATTAATAGAAACCCGACATTGATAAAACGAAAAGACAAGCCAACAAGCTAGAAGACTAGTCTGCATCGGTTGATGCTAACTCCGGCAGGGAATGGCCTTGTAAGGGTAGGATATGCGGAAACTAATCGCAGCGACCTGCCTAAACAAATGGTGCGACGCGACGCGCCACGAGCCTCTTCGCAAGCCGGCTTGTCTGTGGGGCAGTGCGTTGGCCTCGTTCCCACACGATTGTGGAAAGCGGGGGCGCGCTTGCCTATTTTCGTCCTCTGTCGTTTAATGCTTTGACGCCTATTGGCGTTAAAGGTTTAAAGGGGTGATGAAATTTTGCTGTTTTTTGTCTGTTTGGCACTTCGTTGTTGCCTGTGAGCCATAGGCCAATGAAAGTTAGTGCGCCGTTGAGCATCAAAAGCTCGTAGCCAAAGCGGTAGGTGGAGAACTGCTGCGTGAGGGTTTCGATGACGAAACAGAGTAGGGGAGCGGCCAAACATATGGGCAACACCCACTTGCCGCCAACGTTGCGCCGAGTGAATAGCGCGTAGGCGAACAGTCCGAGCAATGGGCCGTAGGTGTACGAGCAGAGAATGTATATGGCATCGAGCATCGAGGTGGAGTTTACTGCGCGGAAAAGGAGGATGAAGAGTGCAAACACGGCCGCCATGCCTAGGTGGGTGCGCTTGCGCAAGCGTTCGTCGTTGGGTCGGCCGCAGATGTCTACACAAAACGAGGTGGTTAGGGCGGTGAGGGCAGAGTCGGCACTGCTGAAAGATGCGGCCACAATGCCGATGGTGAATAACACAACGACCAGTGTGCCCAACGAACCGCTGGCTGCGAAGAGGGGTAACAGCTCGTCGCCCATGTCGGGTTGCGGCACACCTCGCTGAACGGCCAACATGGAGAGCAATACGCCAAGGGCAAGGAACAGCAAATTGGCTGGTACGAAGGCGAAACCATAGGTGCACATGTCTTTTTGAGCCTCGCGCAGGGTTTTGCAGGTTAGGTTTTTCTGCATCATGTCTTGGTCGAGTCCGGTCATCACCACTACGATGAAGGCACCACTGATAAACTGTTTCCAGAAGTTTTGTTTCGAAACCCAATCGTCTAGCACAAACATCTTGCTCCTTTCGTCGGCGGCAACGGCCTGTATGGCCTCTGTTGGCGACATGCCTAGTGCGCCAATAACCTGCCAAATGATGAGGATGAGGGCGGTAAACATGCAAAAGGTTTGGAAAGTGTCTGTCCAAACAAGGGTGTTGATGCCGCCTTTGCGCGTGTAAAGCCATATCAAGGCCACCATCGTAAGCACGGTTAGGGCAAAGGGAATGCCTAAGGCATCGAGCACAAAGCGTTGCAATAGCATGCAAACAACATAGAAACGCACGGCTGCACCAGAGATTTTAGACAGGATGAAAAAGCCCGCCCCCGTGCGATAGGCCGATAAACCGAGCCTTTTGTCTAAGTAGGTGTAGATGGTGGTTAGGTTTAACTTGTAGTAAACGGGGAGAAGGAGGAAGGCTACGGCGAAATATCCCACGATGAAACCTAAGCAAGTTTGCATGTAGGTCATGCCGATGGCGTTGACCATGCCTGGAACGGAAACGAAAGTAACGCCCGAAATGGATGCGCCAACCATGCCGAAGGCCACCATATACCAAGGCGAACGTTTGTTGGCACGAAAAAAAGTGGCGTTGTCGGCACGCCGCGAGGTAAGCTTGCTAAATATAAGGAGCAAGCCAAAATATGCGAGTATGGTTAAGATGATGAGCATAACGCGTGCAAAGTTACGACATTTGCATGGAAAAGCCTTATGCGTGGAGATGTTTGTTTGTAGCCGAAAAGTGTTTGCTGGCTATGCCGATGCCGTGGAGTGGGGCTTAAAATGCAAAGAGGGATGCACCGTTTGAGCATCCCTCTGATATTTTTTTGTGCCTATATGGGGCATCATGGCACATGCCTATCGTATTTTGGGCATGCCATGTGCGCACTGATAACGCCGCTTGGTGATGGAAAAGTAGCCCCAAAACAGGCTTACAGGCTTTTTAGCTGGTGAATGGTTTCTTTGGGATTGGCCGACTTAAACACGTAGTTGCCTGCCACAAGCACGTCTGCACCGGCCTCAATAAGCAAGGGAGCTGTTTGCGCTTGCACGCCGCCGTCTACCTCGATAAGAGCCTTGCTGCCTGTGCTGTCGATAAGTTGGCGTAGGCGTTTTACCTTGTTAAGGGTGTTTTCGATGAACTTCTGACCACCGAAACCTGGGTTTACACTCATCAGTAAAACCAGGTCAACGTCGTTGATGATGTCTTCTAGCACGCTTACGGGTGTAGAAGGGTTGAGTGCCACGCCTGCTTTCATGCCCGTTTCGTGTATTTTGGCAACAGTTCGGTGCAGGTGCACGCATGCCTCTTGGTGCACGCACATGAGCATTGCGCCAGCCTTTGCCGTCTGTTCGATGTAGTTTTCGGGGTGCACAATCATGAAATGCACGTCCATGGGCTTTTTACAAGCCTTGCCAACGGCGTCAAGAATGGGGAACCCGAACGAGATGTTGGGTACAAATGTGCCATCCATCACGTCCATGTGCAACCAGTCGGCTTCGCTTTCGTTAATCATTTGCACCTCGGCGTTAAGGTTTAAGAAGTCGGCCGAGAGTAAGGAGGGGGCTATCAGTGGCTTTTTCATCATGCGTTTAGTTTAGGCAAATGGTGTAACGCTGGCCATTTACCTGTATGGATTTATAACAATGGGCTATCTGCCTGATCATGTTAAGGGTTTTTTCTGAGGGTTTAAGCTCTTCGGGTGTAAAATACTTCATAGGCGATATTACCATAATAATAGTGTATATAGAAGTAACGCCTTGTGTTGTATTTTATTGTATGCGGTGTGGATAAATATTTAGTGGGGAGTTGGCGAGTTGAAAAAAAGATAAGCTAACAAGCTTATGCGTTGGCAGGGTAGTTCATTTGCTTAGTATTAAGTTATTCGTTGTAGAAAAACGTTCTTTCTCGTTCCTTTAAAAGTGCGTTTTGCCTTTCCACTTCGCTCAAAGCTCCGTGTCGGCGATTTCCAATTCTCGCCATGACAATGTCCGAGCAAGCTCGACATTGTTCATTTGGCTTAACGAAAACGTTCGTTTCTTCGTTGCCTTGGCTATATACTTGGGAATGTTGATGTTCGCCGACGGTTAGTCTTCGTGCGCTTTCAACACGCGGTGGGGCATGCGGCCATGCCCTAGCAACTCGATGGGACAGCCGAAATGTTCGCTCAACTCGTCGCTCGAAATCTCTGGTGTGTCGTGATAGTGCAGCGTTCGGTTGACACAAGCCACGGCTTTTACGTTTTGGAGGATGGTTCCAACGTCGTGGCTAACGATGATGATGGCGCAATCGTGGTTGATAACGTCGAGCATTTGGTACATTTGCTCTTGAAAACGCTTGTCTATATAGGTGTTCGGCTCGTCTAGCACCACCACTTCGGGGCGCGAAACGATGGCGCGTGCCAGCAACACACGTTGCAATTGTCCGCCGCTGAGCGAGCCAATGGGGCGTTTGGCGAAGTTTTCCATACCCAACTTTTCGAGTGTTTGTACCACCTGTTGTTTGTGATTGGCATCGAAAGGGGCGAAAAGTTTCTTTTGTCTACTAAGTCCCGACAGCACCACTTCTTCAACGGCGATGGGGAATTGGCGGTCGATGTCGTTGTATTGAGGCAAGTAACCGATGGTGAGTTCGGGCACTTGAACCCCATTTCGGAAGTAAGAAACCTTGCCGGAGAAAGGTTTCATCATGCCGAGAATGAGGCGCATGAGGGTGGTTTTGCCGCCACCGTTAGGCCCGATGACGCCAAGGAAGTCGTGATCGAACACTTCCAACGACACATCTTGCAGGGCCACCTTCTCTTCGTAGCCTGCAAACACGTGTTCAAGTTTGATGATGGGTTGTTTCGGAGCGGTCATTTCAACGATTTGGCTACCTTTATCATTTCTTTTTCCCAATTGTAGGCCAGTGGGTTAAACTCAATTACTTCGGCTCCCACAGCGTTTGCGATGGTCTCCGAGTTGCGGTTGGCAAATTCTTTTTGCATGAATAGCACGCGCACCTGACTGGCTTTCGCGCTGTTGATGATGTCTTTTATCTGCGCGGCAGAGGGTTCGCGCCCCTCGTCTTCAATGTAAATTTGGTGCAAGTCGAACTCGTTGGCGTAGTAAGTGAGTATGGGGTGGTAGATAAGGAAGGTGGTGCTCTTCTCTCTGGTGAGGTTTTCTCGAATTTGGTTGCTGGTTTCTTCAATCTTTGCGAGCAGCGTTTCGAGGTTCGCCTTGTAGTAAAGGCTGTCTTCCCGGTCAATTTGCAGCAACGCCTTATAGATGTTTTGTGCGATGGTAGCCGCGTTTTTGCAGCTCATCCACGTGTGTGGGTCGGGTACGCCGTCGGTACTTTCGATGGGTTCGATGCCTTCGGACGAGTCTACGATGATGGTATGCGGGGCATTTGCTTTCAGTCTTTTCATCCAAGTCTGCTCAAATCCGATGCTGCCCACCTTTACATAGAGGTCGCTATGCGATAGTTCAATCATCTGTTGCGCGGTAGGTTCGTAGGTTTCTGGGTTTCCACCGATGGGTACCATCGTCTTAACGTCGAACCGATTGCCTGCAATAGCCTCGACAAAATATCTCAACGGCTCGATAGTTACCATAACCGTGCGCTTGCTACCGCCCTTAACCATCGTGCAAGAGGCGAGCAACAGAACCGCGAAAGCGCAGAAAAGGGAAATTTTCTTGTACATAAGCATTTAAAGTAAGAAGCTTGCGCCAAACACAAGTAAGGCAAAGCGAATGAATTTTCCTATTGTCATGCTAGTCACGGTGATGGCTACGTTTGCGCGCATAAGGCCTAATACCACGGTTATGGCACTGCCAAGGATGGGCAGAAAGGCGAAAAAGCCCATCCATGCACCCCTTCCTGCCATGAAGTTTTCGGCTCGTTGGAGTTTCTCTTTCTTCACGTGCAGGTACTTTTCAATCCAGTCTGTACGCCCCATTCGGCCCACGCCATAGTTTATCATGCCGCCAATGACGTTGCCTGCGGTGCCATATAATATGAGTGGCCACGCATCTAAGCCAGCAGCTTGCAAGCCAACCATAACGGCCTCGCTACTGAAGGGGATAACACTGCCAGCCAAGACGGCAGAAAGAAACATGCCCCAATATCCGTAATTGATGAGTAGGGCTATAAGGGAATCCATAAGTTGCAGACGGTGAGTAAGATTGAGGCAAGCCATAACACGCAAAATACGATGTTGGTGGCTGCCGTTCGGGTGAGTGTAATAAAGTGTCCGATGAGTGCTGCCGTGTTAATGATGAGTATGGGCAGCAGGTTGTCGGCGTGTTGGGGTTGCAACACGATGCAGGCAATGGTGAAGAGGTCTACCACTATCACCATTTCGTAAATCATGCGGTTGCGTATCTTGTCGTTTCTGCTACTTCGCAAGTAATGGATAATACCTATTAGCGAAACAAGTGCAACGAAAAGGAAGGTGGCGATGCGGTTGTGGTCTATCTCTTGATACTGGAATAGGGGGGCGAAGAGGGCCAAGTCGGTGAAGTGTTGCACGAAAACTTCGGGCTGACCGGTGTAAACCAAGTAAGCACCAACGAACCAATAGGGGGCGATTAGCCCCAGAACGGATGCCCAGAAGTTGCGCCAACTCATGGACAACACGTTGGTGGCGTGCAAAATCCATAGCAATGGCACGAAGAAGAGAATCTGAACGAACACGGTTGAGGCCACGCCAATGAACAAATAGGCGTAGAAGGTTACGCCCGATGCCGTTCGTTCTTGGTAGGCATTGAACACAATGAGATAGAAAGCCGCGAAACAGGCTTGCACCAAGGCGGCCGACGGCGAGGCAAAAAGATAGTTGGCCGCGCACGCCAGCACAAGGAAGGCGCACGAAATCATGCGGCTATAAACCCTTAACAGGGCATTGACGTTGTTGAACTCTACCATGAGGTAGGTGGAAACGGCCAAGCATGCGAACTCGAACCAGAGGTTTTTGCCCACTAGTCCGCTTGCCAAGAACACCAACACGGCGTAAACGGCCGTGAAGGAGAGTGTCATCCTGCTTTCCGCAATCTTGTTTTGTAATCTCTTTACTACCATATCTATATGTTACTGGCGGTTGTTGGCCGCCGGTTGCCTATCGTTCGTTGCGCCACATGGCGGTGTTCGAACCTCTGATAGGGCTTTTGCTGTACGTTTCTCGCTAGGGGCGAGGTAGTTGTTACAAGTCTTGACCGATGTCTTTTCTGAAATACTTGTCGGTGAAACGGATGGCATTTGCCGATTCGAAGCTCTTTTGTAGTGCCTCGGCCTTGTCTTTTCCATACGAGCTAACCGCCAAAACGCGCCCACCGTTGGTAACAAGTAGACCGTCTTTAAGGGCTGTTCCGCTGTGGAACACGATGCTTTCTGCCACGTTTTCGATGCCTTCGATGGGATAACCCTTGGCATATTCTTGGGGATAACCACCGCTAACGAGCATCACACAGACGGCAGCACGCTCGTCGAAAGCTACATTTCGGCTAGCGATGTTGCCCTGCACCACGCCCTCAAAGAGGTCAACGATGTCGGTTTTGAGCCTAAGCATCACGCTTTCTGTTTCGGGGTCGCCCATTCGACAGTTGTATTCGATGACCATTGGGTTGCCTTCCACGTTGATAAGTCCGAAGAAAATAAACCCTTTATAGTCTATTCCCTCTTCGGCCAATCCGTTTATCGTGGGGCGAATGATGCGCTCTTCCACTTTCTTCATCCACTCTGGGGTGGCGAAAGGCACAGGACTAACGCTGCCCATACCGCCCGTGTTGAGGCCTGTATCGTGTTCGCCAATGCGCTTATAGTCCTTAGCCTCGGGCAAGATTTGATAGTCTTTGCCGTCGGTAAGCACGAAAACAGAACATTCTATGCCGCTGAGAAACTCTTCGACAACTACGGATGCCGAGGCGTTTCCAAACATACCGTTGAGCATGTGGCGCAATTCGGCCTTCGCCTCTTGCAGTGTTGGCAAGATAAGTACGCCCTTACCGGCGCACAGACCGTCGGCTTTCAGCACGTAAGGGGCTTTCAATGTTTCGAGAAAAGCCAGTCCTTCGTCGATGTTTTGTGGGGTAATGGTTTTGTAACGCGCTGTGGGTATGGCGTGTCTGGCCATGAAAGCCTTGGCGAAGTCTTTGCTGCCTTCGAGTGTTGCGCCTTTTCGCGATGGGCCGATAACGGGAATATGAGCCGTGCGAGCATCGTTCTTGAAGTCGTCGTAGATGCCGTTCACCAGCGGGTCTTCTGGTCCTACCACCACCATTTGCACGTTGTTGTCGAGCGCGAAACGCTTTAAGGTGTCGAAATCGTTGGCGTTGATGTCCACGTTTTGGCCCACTGTGGCCGTTCCAGCATTGCCAGGGGCGATGAAAAGCTTGCTAACCTTGGTGCTTTGTGCTATCTTCCAGGCAAGCGCGTGTTCTCTTCCGCCACTTCCCAACAGTAAAATGTTCATCCGTTTTATTTTAGATAATCGTCAAAATATTGTGAAATACGTTCGTGCAAGTGGGTGCTTTGGTGTCCGCGCATGTTGTGTGGCTCGCCCGGATACACAAAGAAGTCGGGCTGTGTACCCACTTTGATGCACTCTTGCAAGAAGTTCAGGCAGTGTTGCGGCACCACAACAGGGTCGTTCATGCCTGTTATTATTTGCAGTTTTCCTTTTAAGTTCTTGGCCTTTGGCAGCAAACTGCTCTCGGCATAGCCCTTGGGATTGTTCTGTGGCGTACCCATATAGCGTTCGCCATACATCACTTCGTACCACTTCCAGTCGATAACAGGACCGCCAGCCACGCCTACTTTGAACACTTCGGGGTGGGTGGTGATGAGGTTGGTGGTCATAAATCCGCCGAAACTCCATCCATGAACGCCCATGCGGTCTTTGTCTACGTAGGGTAAGGAGGTGAGATATTCAACACCTTTCATCTGGTCTTTCACCTCTTCTACGCCAAGATGATGGAACGTAGCCTGCTCAAATGCAAGACCACGTGCACTACTTCCGCGGTTGTCGAGAATAAAAAGCAGGTAACCTTTCTGTGCCATATAAGTTTCCCAACCACGCGACCAATAGTGCCAACGTGCCTCAACGTTGCGAACTCCTGGCCCTCCGTACACGTAAATGATGGTGGGGTATTTCTTGTTCGGGTCGAAATTGGTGGGTTTCACCATGCGGTAATACAAGTCGGTGGTGCCGTCGGCAGCCTTGATTGTGCCACACGAGTATTCGGGAACGGTGTAACCCTTCCAGGGATTGTCGGCAGTGAAGTAGCGAGTTGCCTTTGCCGAGGCCACGTTCACAATGTCGATGTTGCGTGGAACGGTGGGTTCGGTGTAGCTGTCGAGTATCCATTGCCCCGAAGAGCTTAGTGCTATCTTGTGCGAACCGCCTTCGCCTGTGGTGTTGGCGTGGCATCCTTTACCATTATCCAGCAGTCGGCGTGCGCCCGTTTGTAGGTTAACGGCGTAGAGATTGTTCTGAATAGGACTGGCCTCCGTAGAAAGTATGATGGCCTCTTTGGTCTTCGCGTTAAATCCCATCAAGTCAATCACAATCCATTTGCCCGTTGTAAGTTGCTTAATTTGCTTTCCGCTAGTGTCGAACAGGTACAAATGGTTGTATCCGTCTTTCTCGCTTTGCAGTATAAAGCGGCTGTTGTCCCAGGGCAGAAACGCGATGGCGTGCATGGGATGCACGTATTTGTCGCTCGATTCGGTGTAGAGCGTGGCCGTTTTGTTTCCTGTTACAGGGTCGTAAGCGTCTAGCGAGTAGTGGTTCTGCGCTCTATTCAGTTCGATAAGGTATATCAGCTTGCCGTCGGGCGCCCAAGCGATGTTGGTAAAATACCTATCTGTGGGGTCGCCCGTGTTGAGATACACAGTCTTATCCGTCTTCAAGTCGTATATTCCCACGGTTACGAGGTGCGACTTCTCGCCGGCCATAGGATAGCGAACGGGTGTTTCGGTGGCGATACGTGTGTCGATGTCTACCAAAGGATAGTCGGCCACCATTGATTGGTCCATTCTGTAAAACGCAAGTTTCTGTCCGTCGTTGCTCCAAAACGTTCCTTTATATATGCCGAACTCGTCGCGGTGCACGCTTTGTCCGTAAACGATGTCGCGACTACCGTCTTTCGTCAGTTGTTTATGGGTTCCTTGGGCGTTACATACGTAGAGGTTGTCGCCTTTAACAAAGGCAACGGCGCGCGATTGGGCGTTCCAATCGGCAAAACTCTCGTCTTTCGTATCTTGTTTCCATACCAGCTGTTTGGTTTTCCAGTTCACCAGCATGCGCGTTTTGCTTGCGTTGAGCAGCACGAGCGGCTGATTGGGGTAGGGGAAAGTGGCGTGATAGAACGAACGCACCTTGATGTTGCCAGCCATTTCAACCCATTGGTTCACGTCGTCTAGGCTAAACAGGCGGGTTTCTTTGCCCGTGTTTTTGTCTATCAGTGCGCAAAACTCCGCATCGGTACGCACCAGTTGGTCGCCCCACCATGCGGTGTAGCGGTTTTTGGGCACCATGTTATGGAAGTTGTTACCACCATAATTAAGGTCTTCCAGTGTGAATTGTTTCTGTGCCGACATACTTTGCGGTGCGAAAATCATTGTTGAGAGCATCGCTCCCACGATAAGTTGTTTAATCGTCATGGTCTATAAAGTTAGCAGAATTACGTCCAAAGTTCTTTCCTCCGCGCTTGTCTGTACGCTCAAAGCTCTTTCCTTTGCGGTTAAAGTCTTTGCCCTTGCCTGCGAAGGGCTTGCCACCGCGCTCGAACGAACGGCTACCACGCTTGTCATCGCGGTCGGCATACGATGTCGTTCGTCTGCGTTTGCGTTCTTCGTTGCGCTCCTCGGTGTGCGCGAAGTGGTTTTTGAAGGTGTACGAACGTATGTCGTCGGTGTCTTGCGAACCATCGTCGTCCAGCCTTTTCTTAAATTCGCGGTTCTTCTTAAACCTATTTTTCTCGGCCATTTGGCGCTTTTCTTCGTCGGTTTTCACCACACCACCCTCTTGGCGGAAGTCTTTTAACGACCCGTCGAATATGGCATACTTGCGAAATTCGCACTCCAACGACCCATTATATACGGGAATTTTGACGGATGGTTTCAGTCCAATTTGGTCGAAACACTCCTCGCGATAGCTCAACACCCACGCATCGTTGCCCATGAATTGGTGTTTAAGCCTCTCGCCAATCATCTTATATGTCCCAAGAAGGTTGGGTGTAGAGATGCGTTCGCCGTAAGGCGGATTGGTAACGAGTATGCTTTTGTTCTCAGGTTTCTTGAAATCCTTGAAGTCGGCTTGCTCAATGGTGATGTCTTTGGTAAGTCCCGATGCGCGAACGTTTAGTCGTGCCGTGTTCACAGCCTTCATATCTACGTCGTAACCGTAGATGTGGTGGTTAAATTCGCGTTCGTTGCTGTCGTCGTTATAGATGTTGTCGAACAGCTCTTGGTCGAAGTCGGGCCACTTTTCGAAAGCGTAGCTCTTGCGGAAAACGCCTGGTGAGATGTTGCGAGCGATGAGAGCAGCCTCTACCACGAGCGTTCCCGACCCGCACATGGGGTCGATAAAGTCGGTTTCGCCTTGCCATCCCGTCATCAATATCATGCCGGCGGCCAACACTTCGTTAAGCGGAGCCTCCACCGACTCTTGCCTGTAACCGCGGCGATGCAGACTTTCGCCACTCGAATCCAGCGATAGCGTACAGTCGTACTCGGCAATGTGGATGTTCAAACGTATGTCTGGGTTGCTCACCGATATGTTGGGGCGTTTGCCCGTGCGCTGGCGAAACTGGTCAACGATGGCGTCTTTCACCTTATAGGTAACGAAACGCGAGTTGCGGAACTCTTCCGAGTACACCACCGAGTCGACCGAGAAAGTCTTTCCTTCCTCGATATGCTTGCTCCAATCAATCTTTTGTATCTCCTCGTACACGTCGTCGGCCGACCTTGCCTTGAACTTGGCGATAGGTTTTAAAATCCTAATGGCCGTGTGCAGTTGGAAATTGGCGCGATACATCGTTTCTTTGTCGCCCGTAAACGACACCATACGCCTGCCAATTTGTACGTTGTTTGCCCCCATTTGGGTAAGCTCCTTGGCCAAAACGGGTTCCAGGCCCATGAAAGTTTTGGCTATGAGTTCGAATTCCATTGTATATAGTTGTTGTTATTTCGTTTTCTTAAATATGTGCGTATTAGGCTCCACGTCTTCTGTTACCCACACGTTGGCACCCACCACGCTGCCTTTGCCGATGGTTACACGGCCTAGGATGGTGGCATTAGAGTAAACCACCACGTCGTCTTCCAATATCGGGTGTCGGGCAATGCCCTTAATGGGGGTGCCGTCTTCGTCTTTGGGGAAACTTCGTGCGCCAAGCGTAACGCCTTGATACAGCTTAACGTTGTTGCCGATGATGCAGGTAGCCCCGATAACAACGCCCGTGCCGTGGTCGATGGCAAAGTGTTGGCCAATCTGCGCAGCGGGGTGTATGTCTATTCCCGTTTCCGAATGCGCCATTTCGGTTAGCATTCTCGGTATCAGTGGCACGCCCATAAGCAGCAATTCGTGCGCAATGCGATAGTTAACCAATGCCTTGATGGATGGATAACACGATATAATCTCGCCGAAACTGCCTGCTGCAGGGTCGCCGTTGTATATGGCGGCCACGTCGGCAGCCAGCATTTGGCGCACGGCAGGCAGCCTTTTAATCAGGTCTATCGACATTTCTTCGGCTGTGCAGTGCATGTCGATGGCGGTGTCGCTTGCATCGCAGCCATAGCAGCTGGCAAAGCACAGGCCTGCCTGTATTTGGTCGGTAAGAAGTTGGTTGAGTTTTTCTACATTAACACCAACATGAAACTTGATGGTGCGCGAGTTAACGGTAGACTTGCCGTAATATCCGGGGAAGATAATGGCACGCAGCAAGTCCACAATCTTTTTGAGAACCTCTCCCGAAGGGATAGGGTTTCCATCCTTGTGTTGGTGAAAAATGCCTTTCAATGCCTTGGCATCCGAAAGCTCTTCCGCGATATGGGTCAGCGTGCGCGTTAAGTCGGCAGTGGTCATCAATGTTGTTATGTCAATGTAGATGTATGTGTGGCGTTGCCGCTAGTGCCTGCAAGGGGTGCTTGTTTGGCCTTTGCGAATACAGCCTATTTAGTGCAAAAGTAGCAATAATTTATCATTTGTCAACAGATTAAGGCCGAAATTTATATTAAAATGTGCAACTACTTGACCGCTGATAAGGAAATGCGTGAGTTCGAACCCGTCGAACTCACGCATTTTCGTTATTATAGTGGTAAAAGATACGCACGATGCGCCCTGTTAAAATAGCTTTCGGGGACGTGCCGTTTACTTCACCAACTTTTGCAATATGGGTGTGGTTTGTCCGGCAACGCTTGTCTGAGGCGTGTCGTTTTGCTGTTCGAACACCACAATCTTGTTTTCTCCCTTCTTTAAGAAACAACCGGGAAGGTAGAGCGTTTGTTGCGGTCCGCGTTTCCAATAGCGGCCAAGATTAATGCCGTTAACAAATACGATGCCCTTACCCCATGTCTCCATGTTGAGGAACGTATCGCCCGTGGTGTCTAGGTTGAACGTTCCCGAATAGAGTGTAGGCAGCCCTTTGTTGTTGGCCGTAGGCAAGGCGTTAACGTCTGGAACCTCGTTCATAGGCAGTTTGTACATCTGCCAGTTGCCCGTTATTTCGTTTCCGTCGATAACCACAGGGCCATTAATACCCTTGATGCTTTGGGTGATGCGTGCGCCGTAGTTTATTCGGCCCATGTTTTCAACCAAGATGTCGAGCACGCCGTTGAACGGAACGTTTATTTCGATGCTGTCTACATCGCTAACGCGGTCTAGTTCGCCCACCTTCTGGCCGTTTACGTAAACCAAAGCGTAGTCGGCCAAACCGGCAACTTTCAGCATTCCGCCGATGGGTTGGTTAAAGTGTCTTCTGTATAGCACGTAGCCATGCCCTTGGTTCAGGTCTTCAAAGGTAAGTGGCTTATCGCTTTCAACGGCTTTACTCTTGGTAAGCAGGTTCAACACGTCGGCACTCTTGTTCAGCTTGATGTTGGGAATGGCTATAACGGGAATGCGTTGGGGCACGGCAGGCACGTTATACTTAACGGTCTTTATCATCAATGCGCGCAGGGCATCATATTTAGGCGTGTTCCAACCAGCCTCGCTGATGGGTGCATCGTAGTCGTACGAGGTGAGGTCGGGCTGCAAGTTGGTGGCAGTGGTGTAGTTGGCACCCGACGTAAAGCCGAAGTTTGTTCCGCCATGCACCATATAATAGTTAAAGCTGATACCATTTTCAAGATACTTGGCAGTTTGTTTCACTATCGACTCGGTGCTTACTTGTGGGAAAGGCTCTGCCCAATGCGACAGCCATCCGGGATAGAACTCGGCTACCATGTACGGGCCTTTGCCGCCATTATATTCGTTTACCACCTTTTTAAGTTTCTCGATGTCGCTTTCTCCGTTAGCCGTTGGCAGTGCGCCTTCTATCGTACCGCCCTTGAAAAGCCAACTTCCGTCTGATGTGAACAAGGGAACATCGAAACCCGCATCGAGCAATTGCTGCTTAATCTTGGCACTATAAGCACGATGGGTTTCCAAGGGTATGTCTTTGCGTTGTGCTACATACGAACCGAACTCGTTTTCGGCCTGCACCATAATGATTGGTCCGCCCTTGGTTATCTGCAAGTCGCGCATCTGCGAGGCCAATTGGTTGATGTAAACACGGCACGAATCGAGGAACGGCTGATTGTCGGCGCGTATCACCAAGCCCTTTGCCTTAGACAACCACCAAGGGTAGCCGCCAAACTCCCATTCTGCACAGCAATAGGGACCAGGCCTAAGAATAACCAGCATGCCTTCTTCGGCTGCCGTCTTAACAAACTGTCGCAGGTTGCGATTTCCCGTTTTCCAATCCCACTTGCCGGGTTCTGTTTCGTGATAGTTCCAAAACACGTATGTGGCAACAGCGTTCAAGCCCATTGCCTTCATCATTTTCATTCGGTGACGCCAATAAGGGGCAGGCACGCGGGCATAGTGCATCTCGCCCGAATGCAATTGCATGGGCTTACCGTTGTAAACGAATTGGCCATCTGCGATGGCGAAAGTGTTACGCGTAGTTTTTGTTTGCTTGTTTTGTTTGGCCTCGGCATTTGTTGCAGCAAGCAACATCAAGGCTGCCACGGCCAAGAATTTAAGATGTTTCATCTGTCTATTCTAGTTAGAAAAAATATCGGGTTTGGGTTTTAGTTCATTGTCTTCTTGTGGCATCGCGTGGCTCGTAGTACGGGCATTGGCGATAATCGGTACAAAAATAACAAAAGATTGGTAGATGAGAACTAATATAATGGAGGTTTAGATAAATTTAACGAGTGGCAAGGTGTTGCGTAACTAAACTAATGATGGGCATGATGTGCATTTTACTCGATGTAGTTATTTGTGAATTAATTATATAACTCTGTCGTGCCTGTAAGAAATATAAACGGAGCATTTGCGGAATCTCAAAAAGGTGAAGTATTTCTTTGTTGAAAATTAATTTATTCGTATATTTGCAAATATCCAACAATAACTTTATCAACTAAAAACTTATATTATGGACAAATTACTTAAACTTATGCCATTAATGCTACTTCTATTTTTAGCAGGATGTAGTAGCAAGAATGACGATGAAGAGCCAGAAGTACTTAGTACAACCCTCAACATGATGAATGAGGCTAATGGTAAAACGCTTTTTGAGGAAACACAATACTATCTCGACCAATTTAATATCTTTGTTTCTGAATCTAGGGATTGGTGTTTTGTAGATGCTGGCAGCACATCCTTGTCTAACACGAAATGGCAAGCCGATTTAACAAACATATTGTTTGGGGCTGTTGTGCAGTATAAGCATTGTTATCATTTCTTTGAAGCTGACCTTTTAAGACGTTTTCCTTCTGGAAAGACAGCGGTTTTAGCTGGCTCAGTATGTTATAAGCTGTGGGTGGACGAACCAATTACGGAGGGAAATACCACTAAGGGAGCTGTAGTTAAATTCGTTAAAACCATCGTGTCTACTAATGCGCTCCCTGCAAAAGGAAGTATGATAGGTGAAATGAATAATGAAGTAGGAAATAAGATAGTGTGTTCTGTACCAGAGGGAGCAGAATGTACTTTTGGGTATTACCCACCTGCTAGTAAAAGTGATTTTAATGTACAAGTTAATGGTGGCAAGTTGACAATAGAACTAAAATCGTGGGAAGACTTTTTTGAAGGAGGTGATTACATAGACTACGAGATTTATCTCAGGCATGGCAATTTGTGGACACCAGTGTTTTTCCGTGTGCATCGCCATTAGAAAACAAAATTAGTTTCTATAAAAATGTGCTTGCCTGAATACATGCTTGTGTTCAGGCAAGCTTTTTTACTGAAGTTTTATGTATGCCCTGTAACTGCCAGCACTGGCGGTAGTAAGTGTACGTGCTTTCCGTACTGTTGCCCATGCGCGCGAACATGGCATAATTATTTTTTTTGTGTATAGTTTTCAGTAAGAAATTTAACATTCTGAGTCTTCTTTTTGTCCCCAATCGTTCACCCAGCCGCAAAAAAACGATTCTCGCGAAGGTTTGTTTTGATGCAAAAAGGGGATAGCCTGTGAATACGACAAAATGAATTTTTATTTAAGATAACCGCCATTTGTACCAGCTTTTGGGCTATTTGCTGCTAAATGTACTGCAATTTGGTGCTAAATGCAGTGCAATATGCCGCTAAACGCAGTGCGTTTTGGTGCTAAATGCAGTGTGTTTTGGTGCTAAATGCAGTGCGTTTTGATGCTAAATGCAGTGCAAAATGCTGCTAAATGCGAGGCGAAAAGAATAAAAATACATCGTAATGGTATAAATTATACGTTTTAGAGTTGTTGAAAACATGGCCGAAAAGGGCAAAATAGCCATTAAAAAGTGGCATTTTAGGGGTTAAAAGCGGGTAATTGGGCATGAAAAATTACGAGTTGGCAGCTAAACTAGAAAGGCTAAATGGTGCAAAATGCAGGTTTTGGTCTTAAAAATAGATAAAACGAGATGCGTGAAAAGCTAGAAATAGTGGCTTTTTACCTACTTTATGACCGATTTTTTCGCTAGAACGGAGTGAGAAATAGAACGACTTTGTAAAATAAAAGATAGAAATTTGAGTTTTTGAGTTTTTGAGCTTTTGAGCTTTTGAGTTTTTGAGTTTTTGAGTTTTTGAGTTAGTGAGTTGGTGAGTTGGTGAGTTAGTGAGTTGGTGAGTTAGTGAGTTGATGAGTTGGTGAGTTGATGAGTTGGTGAGTTGGTGAGTTGGTGAGTTGATGAGTTGATGTGTTGGTGAGTTTATGAGTTTATGAGTTGGTTAGTTTATGAGTTGGTTAGTTTATGAGTTGGTGAGTTGGTGAGTTGGTGAGTTAGGGAGTTGTTGGGTTTTCACGAGTTTATATGCCAATGAGTTGATTTGCCCTGCACTTCGTATATGAGAGGAGTGCTTATCTTGTGTTGGCATCACAGAGATAACAAACTCCTCTCAATTTATTGGAATATTATAAGCCAAGACGTTTTCAATGAGTGTACAAGTTGATAAGTTGATGGGCTTATCCATTTTTTCACCTTTTCACCTTTTCACCTTTTCACCTTTTCACCTTTTCACCTTTTCCCTTTTTCACCTTTTCACCTTTTCACCTTTTCACCTTTTCATCTTTTCACCTTTTCACCTTTTCATCTTTTCACCTTTTCACCTTTTCACCTTTTCACCTTTTCATCTTTTCATCTTTTCATCTTTTCACCTTTTCCCCTTTTCACCTTTAAACGCTTTCCTTACTTTAAGAGGTAACGTTGGCGCGAGTCAATAATCTCGCCCATGTGTTCGGTTGCCCACGCAAGTAGGTTGCTAATGTGTGGAAGTAGGCTCTTTCCTTTTTCTGATAGCGAGTACTCTACGCGTGGCGGAACTTCGGGAAAAGCAACGCGGGTAATAAGTGCATCGCCTTCGAGCATCTTTAAAGTAGCCGTGAGCATCTTTTGAGATATGTCTGGAATGTTGCGTTGCAACTCTTTGAAACGCAGGTTGCCATTTGTTTCTAAGGTGAAAAGCACCAACATCGACCACTTATCACCCACTCGCGATAGTATATTTCGGATGGGGCAATCGGGATAAAGCGCGTCACGTACTTCTGTTCTGTTCATGTCAAAAGGGTTTAAAAAACTACATTACTGCACAAAAATAACTATTATCCTTTGCAATGCTTGTTTGTTTATTGTTAAACAGTGCTAAAACTTAAAGACATAACTCGATATATTTCAGCATTACTTACTTCTAGGTAACTGACTCACCTTATTGTGCCTACTTGTGCGAGCCATTGATTGTCAATACCTTTGCATCGTCAGAACAATAACGATTAAACACAAAATTAATTATACAATAAAGATTATGAAGACTGTAAAGACAACAACAGAAGGTAAGAATTTCACAGCAGTGAACATCGGTAAGTTAAGCGAAGTGAAAGATTATGTACTGCCTTTGGGCGACATTGAAATACCTGGAAAGGTGTTTGTGGGCCAGGCATTGCAGGCAACAGGTAGCGAAGTGTCGTTCCAAACGCTGGTTCCTGGTCAGGATAGTGGTTTCCTTCATACGCATAAAACTCACGAAGAACTGTACTTTATTCTTAAAGGCGAGGGCGAGTATCAGGTTGATGGCGAGGTGTTCCCCGTGTCGGAAGGTAGCATCGTACGAGTTGCGCCAGTGGGTAAGCGCGCCTTAAAGAACACTGGTGAGGGCGAGATGCTGATGCTTTGCATACAATACAAGGCCGATAGCTTTGGTGAGAACGATTCTCCTGCTGGGGATGGTGTGATACTTGGCGATAAGCTAACATGGTAATCGACCCGCAATTTTCTACATGTCCAATCCGCAATGTCCTTTCAAGGCTTTGCGGATTAGATGTTTTATGGGTGATACTTGTTCTAGCAGAGCGCGTGTCGGGTTCAATGGAGCAACTTTGTTGGGGTATAGTAGGGATGAAGCATCAACAGGTTGTATCTGCCGTTCGTATCTTGATGGAAGACCATCTTGTTGAGAAGTCAAGCGGTGTGTATCGCTTATCGCCATTAGGGCAATCGGTATTGCCTTATGTTAAAGAACTTGTGGGTTGGTGCGAGATGCAAACTAAGTGTTGACGAAGTGCAGTGCCATTGCGCATTAGGTGTTGTGGATGGGCATGTGTTATCTAGTAATGCCCGCGTTTAACGAGAAAAAGCCCCGAAAGCATAACGCTTTCGGGGCTTTATTACTTGTGTGCCTTGGGGGATAAGTTTCCTATCCTCGTGGGCAAGATGGTTCGTGAGGGGTTACAGGGCGGCAAAAATCCAGTCGTACACGTAGCTGCAAACACCGAAGAGTGCAACGCCTAGGGTGCAGATGGCTAGGGCCAAGCGCGTGTTGCAGTCGCTTTTGAAGGCTGGCAAGGGGTTTTCGCTCTTGTTGATGTACATCGCCTTAACGATGAGCAAGTAGTAGTAAAGGCTGATAACGGTGTTAATCAACGCGATGAACACGATGGCGTAAGCCCAGGTGCTGCCTTGTTCGAGGGCGGCCATGAATACGAAGAACTTGCTAAACATACCTGCAAAGGGTGGAATGCCACCAAGCGAGAAGAGGGCCAACGTCATAAGGAAGGCCAACTTGGGGTTGGTGGAGTAGAGTCCGTTGTAGGCATCCATGTCGGTTACGCCGTTGTTGCGCTCTTCGATGGCACTGATGATGGTGAAAACACTCATGTTGGCCACCACATACACCAATATATAATAGGTGAGAGCGGTTACGCCCATGCCCGAATCGCCCATCACGGCCAGCATGATATATCCTGCTTGCGAAATAGAGCTGAACGCCATGAAACGTTTAAGTTCGGTTTGACGTATGGCGAAAAGGTTGGCAATGGTGATACTCAACACAATGACAATGCCGAGAAGATATTGCCATTGTTCTAACAATACACCGAAAACGTGCATCAGGATAGAGCAAAGCGCAAAGGCTGCGGCACCCTTAGACACCACGGAGAGATAGCCCGTGATGGTTGTTGGCGCACCTTGGTAGGTGTCGGCTGTCCAGAAGTGGAAGGGCACAAGCGAAATCTTAAAGCCCAATCCGCTGAAGAAGAACACCATTCCCATAACCGTCATGGGCGTGACCGACAGGTGTTGAGACACTTCGTTGAAGTAAAGCGAACCTGCATCGGCATAGATGAAGGTGAGGCCATAGAGCATCACGCCGCTAGAGAAGGTTGCGGTGAGGATGAACTTGGCGCCAGCCTCGGCCGAATTGTGGCGATACTTGTCGAATGCCACCAAGCAAGCCATAGGCACGGATGCCATTTCGAGCCCTAAGAAGAAGAGCAAGAAGTGGTCGGCGCTTACCATCATGTTCATTCCAAGCAGTGTTGAAATGATGAGCATATAAAATTCGCCTTCCTTAAAAGTGCTGTCGGGACGTGAAAGCCACGTGCGTGCCTGTATGAAAACGATGAGTGTTCCGAAGGCAAGGATGGTTTTCAACACGCCAATCATGGGCGTGGTGGCATACATTCCGCCAAAGGCAGTGGCTGGTTCGGTGGGACAGCAGTTCAGAAGAATATGTATCAGCATGAATGCGCACACCAAAGGATTGAACCAAGGACGTGGCGAAGGAGCCGTCTTTTCGTCGGTTATCACGATGGGGGCCTTATGAGCTGTGGCGAAATCTATGATAAAGACAATCACCAACATGGTCATCAAGGTAACCTCGGGCATCATGTGGAAAAACTGACTATAATCTAAATTCATTGTACGAAACGTTTAAAGTGATGCTATTGCGGTTACGTTGTGGATGTGGTCGATAATCGGGCCCAGCGTGTCGCTGATGATGTTGCTTGCCCAAAGCGGTGCAAGGCCAAGGCCTGCAACGCAGAAGATGAGGCAGCCAACGGCGAAACGTTCGTCCCAGGTGGCGTCGGTGAGTTGCTCGTAGTGGGGGTCGGCAACCTTGCCAAAGAGTATCTTACCCACAACACGCAGGATGTAGACCGCCGTGATAACGATTGCCGTACAGGCAATGATGGTGGCCGTGCGGTGGAATACGTCGTTGTTTTGGAACGAACCGACGAAGATGGTCATCTCGGCAACGAAACCAGAGAAACCAGGCAAGCCCAAGTTGGCCAAACCCGCAATGACATAACCCACGCTAAGGAAAGGCATAATCTTCATCAATCCGCCCAGCTGACGGATGTCGCGCGTGTGTGTACGGCCGTAAATCATGCCGATAAGGGCAAAGAAAAGGGCCGTCATCAGTCCGTGAGAGAGCATCTGCAAGATGGCTCCCGTGCACGAAGTCTGCGTCATCATGAGCAGGGCGAAGAGCACCAAGCCACAGTGCGACACCGAAGAGTAGGCGTTAATGTACTTCAAGTCGGTTTGCACGCAGGCCGAGAAGGCACCATATACCACCGAAATGGTGGTGAGGATGATGAAAATCCATGATAGCTGATGGGCAGCTTCGGGCAGAAGCACGATGGCAATGCGGAAACATCCATAGCCTCCAAGTTTCATCAGTACTCCCGCATGGAGCATAGACACGGCCGTTGGAGCCGATGCGTGACCGTCGGGCGACCATGTGTGGAAGGGGAAGAGCGCGCCAAGCACGCCAAATCCGATGAAAACGAAGGGGAATAGCACCTTTTGTACGTTCTCTGGAATGTTGTGCAGCAATTGCAATTCGAGGATGTTCATCGTGGTTGCACCACTGAAGAAGTAGATGCCGATGATACCAATGATGAGCAAAGCCGAACCACCCATAAGCATGAGGGTTAGTTTCATGGCCGAATACTCCTTTTTGCCACTACCCCAAACGCCGATAAGCAGGTACATGGGGATGAGTGCCACCTCGTAGAACATGAACATGGTGAAGAGGTCTATCGAGATGAAGAAACCATAAACGCCGATGCTAAGCAGGGTGAACCAAAGGAAATATTCTTTTGTTAGCGGCTTTAACTGCCACGAGGCGAATGTGCCTGTGAATACGATGATGCTGGAAAGGAGGAGCATCACAACGGAAATGCCGTCGACACCCACGGCGTAGGCTATGTTGAGCGGCTTGAACCAATCCACGGTGTATTGAAACAACATGGCATCGGTGTTGCCTGCATCGCGCATTTGAAGGAAAGCGATGGTGAGCCAAACCGAAAGTACCAACAAGCACGATGAGCCGACAACCATCACACCGCGCACTTGATTGAGGTTGCGCGATAGCCAAAGGCCCAGCAACATCAGCACGGGGATAACTACGAATAATGTTAATATACTCATTTTTGTTTTTCTTTTATCTGGTTGTTACCTCATATTACAACATATATAGCAAAACCAAGGTAAGCGCAACGGCTCCGGAGAGGAACCAAATGGCGTAATGACGCACGTCGCCGCTTTGCCAGGGACGTATGCTTTCGCCCGCTTCGTTGGAACTCCAAGCTAAGAAGTTGAACGTGCCGTCGATTACATGGCGGTCGAACCACGCGATGGGCTTGGATATGAGGCGGAAGATGATGCGATGGGTAACGTATTGCCAAATCTCGTCCATATAGAAACGCTTGTAGGCTGCACGGTGAAGTGTGGGGAATGTCTTGGCCAACTTGTCGGCGAAAGGCGTTTCGGCCTTCTTGTACATCAGCGTTGCCGCTCCAATTCCAATAAGGGCCAATGCCACACTGGTGCCTGCAACACCCCAGTTGATGTGGGTATGGAAACCTATGCCGTTGGCTGAAACGAGTTCGCCGAAGGGCAAGAAACCGCAAGTTACCGTGATGATGGACAGGAATATCAAGGGGAAAGTCATCGTGAGCGGAGCCTCGTGGGGCTTGTGCGCTCCTTCGTTGATGTGCGTTTCGTAGTAGCTCTTGCCCCAGAATATCACATAGTAGAGTCGGAACATGTAGAAAGCCGTCATCATGGCGATGCCGCTCATCACTGCGCCCATAATAGGACTGAAATTGTAACAAGCTACTAATATCTCATCTTTTGAGAAGAAGCCTGAGAAAGGCGGTATGCCAGCGATGGCGAGACAGGAAATGAGGAATGTCCAGTGCGTAATGGGCATGTACTTGCGTAGTCCGCCCATGTATTCTTTTTCGTTAGAGTGCACGGCATGTATGATACAGCCTGCGCCTAAGAAGAGACAAGCCTTGAACATGGCGTGAGTGAAGAGGTGGAACATGCCTGCCATGTAGCCAAGGCCTTGCACATCGGCGTATTCTTCGGTCATTGCCACGGCACCTGTTGCAGGGTCGGGCATACAAACGCCAAGTGCCACGAGCATGAAACCAATCTGCGAGATGGTAGAGAAGGCCAAAACACGTTTGATGTCGCTCTGTACGCAAGCCACAGCTGCGGCATAGAAGGCCGTGAAGGCTGCGATGTAGGCAATCCAATGCAACTGTTCGGGGGCGAACTCTACGAAGATGGGGAAGAGGCTGGCCACAAGGAACACGCCTGCTACAACCATCGTTGCGGCATGGATAAGTGCCGATACGGGCGTAGGACCTTCCATTGCATCGGGCAACCAAATGTGCAAGGGGAACATGGCACTCTTACCAGCACCGCCGATGAACATGAAGAACAGGGCTACGGGCATCATTACGGCCGAACCAGCCACCTGCTCGTGGAGCGAAGGCATGGCGTTGAGGTCGTAGTTGAACGTTCCGACGTAGAAACTGTAAATCAAAATGCCGATAAGGAAGAACAAGTCGGCAAAGCGGGTTACGATAAATGCCTTCTTCGATGCGGCAACGGCAGCCCCTTGGGGGTAGTAGAAACCGATGAGAAGATAGGACGACACACCCACAAGCTCCCAAAATAGGTACATTTGGAAGATGTTTGTGGCCACAACTAGGCCCAACATCGACATGGTGAAGAGCGAAAGGAAGGCGTAATAACGCTGGAAACCCTTTTCGCCGTGCATGTAACCGAACGAGTAGATGTGCACCATGAGGCTCACGGTGGTGATAACCACCAGCATCATCACCGAAATGGGGGTGAGACGGAAACCTAGATTGAACGTCAGCAGTTCGGAAAACTTCAACCACGAGAAGTTAAACGCCGTAACGTGCGGGTAAAGTCCGTCGGCTCCACGGCCTTGTCCGATGAAGTATTCGTACGCCGTATAGATGGAAAGGCAAAAGATTGTGCCCAGAACCACCGTTCCGATGGAACCTGCCACCTTGTGCGGCATCTTCATGCCTAATAGTCCTAGCACGAGGAACGATAGCGCAGGCAGAAGAAGTATCAAAAATACAAAATTGTATTCCATTGTTGTTTATAGTTTCATGTTTTCAATACTGTTCACCTGATCACTGTGGAACCTGCGGTAAACGTTAAGGATGATAGCGATGGCCACTGCCGTTTCGGCGGCGTTGATGCCGATGGAGAACAAGGAAAAGAAGAAACCTTCGAGTTCGCCAGGGTAAAGTATGCGGTTGAATACGGCAAAGTTGATGTCAACCGAGTTGAGCACCAGCTCGATGGAGATGAGCATCGCGATGAGGTTACGCCGCGTTACAAATCCGAAAAAGCCAATGAAGAAGAGCAAAGTGCTCAGTCCCAATAACAATTCTACGGGTATCATTTCTTATCCTCCTTTCTTGCAATCATTATTCCGCCGATGATACATGCCAAGAGAAATACGGAAATGAACTCGAAAGGCAGCACGTACTGATACTTGCCTGCACCAACGAGTTTCTCTCCGATAACCGACATGGGCACTTCGGCATCGACCATGCTGGCCGACATGTCTATAAATTGGTTCTTAAGCAACACCAATGCCACGGTAACCAGTCCGATAAGGGCTACCAATGCGCCAGCAACAACGGTCTTTCCGCGTTGTCTTTCTTGCAAGCCTTGCAAGGTGCGCTTGGACACTAGCTGGATGGCGAAGATGTAAAGCATCGTCAATCCGCCGGCGTAGATGGCAATTTGTGCCGTGCCTAAGAAGGTATAGTCTAACAGGAAGTAAACACCTGCCACGCCAAAGAGCACGAACAGCAGGAAAGTAGCCGCCCGCATAATTCTCTTTGTGAATACGCATACGATGGCCGAGCCGATAATTATCACGGCCAAGATGCAAAACATGATGATATTTGCCATAAAGATGTCTACTCCTATTATTTTGTTTTAGTGTTGAAAGTTCCGATTTCACTTTCCGCACCGCCGTCAATGATGTTGGGCAAGGAGCTTTGGTAGTGTTCCTTGTCTAGCTCAATGACAAGCTTGTCGCGGTTGAATACGGAGTTCTCGAAGTCGTTGGTGAACTCGATGGCATCGAAGTTGCAGGCGTTTGTGCACAATTCGCAGAACATGCAGTCGCCCAAGTCGTAGTCGTACTTCACCAGTTGGCGTTTCTTCTTGCCCTCCTCGTTGGTCACCATTTCAGAAACGATGCGAATGGTTCCATTGGGACATGCCTTTTCGCACATCAGGCAGGCCACACATTTCACCACATCGTTCTCGTCGCGCTTCATAACGAGCCTTCCGCGCGAACGCTTTGCCACGTGCAAAGTGGTCTTTCTGTTTTCGGGGTATTGTTCGGTTACCTTCGGCGTAAAGTACTCGCGCAGCGTGACACGTAGGCCCGTGGCGAGCGACTTGATGCCATCTCGTATACCGCCAAAATATGATTTCTTGTTATCTTCCATGTCTTTTTCGTTATTTAATGTACCAACCAAAGGCCACGACAATTGTCATAATCACGAGGTTGAGCAAGGACAGGGGCATCAGGTATTTCCATTCCAACTTCAATATCTGGTCGATGCGAAGGCGGGGGAACGTCCAACGTATCCACATGAGCACCCAAACAAGGGCGAATGCCTTGCCTAAGAACCAAACGATGCCTGGAATATAGTCCATCACCTTATCAAAACCTTCCACGCCGATGTGTATTGGCATCCATCCTCCAAGGAAAACCATCGAGGCAACACCTGCTACAATGAAGAGGTTTAGATACTCGGCCAAGTAGAAGAAACCGAATCCCATACCCGAATACTCGGTGTGATAGCCTGCGGTAAGTTCGCTTTCGGCCTCGGCCAAGTCGAACGGACCACGGTTTGCCTCGGCATTTCCAGTGATGAGGAACACCACGAAGGCGATAATGGCGGGGATATGGCCTTGGAATATGAGCCAACCGAAGGGGCCGCTCTGTGCTTCCACGATGCCGCTAACCTGCATTGTGCCCGTAAGAACCACGGCTGCGATGAGGCAAAGGCCCAACGACATCTCGTAAGAAATCATCTGCACCGCACCACGCATGGCCGAAATAACACTGTATTTGTTGTTGGAGCTCCATCCGGCGATGAAGATTCCAATAACGCCGATACTCGAAATGGCCGTCATCAGGAAGAGGCCGACGTTGAAATCCAAGATTGTTGCGCCTTTGTTCCACGGCATGAACGAGAAAGCACCTACCGAACCAATCAGCACCAGTATGGGAGCGATGGAGTAGAGCAGCTTGTCGGCCTTGTCGACAGCGAAGATTTCTTTGATAAGCATCTTCAAAACGTCGGCGATAACTTGGAAAACACCCCACGGGCCAACACGCATCGGGCCGAGACGGCATTGGAAAGCCGCACACACCTTGCGTTCCATGAAGATAAGTAGGATAGCTAATATGGCGTAGGCAGCCAGTATGAATACACCCACGAGCACACATTCGATGAGTATGGCCCAAAAGCTGCTCAGTCCGCAAGTATCTCGCAGCAGACTGTCAAACCACGTCGTAACGATTGAAAAGTCAAACATAATTATCTGTCAATATCGGGTATAACATAATCTAACGATGCGCCGACGGCAATAAGGTCGGCTATCTTCTCGCCACGTAGCATGGTATCTAAGGCCGAAACCAAAGGCAGACCCATAGGACGGAACTTCAAACGATAGGGGCTCTTGTCGCCTTTGCTGTCGAGGAACACGCCAATCTCACCGCGCGAACCTTCACAAGAGAAGTACCATTGGCCTTCGGGCACCTTGATGATGGGCTTTTGCTTGATGTAGAAGTCGCCTTCGGGGATGTTGTCGATAAGCGTTTCCAAGATATGAACGCTCTGTTCCATCTCCTTCATGCGCACCATATAGCGGTCGTAGCTGTCTCCGTTGTTGTAGGTAATCTCTTTAAAGTCTACCTTATCGTACACACCGTAGCTGTGGTGCTTGCGAACGTCGTTCTGCCAGCCCGTTGCACGACCCGTTCCGCCCGTACATCCGTAGCTGATAGCATCCTCACGAGATAGCAAACCCACGCCTTTGAAGCGGTTTTCCATGATAACATTGCCCGTGAATACATCTTGATATTCTTTGAACATCGGCTTCATGTAGGCGCAAAGTTTCTTTACGTTCTGCACAAAGTTGGGGTCGATGTCGGCTTGGCAACCGCCAATGCGGTAATAGTTCATGATGAGTCGGCCACCGGTGGTTTCTTCCATCACGTTGATAACCTGCTCGCGGTCGCGCATGCCATAGATAAATGCTGTCAATGCGCCAACGTCTTGCGCACAGCAGCTGTAGAACAGCAGGTGCGAGTCGAGGCGTTGCAGCTCGTCCATGATGGTACGGATATATTTAATGCGGTCGGTAAGCTCCACACCCATAGCCTCTTCAATCACGCCCACCAGTGCATGGCGGTTCATGGTTGCGCTAAGATAGTCCAAACGGTCGGCAAATGCCAGTGTCTGGGGATAGACATAGCTTTCCGAAATCTTCTCCACGCCGCGGTGAATGTAGCCCAAGTGTGGGTAAATCTTCCTAATCACCTCGCCGTCTAGTATCGTTTGCAGGCGCAACACGCCGTGTGTGGCTGGGTGTTGCGGTCCGATGTTCACCACATAGTCGTCGTCTCCGAACAGTTTATGGCGTGTTTCCACCAAATTCCCGTCTTTATCTAGGCTATATTGCAAGGTATAGTCGGGTTCGGGGTCGTCGTACATGTTTGGTTTGTTCTTCTCGGGGTCCATGTCGTAGTCTTTTCTTAGGGGGTAGCCCGTGAAATCGCTACGCAGATAGAGCCTTCGCATGTCGGGATGTCCGATGAACTTGATGCCGAAGAAGTCGTAAACCTCGCGTTCCAGCAGGTCGGCGGCTTTCCAAAGGCTAGTCACCGAGGGCAAGTAAGGGTTCTCGCGGTCGGCAGCAACGACTTTAACCGAGATGCGTTCGTAGGTTTGAGTGTTCTCCAGAATATAGATACACCCGAAACCTTCCTCTCCAAAATCTTCACCAACGATGGTGACGAGGAAGTCGAAATGTTTTTCATTTCTTAATTTTGCCATCTCGTTGGCAAAATCGTTCGCGTTTAATTCAATGTTATTTAGTTTCATAATAGCGTCTCATTCCTTGTCTTTATCGAAATCCTTTGGAACATCCATGATAACCAGGGGTTTCTTTTCCTTGCGGTTAGCTCCGCCAAAGAACTTCTCAACCTTCACTTTACGTTGCAGCTGCATCATTCCGTAGAGAATGGCCTCTGGTCTTGGAGGACATCCGGGAATGAAAACGTCTACTGGAACAATCTCTTCGATGCCTCGCACCACGTGGTAGCTCGACTTGAAAGGCCCGCCGCTGATGGCGCATCCGCCAACGGCGATAACGTATTTCGGGTCGGCCATTTCGTCGTAAAGGCGTTTCATAACGGGCGCCATCTTGTTGGTGATGGTTCCTGCGCACATGATGAGGTCAGCCTGACGGGGCGAGTTGCGTGTTACTTCAAAGCCGAAGCGTGCGAAGTCGTAGCGGGCACATCCCACCGACATGAATTCGATACCGCAACAGCTCGTTGCGAAGGTAAGCGACCACAGCGAATTGCTGCGTCCCCAGTTGATGGCTTGGTCTAGCGAACCAACAACAACGTTCACGCCACCTTCGTGTAGTTCGTTCATGATTTGTTCGAGCGTGTCGTTGTCTTTAAATTCCGCGTAGGGAATACTCTTGATATGGGGTTGTTTCACTTCCATTCCAATGCTCCTTTCCGCCAAGCGTAGGCCAGGCCAAATACAAGTACCACCAAAAAGAAACCAATGCTCGCCAGAGCCAAAGCTCCAAACTGCTTAACAACTACTGCCCAAGGATAGAGGAATACGGTCTCTACGTCGAACATGAGGAAAAGGATGGCGAAGAGATAATAACCGATGTGCACGGGAATCCACGAGGAACCGCGCGTCGGGATACCACTCTCGAATGGCTCACCTTTCACCGCATTGTACGACCGAGGCCCTATCGCCTTGGCTATGGCAAATGCCGCCACAACCAAAAGGACAGCCGTTATCAGAACGGTAATAAATAAAATAAAAGACATATAACGTTATTATATAATTGTTTGTATTCAGCCAAATATGGTGCAAAGGTAATAATAAATATGAAAATGATTACATGTTTTCCCAAAAAATGTAATCCCCATGTTGCAAAATGTGGGTATAAACGTCATCATAATTGGGTAGCGGTGAGTTTTGTTTGTTTTTTTATTCATTTAGGCTGTTCAATTTTGGTGTAGCTTTGCCTATTGTACCACGCAAAAAACGCTTTCGGCTGCCTCTCTGTGGTTGCCGAAAGCGTTTCTTGGGCTTATGGTTGCCTATATAAATAAGGTGTGGGGTAGGGGGCGAGTGCCTAACTTCCCATTATCAAACTTCCCACTTGATATACTGCGGCACTAACAACCCATGCCAATCCTGTGGTATAAATGGCAGCGAACAAGGCCCAACGCCACGAGCCGCTTTCGTTGCGAATGGCCACAACAGTGGCTATGCAAGGGAAGTAAAGCAACACGAAGATGAGGTAGGCATAGGCCGATAGGGACGAAATGCCATCGTTTATCATTTGCTTTCGCAAGCGTGTGTATTTCTCGGTGTCGTTGCTGTAACTGTTGTCATCACCAAAACTGTCGTCGTCGGCATATAGCACGCCCATCGTAGAGGCCACAATCTCTTTTGCTCCAACGCCAGCAAGCAGACTAACGTCTAGCTTCCAGTCGAAACCTTGCGCACGGAACACAGGCTCAACGGCTTTACCCATCCTCCCGATAATGCTTTGTTCTTGTTGCTGTTGCTTGTCAAGCTCGTCGTTATGGGGGAAATATCCCAATGCCCAAACAATGATGCTGGCCACAAGAATAATGCCACCCATCTTTTGCAAATATTGTTTGCCTTTCTCCCAGGTATGTCGGGCGATGGCTTTTTTGGTGGGGAAACGATACGGCGGCAACTCCATCACGAAGGGCGTATCTTCGCCTTTCACCAAGAAACGGCTGAAAATCTTGCTCATTATCACGGCCATGAGTATGCCCACAACGTAAAGCGAAATCATAATTGCCGAGCGATACTTCAAGGCAAAGAACGTTCCCGTTATCATGATGTAGATGGGCAGGCGCGCCGAACAGCTCATCATGGGCAAGATAAGCATCGTTATCAGTCGGCTACGCCTACTTTCGATGGTGCGTGTGGCCATTACCGCAGGCACGTTGCAGCCAAAACCCATGATAAGGGGTATGAACGACTTGCCGTGCAGCCCCATCTTGTGCATCAACTTGTCCATGATAAAGGCCGCACGAGCCATGTAGCCGCTGTCTTCCATGAACGAGATGAAGAAGTAGAGGATGAGAATTTGCGGCAGAAACACGATAACCGCGCCCACGCCGGCAATAATTCCTTCGGCCAAGAGGTCCTTTACTGGGCCGTCTTTCATGTTTTCTTTAACCCATTCTCCCAGCCAATTTACGCCTTGGTCTATCCAGTCCATAGGGTATTGGCCCACAGAGAACGTTACTTGGAACATCACATAAAGCAGGAGGAAGAAGATGGGAAATCCCCAAAACTTATGGGTGATGATGGCATCTAGCTTGTGGGTAAGCTTGTAGGTGTCGTTTGCTTTGCCCTCCTTGTAGGCAGCCTTGGCCAAAACGCCATGAATAAAGGCGTATTTGGCATCCATGATGGCCGTTTCGCAGTCTTGGTTAAGTTGCGTTTTTATGCTTTGCGCCTCCTTGTCGCGCGTGGCCAATATTGCTTTGGCGTTGCTTAACGTGGCCACTTCGCGTTCTGTTTCGGCATCGTTCTCCAACAGTTTGATGGCCAAGTATCGCGTATGGAACTTGTGCTTAACCTCTGGGTTCTGTTCAATTTGTAGTTTCAGGCGGTTGATACATAGTTCCAGCCTAGGGCCATGATTGATGTGTACGTGTCTCGATATCTTGTTGTGCGGCTTAGCATCGGTTGTGGCAAAGTCTTCTTGGTGCTCGGTGGGTACGTCGCTCTTATATTCTTCGTGCCATTTTTGTAGTTCGGCGGCCACTTCGGGGTTGATGTTGCCGTCCTTGTCGATAAAGTCCATACCCTCATACATGTTGATGATGATGTGGAAAAGCAGCTGCACGCCGCGCCCAGTCTTAAATACGGTGGGTATCATGGGCACACCCAATTGCTTGCCCAGCATTTCAAGGTCTATGGTGTCGCCGCGTTTCTCAAACTCGTCGTACATGTTTAGGGCGCACACCATGCGCAAGTTCATGTCTACGAGTTGGGTGGTGAGGTAAAGGTTGCGTTCCAAATTACTGGCATCTAGCACGTTGATAACCACGTCGGGCGTTTTTTCAACGATTTGTTTGCGCACGTATAGCTCCTCCGGACTATATGCCGAGAGCGAGTATGTGCCTGGCAGGTCTACCAAATGAAACTCATAGCCCTCGAAGCGTGCGACACCTTCCTTGGCATCGACGGTTACGCCCGAATAATTTCCCACCTTTTCGTGCGCTCCCGATGCGAAGTTGAAGAGCGATGTCTTTCCGCAGTTGGGGTTTCCCACCAGTGCCACGTTTATCACGCGCCGCTTGTGGCGTGCCGCTTGTTGCATCTTTTCTTCGCTAACGGGCATGTCGGTTGCCGTTGGATGAGGCATGTCGTCCCTTTCGGTGCTTGCGGCCAATGTGTTTTCGGTGTCTTTCGTTTCGTCGTTGGACGTGTCGATACGCTTGGCTTCTTCTTCCGAAACCACTTCAATCATTTGCGCTTCGTCGCGGCGGAGCGAAATTTCGTAACCAAGTATCTTGTATTTCACGGGGTCTTGAAGGGGCGCATTGAGCAACACCTCCACGGTTTTACCCTTGATAAAGCCCATCTCCACGATGCGTTTTCTAAAACCCCCGTGGCCCAAAACTTTCACCACAACGGCCTTTTCTCCCGTTCTTAGTTCCGATAATCTCATTTCCTATTTGTCTGTGTTACGTGTTTATGCTTACACAAAGTTATAACATTTCCGTTTGAGGGGTGGCAAATGGCGCGTTATCCTTTTTTAAAATACCTATAAATGGGTAGTGTTGGGCGTACGTTTGCCACTTGACTTACCTATTATTGATGGTTTTTCTGCCTTATATTTTGCTTTTCTCTTGTTCGAGTTAATGTGAGTAGTGCAGTTGTGGCGCGGCTTGTCACGGCATTTACACCCAAGCGGACTAATGCGCGATATGGGTTAAAACACGGATGTACCCATTTTAAGCGTCCATTTTACCCGCTTTTTACAATGGTAAGTATAACCATGATTTGTTAAATGGGTAATAATGTTTTACAAAACACACTCTTTGTGGCACCACCTTCTAGACGAAAATGAGGTGAAAACATGTATAAAACGCACCGAAAAAGTCAAATTTGCACACCGCTCTAACGCGTTTTCTCCGCCATTTTTTGCAATCTCATATAACATTGCATCTCTCTTTGTTGAAAATAATCGCCCATTTTGCATTCTCAATAACACGAAAAAGTATGAATATCTCACGCTATTATGCGGTAAATATGCAGCAAAACCAACTGCAATATGCACCAAAACGGACTGCGTTTAGCATCGAAACGCACTGCAATATGCACCAAAACGCGCTGCATTTTGCACCAAAACGCACTGCATTTAGCACCAAAACGCAATTCAATATGCTGCAAATTGCCATATTTTGGTGTTGATTTATGGTCTATATCCGAGATAAAATGGTTTAGAATGTATATTTGACGGCAGGTAGCGACAAATAAATGAGAAATAGCTTGATGGGTTTTTGGTTGACGCTTAAACCGTATAAATATCCTACTTGCCGAGCATTAATGTGGGTGTTTTGCCTAATATTGCTATAATTGGCAATAAATCAGGCTATTACAAGTTTGAAGAATACGAGCGAAAATTCGCCCAATGTCCGGAATTTTTGTGGAGAGGGCACTCATAATGTTAAAAAATGGTACGATATTTTTACAATGTTTGTGTGCAGCTAGGGGCAAGTAAACTCGTATTAGTGGTTCGTCAACTAGTGCCAAAGGCTTATAAACACGATGTGTTAGTGTCTATAAATACCAGTTTAACCAACTTATATACCTTTGTAGTTGGCATCGCTAGGCCAGCAAAAGTTTGTGAAGTGGTACTTAAAGAATGGCTTGCCTTTGGTTAAGACTTATATAGTGAAGTGGGGAATGTGGGTGCGAGCAGTGTAACAGCGTGTTGCGACTATCTCCAAAGCATTTGAACAATCTGTGCTTCGGTATATTCAAAGTATTCGCCTTTATCGTTTATATTCCTTTCAAACAGTTTAGGGTCGTACGAATTAAAGTTCCTTTCCAAGAACAACTTATAATACTCGTCTAGATGATATTTAAAAAGCTCTTTCAACGAACCATCTTTGGGGGATGTGTAGATGTCGATTTTAAGCCTTTTTACAATCTCATGCACTTCGTCCATAGTGATATTGTGTACGCATTGAGGTTCGGGCAGCACAATTTTGAAGGCCAAAACCTCGGCACCTTCTTCTTCCCACCATTCCCAAAGATTAAATTGCGACATGTCTTTCCCCGTAAGCTGATGAAGATAGTCGGCCAATTTGTTATATTCCACCAAGTCTTCGTCCCCGTTTTCATCGCAATATGCTGTATAACTCATTATTGCTTTAAGGGCCATTGGGTAGCGTTTCTCAACCGTTTCGAAGTCGGGTTCTATCTCTTTTCTTAGTTGCATGTTCGCAATTGTGTTTATGTACGTCCTTTCTTATAGTGGGGCGTTTATCGCATATCTAGGTGCTAACGCCACGCCATGCTTGGGAAAAACATCCTTGTAGAGGCTATTGGGCAGCGAAATAGTTTTCCAATTCGCGTATGGCAGCCGTATCAACAGTCTTGAAGTCGTTGATGATGAGGCCTTTTTCCAGCAAAACGATGCGTGTGGAAATGTCGATGGTGTGTTGTAGGTTGTGGCTCGACACGATAACCGTTGTGCCTTCGCGTTGTCCAAACTTAGAAAGTATGGCCTTTAAGGCATTCTGGCTGGTAGGGTCGAGAAAGTTAAAGGGTTCGTCGAGAATAAGAAATTGCGGGTGTGCAAGCATGGCGGCAATGATGCCCACCTTCTGCTTGTTGCCTGCCGAGAGGTCGCGTATAAGTTTCTTTTGGCCAAGTATTTCGCCAGCCATAAAGTTTTCAAACTGCTGCAACGTTTGTGTTAGGCTTTCATTGTCTATGCCCGATATGCTTGCAACGAAGTCGAAATACTCTTCGGGCGTTAGGTAGTCGATGAGAAAGCCCTCGTCGAGGTACACGCCCGTGTGTTGTTTCCACGACTCGCTTTGGGTTGGGTCCACACCATTGAGGCTCACTTCGCCCGTGTTGGCTTTAACCAAGTCGGTAAGAAGTCTGAAAAAGGTGGTTTTTCCAGAGCCGTTGTTTCCCACTAGTCCTACAATTTCGTTGTCGGACATAGAAAAAACGGGAATAGAAACTGCCGTTTTATCCCCGTATTTTTTTGTAAGGTTGTTGATGTTTACTTGCATCTTGTGCTTGTTTATGGCGGGTTATGCAATGCCATAGGCTCAACTTAACCCACTTTGTTGGTGTGTATTTCCCTCCCCACAAAAGTGTTTTGCAGGGAGGAAAATGTTGTTGTAATGTTGTATAGGCATGTTCTATAAATCCCCCGCAAAGGGTTCGATTGACTTTCGTTGTATTGCTCTTCACTGTCTTTTTGTTTTTATCTGGCATCTTTCGCTTACGCTTTCAGAAAGCATAGTTCACTATGCTCCATCAAGAAGTAAGCAAAACCCACTGAACTAAAAGTTAAAAATACAGCAAAGGTAATTTTTAGAACCTGCCTATAACCCTGTTAGTGGCTTACACGATGCCCCTTCCGTGGCAGTCTTTAAACTTCTTTCCGCTACCGCAAGGACATGGGTCGTTCCTTCTGGGCATGTGTTCCTTCATCACGGGCGTACGGTTTTGCGGTGCAGCACTCTCGCGCGTGTCTTGCTGCCTAGCAGCTCTTTGCGCCTGCTCGTCGAGGTCTTCCTTGCTCTCGGTGTACTGTTGTTGCTGGCGTACTTCGGGTGCCGCCTCTTGAACTTGCTGTTCAACGTGCAGTTGTGCACGCATCAGCAAGCTTGTTATGCGGTCGTTCATCTCGTTGACCATGTTGTCGAACAGTTTCACACTTTCGAGTTTAAACACCAGTAGGGGGTCTTTTTGCTCGTACGATGCGTTTTGTACGCTGTGTCGCAGTTCGTCTAGCTGTCGCAGGTTCTCTTTCCAACAGTCGTCGATGATGTGCAACATCACATTTTTCTCGAACTGCTTAATTACCGATTTGGCCTCCGTTTCGTAGGCCTCTTTCAGATCGCACACAATGTTTACAATTCGTTTGCCATCTGTAATGGGCACCACAATGCGCTCGTAGCGGTCGCCTTGGGTTTCGTACACCTCCTTGATGGTGGGGTAGGTTACCTCTTGCAGGCGGTCGGTTTTGCGTTTGAAGGTTCCCATAGCCATTTGGAAGGTTCTTTCTTCCAATACGTCGTGTGGGGTATTGATGAATTCCTCTTCGGTGAAGGGGCATTCCATCGCGAATATCTTAATGAACGCCTCTTTGCAACCTTCGTAGTCGTTGGTTTGTATGATGTTGATAACGCGGTCCCAGATAATGTTGGTGATGTCCATGCCGATGCGTTCGCCCATCACGGCGTGGCGTCGTTTTTCGTAAATCACGGTACGTTGCTTGTTCATCACGTCGTCGTATTCCAGCAGGTGCTTACGAATACCGAAGTTGTTTTCCTCTACCTTCTTCTGTGCACGCTCAATGCTCTTCGAAATCATTGGGCTTTCGATGCGTTCGCCCTCTTTAAATCCAAGGCGGTCCATGATGCGTGCGATGCGTTCTGATGCGAAAAGGCGCATCAGCTTGTCTTCGAGCGAAACGTAGAAAACAGAAGAACCCGGGTCGCCTTGACGACCGGCACGTCCGCGCAGCTGTCTGTCAACACGACGGCTTTCGTGTCTTTCGGTACCGATGATGGCCAAACCGCCTGCCGCTTTCACTTCGGGCGACAGCTTAATGTCGGTACCACGACCCGCCATGTTGGTGGCAATGGTGACTGCACCCAAGCCATTGGTAGACTGTCCGGCCTTTGCCACGATGGATGCCTCCTTTTGGTGTTGCTTGGCATTAAGCACTTCGTGGTCTATCTTGCGCATGTTGAGCATCTTGCTAAGCAACTCGGATATTTCAACCGACGTTGTACCAACGAGCACGGGACGGCCTTGCTTGCGCAGGTCTTCAATCTCGTCGATAACGGCAGCGTACTTTTCTCTTGCCGTTTTGTACACGCGGTCGTCCATGTCGTTACGCGCGATAGGGCGGTTGGTGGGAATTTCCACCACGTCAAGTTTATAGATGTCCCAAAACTCGCCTGCCTCGGTAGATGCAGTACCCGTCATACCCGCCAGCTTGTGGTACATGCGGAAATAGTTTTGCAGGGTTATGGTTGCGAAGGTTTGCGTGGCGGCCTCCACTTTGACGTGTTCTTTGGCCTCAACAGCTTGATGTAGTCCGTCGCTCCAACGTCTTCCTTCCATAATACGGCCTGTTTGCTCGTCAACAATCTTCACTTCGCCGTCGATAACCACATATTCGTCGTCTTTATTGAACATGGTATAGGCTTTGAGTAGCTGTTGGAGGGTGTGCACACGCTCGCTTTGGATGGCGTAGTGGTTGAGAAGTTCGTCTTTGCGGTCAACCTTTTGCTCGTCGCTCATGGTCTTGTCAGCTTCAAGTGCCGAGAGTTGGGTGGCGATGTCGGGCAAAACGAAGAGCTCGGCGTCGTTAACTTGCTTGGCCAACCATTCCGTACCCTTGTCGGTAAGGTCGCACGAGTTTTGTTTTTCGTCTACAACGAAGTACAAAGGCGCAATGGCCTCGGGCATTTTGCGGTTGTTGTTCTCCATATAGACCTCTTCGGTCTTCAGCATTCCGGCTTTGATGCCCTCTTCGGAGAGGTATTTGATGAGCGGCTTGTTCTTTGGCAACGACTTGAACGAACGGTAGAGCGAGAGGAAACCCTCGTCTAGTTTCTTTTGGTCGTTCTGCTCTTGTCCTTCTGTTATCAGCTGTTTGGCCTCGGCAAGGTATTGCGTGGCCAGCTTGCGCTGTACGTCTACAAGGCGTTCTACCAGAGGTTGGTATTCTTCGAACATCTGGTCATCGCCCTTGGGGATGGGGCCAGAGATGATAAGCGGCGTACGGGCATCGTCGACAAGTACCGAGTCGACCTCGTCGACAATGGCGTAGTTGTGTGCCCTTTGCACCAAATCTTCGGGCGAATTCGACATGTTGTCGCGCAGGTAGTCGAAACCGAACTCGTTGTTTGTACCAAACGTAATATCGGCCATGTATGCCTTACGGCGTTCGGGCGAGTTGGGGCGATGCTTGTCGATGCAATCTACCGACAGACCGTTAAACTCGTAGAGCGGACCCATCCACTCGGAGTCGCGCTTGGCAAGGTAATCGTTCACCGTAACCACGTGTACGCCGTTGCCAGTAAGCGCGTTTAGGAATACGGGGAGCGTGGCCACGAGGGTTTTTCCTTCACCCGTTGCCATCTCGGCAATCTTTCCTTGGTGCAAGGCAATACCGCCGAAGATTTGCACGTCGTAGTGAATCATGTCCCACTTGGTGTCGTTTCCGCCAGCAATCCAGTGGTTAGAATATATGGCATTGTCGCCTTCGATGCGCACGAAGTCTTTGGTGGCGGCCAAATCGCGGTCGAAATCGGTAGCCGTAACCACAATTTCTTCGTTCTCGGTAAAACGTCTGGCGGTGTCGTGCATAATGCCGAACGCCACGGGCATCACCTCGTTGAGGGCTACTTCGTAAACTTCGAGAGCCTCTTTCTCCAACTTGTCAATCTGATTGAACAGCGATTCGCGCTCGTCGATGGGCGTTTCTTCAATCTGTGCTTTCAGTTCGGCAATCTTTTCTTTTTGTTCTTTTGCCGCGTTTTGCACATGCGCCTGTATTTCTTTGGTTTTGGCGCGCAGCTGGTCGTTGCTAAGGGCCTTTATTTCGTCGTAAGTGGCCTTTACCTTTTCAACAAGTGGCTGAATAAGTTTCATGTCGCGCGTCGACTTATTGCCGAAGAGCGATTGTAGGATTTTATTTAAATTCATTTTCGTTGTATTAACTGTGTTGTATGATGAAAGTTTGCATCGTTGGCGTAAGCCTATGGTGTGCATTGGCACACGTTGCTTTTGGCGTTGCGCCTAAATGTCTGCAAAATTACAAATAAATTGGTTTATTTGGCTCGATATTTGCCAACAATCCGCCTTTATCGTATAATTATTTAAGCGGGAGCGGCGGTACAACACAGGCATTGGGCGCCCTAATGCGGATAAAACGGGCAATGGTGGGCGCAATGCGGTTGGTGGTTACGGGCGTGGAAATGGTATTGGGTTTTACGCCAGCCCCGTAAATGATGATGGGGAAGGGCAGGCTGGCAGTAGCAGGCAGATGCTCTTCCCTGGTTTCTTCGTTGTAAATCTTCCATCCCGGAGCCACTTTCACGATGATGTCTCCACTTACGGCGTGGTTGAAAGCGTTGCGCACTTTCGAGGAAACGCCGTTGTCGAGCAGCAGCTGGTCGGCTGTGTACACTTCTTTCACGCCCGAAATCTGCACGAGAAACTCGCGTGCGTGGCGTAAAACCTCGCTGATGTTGATTCGCTTTTGCTCTAAGATGGTTTTGTTGAGATATATCTCGTTGTTCAAAACACCGTCTACCAGTCGGTTAATGCCGTATATGGCGTTGAGATACATGTTCAGAAGGTTGGCCGTTCGGTTAATGTAGAACGTGCCAGTGGGTACGTTATACTTGGCGTAGTTTTGTATGTTGCTTTCCGAACGCCCCGTGGCGGTAAGCACAAAGAGTACGTTTTCTTTGCCCACCTTTTGCTCGATGTTGAGGATTAAGTCGGCCAGGGTTTTGTCAAGTTCCCTATAAGTGTTCTCTCTGGCGAGCAAAGGGTTGCTTTCGGCAGTGGAATTGTTGGCCGAAAGGGTGACGAAGAGCAGGTCGGCCTGTGTGTCGCGCCCCATGACATGGTCGCTAATGCAGTCTAATGCAAATTGGCAAGTGGCCTGATTGGGGTCCTTCTTCGCCACATCTAGCCCCGGCATGCGCAGGTAAGTGTCGAGCCACGTTTGCGCGGAGCGAGGATAGAAGGCCGACGTTTTCCAAGTTTTCGTGGCCTCGTCAATCCAAAACACCCCGTCGGCAGCATGTCCGCCCTGCAATACTGCCGCATCTTGGTTGGCAGCTACCGAAAACACCAATGCGTTTCCGTTGCTGGCCATCTTCATTTCGTCGCCGATGGTAGACGATTTCACGTTGTTTGGCGAGACGAAAAACTTCTTGTCGAAGGTGCATCCCACGGGTCGGAGCGTTTCGCGACTAACCCATCGCTCGGCCGTTATGCCGTTGTCTACAGGCGATGCGCCCGTGGCAATGGCTGTTGTGGCCGATGCCAAGTTGATAGGAGCGAAGTCGTATTGGGCGTTTTCGTACACCACGCCTTCTCGGAGCAGCTTTTTGAAACCGCCATTTCCGTAAAGTGCGGCGAACTGTTCCATATCGTCGCTGTTCAGTTGGTCTACGGTAATGCCCACAACAAGGCGCGGAACGGCCACGTTAGGCTGTGCCTTGCATTCGATGTTGGCCAGCGTGGCCAACGCAAAGAGGGTTATGTACTTGTTCATGCCCTTTTATGTCGATATATTAAATATATGTATCTGATGAGCAAAGATAGTGCCAAAAACCTCACTCCTTCGGCATAGTGTTGGAAAAAGCCGCCAATGAGGAAGAGCGAAATAAGTATGCACCATATCTTTATGCTGCGCAAGAACTGCGTTTCCTTGCCTTTTTTAACGGCCCTATATATATATAATAAGGTGTAAGGGCAGAAAAAGAGTATTTGGAGGTTGAGGCTGACGGTGGGATGTTGCGAGAAAATCATCACAAACAATAGGATGCCGATTAGTCCGCAGACAAGAAACCAAAAGCCGTCAAACCATCTGAAACGTGTGTTAAGCTTGCTTTCGATGGCCGTTGTGCCGAGAATTATCGCCGCAAGAATGAGCATGAGGGCCGTGGGCGATAGGGGAAACGAAGACGAGGAGGTTTGAACGCCTGGCTGAACAACCCATCCCGAAGAGGCAACAAGCTTGCGCTTGGTGGACGAACTGTTGTTTAGCGTGGCGCGTTCGAAGTCGTTCATGAGGTTTGCAGGCAAGAATTGGCGTTGTGCCCTGTCGATGGGCAGGTCGGCCTTAATGCCTAACAGCATGTCGTTTCCAAACCTTATCCAAGGCGTTTGGCTGGCGCATTGGTGCACAATCTGGCGATACGAGGTGGCATCCTCCGCTTTTTCGTTGCCATATTCCACGTTAGCTTGCAGGTGGTTGGTAATCATGTCGCGTGCACGAGTGGTGCAATTGTCGTAGAAGTAGTTGTACCTGTACACCCGATTTTGCGGTTCGTAGTTGGTGTCGATGGCCTTGGCGATGGTCAGTTTCTCTTCGGGCGTGAGGTTAAGCACCTGTTCGTACACGCCACTTCCGTATGAGGCGTATTGTGCGCAGAAAGTGTCGAACGACTCGATACCCATTTCGTAGTCGGTAAGTCCGAACACGAAACGCAGCACGAAGTAGGGTTTGTGAAACGAGAACATGCCATAGTTCACGGCTATGTCTGTTCCGCGTGCCACATCCTGATACCTGATGGCCGTGTGTCCGTAAATGCTATATACTTCTTCGTGGGGCTGACAAGTGAGCAAGGATATGCGCACGGCATCCATATCCTTTAATTCAAGAGTGCCTTGAGCCTGTGCCGAGAGTTGGAAAGCATATAACAAAACTGCGGCAAGAAGGTGCCGCAAAAGCAACATAATTGGTTTCACGATGCAAAAATAACCTTATTTTTGAACATTTGATGCGATTATATCGTTTTTTTTCGATAATTTTGCCCCTAATTTGGCGTACCATAACAAGTCTGTATGTTTTTCGCCACATTTCAAAACGGATAAATGGAGCCCCAGCTCCGCAATAAACATATAACTCATAATGAAGAAAGTAATAGGCATTGTCTTAGCATCTACTGTCAGTATGGCGGCTTTTGCGCAGAGTGGAACTAATTCTCCTTATAGTCAGTTCGGTTTAGGTGTGCTCTCCGAGCAGTCCAGCGGATTTAACCGAGGCATGAATGGGCTGGGATTAGGTTTCCATGAAGGCAATCAGGTGAACTACCTTAATCCCGCATCTTATGCTCGACTGGATACGCTTACATTCCTTTTCGATGCCGGCATATCGTTGCAACTCACCAATTTCTCGGAGAAAGGTGTGAAGCGTAACGCTAAAAACGCCAATATAGAATATGTGGTTGCAGGCTTTAAGGCCGCCCGTAGGCTGGGATTGAGCTTTGGTTTGATACCTTTCACAAACGTGGGGTATCAGTATTCGGCCGCTCAGGCATTGACAGATCAGCCAGATGCTACCATATTAACCAACACCTACACGGGTACGGGCGGCGTTCGCCAGGCTTATTTGGGTATTGGTTGGGAACCCATTAAGGGCTTGGCCTTGGGTGCTAACATGTCTTACATGTGGGGAGACTACGATCGCAGACTCATCAACAGTTACAGCGACGGCTCTGTCAACAACCTTGTGCATCAGTACACGATGGACATACGGAGCTATAAGGTAGACTTCGGCGTGCAGTACACTGCCAAAGTGTCGCCTAAAGACAACATCACCTTGGGCCTGACGTTTAGTCCTACGCACAAGATTGGCGGCAAACCCAAATTGCAAGAGATACTTACCAACTCGCAAACGAACGTGTCGGACACCACCTCTTATGGCGGAAACTTCGACTTAAATTTGCCGAACTTCTTCGGTGTGGGGCTTATGTGGGACCACAACGGCAAATGGAAGGTGGGCGCAGACTACACTTTGCAACAGTGGTCGACTGTGAAATTCCCCAGCTACGAAACCAATGGGGGTGTTTCTAGCTTTGCTTTGCGCGACAATATGCTTACCGACAGGCACAAGTTAACCCTTGGCGGCGACTTCTGTCCTGCGCCATTTAGTCGTAATTTCTTCAATCGCATACACTATCGCGCAGGCGTTTCGTACACCACTCCTTATATAAAGGTGTACGGCAACGATGGTCCAACGGAGATGAGTGCCAGCATTGGCTTTGGCATTCCCATCATCAACCCATACAACAACCGCTCGTTTCTCAACGTTAGCGCACAATGGGTGCATTCAACAGCAAAGAACTATATTACGGAGAATGTGTTCCGCATCAACGTGGGGCTAACTTTCAACGAACTGTGGTTCAAGAAATGGAAGTTGGAATAACCCCTTTATCGTAAAAATAAACTGCACATGTACACCTTGTTAAGAACTTCGGGCTTAGCGTTTATGCTGAGTTGCATCGTGGCATTGACCGCTTGCGAGCAGGCGGTGGAGCATACCGCACCTGCGGTAAACCCCAAAGACTCGGTGCCGACGATGGTAACTTATGGCGTAAATACGCTTATTTCTGACTCTGGTGTGGTGAAATACCGCATCGTTACAGAGCGATACGAGGTGAACCAAGTGAAGAACCCACCACGTTGGACCTTCGATAAGGGCGTTTTTCTCGAAGAGTTTGACGAAAACTTTCATGTACAACTCTACATTCAGTGCGATACGGCCTACTATTACGACCAACAACGCCTATGGGAACTGCGCGGAAGAGTGCGCGTAAAGACCAAAGACGGTGTGCGCTTTTATAGTGAAGAGCTGTTTCGCGATGAGAACAGGCACGAGCTTTACTCCAATAAGTTTTCCCGACTTATCACTCCCGACCGCCAGTTGCAGGGCAATTACTTCCGTAGCGACGAGCGTATGACTAAGTATTACGTGTCTAACTCGAAGGGTTCGTTTGCACGAACCGACATCGCCGGCAAGAACGACAGCCTCAGTTCGGCGCCCGACACCCTCAAAGAAACCGTTCGCCCCTCGGCCATGCCCCAGCGTAAGTTGGGTGGTTAGTAGCGATAGCCTGCGCCAACGCACGGCTCAACACATCAACCCATAACAAAAAGACAACTCTAAGTTCTATATGGACGACCCTATTAGTATAAGCCTTGTACTCGGAATAATCGTCACGATGGTGTTCTCCGCGTTCTTTTCGGGCATGGAAATAGCCTTTGTCACCAGCAACCGCATGCTTGTTGAGATGGACAAGGAACGCAACGGCCTTTCGCAAAAGGTTCAGGCCATCTTCTATAAAAATCCCAACAACTTTGTAAGCACAATGCTTGTGGGCAACAACATCGCGCTTGTTGTATATGGTATACTTATCGCTAAATTCTTCGACAACACCATCTTTCGCGGCATGGATGCCAGTTTCACCGTGCCAGCCGATACCATCCTCTCAACGCTTATCGTGCTTTTTACGGGCGAATTTCTGCCAAAGACCTTCTTTAAGAGCAACCCCAATAGGCTGTTTTCTTTCTTCGCCGTGCCGGCTTACCTCTGTTACTTGCTGCTTTGGCCTTTCAGTCGGTTCTCAACGTTTCTGGCACGCGTGCTTATGCGTATCTTTGGCGTAAGGATTGAGAAGGAAAACGAGAACATTCTCTTTTCAAAGACCGACTTAGACTACCTTGTACAGAGCAGTTTAGACAGTGCCAAGAACGAAGACGACATCAACGACGAGGTGAAAATCTTTCAAAACGCCCTGGAATTTAGAGATACCAAGGTGCGCGATTGCATGGTGCCGCGAACAGAAATCAATTCGGTAGACCTCAACGATTGCACCATCGACGAGCTTACTCAGATGTTTATCGAAAGCGGAAACTCGAAACTCATCGTTTATCAAGAAGACATCGACCACATCGTTGGCTACATACACTCCTCCGAACTGTTTCGTAATCCCGACCAATGGAAACAGCACATCCGCAAAATGCCATTCGTTCCCGAAACGATGGCGGCCCAAAAGCTGATGCAAACGTTCTTGATGCAGAAGCGTAGCTTAGGAGTTGTGGTCGACGAGTTTGGCGGAACCAGCGGAATTGTTTCACTTGAAGACATCGTTGAAGAGATTTTCGGCGACATCGAAGACGAACACGACAACCAAAAGTATGTGGCCAAGCAAACAGCAGAAGGCGATTACGTGCTGTCGGCCCGCTTGGAGATTGATAAGGTGAACAACATGTTCGACTTAGACCTGCCCGAAAGCGATGATTACATGACCATCGGCGGACTTATTTTGCACCATTATCAGAGTTTCCCGAAGATAAACGAGGAGGTGAACATTGGGCCTTACCAGTTTCGCATTCTCAAAAACACGATGAATAAAATCGAACTCGTGAAACTAAAAGTGCATCAATAAAGCACTTTTTGCACGAAACGTTAAAGAATATCATTTCTTTTTCGTATTTTTGTGCGCATTTTAAAGCTCATTAGCCCTAGCCAATTGCTTTTGCCATGCAAGCGTCGACGGCGTGATGACAGCTTGGGGCTCGCCCCAACCAAAGCTCGAATAATAAATTAAATAACTAAAATAATAATGGCAGTATTAGGAAAAATTAGAAGCCGTGGCATGATTCTCATCGGAATCATTGGTCTTGGCTTGTTGGCATTTATTGCCGAAGAGGCATTCCGTTCTTGCGAGGCCACACGTAACAACCAACGACAACAGGTTGGCGAGGTGAATGGCGAGAAAATCAGCGTTCAAGAATTCCAAAAGATGGTTGACGAGTACGCCGAGGCTATCAAAATGCAACAAGGACAGGATAACCTGAACGACGAGCAACTTAACCAAGTGAAGGACATGGTGTGGACTAGCTATGTGCAAAACAAGCTCGTTGAGAAAGAAGCCAAAGAGTTGGGGCTCACCGTTACCGACCAAGAGATGCAAAACGTCTTGAACCAAGGAACCAATCCCATGCTGATGCAGACACCCTTTGTTAATCAACAGACGGGGCGTTTCGATGCAAGCTCGCTTAAGAAGTTCTTGGCTGAATACAAGAACCAAAAAACAACCAACCCCCAGATGGCTCAACAATACGAATCCATCTACAAGTTTTGGACGTTTATCGAGAAACAGCTGCGCACACAGCTGCTTGCACAAAAATATCAGAGCCTGCTAGCTCACTGCCTGCTCTCTAATCCCGTTGAAGCTAAGATGGCTTTCAAGGAAGAGAACGAAGAAAGCCAAATACAGTTGGCCGCTTTCCCTTATTCGAGCATCGAAGACAGCAAGGTGCAGGTTTCCGAATCAGACCTCAAAGCCAAATACGAAGAACTGAAACCGCGCTTTAAGCAATATGTTGAAACACGCGATATTAGGTACATCGACATACAGGTAGAGGCCTCGCCCGAAGACAAGGCCAACCTGAGAAAGCAGTTTACCGACTATACGAAGGAACTGACCGAGGCTGCCGACCCATCTAACGTGGTGCGTAGGAGCACCTCGCTAGTAAGCTACTTGGGTCTACCTGTAGGCAAAGAGGCTTATCCTGGCGACATCGCAGCACGTCTCGACTCGATGAGTGTAGGCTCGGTGTATGGTCCTGTTGAGAACAAACAAGACAATACGCTCAACCTCATTAAGCTTGTTGCGAAGGTTCAGCTGCCCGACTCGGTGGAATATCGCCAAATTCAGGTGGGTGGCGCAACGCCAGAGGCTGCACACAAAACCGCAGACTCTATCTACACCGCCCTCACCAACGGTGCCGACTTCGAGGCATTGGCCAAGAAATACGGTCAAACTGGCGAGAAAACATGGATGACCACACGTCAATACCAAATGGCACCCTCGATGGATAAAGACACAAAAGACTATATCAACAGTCTGAACACGATGGGTGTGAACGACATTAAGAACATCACCTTGGCGCAAGGCAACATCATTTTGCAGGTGCTCAACCGCAAAGGCATGGTTACCAAGTACCAAGCAGCCGTGGTAAAGCGCACCATCGACTTCTCGAAAGAAACCTATCGCAAGGCTTACAATCAGTTCAGCTCTTTCGTTAGTGCCAATGCCACAGCCGATGCCGTGGTGAAGAATGCCGTAAAGAATGGCTATCGCCTGCAAGAGGCTAAGGACGTTACCACCTCTCAGCACAATTTGGCTGGCATACGCAGTACGCGTGAGGCATTGAAATGGCTCTTCGATGCTAAGGAAGGCAGCGTATCGCCCCTTTACGAGTGTGGCGACAACAACCACTTGCTGCTTGTAATTCTCGATCGCATCAACCCAGTGGGCTATCGTAGCCTTAGCGATTCGCAAGTGAAAGAGATGGTGAAGGCCGAAGTGATAAAGGATAAGAAGGCCGAACAGATTTTGGCTAAGCTCAATGGCGTAACAAGCATTGCCGCAGCAAAGGCAAAAGGTGCGGTAGTAACACCCGTTAACCAGGTTACTTTTGCTTCGCCCGTGTTCCTTACCGCAACAGGCGCAAGCGAACCAGCACTTAGCGGTGCCGTTGCAGCCACTGCCAAGGGTGCTTTCGATAAGACTCCTGTTAAGGGTAACGCCGGTGTTTACATGTTCCAAGTAACAGGTCGCACCATGCGCCCCGTGAAGTTCAACGCTAAGGAAACCGAAATGCGCCTCCGTCAGCGTGCCATGCAATATGCGGGCAACTTCATGAACCAGCTGTACATCAACGGCAAGGTTGTAGACAACCGCTATTTGTTCTTCTAAATCATTGCTACAAACGGGGGCAAAAGCCGTTAAGTTGTTTTAATAACCCAAATAGCTTTTATACCCTGCGATATAATCGCGCTGTTGTGTGTCAACGCGATGCACACAGTAGCGAGTAACAATCAACCCAATGGCTCCGAACATGTTTCGGGGCCATTTTTTTACTTTATAAACGATGAAAACAAAAGAGATGTATCTTTGGCGCACGCTCGCCTCTTTCTTAGTTGTGCTGTTTTCCATGCCCCTAGGTCATGCGCTCATGATTATCATGGAGCATACCATGGAGCCTTCTGCTATGCACGTTGCCGGTTTCCTTTTGGGGCTTGTAGGTCTTATCATGGTTATCATTGGCGTGTTCGTCAAGGGCGACACGAGGCAAACCATTTGGGGCTTGCTGGGAGGTCTGCTCTTTTGGACAGGCTGGGTAGAGTTCCTTTTCCTTTATTATGCTCGCCGTTATGGTGTTCAGCCCGAAATAGAGAACGGCGAAGTTGTTACCAAACCCGAATATCTCATCATGCCCGCATCCTTTGGATTGTGGATGATGGTGATGGTAATGTACATTTTCAGTACGCGCAACGGTTGCGACTTTATTACTTGGATACAAAAGGTTTGTTTCCGCGACCAGCGCAAAGTCATCGTTGCACAGCCCATGACTCGCCATACCAGCATCGTAACCTTTATGGAAGTAAACATGATGCTTTGGGGGTGTTATCTGCTTTTGATGTTCTGTTACGACAAGAATTTCCTTGGCGACCACCATCCCGTTACCTTCCTCGTTGGCCTAGGCTGCCTTGTTGGTTCGCTTTTCATGTTCAAGCGCCAGTTGTATTTGGCCTCATGGGGAGCCAACATCCGCATGGCCATCGCCACGGTTATCGTCTTTTGGACGCCCGTTGAGATATTAGGCCGCATCAATTTCTTTAAGGAGTTTTGGACCGAACCCCAGCATTACGTCTTCGAGTTGTCTTCCATCCTTGCTGTTTTCCTGCTCCTCCTGCTGTATCTTTGGATGAAAGGAGCGAAGAAAAAGAAGGGATAACATGCCGCTTGTCTTGCTCTATGTAGCATAGGCATAGCTATACAAAATAACGATAAGTGCGTTATACACTTACTTGTAAGGTTCAACTAGCGTGTAAACGCACTTATCATGTTCTACTTACAGGTAGCCGTGCCCAAATGCCATCGAATTTATAGAACCATTGCAAGTGCTTTTCACTGCTTATGTCACGTTACTTACATCACAATAATACATGCTTGCGTGAGAAAAGTTTTTTGTAATACAGCTTTTCTCTTGCTTTTAGTCCAACAAGCATTCCTTATGCTTTGGCAATAGGAATTTAGCTGTCGGCATCTTTAAGTGTAATACCATATAATACCATTCTATATGAATGCGATGAAAGCTTTTGTTTTAGCGATAGTTGCTCTTGTTGTAGCTGCTGGATGCGATCATACTGGTAAGCCTCGCACTTTTGATCGTGAACAAGCGAAACTTTACCCTCGTGTACTTTACAAAGCCATTAACGACAATAAAGATTCTCTTGACTTTATCCTGTCATTAGAAGCATTTTATGAGGAGTTTGGGAAAGATAAGAAACCTTATCAATTATCGGTTGATGAAATGAAAATGGCCAAAAAAATATTGGAAAAATATGTGGAGAATGGGGGAAATCACCTCGTTGCCGATCCTAAGGCGAGCGCGAAAACGGGGAAAGAGGGGTGCGACGTAATGGAGAACATAAAGCCCTTACCTTTGGCACATTATTATAAGCAGTACCTTGGGTATGAGCAAAAGGGGCATCTAATTGTGGAAATAAACTTGCTTGCTTTTGTTTATGTGAACTATGGGGAAAGTGTGAGTGCTTACCTTCAACGTGTTTACAGCCTCCCGCATGACGGTGGAAAGCATTTTGGCAGTGTGTTGGTCGACCTTGCAGAAAAGAAGGTGATACGTTTCTCTTTGAATGCAGTTGCGTAAGACCGTTCGTTTGACACTTACTTCTAGAATTTGGGTGTTACGGTTTATGTTTGAACACGATGCAATAACGTCTTTGTGTCGTTTTTGAGAAGTTCTTTCCATGTTCTATCAATGTCTCCCTCATACACCATGATAATGCCTTTGATAAGTTAGTGTTTTTATTGGGCGACATCATTTTTTTTCGTATTTGCTTGGATTTTCTTCGTTGTTTCATCGTCAAACGAGCATTTATACTAACCAAAGCTGTGGTTTGGCGTAAAGATAACTCGGCTAACGTACATTACCTCGTTAGTATGTTAACCACATTATCAACTTTCTAATTTAAGTCATTGTGTCTTACACAATAAGGCCGTCTTGACTTTTAATATTTCTATAAAATACGAGAAGTTTATTGTCTTTGTGCCGTAAAACCGAGATAAACGCTCCTATCATATACGAAGAGCAGGACAAATCAACTCACTGACTTATAATCTCACAAAAAACAACAACACCCTAATACATCAATTCATCAACTTGCAAAGCCAAAGACCCATCAACTCAAAATCTTAAATTGTTGTCTTTTATTTTACAATCACTCTTTATTTTTCACTTCGTTCTAGCGAAAAAACAGGTTAAAAAGTAGGTAAAAAGCCACTATTTCTAGCTTTTCAAGCATCTCGTTTTGTCTATTTTTAAGGACAAAACCTGCATTTTGCACCATTTTGCCTTTCTAGATTGCTTGCCAACTCATTATTTCTCACGCCCCAAAAAACACTTTTAGCCCCTGAAATGCCACTTTTTAGTGTCCATTTTGCCCTTTCCAGCCATGTTTTTAATGGTTCTAAAAGGTTTTGTTTATACATTTGCGGTGTATTCTTATGCTTTTTACCTTTCATTTAGCAGCACTTTGCCCTGTATTTAACACCATTTTACCTTGCATTTAGCACCAAAACGCACTGCATTTAGCATCAAAACGCATTGCGTTTAGCGGCAT
>ERZ773059.23-NODE-23-length-70758-cov-6.226624_pt1 | contig 70758 bp, 80 predicted proteins | sample MGYA00580514_ERZ773059 | MGnify/ENA primary metagenome ERZ773059 (study PRJEB29015, sample SAMEA2737981) | human oral metagenome | biome: human oral; feature: human-associated habitat; material: dental | place: China | collected 2056 ...
TGTGGTTAGCGGTGAAATGCCAATCGAACTCGGAGATAGCTGGTTCTCCTCGAAATAGCTTTAGGGCTAGCGTCATGTAATATAGCCAACGGGGGTAGAGCTCTGTAAACGACTGGGGCGGGCAACTGTACCCACCGTTAACAAACTACGAATACCGTTGGTGGTACCATGGCAGTTAGAACATCGGGGCTAAGCTCGGTGCTCAAAAGGGAAACAGCCCAGACCATCATCTAAGGTCCCTAAATTAACACTAAGTGGGAAACAAGGTGAAATTTCTTAAACAGCGAGGATGTTGGCTTAGAAGCAGCCATTCATTTAAAGAGTGCGTAACAGCTCACTCGTCAAGAGATTTTGCGTGGAAAATGTAACGGGGCTAAAGTGTTATACCGAAGATATGGATTTCGTTATTCCTACAGGTTTAACGGAGTGGTAGAGGAGCGTTCCTATCGGCAGTGAAGCTCAATCGTAAGGTTGGGTGGAGCGTTAGGAAGTGAGAATGCTGGAATGAGTAACCATAAGAAAGGTGAGAATCCTTTCGGCCGTAAGAGCGAGGTTTCCAGGGCTACTGTAATAATCCCTGGGTTAGTCGGGCCTAAGCCGAGGCGTAGCAGCGTAGGCGATGGACATCAGGTTAATATTCCTGAACCGGTTATAATTTGTATACTGTGTACGGTAAATTAGTCGAAGCGGATTATTGGTATATATCCGTCCAACTTAGCGGGAACGCAAAAGGAGTGAAAGTTAATCTACGGATTAACGATTTTGATGAAAGTACTGGCTAGAAAAGCAGATATACGCGTGGTTATAGCCGCCCGTACCGCAAACCAACACAGGTGCTCGAGTCGAGTAGACTCAGGCTTACGAGAGAACCTTCGCTAAGGAACTCGGCAATACAGCGACCGTAACTTCGGAATAAGGTCTGCCCCCACTTCGGTGGATATGTTGTCAGTTTCATAGCTCTATAAGGTGTGGTTAAAGAGTATCTTTAATACATCAATTCTTCTTGAGATAGAACCAAGCTTTGGAACTGAAGCTCAACACATCTAACGATGTGGGGGCCGCAGCAAAAGAGCCCACGGAACTGTTTATCAAAAACACAGCTCTCTGCTAACACGAAAGTGGATGTATAGGGGGTGACTCCTGCCCGGTGCTGGAAGGTTAAGGGGAGTGCTTTACGGTGCGAACTGAAGCCCCAGTGAACGGCGGCGGTAACTATAACCGTCCTAAGGTAGCGAAATTCCTTGTCAGGTAAGTTCTGACCCGCACGAATGGAGTAATCATGTGGGCACTGTCTCAGCGAAGGACTCGGTGAAAGTGCATTGGCGGTAAAGATGCCGTCTGTCCATACCAGGACGAGAAGACCCCATGGAGCTTTACTACAGCTTTACATTGATCCGGGTTTCAACATGTGTAGCATAGTTGGGAGACTGCGAAGCAGATACGCTAGTATTTGTGGAGTCGCAATGTGAAATACCAACCTTGTTGTGGTCTTGATCTCACTTGTGCCGTTATCCGGTATGAGGACCGTGTATGGTGGGTAGTTTAACTGGGGCGGTTGCCTCCTAAAGAGTAGCGGAGGCGTTCAAAGGTTGGCTAACTTCGGATGGAAATCGAAGTGATAGTGTATGCGCACAAGCCAGCTTGACTGTGAGGACTACAATCCAAGCAGAGACGAAAGTCGGAGCAAGTGACCCGCTGTATGTACTTTGTACAATGTATGTGGGAACGACAGCGCACACGGATAAAAGTTACCCTGGGGATAACAGGCTTATAGCGCCCAATAGTTCACATAGACGGCGCTGTTTGGCACCTCGATGTCGGCTCATCACATCCTGGAGGGGGAGCACCTTCCAAGGGTTCGGCTGTTCGCCGATTAAAGTGGTACGCGAGCTGGGTTCAGAACGTCGTGAGACAGTTCGGTTTATATCCGGTATGGACGTTAGGAAATTTGAGAGGATCTGCCCCTAGTACGAGAGGACCGGGGTGGACGCACCTCTGGTGTACGGATTGTGGCCACCTGCTGCATTGTCCGGTAGCTATGTGCGGACCAGATAAGCGCTGAAAGCATATTAAGCGTGAAACTGACCTCAAGATGAGATTTCCCTATGAGAGCCGTGAAAGACGATCACGTTGATAGGTGCAAGGTGGAAGTGCAGTAATGCATGGAGCCGAAGCATACTAATCGCCCCATTGCCTTTTTATGTCCTTGTCTACGATGCTAATGCTTGCATTGGTGGCGTGGATGAGGTAGACTTAACTAGTGATTGGTGTATATCACCACTGTCAATCGTTGACACGTACATACCATACCGTGCGGATGGACATCGAAGCAGGGGTTTGGCCCACCGAGGAAATATATCGGAACCAAGCGTCTAAACCCCCACTTCGGTGCCCATGGCGAGGAGGAAACACCTGTTCCCATTTCGAACACAGAAGTTAAGCTCCCCAGCGGCGATTATACTGCTTTTAGTGGGAAACTAGCACGGTGCCGAATTATATAAGAGCCATCCGAACAGGGTGGCTTTTATCTTTGGGGATGATTTTATTAATAACTTGATGCTTGCCAGTATGGTTTATTTAGGCGTGGTATTGATATGCTTCAGATGAGGCTTTGGCCATGCGTTACCTTTCTATCAACGTGCTGGCGTCTGTTGTGCAGTGAGATGTCGCATAGATTGAAGGAGGTGATAGACTCAACAGTGGTCATAGGTGCGAAGTTTGCTACTTGCTTGCAAAATCTAGAGAGAGTATTATATGGAGTACCTAAGTAACAAAAACAAGGAGAAGCGACATGCCAGTCAAACACGCCGAATCATACCCACTATCGCCAGAAGCTCTTAGTGAATACAATGCGAAGTGTGATCCAGAATATTTGCTGGAGCAAGCCAGCCAGAGCTATGAGAGCGGCAAGACGAACGAAGCGGCACGAACGCTTGGTTACATTGGCTGGACGCTAGAAGGGCTTAAGGCGCTGAAGTCGGCAGAAGAAGCCGAGCAAGAATAGCGTTATTCTAATTGAAACAAGCACGAACCAGCCCATCAAAGAGATGAGGCTGGTTTTTGACATATAAATCGCCAAAGTAGTGTGCATTTTCTATAAAATCCAGAACGTTTTTAGTACAAATGTACCATTCTATTGTATAATCGCTAGAGAGGGGTGCTTGCTCTGCGACTTGGAGTATCTTAGATGAGTGAGGCACTACCGCTGGTGGGTCATGAGTATCTTGATGGCAATGCAGTGATGATGTGATAACCATAACCAAAAAGGAGTGTTCTTATGACAGAGCAACGACCACCATCAACCAAAAATCACTATAGCGAGCATTCCATGCGGCCTGCCGATGTATTGTATTACGACAAGGAGATTGCGAGACGTCCGCGAATACTCGAGTCGTCAGTAGGAGACAACCCATACGGGCAAGAGATGCTTGTGGGTGGCGTAGACGGTATGCAGATTGATGTTGCGCGAGAAGCGGCCTTATTGCCACAGCCTGATGAAAATATCATTTATACAATGTACGATGCACAGTCTCCCTATGCACTAACAGTGAGTATGCAGCACAGTCGTGCACTTCTGTACCTCTGTGACGAGAGCGATAGTGGGCCTATACCACGCAAAGCAGAGAGCCATGTACTCAAAATGAGCTTGGTTGATATGTCGCACCTCGCAGATATGCGATTTATCACGCTGGGTGAGCCAGTCGTTTCGCTCCCCGACCCACGGAATCATCGGGCTGCGCTGACTATTACGCCGGATGCAATAGGGGTCTTTGGGGCGGGCACGGCAGTGGATAATGGCAGCAATGAAGCTCAGCCAGCCCAAGGCAATGCATCGCCATATTCTATGAATGTTATGAATGTTATGAATATACTTCACCCACAGCTCGTGCAGTACGAAGCGTCTCAGCGGCATCATAGCCGCACCGAAGAGTGGCGTAATAATCCTTCTCGACCTCGTATTATTAGCCAGATTGGCTATGTGGCAGCTGTACAGCAGCATAGCAGTTGGATCTAAGAAAAACGAGGAACGCATACAGCGCCTATCCTCAAAGTGTCAAAAGGGTCGACATGTGCAGTGTCGGCCCTTTGGCTAGGTAGTAGAGGACTACTTTATACTCGTCCTATGTAAGTAAAAGAGGCTCTGTCTCAAAAGAATAGAAATCTATACCAGATAACAAAAACAACCCTGTATGCGCAGGGTTGTTTTTCATTCTCGAATCTCGCAGCAAACGAGAATTGTTGTGGTGGACCTTGGTGGAAACGACCCAAACCAAAGCTAATACTTAGTATATAGTATAGGCGTCTTAAATGCAATACCAATAATGCAATCTGAAAATGCTCATGTAAACGTTGACAAAACATATACAGTATGCTATATTTAAATCATGATACATATCATATATGGTATGTAGCGAGGATTTGCTAGCCTACACTGGCAACGTACCTCTGGTAAATATATAAATAAGGAGTAACCCTATGGCGGGAACAAAAGCTGGCGGCCTGAAGGCTGCGCAAAAAAACATCTCTAAAGACCCTAACTTCTACGCCAAGATTGGTGCCAAGGGCGGTAAGAATGGCCGCACTGGCGGCTTTGCGGCCAACCCACAACTTGCTCGTGTGGCTGGTGCTAAGGGTGGCCGAATCTCTCGCCGCACCAAAAAGGCCGATGATGATGCCGTTGCGGCCGCTCCGCAATCGGATGTCGCTCTCGCTGCCTAAAGGTAAAAGATAGCGTAGGCATTACTCAAAACGCCTCCCGTATAGCTGGGAGGTGTTTTTTGGGTGCTGGGGGTTTGCAGCTTTCTTGCGCGGTGGTTTTGCATCGCTGCTATGGCTGCCTGAGTGATATTCTCCCGCATTATGCTCGTGAGGGCGAAGTGGCGATCGGTGCGCGAGAATTACTGCAGCAATCAAGGCTCGCGTTATATCATCGTGTTTTTTACAACATAACGCCGGAGTTGGCAGGTAGTGGCGCTGTTGGCGCGCCAGTGGGTGAAGCAGGCAAGACAGGTATATGTGCCATCGCTGCGCTGTAAGCCAGTTGCGTTGCAGTGTGGGCAGCGCGAGCGGGCATGGAGCCAGTCGCGGTAGGTGTCGAGAGAGGACTCAATAAGATCATCATCGACCGTCAGCTGCCAGCCAGCCCCAACACGGCAGCCAGTGCTCCATGCAGCACGCTCCATTGCAACGAGCTGCACATCGTGCGCATAGCCACAGTGCCCTAGGAGTGCATGACCGTACTCGTGGAGGAGGTAGGCAGGGGCCTCGGCATCGTGTGGATCGTAATAAACTGTGCGGCTTGGGTGATGCCAATGAAAGTGGCCACCTGGGCGAAAGGTGAGTGGCGCAATGCCCGACGTGCGAGCGTGCTGGGTGAGGTGAGAGATGAGCTGATCGAGTGGCATGGGTGGTGGTGATATAGCCACATCTATCGGCATGCGAACCAGCTAGCGAAACAATAGATACTTCGCACGATTTGACAGAGGTGGAGATTATGATTTGTTCGTGTATTGTACGCGTCAAGATCAGTGTAGCACAGCCTGCCTGCAATGCCTAGTGGGCGGTGCGAAGTATCGATGTGTGGCAAGTTCTAGAGAGGCAGAGTGAGGTGCATGATTAATAGAGCGCGTGCGTTGCGTTTTGCGATCGATTACGGTATAATAGAAAGAGTAACGTAAACGAAGGTTTGGCAATGAAGCAGCAAGGATCAATTATCGGATACGTCGTCGTCGGGACAGTGCTGACACTCGCACTGGTTGGCGGGGTCTTAATCGTCAAGAATAGTCACAATAGCAGCGCTCGGCAAGTGGCAAGCACTACTGCTACCGACGCCAAGAAAAAGGAATCAACGCAGAGCAGCAAAAGCGCCAACGACAAGCTAGTCGATAGCCTCAATAACAAATCAACAGAGACCAGCAAGAGCAAAGAAACTCAGTCGCAAGACAAGAAAAACACCACATCGACTGCAACTAATAGCGAGACGAGCGGCGCATCGAGCACGACTACGCAAAGCCAATCGACTCAGTCTACTCAATCTCAACCCTCAAGCACACCTGCTGCAACACCATCGACCAACTCCAGCACCCCTTCGCAAACCCAATCTACCCAGCAAGTAAGCGCTTTGCCGCAAACCGGCCCAGCTGAAAGCCTGGCAGCCGTTGTGGCGGTAAGTAGCCTAGCTGGCGTAGCACTGGCCTATCGCAAGTCGCGCACACCCGCGCTGTAAGATATACAACATTGACGCTGTTTCATCAAAAACACAACAACTACCCCTGTGCAGAGCAGGGGTAATTGCTATTTGGGAGGGGTAATATAGGTGTTGTGATTATAGCATCGTTGTGTATATAACTGTATGATAGTTTGTGCAATATATAGCGTTGGTGAGAGGAGCAGGCCAGGGGACAAGTAGCTTGGCGTTCCTAGGCTACTGGGCCGAAGCCTTTAAACCTTGTGCATGATCTGGAAATGCAACAGCAAACCTATCATACAAGAGAATATCTAGAGGCCAGTAACTGTGGGGGGTGGGTAAGCTCTGTTGTTCACTGGGTTGGAGCACTTTCGGTGTGATAAGTGTGCTTGTATGGGCTATTGATTACTCATAGAGGTGAGACTGAGAAGCTCCAGGTTTTGACGCTTGCAGCGACTTTGTGTATAATACAGAGGAATGGTGCGCCGCTCGGCCGGCGTGTCTCATAATATAATTAACAAGAGGAGTCTGTATCAAGACTTATGGCAACGCAAGCCTTAACAATGGATGATTTGCTCGCTGGCGACGGCGTCAAGCAACTAGTAACCGGCGAGGTCGTGACTGGCCGCGTATTATCGGTGCGCAAACGAGATGTATTAATAGACCTAGGCCCACAAGGGGTTGGCTACGTGCCACGGCGCGAGATTGGCGCAGCCAAGGCGCTAGCAGTTGGTGATGAAGTAACAGCCAGCGTGGTAGATAGTGAGCTCGAGAATGGCTATAGCCTGCTGAGCCTGCGCAAAGCAGCCAAGGACCGTGGCTGGGAAGAAGCAATGGCCAAGCTGGATGCTGGCGAGATCATCGAGGTGGCGCCATACGACGCCAACCGCGGTGGTATGCTGGTTGAGTACGAAGGTGTGCGAGGCTTTTTGCCAGTGTCGCAACTGTCGGCCGAGCACTACCCACGGGTGGGTGGTGCCGATAAGGATGAGATCTTGGCACGGCTCAACACCCTGGTGGGGCAGACACTCAAGGTGCGCATCCTCGACTGCGACCGCAAGGCCAACAAGCTGATCTTTAGCGAAAAAGAAGCCATCAAGGATGGCCTGGCCGCTCACTTTGAGAAGCTCAAGGTTGGCGACACCGTTAAGGGTGTGGTGACTGGTGTGGTGGACTTTGGTGTCTTCGTGAATGTCGAAGGGATTGAGGGGCTCATCCACATCTCAGAGATTAGCTGGGAGCGTGTCAATAACCCAGCCGACTACGTGAAGGTGGGCCAGAGTGTTGAGGCGAAGATTATCAGCATCGACAAAGATCGCCTAAGCCTGAGTATGAAGCAGCTCACCAAGGACCCATGGCTTGATGAGGTGGATCAATTCACCAAGGGCCAGACCATTGAGGGCACAGTAACGCGCATTACCCCATATGGTGCCTTTGTCCAGATTAGCCCAGCGGTCGAAGCGCTGGTGCACGTGAGCGAGCTGGGCAGCGGCGGTGCCGACCCAGAGAAGGTCTTTACTCTCAATGAGCGCAAGAGCTTTGTCATTCTCGACATCGACAAAGATGCGCACAAAGTGAGCCTGAGCCTCGCCGACAAGAAAAAATAACCAGTAAATTACAAAAGATGACCGGCTGTGGCCGGCAGAAAGGAGTGTGTGTATGAGTCAGTCTGAAAAAGTGTTGGTCATTGCCGATTCGATCACCGTTGGTGAGCTGGCCCAAACCCTGAATCTGCCGGTCACGAAGCTGATTGGCGAGCTCTTCAAGAATGGCTTTACCGTAACGATCAATCAGCGGATTGATTTTGAGATTGCTGAGATTATCGTGGAGGAGCTGGGCCTGGCAGTGACGCTGCAGCGCAAAGCCGCCGAGCAGCATACTGTGCAGCATCTGCATAAACCGTCGAGCAATGCTGTACCACGCCCGCCAATTGTAGCGGTGATGGGGCATGTCGACCACGGTAAGACAACGCTGCTCGATACTATCCTCGAGATGAAGACGGTTGCTGGTGAGGCTGGTGGTATTACCCAGCACATTAGTGCCTATCAAGCCCAAAAGGGCGGTCGGACGATGACGTTGCTTGATACCCCTGGCCATGAGGCCTTTGCTGCGTTGCGCCAGCATGGTGCCGCACTGACCGATGTGGTGGTGATTGTTGTAGCAGCTGATGACGGCGTCAAGCCACAGACGGTGGAGGCGATCCGCTTTGCGCGCGATGCCAATGCCAAGATCATCGTTGCTATCAACAAGATCGACAAAGACACGGCCAACCCTGATATGGTCAAAGCTCAGCTTGCCAGTGAGCACCACCTCAACCCTGAGGAGTGGGGTGGCGATACTATTATGGTGCCAATTAGTGCCAAGACTGGCCAGAATATCGATAAGTTGCTCGATACCATCCTACTTGTGGCCGACATGGAAGAGCTCCGCGCCGATACGGATGTGCCAGCTGAGGGGCTCGTTATTGAGGCGCATATGGAGAAGGGTCGCGGCTCGGTGGTGAACTTGCTCATCGAGCAGGGCCGCTTGGCACCGGGGCATTTCCTCGTGGCGGGGCAGGCCTATGGCAAGGTGCGTACTTTGCTCGATTACACTGGCACGCCTATCAAGGCAGCTACACCCGCTACGCCAGTGACAGTGACGGGCTTTAAGGAATTGCCGCAGTTTGGTGATATCTTTACGGTGGTCAAAAACGAGAAAGAAGCTCGCCTAGCTGTGCAAAAGGCTAAGCTTGACCAAGCGCGTAATGCTGCCACCACCAATGTGACTGGTGCTGACTTGCTCAAGCTTATGACGCAGAAACACGATGCTCAGGAATTCGACGTCATTGTTAAGGCCGATGTACAGGGGTCACTTACCTCAGTGATGGATAGCTTGCGCCTGGTGGAGACGGGCGGGGCGATCACGCTGCGGATCATTGGCCATGGCGTGGGCAATATTACCGAGAGTGATGTGCGCCTGGCTGGTAGTAGTAATGCAATTATCTATGGCTTTAATGTCGACCTGCCGCCAGCTGTCAAGCGCCTGGCAATGCGTGACAAAGTGACAGTGCGCCGCTACCAAGTAATCTATGAGCTACTTGATGACGCACGTCGCAGCATGGAAGCAATGCTCGCACCAGAGGTGGTGGAGACGGAGATTGGCCAGCTAGAGATTAAGGGTGTTTTCCGGACGATGCGCGATGCGGTTATCGCCGGTGGGCAAGTGACAAAGGGTAAGGTGACGGCAGGGCTACTGGCCCGTGTGATGCGCGGCGAGGAGCAAATTGCCGAGGTAACAGTAGCCAGCGTGCAGCGCCAGCAGCAAGAAGCTAAGGAGGTTTTTGAGGGTGAGCTCTGCGGCCTTAACCTCACGACCAGCAAGAAGCTCCAGCTCGAGATTGGCGATACCCTCGAGTTCTTCACCCGCGAGCTGGTGAAGCGCACGCTACAGTAGTGGGTTTGGCGGTGCTCTGCTCTGTAGAATCTCAGTATATTTATATTGGGGATAACCCTGTTTTGCTGCTGGTATATAAAACCCGCTATGGGGTGATGGCGGGTTTTTTGAGATTGGAGCATCTCCCTCATTGACACATCACCTCTGTTGTGGTAGGATGTGGGCAGAATATATAAGGAAATAAATTAGGACGGGTAGTATGGCAAAAGCATATGAGGCAACAGGAACAGGCACAGTAACCTCGAATGAGTCACAAACATATCCTGGGTCAAGACGATTGGCGGGCCTGAAGGGTGCTCTTGAGGTATTGAAGGAAGTTCCTCGTGCGTATAAAGAAGCAGTGGAGGCTCAGGATAAGATCAATGTGAATGATGGACGGTCGTTCGCAGAGCGTCAGATTGATCGACTAGGCAAAACACTTGCAGCACGCCAAGAAGTGACAAAGACGAAAAGACAAGAATTGGCGCAAGGTACAGGCAAGGAGGTGGGTCCACGCGCTACAGCAAGGTTGCTTGGCAGGCAGATTGTTGATTCTGTGATACGTGGTGCATACGAAAAGGCAGTTGAGTATAATGCCGCTGTGGTCGAGGCTCGAGTAGAGCACATGCCAGGAAGTACAGAAAAGACGCAGCAAGTTGTTGGAGAAGCTGCCCCTGTTGAGACGCAGGACAACGGTACTAGTCACATAGTAAGTATACCAACAAATGGAGAGGCGTCAACAGGTGCTGTCTATAATATTGTTCCACCAGCACCTGCACCAACAGAGGCTGACTTGCGCGCTGCTGCAGAGGATACTGCACGTAAAGAGCAAAAAGCAGCACTTATCGAGGCGAGAAACAGTGCACTGCGCAACATTATCCACGCTGAGACTGATGACGATGCGAAGGCGATTAGAGACCAGGCTTACGACGGTATTGTTGCGATGGCTGGTGATGACGAAACACGCATTAGCATGCTCGATGCGATCGAGGCAACATATGCGAAGCGCGTCGCTCATCCCGAGGTGTATGAGTTTGCGCGGCGAAGTGCACGTGGGGACTTCGCGCAAAGTGAACCTGTTCCAGCAGAAGTGCCAAAAGTGGAGTCTGCAGAGTCACAGAATAGCAACTCCTCTCACGAACAAAGTGACAGTGCTGCAAACCGTACAGCCGCTGTTGAGGCGGCCCAAGCCGTGGAAGAGAAAAAAACAGGCTGGAAGGAGCGTATGCAGAAGATCAAGCAGGCTATCGGTGAGAAAGCTACGCGAACTAAGGAGCGTGTGATAGCCTGGCTAGATTCGGAAGATTGGGGATCTGGAGAGCCAGAGTCACCCAAGACATCCTCAGAAAATCACTCCGAAAACATGTCAAAAGCACCATCGCACGAGCAGTCACAAACTCAAGCAGTCACACCACAAGAAACTCAACCTGCACCTGACTCTAAAGTAGCTGAAGTGATTGATCTTAAGCGTGCTGCAGGCATTCCAGACAGAGAGAAGCCAAAACCATCAGAGTTCGATTTATTTAGCGTCGATTTTCGTAACCATATAGCAGAGCTTGGTATGAGTATTACACAGGCGCAAACGCAAGAAGAAGCGACGAATAAAAAAGCTGATGCCTGGGAAGAAGTTAAGCATTTTGTAGAAGAAGCGAATAAGAAGTTCCCTGATAGACACCTTCAAATCGATCAAATAGCAGTAGCGACAAAACAGAACCTATTGGTAGCAGTGAAGCACAATGACGAGCTTCGCCGTCGATTAGAGCATCCTGCAGCCTAAGCTGGTTTTGTAGTAGTACTTAATAAGTATAAAAGTTAACATATAAAGATCGGTACGCTATCGAGCGTATGGTATGTAAGAAAAGGATTCTATGCCGACCACTCAGCCCCAAACTACCCCTCTCATCACCCAACACGATCTTGATCGCTTTGGGATTAAAACGCGCGACTCGGCAGCGCTGCTGCAGGAGGTGAATAACACGCTCTATGAGCGGGTGGGGCTAGAGGTTATTGGCCGCTTGTCGGATAATGACCTCGATGAGTTAATGCGCCGCCAGGAGACAGACGATGGCGCAGCGCTATTTGCCTGGCTGTCGCAGCGAGTTGCGCACCTCGATGAGATCCTGAGTGACGAGCGCACACTCATTCTTGGCGACTTGGCCAAGAAGGCTGATGAGCTGAGTGATACAGTGTGAGCACGGTGTGAGGGTTGCAGTTGTATTGGTGCGAATGTACTGATTTGACTACCATGTAAAGCACTCAATACCACTCCTACAATGAATGACGAGTGCCATCCTCTACAGTGCGACGCACTGTATATACTATTCTCTTCGGTGAGTACTGGTGGCAGCCACGCCTGGACGAGCGTGATAGTTGCATCATCAGCTACTTCACCTGGCCGACCATCGAGCACACGATAAAAAAGATTACTCAGGGCGAGGGTCTAACAGAAATAGACAGTACCCACTGAGGGAAATTACACCATATTTTGCCATTTTTATTGTATGAGGGGTGGATTGTTTGGTATACTAGGGGTAGGAGGAATTGAAAAACATGTTTCAATTAGACGATGCTTTTTTGCAAAAAATCGGTATAGCAGACTGGCCCCCAGAGGCGCGGCAGCGCTTTGTCGACAACTTTCGCCAAGTGCTGGAGCTGCGCGTTGGCACAGTGCTGAGCGATGGCTTGAGTGAGGTGCAACTGAATGAGTTTGAGTCGTTTATGAACCAAGACGCTGCAGTCATTACAGCGTGGATCGATGAGCACGAGCCCGACTACGAAGATGATGAGATATACCAGAACCAGCGCAAAGCCTACGAGAAAGCGGCAGAGCAGCGTGGTGTGGAGGTAGACCAGCTGGCACTCTTTGCGGAGTATGCGCAGCTTAAGTGGCTCACCCACAATCGCCCAGACTACACAACTGTCGTGCGTGAGACCTTTGAAGGCCTTGTGGATCTCGCCAAGGCAGACCCGCAGAAGTTCCTTACCCAAGAGGGCTTGGCTAGCATCTTCCAGAGCAGTGATGCAGCAGGTAGTGATACACCAGACGAGCTTGAGGGAGGCCACCCCGACCCTGATGTAGCGCTTGCTGCGTAGTGATAATGACTAAGTAAACACGTATGACCCCTGTGAATGCAGGGGTTTTGTGTATTATGTTGGCTGTGGGCTAGTTTGCTTTACATTATCTTTGAGAGCCAAGAGGGATGTTCTAGGGTGATTATGATACTGAGATTATTCGAGGCTAATATTTACACTATTCACACCCGATACCCGCGCAAAAATGCTGCGGCGCTGAGTTCTTTGCCGCTGGGGGCGATGAGCTGGTCGATGACAAGATAGGTGTCGTCGCTGCAGCGTGGATCGAGTGTGGTGACAGGCGCCCGCGCGGTGTGTGCCTGAGTAATGATATATTGCCGCTCGCCCAACTGGAGGCGAGCGCGTGGGTAGTGATGGTAGGCACGCACCATTGCTTCGGCCTCTGCGGCAGTGTGCTGAGCGGGGTTGATAATGCCGCTGGCTTTGGTGAGGAGCTGGCAGTAACTTGCAGTGAACTCGTCTTGCGGTGTGGGCTGGAGGCTACCACTCACGATGCGTGGCAGGAGCTGCACTAGTGCCTTGCTGCCAAGCTGGCCTAGTGTGTTGTAGAGCTCGAGCTGCTGCTCGTCGCCGCGTAAGGGGTGGGTGAGCTGCGCATAGACCGGTCCGGCGTCCATAGCGGCGCTGAGCTGCATAATGCTGACGCCAGTGGCGGTATCGCGATTGGCAATGGCGCTCTCAATTGGTGAAGGGCCGCGATAGCGTGGCAGGAGTGATGGGTGGAGGTTGATAATCCCTGGGGAAAAGCAGTCGATTACTACTTGGGGGATGATCTTACCAAAGCTCACTAGTACGCCAACAGGCTGGTCGAGCGCTTGGATATCGGGGATAATATCGCGCAGTTTGGCGGGCTGTAACACTGGAATGTCGTGCGTCAGAGCAAGCTGTTTGACTGCTGGTTGGCACAGTTGCTTGCCGCGCCCACGCCGGCTGTCTGGCTTAGTGATAACCAGCCGGACGGGGAAGCCATGTTCCAATAGCTGCGCGAGGCTGATAGCGCTGAAGTCTTCAGTCCCAAAGAATACGATTGGTCTTGATATACTCGTCATAATCAACTGGTTGGAGCTCGCCCTTCTCATCGAGCTGATAAAATGCGCTGGTATCGTCGCGAATGCGGTCGATAAATACAATGCCATTACAGTGGTCAATCTCGTGTTGCAGCACTCGCGCTAAGAAGCCGTCGGCCTTAAGGCGGATAGTGTTACCATTGATATCAAGCGCCTTGACCCGGACGCGGCTGTAGCGTGGCACCTTGCCATAGATCCGGCCTGACACACTCAGGCAGCCCTCATAATCACTCACCAGCTGGCCTTCGTATTTGACGATTTCTGGGTTAATGAGGGGGATGAAGGTGCGGTTGTCTTTGTCGTCGAAGTCTTCGCGCACAATAACGACTCGCTCCAGCTGATCGATCTGCACCGCCGCCAGCGCTGCGCTGATCTCATGCGGGCGGGAATTCTCCCAGTCGATACTGGCGCTGGTCATGTCGGCCACCAGCTGGCGTGTCTCGTCGGTAATAACATGCACCCGCTGCGACTTCTGGCGCAAGTGCGAGTTGGGTAGGGTGATAATAGCGTCTTTTTTCATTAGCTTTATTATAGCAGATGGTGGATGGGGTGAGCGAGTGGAGCGGCTGCTTGGTAGATCAGCCGTATTATCAGACAAGAAAATATCTGGAGGCCAGCGACCAACTAAGCGGTAGAACTCTGTGTATTATCTGGCCGGAACATTTTCGCTATGATGATATGACTGAGATACTGTAAATAACATCTGATTGAAGAATCAGCTACTTTTTACAAGCCCATCTCACCCTCCACCAGAATGCAATGGAGAGAGGTGTTGTCGCCTGCAATAGGGGCTCTCGCACGCCCCTTACAACAGCGACTGCGGGTCGATATCTACCTGCCAATGCTTGGCAGGCACGTCGGCAGCAAGAGCGAGGAGGTCGCGGCGTTGGGTGGCTTTGATGATAAGCTGCCAGCGGTAGGTATCGCGCAGCCGCTCGTGGAAGGCGGGTGTGGGGCCAAGAATGCTGACCGCGGGGTGGTGCTGGCGAATCTGCTGAGCGAGTGCTTGGCTATTGCGGATGGCGGCTGCCTCCGTCTTGTATACGCAAGTGAGCTTAAGCAGGTGGACGAAGGGTGGGAACTGCCCACGGCGGCGCTCGGCCAAGGCTTGGTGATAAAACGCAGTATAATCCTGAGCCAGGCCAGCCTGAATCACTGGGTGCTGCGGCTGATATGCTTGCACGACCACTGTAGTGGCGTGAGCAGAGCGCCCCACTCGCCCCACCACTTGAGCAAGCAGCTCGAAGATGCGCTCGTTGGTGGTGTAATCGGGCAAAGCCAGGCCAGCATCGGCTTGGATCACCCCAACGGTGCGTAGCTGCGGCAGGTCGAGCCCCTTAGCTACCACCTGCGTGCCAATGATAATATTGGCCGCGCCATCATAGAGGGCTTGGTATTGCTGCTCCAGGCTGCTTGTGCCGCTGCTGTCGCCATCAAAGCGAACAATACGCGCCTGGGGCCAGCGCGCTGCCACCTCTGCCTCGATGAGTTTTGTTCCAATCCCGCGGTGGACAATATCGGTGCTGTGGCAGGTGGGGCACATCGTTGGTACTGTGGTGTGGTAGCCGCAGATGTGGCACTGCAGTTGGTGGCGGTCGGCGTGGAGGGTGAGGGGAACAAAGCAGCGTGGGCACTCGGCTGCCCAGCCGCAGTTGGTGCAGAGCGATACATTGGCGCTGCCACGGCGGTTATGAAAAAGCAGGACCTGCTGACCCGCCGCAAGTGTGGTATCGATAGCGGTGATGAGCTGATTTGACAAAAAGCGATGCTGGGTGAGGTTGCTCCGCTGGGTGAGGTCGACCAGCTGAATGGTGGGGGTGGTGGCCTCGGGCCGAGCTTTGCTTGGTAGGGTAGCGATCGGCCGCTTGGCCTTTTGCGCCAAATAATACTCGCTGACCAGTGGCGTGGCCGACCCTTGCACTACGGTCGCACCATGCTGTTGAGCCAGTACACTCGCGGCCCGCAGCGCCGAGTAGCGGGGGGATTTATCTTGCTTGTAGCTGGCCTCATGTGCTTCGTCGATGATGATATGCCCCAGCTGCTGCAGCGGCAAGAAGAGGGCAGAGCGTGGGCCAATTGCCACCCGAGGCTGTGTACTTGTCAGAGCGGTTAGCCAGGCACGGTGGCGCTCGGCCTCTGTCTGGCGCGAATGGGTGAGGATGATATCGGCAAAGTGTTGTCGAAACTCCGCCACCAGCTGGGGCGTGAGGGCGATCTCTGGCACGAGGACAATCACCGACTGGCCTGCAGCCAAAGCGTGGCGCGCAAGCTCGATATACACTGCCGTCTTGCCGCTACCTGTCACACCGTGAAGCAGTACTGTGCCAGGGCTGGCTTGGCGAATGGTGCGAACGGCCTCCTCCTGCTGTGGATTGAGTGAGAAGGGAGGCGTGCAGCGCTGTGGTGGTGAGCTGGCAGGGCGGCGCGGCGTGCGGCGCTGCTTGGTGATGCCAGCTGGTAACACTGTCTGTAGCACGGTAGCGAGGTGTGTGGCATAATAATCGCTCAGCCATTGGCTCGTCGCTAATAGGGGAGCAGGCAGCGGTGGCAGTGGCACGATGGCATCAAGCGGCTTGGTCGTATATGTCGGCTTTCTGGCGCGCGTTATGATGATGCCTACCACTTGCTGCGCACCAACGCTCACTTGCACCACCTGGCCCAGCGGTAATGCTTCTGGCCAGTGATAGGTGAAGCTCTTGCTGGTAGCGCGGATAATCTTGAGCGGCGCAACTTCGTAATAGTGCATAGGATTTATTATACCCGACAGCAAGCGAGAGTGCAGAAGGGCTCGTCTCTCCGTCGCTACTTCATCTGGGTGGCGTGCAAAACATGCACATCAATCTTGCTCGCCCTGCCCAAAGCTGGTATGATAAGGGCTAGGCACGTGTGCCAGGTGGATGGTAAATCAGCAACGGTTGCGACAAAATGTGCACAAGCGCCGATGGGTGGTCTTGCCAAATTGCCATCAAAAAGTGTAGAATAAAAAGCAACAGTTGAGTAGAGGTAACGGAAGCGAGAATTCGCTAAGGGAAGCATGTTAGAAACGTTTATTACATCACGGGTGCGGCGCAAAATCATTGTGGTCTATGCTAAGTATCCGGAGTTCCACACCCATGTCCGCGGCTTGGCGAAGTTGATCAAAGAAGACCCGGGCAACATCCAGCGCGAGCTCAAGAATCTCGAGAAAGCTGGTTTTTTGATGGCCGAAAAACAGGGTAATACCAAAATGTATTACACGAACAAACAATATATCTTCTTCAAAGAATTGCAGAGCATGGTGATCAAATCCTCGCAGCAGCAAAAGGGTCAGCAAGCGGCGGATACTGTGCAGCTCTGATGAGTTTGTTTGCGCAGATATTGGCAGCGCGGGGCTTGCATGGAGCAGCCGCTGAGGAGTTCTTACACCCCGATTATGATGCTAAGCCCGATCCATTCTTGCTTTCCCAGATGCAGACGGCGGTGGATCGCTTGGTGCAGGCGCACCAACGGCGCGAAACAATTGTGATTTATGGCGATTATGATATCGACGGCCTCAGTGCGACGGCACTGCTGCTTGATGCCTTTGCGAGCTTTGGCTTTGCCGCGGTGGAAGCCTTTATTCCCAATCGCTTCGTAGAGGGTTATGGTATGACTAAAGGTGCGGTGGACAAGGTAGCGGCGATGGGGGCGCAGCTCATCGTCACGGTGGACTGTGGCAGCCTCTGCCATGAGGAAATTGCCTATGCCAAGGAGCGTTACGACATTGACACAGTGGTGACTGACCACCACAACATAGCACCGACTCGCCCACCCGCCATCGCCACGGTTAATCCGAAGTATGACGACCACCATTATCCCTTCCGTGACCTCTGTGGGGCGGGCGTGGCCTTTAAGCTTGTCCAGGCGCTGCAGACGGTGCTTCGGGGCTTGCCAGCTGGCTACGAGAAGTGGCTGCTGGACTTAGTAGCGCTGGGTACGGTGTGCGACATAGTATCGCTGCAGAGTGAGAACCGCACCAATGTCTACTGGGGGCTCGAGGTGCTGAAGAAGCAGCGCCGCCCTGGCCTCAAGGCACTGCTGGCGGTGGCTGGTGTGCAGCCAGCCCAGATTACCGCTCGGACGCTCGGTTTTGGTCTTGGCCCGCGTATGAATGCGGCAGGACGATTGGCATCGGCTGAGTATGCTCTCGATATGCTGCGAGCGCGCGATGGTTTGGCGGCGCTTGAGGCGGCTCAGCGGCTCGATAGCTTCAATACCGAGCGCAAAGCCATCCAACAGGCCATCTACGACGAAGCTTGCCAGCAGGCCGAGCGCTATGCCGCCGATCCCGTCCTCGTTGTGAGCCAGCAGGGATGGAACCATGGCGTGATTGGGATTGTGGCATCCAAACTGGTAGAGGCGTATCACAAGCCGGTCTTCATCATTGGTGAGCGAGGTGAGACAGCAACGGGCAGTGCACGCAGCTTTGGCGATTTTAGCGCCGCCGATGCCGTGCGTGCCGCCGATGATGTCATTCTGCGTGGCGGTGGCCATGCGGCCGCAGCCGGTGTGACGCTCGAGACGCGGCAGATCGGCGCCTTTCGCCAGCGAGTGAATGACTACTACCGCTCACTCCATCTCTCCGACCAAACACACTACCTCTTGCCGCAGGCTGATGTGATGATTGATGATTTATCAGAGGTAACAGAGCAGCTGGTGGCCGATATTGCCCGCCTTGAACCCTTTGGCAATGGTAACCCAGAGCTTGTTTTGCAGCTGCGCCGCGGCACCGTCTCGCAGGTGCGCCACATGGGTAGCGATGGGCAGCACATCAAGCTTACTGTACAGGATGGGCAAGGTACAGCGCTGCAACTATTAGCCTTCAACGCACCACCGAACTTCGTACGCCAGCCGGGCGATGTCATTTCGGCTTGGTTTCAGCCAACTATCAACGACTGGCGTGGCATGCGCAGCGTAGAGGGGCGGCTGCTCCATGTAGAGCTGGTGGATGAGTAGCGTCGCATAGCTGGTAATACTTGATGTACAGAATGTATAAAGCCAAAGATTTTAATTATTCTAAAGCACACTCTTGTTTGAGGGTGTTTTTCTTGAGAGTTGGCGGTGAGGTTTTGAAGGCAGGGTAGCGTAGTTTGCAATAAAACCTCTCCCATTGCATAAATATATTGACAAATCGAGAGAGAGAGAGCAATATGGGTTCTTATCAATTATAACGATAGGAACCACCACTCATGCACGAGCGCACCGCAATATCGACACACGATGCCAAACCAGCTATACTACCACCAGAACTAACCCAGGAGACCGACGCAGTGCCACCCCTCTACCTCGATACCAGTACGCTCGACTTTAGCGCCATTACCGACACCTACACCAAAATTGCCGGCCCAGCCAAAGCGGTGCGGCCGGAGTTTGCTACCGAGCGGCAGGCCCTAACTACCAGCTTCGCACGGGCGGATGGCCAGCAGTATATAGAGACGGAGAATATTGCCGAGGTGGGCGATGCCATCATCACTGGGCCAGAGGGCGAGCGCTATAGCATCCCGGCGGCGGATTTTGCTGCCCTGTACGAGCCGCTGCGTGCTGCGGACGGTGCAGTGGTGCCTGGCGCGTACCTGCCCAAGAATCAGATCAAAGCCATGCCCAACCCAACTGGCCGCGAAATCGTCATCGATGCACCGTGGGGCGGCCAGCAGCACGGCGAAGCAGATTGCTGGCTGGTGGAGAGCCAGGTCAATGGCAGTCGCTACATCATCGAGGCAGCTGCCTTTGCTCAGACATATCGGCTGAGTGAGCAGTAGAGAAGGCGCGCTCATTTATCGCTAAGTGTGCCGATTATTAACAGGAGTCAATAGTGACTGGCTCCTTTGCCTTGTGTAGCGTTTTTAGTAATAACCGCTTGGTGGTGTTTGGCGCCGTGGGTCGTAAAGATCAATATCGGAGTGGTAGCGGCGCTCAAGATAATTCATATTATCCCAAGTGTTTGATGCTTCAAGTGTAATATTGATTTTCCACATTGCTGTCCAAAGTGTCACCTTGACGCCATTGTCAAAGTACCATTCGATGCATGCCATATCTTCCTCACGCTCTATTTCTGTTCCTTCGCCATACTGCGAGGTGAGAGCTGCTTCGTATGCGTCAAAGGTATTCCAGGGTAACTCATAATACTGATCGTCATAATATAGATCACCATCGCTATCATCACCGTTCTCAAGATCTGCAAGTGATATATCAACAGAGGTTAGAATATTATGAGTAAAGCTGAGTGTACTTTCGGGGTGGCCTGCCTGGCATGCTGTTATTTCGCTCTGTGACTGTGGCCACTTACTGGTCAAGTCAGTCACAGCTTGTAGCATCGTCTCAACAGATGCAGTGCGATATGTGTAGGGGTGTGGTAGAGTTGGTGTGTCGTCTGACATGGTGTTTCCTTGCCTTAGATTCCTTATCAGCCAGTGTAGCAAATGCTTCGATTTGCGCCAACCCGATCATCTGTGCTATAGTAGGGGGCAAACAAACCATCAACAGAACATCCACCACATAACCACGGGAGACCCCATGGAAAAACCTCGTTCGATAACATTAGAATCGCAAAAACCAGAAGAAGCGCTGCAGCCACTTGCTGCTGCATTGTTGGAGAGTGCTCAGTGGTGGCAGCTGAACAAAGCCGAGAAAATGACTGCTGAGGACGCACAAGAGTTGGCGAGCGCCCAGGCTGCCCGAGCGGAGCAATTAGTGCCATTCTTGCAAGAGTATGGTTATGATGCGGATAATAAACCACAGCCAGCCAGCGAGCAGCTGGCCAACCGAGAGAGTGCGCTCTACCGCGACGCGCTTGCAGCGAGCTATATCCAAGAGCTTGAGGCTCAAGGGATAGAGCTGAGTGATGTCGAATTAGTTGCAAACGATGTACCTCTGTCGGATGAACTACCCAAGAGCGAGCAGCGCCGCTTGCTGCTGCCGATTGAGCACGCTTTGCGGGCAGCGGAGCGCGAAAATAGAGAGGATGGCACACGTGCACCAGTGGTGGGGATTGGCCGAGCGGCCGTCAGACGGGGCAGTCGCCGTGAAGTTGGTGTAACGAGCTCATCAGACAAGAGCGCATGGTCGGAGGATGCTGAGGCTGTGGCAGCATAAAACCCTATAAAAGCAAAGAATAAAACCAGCTACAAAGGCTGGTTTTTTACTACTTGTATTATTTGCAGATGGTGTGGCGTTGTACCAAAATTGTGAAAGATAGGAGATGAGAGGTGTAGTTCCACTCCATGTAGCACATGAATCTCAAAACGATACACAACGAGAGGTCGGCACCAATATACGCCAAACAAGAAAATATTCTAGAAGGCCAGCGACCAAGCAAGCGGACAAACTCTGTGATATATTCTGGCCGGAACATTTTCGGTTTGGTGTGTATTGGTGCTAGCGTATTCGTGGGATTATGGGGTCAGATTTCGCATACACAAGAGGGGATAGACAGGAAGAATCTGAGCCGATGGATACATTGCGCTGCACCGGCGGTACTGTCCTCAGTCAGAATGCACCCATACTTCGCACCCTCGTATCATATCTCCACCTCTGTAATTATGCGCACAAATGTACTATGTTCCAAAATTAGACAAAATGGTTGTATAACTTTAGCAAGTACGCTACAATGGAGGCATGATGCAACAGGAAGGACCAAATCGCAATGAGTTTTGAGGCAAGTATTAGGCAACTGCGTGGCAATGCGGGGCTTTCGCAGCAGGCGGTGGCCGATGCAGTTGGGATTGCCCGCGCGACGTATATCAAGCTAGAGAATGGTGGTCGTGAGCCAAAGCTTGGCGAGCTGACGAAGATTAGCCAATACTACGAAGTTGGCGTGCAGGAATTGATTAGCGGCATTGCCATGACGGACACTGTTGCACAGCAAGCTCAGCACAGTCCGTGGCGGGTGGCGGACGATGCAGCACTGTATGTGAGCGATGCACCAGCCGAATACCGCCACGATGATGCGCAGGGTGCCCAGCCTACGGCTGCTCAGTCGCGCGATGCCATCCCACGGCTCCATACCACCAAGCTACGCCAGGTGTTACTCTATACGCTGGGCAAGATTGGTGCGCGGCCCAATGTAGGCGAGGCGGTGCTGCATCGGCTGCTGTACTTTATCGATTTTGATTATTACGAGCGCACAGGCAAGAGCATTACTGGCCTGGCGTATCTGCACGAGACCTATGGGCCCGCGCCAGCTGCAGATTTGCAAGCTTTGGTCGATGAGATGCGGGCGCATGATGAGCTGGATGTCATTGAGACGAAGCACTTTAGCCACAAGCAGCGCAAGTTCCTTCCGCTAAGGAACGCCGAGCTGAGCGAGCTCAGTGCCAACGAGATCAAGCACATCGATGCCGAGCTAGAGCGCCTCGGGAGCAAGAGCGCTGCTGAACTGAGCAACCTTGCCTACAAAGATGCGCCATGGGTGATTGCGAAATATGGACAGACGATTGATTACCGCGACACGTTTTATCGGACGGACGTTACCTCTGTAATCGAGTCAGATGATGATCTATAAGCAGGCAACAGAATTCTCGAGTGATCTTCAAGCGCTGGCACAGCGAATCCCCACACTGCCGGCCGATATTGAGCGCGTCAAGCCGCGGCTGATGCGCATTTTTGCTGAGCCAAGCGAGGCGGCGGTGGCAGATTTTCGCCAACAGCTCTTTGCGTGCGGCAAGGCGGCCATTATACAGCAAACTGCTCAGTGCACAGTAGTGCAGCTCTGTCTCGATACCGACACAGCAGCCTATCGACGGGCGGTGTGGTTGGTGTTTGCGGTGGTGCGAGCACTGTCTCGTGATGCAGCGGCGCGGGCTGCTCGGGCTGCCAGCACGATTATCCTTATCGAAGTCTACGCCACCCCTGGTAAAGCGCATGGGGATGAGCGGCGTATCAAGCGAATTATGAGCAAATTGGAGGAAGCATAATGTAGAGCAACAGGGTACTCACACTGGTCGAAAATAAGCTGCGTAGAAGAGAAGAGAGCCACGCATGGCTGATGGGGTTGACAAACAAGACGCGATTTGCTAGAGTAGTGTCCTTGGGTCTGGGGTATAGACAATACTACTCTTGTCTGGTCTACTGTCTTGTGACTGTGTGATACCACTGTTTTTTGCGCTCCGCTTTCTACCGCTTATGCTTCCTCCGACCAAATACTCGCTCTAGGCTCCCAATATTAGAGCGAGTATTTGGGCTGAGGCATCCATACCTCTCGAGATGCGAGAGGCGCTCCATCAATGTGGCGCGCGGCGTAGCTACAAACAAAGCACCCGTTACAAACTATTCATAACAGTGTAGCATATTTGTTGCAATTTTGTGCAAAATAGGCAAATAAGTACCAGTCGCTAGCGATACATACCACTCTTGCGATTTTGCAAAAATAGCACAAGACTAACGACAAAGGCGATGGCATATACGGTGATGAAGAAGACATAGAGGCATAATGAGATGATTGCCTCATGAGAAGGGACATTCCAGAGGTTTGGTGCTATCACATGAGTTGGCGTGGTATAGTCTCCTCCAAGCATCCCGATTGTGGCGTGGGCAATCATCTCAAATAGGCTAACAATGAGCATGCCACCAGTAACGAATAGACCCTGCGACATACTGCTATCACCCTCCGTTTGCTCTGGTGCAACAATGAGCAGGATTGGCAGTATACCAAAGTTGGCATACACAACATAGCTGTATGCCGCGCCGAGAATACCAAAAATGGCGGCAATGACGATATACAATACCAACAGCGCAAAGAGCAGTCCGGCAGACACCCAGCGCATAACCGTACCAAATGATGAGCCAGTGCGCGGCATAGCAGTGGGCGAATAAGCTGGTGGCATTGGTGCTGGCGCGCTTTGTGGTGGTTGAGGCGGGTACTGTGGGTATTGTCCGTATGGCTGCGGTGGTTGTTGCTGCTGGGGATATGGTTGCTGGACGTATGGCTGAGGCTGCTGGGGTGGCTGTGGTTGTTGTGATTGCTGTGGGTATGGTGAGGAAGGTGTCATAGTAGATTGATTATAATACAGAGACAAGCGATGCGCCAAGCAAAAATAGCATAATAGCTCAGCCCTAGAGTATCGCTGTTGCTCATACCTCTCTGCGCGAGGGTGCAATTGTGCCGAGCTGCACGAGTTTTGGGGCTGTGCTAGCACCAGGGCGGTGAGGTGCAGCGTGCTTAGGGTGCTGGTTTTTGTAGGCGACATAGCAATTTGCGCAACTTTGCGTGCGATAGAATTGCAAAAATTGTCGCATCTGCTATAATGAGGAGCGATATGGTACAAGTAACACGAAAAGACGAGCGCGAGGCGAATGAGAACATCATCCGTCGGTTTAACAGCCGGGTGTTGAAGAGCGGTGTGCTGGCGAAGGCACGGGCGTCGATGCGATTTGCCAAGCCGATCAGCAAGACCGATCGCCGCAAGAAGGCGATTACCCGTCGTCAGCGCAAGGCTGACAAAATGGCCAAAGTTCGCCTGGGGATCCGCTAGGTGACGACGCTCAAGCAGCGTATCAAAGACGAAATGAAAGCCGCTTTGCTTAGCGGCGATCGTTTTGTTGGTGACACCTTGCGCAACCTTGGTGCTGCCATCCTCGATGAGGAGGTGAAGCAGGGCGTGCGCGAGGCTGGCCTGGACGATGCTGCCGTCGAGCAAGTGATCGTCCGTGAGGTGAAGAAGCGGCGCGATGCCGCAGCAATCTACCGCACCAATGGCCGCCCCGAGCTTGCTGAGCCCGAGGAGCGCGAGATGGCAGTGCTCCAGCATTACCTGCCGCAGCCACTGAGTGATGAGGAATTGCAAGCCGTGGTGACCCAGACAATTACCGAGCTTGGGGCAGATAATCCACGGATGACGGGTCAGGTGATTGGCGCTGTCAAGGCCAAGGTGGGTAACCGAGCTGACGGTGGGGCGATCGCTCAACTGGTGCAACGTGCCCTTGCCCCGTAGTTTTATGACAAGAGCAATAATTTTTCTTAATAATAACTATAACCACATAATAACAAGGAGGCACAGATGATTCTTTTGTTTGGCCCAACTGGTGCCGGTAAGAGTATGCAAGGGCAGATGCTGGCAGTACGCCAGGGGTGGAAGTGGCTCTCGACGGGTGAGATGCTGCGCCAGAGCACTGATCCAGCGGTGATCGCTACCCTCAAAGCTGGTGAGCTCGTGAGTGATAAGCTTACCTACCAAGTCTTCGACCACGCGGTGCAAGAGGCGTACCGCAAGCATTACCAAAACATTATTGTTGATGGATTCCCGCGCACCAAGGAGCAGGCTGCTTGGCTGGATGACCACCTGGCACGCACTGGTGATAACATTGACCTGGTGGTGGTACTGGAAGTGCCCGAGCAAGAAATCATGCGTCGCTTAGCCAAACGAGGCCGGATGGAGGATACACCCGAGACGATTGCGCGCCGCATGGCTATCTACCGCCAAAAGATGTACCCAGTGCTTGGCATCTTTGCTGAGGCTGGGGTAAAGATCATCCACCTCGACGGGACTGGCACCGCGGGCGAAGTGCACGACCGGATTTATGACGAGGTAATGCACGCATGGCCCAACTAATTACTGGCATCAAGACGCCCGAGCAGCTCGAGGCAATGCGCGAAGGAGGTAAGCGCCTGGCGCAGATCTTTGCTGATATCCGCCAGTTTGTCCATGCCGGGGTGAGCGAGAAGCAGATCGATGCCTTTACGGCCGAGCGGATTGCTGCCTACGGTGCTGAGCCAACCTACAAAACCCCAGAGGTGAACTTCCCTGGGGTGATTTGTATTAGCACGAACGAAGCGATCGTCCACGGCGTACCAAGCGATTATATCTTGCAGCAGGGCGATGTCGTTAGTTTCGATCTCGTCATTACCTACCGCGGGATGAAGACAGACAGCGCCTTTACTATGGTGGTGGATGACGCGCCCACTGGGGCTATTAAGCACTTGCTCCACACCACCGAGCGCAGCCTCTATGCTGGCATCGACGCGATCAAAGGGCCAGTGCGCACTGGCGACATTGGCGCAGCGGTGGAAGCTGTGCTGCAAAAGGGCCGCCTTGGGATTATTCGCGAGCTGGTGGGGCACGGTGTGGGTCTCGAGATGCACATGCCACCCGACGTGCCCAACTATGGCCGCAAAGGCACTGGCCCGCTGCTCCAGCCTGGTGATACCATTGCCATCGAGCCGATGGCTACCCTCGGTGGTAGTGCCATCTACAGCGACACCGCTGGCGATGGCTGGACGATCTACAGCCGCGACGGCAGCCTGGCCGCCCACTTCGAGCACACTGTCCTCATCACTGAGACAGGGGCGGAGATTATGACGAAGCTGTAGTGCCTCGCCCTGGTAGCTATCCTTGCTGCCAACATTGCTGCAGAATACACAAACTCGCCGAGATAATGAACGGCGAGTTTTGTATTGCGCCTATATTGTACAAGACACAGCATAACCTGTATAATGGTACTATGCATGAAAATTCTCAATACGCAGTAGGAATAGATGTCGGGACGACGACGATTCGATGCGTGGTGGGGCATATGAATCCAGAGACAGGTACGCCGACGATTGTTGGCGTAGGGCAGGCACCGAACAGTGGTATGCGTAAGGGTATGGTGGTCAATCTTAGTGGCCCGGCCCGCACGATCGACGAAGCGCTGGGCGAGGCCGAGCGAATGAGTGGCTACGAAGTCAACAGTGCAACGGTGAGCGTCAATGGTGCGCACATTACCAGCATTCGTGCCACTGGGATGATTGCCGTGGGCACGATCGATCACGAGATTAATGATGATGATGTGGCACGCATCGAAGAAGTCGCTACCACGGGCAAAGTGCAGGCCAACCGCGAGATCCTCGAGGTCGTGCCGCATAGCTATACGCTCGATGGCCAAGCGGGGATCAAAGACCCGCTGGGTATGACGGGCACGCGGCTGGAGATTGACGCCAATGTCGTCTCGGCTTTAGCGCCCTATGTGGCGAACTTGCAAAAAGCGGTGGAGATGGCGACCGTCCACCCTCACGCCATTACACCAGCGGTGCTGGGGGCGGCCAAGGCTGTGCTGAATGAGCGGCAGATCGAGAGCGGTGTGGCAGTGGTTGACCTTGGTGGAGCAACGACCAGTGTGGCAGTCTTCGAAGAGGGGGACTTGCAGTATGTTGGCGTCATCCCAATGGGTAGTGTGAATGTCACGAACGACCTCGCTATTGGCCTCAAAACTGACCCTGATGTTGCAGAATTGGTCAAGGTCAAGCATGCTGCGGCTGGCATCAAGGCAAGCGACGCAGTGGCTAAGGTGCGGCGCGATAAGGAGTCGTATGAGTTTGCGACGGAGGAGATTGATGAGATTGTTGATGCCCGGCTGGAGGAGATCTTTGAGGCGGTGCAGAAGGAGCTCAAGAAGGCCGGCCGGGCTGGCAAACTGCCCAGTGGTGTTGTGCTGACTGGTGGTATGGCTCAGATGCGTGGCATGGCGAGCTATGCGAGGGAGCAGCTGGGCGTGGCCGCTCGGGTGGGCCGGCCAACCGGCTTTACAAGCGGTGTGGCCGACCAAATAGAAAAGCCGCAGTTCGCCACCGCGGTGGGCTTGATGCTCGCCGATAGCGAAGGTGGCCACCAGCCTGCCCAGGCTTATACCAACAGTGGTACAGCACATGCTAAAGGTGCACTAAGCTGGCTGCGTCGGCTGCTGGGAGGGCTCAAGGCCTAGAATCAGACCGATGAGGATGATATACTAAATGGTAATGGTAAAGTTGATAGTTGCACAAGGGGAGAAACGTGAATGCCGGAAGTAAAACCAAGCGAGATCCAAACCTTTGCTAGTATCAAAGTCGTTGGCGTTGGAGGCGCTGGTGGGTCTGCCGTTAATCGAATGAAAGACGCTGGCCTGGCTGGTGTGCAGTTCATTGCAATGAACACCGATGCGCAGGCGCTGCATAATTCGCAAGCTGATATTAAGATCCATCTTGGGCACAACACCACCAATGGTCTTGGTGCTGGCGCAGACCCCAGTGTGGGTGAGGCTGCGGCACGTGAGTCGCTCGACGAGATCCGTCAGGCGCTTGAGGGGGCAGATATGATCTTCGTGACGATTGGTGCTGGTGGTGGCACAGGCTCGGGGGCTGGCCACGTGGTAGCAGAAGTGGCGCGCGACCTCGGCATCCTATGTGTGGGGGTGGCTACCAAGCCCTTTACCTTTGAAGGTGAGAAGCGGCGTATCAATGCCGAGTGGGCCATCAAGCAGCTAGGGCGACAGGTTGATACACTCATTACTATCCCCAACGATCGCTTACTTGACACGATTGACCGCCGGACACCGCTGCTCGAGACCTTCAAGATTGCCGATGATGTGCTGCGCCAGGGTGTGCAGGGGATATCGGAGTTGATTACCGAGCATGGATTGATTAACCTCGACTTTGCGGACGTCAAGGCAATTATGAGCAGTGCCGGTAGTGCATTGATGGGGATCGGCCGGGCGAGTGGCGAAGACCGAGCGCAGATGGCCGCCCAACAGGCGATTGATTCGCCGCTGATTGAGGTGTCGATCAACGGTGCCAAGGGCGTGCTCTTCAATGTGACAGGTGGCTATGATATGAGTATGGCCGAGATTCAAGAAGCGGCCGAGATTATCACTGGTGCGGTGTCGTCCGATGCCAACATTATCTTTGGTGCGACGCTCAAACCCGAGCTGGAGGATGAGCTAATTATTACCGTTATCGCGACTGGCTTTGATAGTGATTCGTTCTTTGATGACGACGAGCCAAGCGATGTCGAAGATGACGAAGAGTCGGCCGAGACGGTTGACGAAGCGGTCGATAGTGTCGATATGGCCATCGACCCCGAGGCGGCTGCTCACTTTGCCCAGGAGAATGAGACGAACATTTGGGATCAATCGATGGATGACGATGAGGATGACACCCCGGCCTTCTTGCGCCGACGCCGCAAAAAGGAGGCGGACGCGTGACGACCCACCGCGACAAGATTGGCAACAGCCGCGTGTTAGAATCGCGTGAGTCGGCTGATGGCGTGACGATCCGCCGCCGCCGCGAGACCCCTGATGGGCACCGCTTTACCACCTATGAGCGGATCGAATACCCAACGATTGCAGTGCTCAAGCGAACGGGCTCGCGTGAGCTCTTCGACCGGGCCAAGCTCCGCGCCTCGGTGCGCCGCTCGGTTGGTAAGTTCTTCAAATCCGAGCTAGAGCTCGAGGCAATTATTGATGCAGTGGAGGACCGTATCCACGATGTGGGCGAGAATGAGATTGAGTCGCGTGTGATTGGCGGCTTCGTGCTTGATGAGCTCGCCGCGCGTAATGAGGTGGCGTATGTGCGCTTTGCGAGCGTGTTTTATAAATTTAAGACGCTGGACGATTTCGTTAAGATACTAGAGCAGCGTCGGAGTGCTAAACAGCAAGAAAAACAGAGGTAAAACATATGCGTGTCCTCATCATCTACCGGACAGAAAGCGACTATGCGCGCCGCGTCTTCGACTATCTGCGCGACTTTAGTCGGCGCACGAGCCGTGCCATCGAGGAGTTTGACCCAGATACACGTGAGGGGCAATCACTCTGCCGCACGTACGACATTGTGGAGTATCCCACCATCCTTGCCTTGGCGGATAACGGCCAAGTGCTGGGCATGTGGCGCGGCCTGCCGCTGCCCACTATCGACGAAGTAGGATACTATGCCCGCTAAAACGCCTAAAGTACATACCACGACCACTGTTGTGGTGGATGATGTGAGCCGCGCACCCTGGCTGCATCGGCCTGGCACAGTGGCGTTACTGGCAGCAGCTTTGGGCGGTGGCCTGGGGCTGCTAGCATCTTTTGTTCTTTCACTCGAGGTACTGCATTTGGCGCAGCACCCGGGTGGGGTGCTCAATTGTGACGTCAATGCCGTGCTGAGCTGCTCCACAGTAGCGCAGCATTGGTCGGCGACGGTGTTTGGCTTCCCCAACAGTTTCGTTGGTATGATGACCGTGCCGGTGATGATAACGGTGGTGGTAGCACTGCTGGCTGGGGCACGCTTGCCGCGCTGGTTTGTGCGGAGTGCCTGGGGCGGCGCTGTGCTCGGGATGATTTTTGCACTGTGGATGTTTTATATGAGCTTCGCTGTTATTCGTGTGCTGTGCCCGTGGTGTCTAACACTCGATGTGGGTATGCTGCTGATCTTCTTTGGGATGACGCGCTACTGCATTGAGGCTGGGGTGATTGGTGGGGAGCGCACTAAGCGCTTTGCTCGCCATGGCTACGATGTGCTGTGTGGCGTGAGTGTGCTGGTGCTGGCGGTGGCGCTGATTATTGTCAAGTTTGGCGCGGAGCTGCTGTAGGCGAAGTCGTTTTTTGTACAGTGAGATTGTCGAGCTTGTCAGAATTGGCAAGCTTTTTAAAATGAACGATATCTTGTATTATTCATAGTGCTCTTTTGTTTATTCATTTGTGTAAGTCATTATTTTCTTGCGCTAGTGACGCTGTGGTATGGTGCTAGTTACCGCTCTATCGACGCAAGTGAGTTACCTGTTGACTTGAGCTGCTTGTTTGGTGTAGTAGGAAAATAATGCGTGAGATAGTGTGTGATAAATTTTAACATAGTTATGAAGCCTTTGCGAGACTTAAACACGACGCGCTGTTAATGTATAGGCTATTGTTGCGTGACGCAACCGAAATAGCAAAATAGCGGGAGGAAGATGTCGCCTATTGGCGATACTGTGCATATGAATATAGATAGCATTTCGTTCATTATGCACTATTGATAGCGAGTGTGTTGGCAGGCTTGTGCGCATCGTGGATTTGCTAGCAAATATGATGATAGCATGCTAATGCTGCTATGCTGTAGTAGATGAACATTACCTGAATAGCAAGCACAACACATTCAGTGAGAGGTGAGTGATATGTTTTGCTAAGTGGTGCAATTTTGAATAAAATAAAAGGTATGTTCAGTTTGGTGGAGATGTGAAATCGATAGAGTTGTATGGGTTAGTTTGATTTTTATCGGCCAATTGCCAAGCGTGTTTGCAAAGAACAATTCAACGTGCTGGAAAATGAAACGATTGATACCTTAAAAATGAGTAAGCTATAACAATACGGCTGCGATGACAATATGCGTGCGATAGCGGATGGCTGTTGCAAGCTGTGAAGTAGACGCGCGTGATGTCATAGCTTAGCATGGTAGTGAAGATTCTTTGCAAAGCAAGTGAGCAAGTTGCAGCGCGATGCTAAAAATGCAGTGAGTCTCTTGGCTGGGCGATGGTGGCTGCGCATTGACTGATATTTGTTAAAGAAAACTGATTAGTATAAGGGCGCTATAGAGCGAGAAGCAAGCAAAAATGACGCTGCGTCGCAGCACGTAAATTTCATAGAATTGTGTAGATGAAGTGGTGTATCAAAAAAATCATTTCGGTTGCATAATAAAAGTAATATGCTATGCGTAAGAGATATAGCACGTACGCGACAAAGTGGGCGTTATCGTAGGGCAACACAGCGCCCAGGGCAGATGCTATGCGAAGTATGACGCAGGTAGAGTTGCTGATACATGCTCATATTTTTTTAAAATTCTGAATGACGCTCATGCTTAGTTACTTGTTGCATCAACTATGTCAAAGCAGTTTGCATCTATTTTTACATACGGTAATAATCAGAATATGTGCATGTTTCTATAGCGCAAAAATGAGGCCATAGGACGCGATATAAGGCAGGAGGAAGATGATCAACTGCTATAGCGAAGTATTGTTGTGTGGTGTGGCAGGCTTATCGCTCGATATTTTGTACTAAGTAAAAATGCGAGATAGCTAAGGATAAGTAAGGTGTACAAAAATAAGTGGTATGCAAAATATAAGTATAAATATATTGGGCAGAATCGTTGCAGAAAAATTGGCTGTAAGCGTGCCAAAAGGGTACTCTCTTACATATAAGAGTGTTATACGTATCTCCCTGCTCTAGATATACAGGAAGTCTGTTATATGGTCGCTGTAACGCGCTAAACCCTAGATAAGAGAGGAAGGCTATATATGAGTACTATGCTAGGTGCCTGCGGCCTCTCAGAAGACAGACGGACAGACTTATTGTCTGCAGTTGATAGGAGAAAATAAGACAATGTATGTGGTGTGTAGAATACAACATAGCTCTGTTGTAAAAACTAGAGTAGTCTGAGGAGAGGAAATTGAGATTATGTTGTATAAAATACACAATATTGTTGACGGTAAGAGATAGGGAGCGAAATGTGATATATACAACGATCTATGTTAGGAGCAGACATGCCATATGTATATAAAAAACAACATACAGAATCACAACGAAATAAACTCGAAAACAAGGGAGATAAAGCGACAAGCCTACAACGTTGTAGGCAATAATGTACATTGTACATATGACAACAATTGATTTTGCGGCACCATAAAAGAAATAACAGGGGTGAATCAGACAATGTTGTTAAAAACATAACGCATATAAAATAAAAAGCATGCTAATAAATAGCAGAGGCAGGGATTCTTTGCGGGGCGTACTAATGTGTGGTGGAGATCTTCTCGACAGTACCCTCACTAGTGTATTAGCTACTTTGAGATGATGGTTGGGACAGATGTAGAGCTTGTTGTGCACCATCTATAATAATGGTATGCTAGCGACATGAAGAACAATACAATTTTACGCATTGGTGCTGGCGCGGCGTTTGTGGCGCTCGGCGGAATATTATTAAGTGAGAGCTTTGGTGTGCAGTTTCATTACTGGCGGGAGTTTTGGTATGGTTTGTGCGCATTCGGATTTATCATGGTTGGTGTGCTCACGCTGCGCAATCGCAATTGGCTGTGGGGAGCGCTCTGGGTAGCAGTTGGCCTAACAATTGGCGCGAATGCATTTTTGCATAATAACGTTAATATTTGGCGAATGTTTTTGCCACTGGTGCTGATCGCGATTGGCCTGACGATTATTTTTAATTTGTCGCAGCGCCAGCGTCGCATCGCAAAAAAATCGTCGGACGATAATATGGTTGCGTCTTTCTCGGGCAACACGCGCAAGATAAAAGGCGAATTTGCAGGTAACTCGCTTTCGGCAGCGTTTGGTCAGGTGGATCTCGACTTGCGCCAAGCTAAGATAGAGGATGGTGCGGTGATTGATATTTTTGTTGTGTGTGGTGGCATCAATATTATTTTTCCAGACAACGTCATCGTCAAGACGCAGGTCGCTAGTATCTTTGGCGGGGTAGAGGACAAAACCAACGCTGCCAAGAGTGCAAAAAAGACTGTCTACATTCGCGGCGACTGTGTTCTTGGTGGGCTCGAAATTAAATAATTAGAAAAACAATAATTCGCTATAACACGCTTCTTGATAACAACGAGAAGCGTGTTTGTTTTTTGTGTTGAGGTGCACAGCTAGTAGAGTGTGGGTTGAAGCTGGTGTAATAGTACGCTGCTATATTTTAAACTTCGCACTTGGCTGAGGAGTCTTACTAACGCTACTGGCAACGAGCCACATGGTTGTTGCATACAATTGATAAAATTTTTCGTTGCTGAATTGCTCATTGTCAAATATTGATTGTGGTAGTGTAATGCGAGAGTGGTTTAGTAACATACGTCAACGTTTTTTGATTTTTGTGTACGTTACTCGGCAAGGATTGTGATAGCTTTGCGGTATTTGCACATGATGGATTACTATGCCTCGCTAGTAATAATAAATATGCGCGACAGCAGCGTACACAAAAATGTAATGCTTATAAAAATAGTGCGCAGAGTCTTATGGTTTGCTAATTCACTTGCCCTTCTTGCAAACTAAATAAGATGAACATAATGCAAAAAGCATTCAAACTTCATACAAGCATGTCCTGCAAGTCTACCTTAGCTGCGGCACATGCGCAAAGCATAAAAATGGGACAGTAAGATTTTTGCGCAAGGTATACTTTGAGGTGGGTGAGCCAGAGCGCCACAAATGCCAGTATGCTGTGCCAAGCATTCTTGCTATACTAAAATTATGAACCGTTGCCCTTGGGCTGAACCTGGCGATAACGAGCGCGCCTACCATGACACTGAGTGGGGTGTGCCGCTGTATGATGATCAGAAATTATTTGAACTGCTCTGCCTGGAGGGTGCACAGGCTGGTTTGAGTTGGAGTACAATTCTGGCTAAGCGACCGGGCTACCAGCAGGCCTTTCACCAGTTTGCAATTGCTCGCGTGGCAGCTATGACGGATGCAGAGCTGGAGGCACTTACTCGCGACACGCGCATTGTTCGTAACCGGCGCAAAATTTATGCGGTGCGCACCAACGCCCAAGCGGCGCTACAAGCTATTAACCAGCACGGTAGTTTGCATGAGTACTTATGGGGCTTGGCGGGTGGTGCGCCAGTGCAAAATCACTGGCATACTGCAAGTGATGTCCCTGCCGATACGGCTACATCCCGGGCAATGAGTACGCAGCTCAAGCGGGACGGCTTTGCTTTCGTTGGCCCAACGACGTGCTATGCCTTTATGCAGGCCGCGGGGATGGTGAATGACCACGTGGTGGGATGCTTTCGATATGAAGAGTGCGCGGCACTGGGCATTCATTCTCCATGAGAGTAAGAAAATATATAGTTATATTAATCGGGCTATATCTTATATCTTGAGGTGTAAGTACTTTTGGTTTTGCGGCTAGTGCGCTACAATAGACCCAGAGGCATTTTTGCGCGGCTTGTGGTGCGCAAAATGAGTGGCTATCACCCACGAAGCCTGCGGGAAGAAATTGGTTTGTTATTTTCATAAAGAGCTGTGAATCTAAGTAGCCAAGAATAGACCCCGCCGCGAATGCTGCGACAAGGCAATAATCAAGTGCTGAAAGAGTATGGCTATTTCTGTTGTTTTGTCGGGAAATGCTAGAATCACTTCTTTTGGAATCGAGATGGTACCGTCCGCGCGAATACCCAGCGGATTCTCGAAGCCCAGAAGAGGTGATTTTAATTATATAAAGGAGTAGCCATGCCATTGCCAGCCCACAAGTCAGCCTTGCAGCATGCCATTCGCCATGAGTGCGCGACGCTGTGGCCGCTGCTTGAGGTGGCTCTCCGCTCTGTATACCAAAAGCGAAAAGAAGTGGAGCACAACCATGCGTGAACATTGGCAGCCGCCGGCGCACACCTATGAGAAAGCACCCGCCTGCATTACAACAGTCGTGCCAGGCAGCGAGCAGTTTGCGTTACTCAAGCAAGATATGGGCATTTCTGATCGCTATGAAGCAACGCTTACAGAGCTGGCTATGCAGGGCAAGGCGGTGGTGTTTGCTGCAGTGGCGGATGGCCGTTATGTGGGACGGGTGACACTGCGGCATGATTGGACTGAGCGACCAGAGATTGATGAGCCGTCAGTGAGGATTGAAGATGAATACCCTGACCTGCCGCAGATTAATGCACTTGAGGTGGCAGAGCAGTATCGTGGTCGTGGTATTGCCTCGCAGTTACTCGCTGCAGCGGAGAACGAAGCGTGCCAGCAGGGGTTTGACCGAGTTGGCCTGGCGGTAGATATTACCAACAAGAGGGCGGCGATGGGTATCTACGAGAAGCGTGGCTATAGGTATCGATTGGTGGCAGACAAGCCAACCTTTACCAGTATATACCACCGGACAGATGGCACTGACGAGGCTGGCGAGTATTACTTAATGACAAAGCAAGTGCGAGGTAAGAGATGATGCAGCCTGGGCGAATCCTTATCTACGGTGACTCGAACGTCTGGGGCGACAAGGGCTTTGGGCAGGATGGTGCTCCGTTGGGGCGCTATGCTACCAAGCAGCAATGGCCGAATATCCTCCAGCGATTGCTCGGTGATGAGTATGACATTATTCAAGCGGAACTGTGTGGACGGACAGCAGGGGAGTATGCAGAGCAACCGCCATATCTTGGTGGCAAGATTGGTTACGAAATAGCACTGCGAGAGGCTAGCCCGGTGAGCGGGGTGATCATCGCGCTTGGCGTGAATGATGCACAAAATGAAAGCGCTTCTGGCGAGCAAATTGTGGCTGATTTACAGTGGTATAGCGCCTATACCCAGGCTTATGCAGCTGATAGCGAGAATGACATGGCTAACGGTGGTAGTGTGTGGTATATTGCGCCTGCTATTGCGCCGGTTCAGTGCTATGCACCGCTAGCCAGTAAGCTACATTACATCAACGAAAAGCTACGTATTACTCAAACCATTCGCAATCCACTTGACGACCATGACGATTATGCGCCTGATGGCATCCATTTCTCACTGCAAGGGCATCGGCGAATGGCGCAGGCAATATATAAGGCTATAAAGGAGGGTGTAGCGAAATGAATCGACAGTATGCAGCAGAACAACCACCACAGGTACGTGTTGGCGTAGGTGTCTTTATCTTGCGTGATGGGAAGTTCTTGATGCAGCAACGACAGGGGTCGCATGGTGCTGATACGTGGAGTGTCCCTGGTGGCCATATCGAATATGGTGAAACGCCTGAGAAAGCAGCAATCCGTGAGGTACGTGAAGAGACAGGCTGCGAGATTACTAACCTGCGCTTTGCCGCCGTCACAAATGATATCTTTGCCGATGATCACAAACACTATGTGACGTGGTGGCTGATGAGCGATTGGCAGCGTGGCGAACCTTCTATTACCGAACCAGACAAATGTAAAGAACAGCGCTGGGTAGACTTTGACACGCTACCACAACCGCTGTTTTTACCCTGGCAGCAACTGCAGCACAGTGAGTTTATAACGCAGATTCGACACACAGTATCACAAAGTAAGCAAGGAGGAAGCGTATGACAAAAATAACCTATTTCGTCCACGGTACAACGACGGATAATGAAACTGGCAAGGCGACTGGATGGTTACCTGGTGAGCTGTCAGCAGTGGGGGTTCAGCAAGCGCAGGCGCTACCAGAGCAAGCGGCTGATACTAGCTTTACTGTGGTATTTTGCTCGGATCTTGGCCGAGCGATCGACTCAGCCCGGCTTGCCTTTGGTACGACACACCAGATTGTTATCGATAAACGGCTGCGCGAAGCAAATTATGGTGATAATAATGGCACGGATGGGGCCTTTAAGGCTAGTTTGCTCCCCTTTGTTGATACACCGTTTCCGCACGGCGAGAGCTACCGCGATGTAGAGGCGCGCATGCGCGACTTTGTGGCGATGCTGCAGCGCGACTATGCTGGCCAGCACGTTGCCATTGTGGCGCACGAAGCACCGCAGCTCGCGCTGGACGTCATTCTTGGTGGCAAGACCTGGCCAGAGGCAATAGCAGCCAACTGGCGCGAAGTTGGCTCATGGCAGCCTGGATGGGTGTATGATACAGAGGCAGTAGAGAGGCCGAATGAATAGTACATCACAAGATGCTTGTCTAGCGGCCAATGATGGAGAAAAGGCATGTACGGCCTCTCTTGCACAGTTGCGCACCGCCCTTGCCGCCAGCTGGACTGCGCAGACGGCCTCCCCGTTGGTGGCCTGGTCGCCGAGTAACCCAAGCAGCGGGCAGTGTGCTGTCTCGGCCCTGGTGTTGCAGGATTACTGTGGTGGCGAGATTTGCCGCTGCGTGGTGGCGGGCACGCCGCATTATTTCAACCGCATTGATGATCAGGTAGTGGATAGCACGGCCGGTCAGTTTGGCGGGCCGGCGATTGATTACAGCGCTTCTACCATGCGCAGCCGCCAGAGGATTCTGCGCCACGCCGACACTCGCCAGCGGTACGAGCTGCTAAAGGGGCGGGTGGAGCGGTTTTTGGTTGAGCTGGATGTGGTGGCTCAAGCAATTGGGCGCGTCGATTACGGCCATATGGGCAAGGCTTGCTTGCGCGACCAGACTATATGGTTTGGTGATACGAATAGTATCGTCATTGTTGGCGAAGCGCCAGCGCGAACTGGCTGGGTAAGGAGTGGCATCGCCTGGCATAATACAGCGGGGAAACTGCTGCCAAGCGGCATCATTATGCAAAAGTTGCTAGCTATCCTTGGTAAGGAGCTGCTAGCGGTTACGTTTACAGAGGCAATCAAGTGCTTCCCATCCAATCGCCGTTATCTTAAGTATCTAGCCGCTCTCTATAGACCAACGCTTAGACAGCAGTTGCGCATACTAAATCCAAAACTTATCCTGACGATGGGTGCTATTCCAACCCAGGCACTGATTGAGGAGCCGTTCCGCCGGCTGAGCGACGTTGTTGGTAAACGCTACGCCATGGGTGAGAGTGTAGTTATACCGATTTTCCACCCGTCGCCAATATCGCCGCGTGGGTATAAAGACAATATTCCAATTTTTGAATCAATACGTGAATATTACAGAGGTGCAATATGATATACATACAGTAATCTGGCTAAAATCTAATGTAATTGAATAAGCGGCATAAAGATAAATCAAGGAGGAAACCAATGAAATTTACACATGGCACACGCCGCCGAGCGGCAGAATACGAGAAGGACTGGGTGCAGCGCTGGAAGGATGACCAGACATTTGAGAAGTCGGTGGCGCAGCGGCCAGCGGATAATGCCTACGTCTTTTATGATGGGCCGCCGTTTATCACTGGCGTGCCGCATCATGGTACGCTGCTGAGTTCAATCGTTAAGGACGCGGTGCCGCGCTACTGGACAATGAAAGGCAAGCGTGTGGAGCGCCGCTGGGGCTGGGACTGTCATGGTCTACCGGCAGAGAATTTCGTCGAAAAGCAGATGAATATTGTGGATCGGCGGCAGATTGTGACGAGTAGCGACCAGCCAGCACCACTGGATAAAGACGGCCAGCCGTTGCCAACCATCAGCCTGGAAAAATACATCACCAAGGCGCGCGAAAGCATGGTGGCCAATAGCGAGACGTGGCAGGGTGTGATCGACCGTATCGGCCGCTGGGTAGACTTTACAGGTGCCTACCGCACCATGGACAAGGACTTTATGGAGAGCGTCTGGTGGGCGTTTAAACAGCTGTATGAGGCTGGCAGAATCTACGAAGGCGAAAAAGTGCTGATGTACGACACCAAGTTCGCTACCCCTGTCAGCAAGGCCGAAGTGACCATGGATAATGACGCCTACCAGACAGTGACCGACCCGAGTGTGTATGTGAAGTTTAAGTTAAAAGATAGTAAGGCGAGTCGCAAAATAGTATTAAATGAGCATTCAAAAGTCTTGTTTGTATGTAATGCAAATGCCGCGCGTTCGCAGATGGCGCAGGGATTTTATAATCACTATTCTCACTCTCAAAATGCCGATTCGGCTGGGTTGAACCCAGAGAAAAAATGGGACGAAGCTCCAACGTTGAGTGATTTTGAAACTATGAGCCACAAGCCAGCCAGAAGTAGTGAGACGATGCAAGAAGTGGGCATCGACATTACTGGACATAAACGACAACTGCTTACGGCCGATAAGCTGGGTGATTATGATTTGATCGTTAATCTAGCGGAAAAATCCCAGACGCCGGACTGGCTCAGGGGTGATAATATTATTTGGTGGGATGTGGCTGATCCACGTAACGAGAGTGTAGAAAAAAATCGGATGGCGCGTGATGAAATTGAGCAGCGCGTTAAAAGCCTACTAAATGGCGCTGTTATTGACGATACTGATAGTCTATCGCAATACAACTTCGTCATCCTCCACGGCTATACGGGGAGTAATCAGACGAATTTCATCCCGTGGCTCAAGGCTGAGTTGGAGCAACGAGGAGCGAGAGTACAGGCGCCGCAGCTCCCCAATACGGACAACCCAACAGAGATTGAGCAGGTGCAATATGTGCTTGACAATGTTGCATTTGATGAGAATACCGTTCTGATTGGTCATAGCCTGGGCGGGTTGGTGGCGATGCGTGTGCTGGAAAAATTGCCGCACAAGATTCATCGCCTCATGTTGGTAGCACCATCAGTCTTGCCACAATTTTATGATAAGGATTATGAAATTGATGCAGCAACTGGTGAGAGAAAGCGGTTTATCGATCACTTTAGTTATGACTTTGATTTCGACAAAATAAGTAGCCAGGCGGTGCATAAGACAATCTTGCAAGATAATAACGATTCAGAATCGCGCAAACCATCCATGCGGTATATTGCTGATAATATTGATGCAACACTGTGCAAAACAGTTGCAAACAAAAGGCATTTTGTGGCAGAGCAAGAACCATTTATTCTTGAAACATTGTTGGCAAATGAGGATAGTGATGACGCTTTCCTTCTCGCCTGGACGACCACGCCATGGACACTGCCGGCTAACCTGATGCTGGCCGTCAACCCAGATATGACGTACTGCGAAGTGAAGGTATCAAAGGGTACAAAAAATGTGTTCTTGATCTCGGGTAAGCATGCCTACGCATCGCGTGAGTACTATCCACAGCTGAAGCAGCAGCTTGAGCAACAGGGCTATACAGTGACAATCATTGACCACATCAACCCCGATAGCCCAGACTTAGCAGAGAATGTAGAGCGGTTGGCACAATACGACTTTGCCAATGCGCATGTGGTGACGCATTCGCTGGGTGCAGCAACGTTCTTGAAGTATCTGCAGGATGCTAATGTGACGGTTGCATCGCTGACGATGATCGCGCCAGCGTGTGGTGTATCGAACAGTAGTGATGAGCAATGGAAGCAAGAATCAGGCTATGTCGGCCTTGCGGTTGACCTTGCTCAGGTGCGACGGAAGATTGCCCAGCGACCGACTATTATCTATTCGGACGATGCTGAGGTGCTCAACCAGGGTTTTGCACAGCTTGGCAAAGAGCTCGGTGCGTCGATGCAGTATGAGCCAGGTAAGGGGCATTTCTTTGCGGCGGAGAAGAGCTTGGCGCCAGAGATCATACTACCCCTAAGCGAAAAACTGATCATCGCCGAAGAAGCCCTGGAACGCACGCTGCAGGACGAAAAGCACCAGCCGCTTGATTACGACGTGCTGCGCACCTTCCCCGGCAGCGAATTGGTGGGCAAGAACTACCAGCCGCTCGATACCGGCTCGACTTGGCCAGAGAATGACAAGATTCACACCATCTACGCGGCAGATTTCGTCTCGCACGAGTCGGGTACGGGCATCGTGCACATCGCGCCGGCTTATGGTGAGGATGACTTTGAGCTGGCCAAGCGCCACGGCATCAGCGCCTTCCATGTCATCGATGATAATGGCTACTACACCGATAGCAATTACACAGGCCTGGAAGTCTGGGACAATAACAAATTCATCGCCAAAGACCTGAAGGAAAAGGGCGCGGTGTGGAAGATTGAGTACATTCGTCACGAATACCCGTTCAACCCGCGTAGCAAACAGCGCATCATGTACCGGGCGATTCCGTCGTGGTTCTTCGACATCCAAGGCCAGAAGCCGCTGATGTTGGAGCAGAACGAGTATATCAATTGGTTTCCGACCCACCTCAAGCACGGCCGCTTTGCCAAGAATATCGAGCAGGCGCCAGACTGGAATCTGAGCCGTGATCGTTTCTGGGCGACGGCCATGCCGGTGTGGAAGGGTGACCGCGGCACCGTCAAGGTGGTCGGCTCGTACGCGGAGCTCAAGGAGCTGAGCGGCGTGGAGCTGGATGATTATCACCGCCCGTGGGTGGATGACATCACCTTTACGATTGACGGCGAAACGTTTACGCGCATCGACAAGGTGCTGGACTGCTGGTTTGAGAGCGGTAGCATGCCGTTTGCGCAGCTGCATTATCCGTTTGAAAACCAGGCCAAGTTTGAGCAGAACTACCCGGCGGATTTCATCGTTGAGTACATCGGCCAAGTGCGGGCGTGGTTCTACTATGTGCATGCCGTCAACGCCGCCTTGGCGGAAATCGGTGCCTTTGGCGAGGCAGGCGTGCAGCACAAAAACGCCTACAGCAACGTCATCACCACCGGTGTGGTGGCGGGCAATGACGGCCGCAAGATGAGTAAGTCACTTGGTAACTTTACCGACCCGAACGAGCTGATGGATAAGTTCAGTGCTGATAGTTTACGCTTCCTCTTGCTGAGTAGCCCGCTGCTCAATGGCGAGGACTTTGCCCTGCACGACAAGGATGTGGGTGATGTGGCGCGCAAGCTCAGTATGATCTGGAATATGTATGATTTCTTTACCATGTATGCCGAAGTCGATGGCTGGGAGTTTGACGGCACGCTGATTGACCCGCTGAGTGGCCAGCCGGTTTGTACGTCCCTATCATCCACCGAAACGGCTTCCGCGCACCGGGAATCTCGATCATCAACCACAGGTGATACTGCGGAACTCGCTGCGCTCAAACAGTCCTCGTATCTGCCTGATGTTGATAACCTCAATTCTCGGGCGCGTGCAGATGTTTCGGAAGATGAAGCGACGATCGGCGCCGTGACCAACCCCCTCGATATCTGGATTATCAGCCGCTTGCACGAGCTGGTGGCGGAGGTCGAGCGGCAGATGGATGCCTATAATATCCCCGATGCGCTCAGCCCAATTTTGCCATTCCTGGATGATGCCAGCAACTGGTACGTCCGCCGCAGCCGTCGCCGTTTCTGGAGGTCATCAAAAGGGGCCGCGGGCGCTGAGGATGATGGCGACAAGAGCGACGCTTACCGCACGCTACATTACGTATTGGTACGTTTGAGCTACCTATTGGCGCCGTTTACGCCGTTCTTGGCCGAGGAGCTGTATCATAATCTGACGGGTGATGATGAGTCGATCCACCTGAAGGATTGGCTGCCAGCGGGTGCGGTGGATGAGCAGATTTTGACCGATATGGCCCGCACGCGCGAGCTGATCAACACCGGCCTGAGCCTGCGCATGAAGAAGGATGAGCACCAGGAGTCGATCAAGGTGCGCCAGCCGCTGCAGCGTGCGGCCTATGCGGGGGCAAAGCTGGCTGAGTACTACGAGCAGATCATGGCCGAGGAGCTGAATGTCAAGGAGATTCGCTGGGTTGAGAATGTGGATGAATGCCTGGCGGATGATGACGTGACTGAGGGTGCCATCAAGCCAGAAAGCTGGGTCGAAATTGATAAGACGATCACACCTGAGCTCAAGCGCGAAGGCTTGATGCGTGAAGTCATTCGCCACGTCCAGAGCGCGCGCAAGAAGGCTGGGCTGCAGGTGGATGATCGGATTATGCTGCACCTAGCAACGAATGATGAGCAGCTCCGTCAAGCCCTCACTGAGTATGCAGACACAATCGCGAGCGAGACGCTAGCGACAATGAAGCAGCCAGGCGATGTACTCTACCAAACGACGGCTACAGTAGATGGCGCTGAGCTGCAGATTAGCCTCGCCAAAGCATAGGACTACAAGGAATAACATGCTAAGCTCGAGTGGCGCATCAGTAGTGAGACGCCACTCGAGCTTAGCGGCTGGCAATATTTGAGTTTCTATAGCCATCCTCACCCCTTGCGCTAGCCTAGTATATTTACCGAAAACATTGAGAGGCCAGCTATGAAACAAGCAGAAGCGCTTGTTTACCCGAGATATTTTTAGTGTGGTAAGTGTGCTGTACTGGCTACTAATAGGGTACTTAAAGAACTAACTGCTAGCTTGATCACTCTCTCGCGTTAACTCGCGTCCTTGTTCCTCTTTAAAAAGGCTCAGGAGTACGGAGCGACAATTGCTACAATGGGGCTATAAGCCTGCACGATAATTGAATATCATGACTAAACTACCTATCACCATACCTACCCCCTCACTACGCCAACGCCTGGCAGGGCTGTGGCTGGTGGTGCGGATTATTTGGCGGGAGGCACCACTGACGATTGTGGTCCAGGCAGTGGGAGCGGTGCTGTCGGCGGTGCTGCCACTGGCCACGGCATACTATGCCGCTCTTGCGACAACGGCTTTGGCTGAGGCATATGCGGCGGGTGGTCAGCCGCAGCTCCTCACCTATGTAGTGGTGACTGTGGTACTGGGCGTTGTGGCGAGTGTGTGGTCGGTGGTGCAAGGGTATTATGATCAAGTGTCGCGCTATCGCATCGAGGCTGCCATGAGCGACCACATGTATGCCCGTCTCCACGCGCTGGATTTTTGGCGATACGATGACCCTGCGACCATTGATATGTTTGATAAAGCGCAGCGCTTCGTCCAGTCATTTTCGTACCTCTTTATCCAACTGGTGCGAATGCTGACAGCGCTGGTGTCGCTGGCAACAAGCCTGTGGATGATGGTGATGGTGAGCTGGTGGCTGGGGCTGCTCGTGCTTGTGGCGCTTGTGCCAAGTAGTGTGGTGCAGGTGCGGCTGTCGCGTTTGCAGGCTGGTCACTGGCGCGAGCAAGTGGCGACGCGGCGGCGCATGGCGTGGATCGAGCACATCCTTAGCCGGCCGAACTTCATTGCCGAGCTGCGCCTCTATGGAGTGATCCACCATCTACTTGGTGAGCGAGCAGCACTGCGGAATAAAGATCGGCTGCGGGTGCTTGGCTACGAGCGCCGCTTTATGGGGCAGCGCCTGGGCGGAGAGATTATCCAGGCGGCAGCAGAGGTGGTGGCGCTTGCTTGGGTGGTGCTGGAGATCGTGGCACACCGTCAGCCGATTGGGCAATTTGTGCTCGTGCAGCAAATGGTAGGACGAGTGATGAGTGGGATGGACAGCGTGATCAATACATATAATATGATTGACGAAGACCTCGCCACCATGACAGACTACCAGCAGTTTATGGCGCTGCCTACCATGAGCCAGGCAGCCACCATTGATGAGGTAACGCTGCGTGATGCGATCGCGGTGCAGCAAGTGTCATTTTGCTATCCAGGCACGCAGACGGCGGTGCTGCGTGATATTTCTTTCACTATTCGCCGTGGTCAGCACATTGCCATCGTGGGCGAAAATGGCGCTGGCAAGAGCACGCTCGCTCGGTTGCTTACTGGTCTGTACCAGCCTACCAAGGGCAGTATTACCATTGATGGGCACGACCGACCTCCGTCATATCAACCCAGCAGCCTGGCATCGGCAATTGGCCGTATTGGGGCAGGAGTTCATCCGCTATGACTTCGCTACGGCGCACGAGAATGTCTGGTATGGCGATGTCTCGCAGCCAGTGGATGCAGCGCGCCGCGATGCTGCGCTGCGCCAGGCCGAGGCAGCCGATTTTGTCCGTAAGCTCCCTCATGGTGGGAGCAGCTACATCAGCAAATGGATGGAGGCGGATGACCACGAAACGGGGGTCGATCTATCTGGTGGGCAGTGGCAGCGCCTTGCTTTGGCGCGCAACTTGTATCGCAATGCGCCCATCATCATCCTCGATGAGCCCACCAGCGCCATTGATGCCGCCGCCGAAGCGCGCATCTTTCGCCATCTCTTTGCCCAGCAGGGCAAGACTATCATCACCATTAGCCACCGCTATAGTACCGTCAAGAAGGCGGACGCCATCTACGTCATCGCCCACGGCCGCATCGTCGAGCATGGCACTGCCACCGCACTCATGGCGCAGCGTGGTGCATTCTACGAGATGTTCAAAGAACAGATATAGTTTGGTATAATAGGAGTGTGGCGCCGTGGCCGAGAGGTTAGGCAGAGCTCTGCAAAAGCTCGTACAGCGGTTCGAGTCCGCTCGGTGCCTCCATGTGTTATTATTTTTGGAATGCTTTATACCAGCCCATCTGCTGTGCAGTGTGTCGCTTGTGGCAATTCGCACAGAGGATGCGGCATTTTTTCATTTCGACCACGACGTCTGGCCACGAGTATCCCAGTCGGACTGCTTGCATTGGGTATGGCGTGTGCCAGTCGCAGTGTTCCTCACGAAAAAGTCGCTTTTTGGCTTGTGTTCGCCACATTTTGAGCATGGTTTCATGATTCGTAAAAATAGGTTATGACATCAGTAGATCGCGCAGCTCGGGGAAGGTTGGTTGGAAGAAATGATTGCGATCTTCGAAAATATGCGCCTGAGCAGTCGGCACGTCTCGCTGAAATTTAGCAAGCTCTGTAAAAGGCACAACCGGGTCATCTTTACTGTGGAATAGGTGGATCTCCTTTGCTGATTTTTCGAGTCCTGTGGCGCTTACTACCTGAAAGCTACCGAGGTCTTCATTCGATTCATCGTCATAGCACGGCGAAACTAGCACGAGCCGCCGGACTGGCATATGCAGTGGTGATTCATGCAAGTACTTTGCCAAAAACATTGCGCCCAAACTATAACCAACCAGCTGAACGTCATCACCAAGCAGAGGTAATAACTTTTCAAAGTATATTTTCCACTCAGCGTAGTGAGCATTTTGCTTATTAGGGAAATCTGGCAGCAAAACATCGGCGTCGACGATTTCCTGTGCCAGCCAGTCACGCCATTTTTGCGCCCACAGTAGCCGTTCGTACTGCAGCTGGCTATTCTTTAGATTATTCAAGTAATTTTCGTAGCTATTAAAGCTTGATCCGCCGTGAATTATTACAATTTGCTTCATAAACATAGTATAATACAAGCAGCACATGGCTGCTATGCCAGAAGTGCGACTGCAAGCGCGAGTGGCGGAACTGGTAGACGCGAGGGACTTAAAATCCCTTGGCCAAAAGCCGTGCGGGTTCGATTCCCGCCTTGCGCACCAGGCATGATATAACAGAGAAAACCACTTGAGGAGAGTGGTTTTTCGTATACATAGCCAGAAGGGTGAGTGTGGCGGCATTCGTGCTGGCCACTAACCCAAGATTTATTGTAGAATTACCATAGCGGCTAGTATAAGTCACACAATTTGCTATAATAAGGCTATAACCAAAAAGGAGAAACGACACTATGACAATAGCATTAATCGTTTTGCTCGGCGTGATTGGCCTGCTCGTTTTGTTTGGCATCTTCATGTGGGCAACGTACAACAGCTTGGTCAAGCTGAAGATCCGCGTGGACGAAGCTTGGAGCGACATTACTGTCCAGCTTAAGCGCCGAACAGACCTCATCCCGAACTTAGTGGGCACTGTGAAGGGCTATGCGTCGCACGAGAAGGAGGTCTTCGAGAACGTGGCAGAGGCTCGCAGCGCCATCATGAATGCCCAAGGCGTGCAAGAGACGGCTGCGGCAGAGAATATGATCGAGGGTGCTCTGAAGAGCTTGTTTGCCGTAGCAGAGGCTTACCCAGAGCTCAAGGCCAACCAAAACTTCATCCAGCTGCAGCAAGAGCTGGTAGACACTGAGGACAAGATCCAGGCAGCGCGCCGCTTCTACAACGGTGGTGTGCGCGACCTCAACACTCGCATTGCTATGTTCCCCGCCAACATCGTGGCTGGCATGCTGGGCTTCAAAGCTCGCGAGTTCTTCGAGGTCGAAGACCGTGCCAGTGTCGAAAACCCAGTGCAGGTGCAGTTCTAGGCATCACGCGTAGTATAGCGAAACCGCCCTCGATGGAGGGCGGTTTGTTATTATTTTGCAACAGTATAAGGGCTGTGATGTCAGGTTGTATGTCGTTCTTGGTGAGGGGTGCTTGAGAAGAGTTATGGCTACAGCGAGCGGCTTATCGCTTGGCTGAGAGTGTTTTATCTAGAAGGTGGGGGATTTGAGTAATAAAAATAATTGCAATGATTAGAGTGCTAGAGTGCTGCCAGCAGGTGAGAACATCGCGAGAGGCGAACATGACAAGCAGAGCAAGAGAGGGTAGACACCCTTCTAGGATGGATGTCATGTTCGATAGGGATGTCACACGAAGAAGTGCACAAACCACCCTGACACTAGCGTGAGAGTAATGAGGATAAATAGTCTCAAATACTTCTCTAGGTCAGAGCAATTGCTCCGCTCCCCTGATGACGAGCCATTAATAAGACTCGCGGTTAGCATGATGCCAAGAGATTGAAACATGCTGATTTGTGGCACTCCAAAAATGGGAACAATAAACCAGCCCCAAAGTAGGCTAAACGTCCACACTCCGAGAAATCCGGATGCAAACACAAGTACACACTCAGCAATGACGGTACCCCTAGTCTTCGTCTCTTTCTCGGTAATGGTGATTCTGACGTCACTCATCATCTTACTCTCTCCCCACCCAAGCGGACGCTCGTGTAGAATCACACTGGTCGACGCTCGGATGCGGCGACTCAAGGTGGGGTGCTGGGGCGCGGCTATGGTAGCCATGCCTGGGCAGCCCACCTTGAGCGGTATGCTCTGCTTGTCAAACAACACTTTTGGACAAAATGCGAACATGTGTCAACAAAAGCTGATATATATATCAATATATGAGGGGCGAGTCAAGTGGGTGCAACGTAGGCCCGAAAACCTCACTAATAGTCAGCGCAGAGAATGCGGCGCTCGGAGATTAACGCGAGTGCCTGCAAAACCACCATTATCTGCTACAATATATCTATGTACAGAGCAATTGCACACAACAAACGTAATACAGTTATTTTGATGATCGTCTTCGTCGCGATGGTGGCGGTGATTGGCCTGGCGGCGCAGTTAATTATGAATAGCCGCGGCATGCAGGGCAACCTGACGATCTTTTGGGGGACGTTCATTGGGGCGCTGATCTATGCATTGGTGCAGTACTTCATCGCTTCTAAGCTTGCTATGAGTATGACTGGTGCAGTGGAGATTCGCAAGGCGGATAACCCCCGTTTGTGGCGCACCGTCGAGAATCTTGCCATCACCGTGGGGCTACCTATGCCGCAGGTGTATATTATCGACGACCCGGCACCGAACGCCTTTGCCACTGGCCGCGACCCCAAGCATGCCATTGTGGGTGTGACGACGGGCCTGCTGGAGATTATGGATGATCGTGAGCTGACCGCTGTGCTGGCCCATGAGATGGGGCACGTCCAAAACTACGATATTCGGGTGAGTATGATTACCTTTGGTCTGGTGAGTGCGATTGGTCTGGTGTCGGATATTGCGCTGCGTATGCTGTGGTTCCGTGACAATGATGACCGCGAGACCAATCCGGTGCTATTGGTGCTTGGCATTGTCGCTATTATCCTCGCACCCATCGTGGCGGCCATTATGCAAATGGCGGTGAGTCGCCAGCGTGAGTACCTGGCCGATGCGACTGGTGCACTAACGACACGCGACCCAGCTGGCCTGGCTAGCGCGCTGGGTAAGCTGCAGGCATACACTCGCCCGATGGAGAAGCAGGTCAGCTCAAGCGCTAATATGTTTATGGTGAACCCGCTCAAACCAGGGTTTTTTAGCCGGTTATTTAGCACCCACCCACCGCTCGAAGACCGCATCAAGCGCCTCAACGAAGATATGAATAAATGGTAGGGTCGTGCCTGTGGCAAAAAAAACAAAGTCAACTCGCCGCTCATCATTACGCACCGCTCCAACGGTGGCTATGAGCCAACATCGTTCAAAAAAAGAGGTAAAACACCCTGACGTTGCAAAAAAGACAACATCACCCTCTCATGGTACTGCTTCCGCAAAAGCCCGCTCGCAGCACTCGAATGATACTCCATCGACGCTGCTCAGCTGGCACACTAACCTCCATTGGCGGACCTGGCAGGCTCGCGGTGGTAGGGTAGTAGCGAGCAGTCGCCGATGGTTGCATAATTTACAACTGAGACGGCCGCATCGAAGCTTTCGTCGCACTCGTCGACGTGATTATGCGCGTTCGTTGCAATTACCAGGCTACGTCGCCTTTACTGCACAAGTGATGCGGATGGTGCGGGCGCACTGGCGGACGTTGTGTCTCTTGGCGGTGTTTTATGCCGTGCTGCTCTTGGCGCTTGGGGCGATTACCAACCAGACAATGTACGACCGTCTGCAGAGTATGCTAGCAGAGTCGGGCAAAGATATTCTCACTGGTGCCTGGGGCAAGCTAGGCGAGGCAGGTCTGCTCATGGTGACGGCCTTTGGTACGGGCAGTGGCAACCTCAGCGCTGACCAGCAGCTCTATGTGGTGCTGGGCTTTTTACTGGCGTGGCTCACCACAGTGTGGCTATTACGCGAGTACAAGGCAGGGCGAGCGCCACGCCTGCGCGATGGGCTGTATAATGCCTGTGCACCACTGGTAGCCACGCTGATGATTGTCCTCGTCTTCCTCGTGCAGCTTATCCCACTGGGGGCGATGGCGCTGGTGTATATCGGTCTGTCGAGTAATGGGGTGATTAGCGAAGGATTTGGCTCGATGCTCTTCTATGTGCTACTAGCTACTGTGGCAGTACTGACGCTTTATTGGGGCACGAGCACCTTCATTGCGCTTGTGGTGGTGACACTGCCTGGTATGTACCCTATGCGGGCGCTGGCAGCGGCGGGTGACCTGGTGGTAGGGCGACGGCTGCGGATTTTGTACCGGCTGCTGTGGCTATTTGGCAGTGTGGCAGTGCTGTGGTGTGTGGTGATGATCCCTGCTATTCTCCTTGATGCCTGGCTCAAGCACCTCTGGCAATGGTACGCCTCTGTGCCGACGATGCCCATCCTAGCGGGCTTCATCAGCTCGGTGACAGTGGTATGGTGCGCAGCATATATCTACCTCCTTTATCGCAAAATTGTTGATGATACGGCAGCGCCAGCGTAAGGTAGCGTGCCTCGGCAGCGTGTTGTTGGATAAGATATGTGCGTGATTGGTGGGAAATAAACCACCTTCTCTAGTATGGTGGTAGCTCGTCCTCTCCACATCCCTCCGATAGAACACTATAAGGGTCGATGTCTCCCAGACATCGACCTCTTGCGCTGGGCTGAAAACTCGTTATTACAACGAGTTTTCACACTCCATCGGATGAATGCGGAGAGGACGAGCGCGAGATGCAGCAAGGAACTACTTTTAGATTAAATATATACTGCAGCATGGTTACAATGAATCTTCTCTTAAAACACTGCACTCATTGCCAAATTCCGCTATACTAAAGCAGTAAGGAATCACTATGACACAAGACAAACATCTAGCATCACCCAACCTATCGCTGGCTCAGCGCAGTGCTGAGCTGCGTCAGTTACTCAATCGCTATAGCTACGAATACCATGTGCTTGATGCGCCCAGCGTGAGCGATGCGGTGTACGATAGCCTTTTTGCCGAGCTCAAGCAGCTCGAAGCTGCGCACCCTGCGCTCATCACGCCCGATTCGCCTACCCAGCGGGTTGGCAACGTCCTTAAAGGAGGCTTCGTCAAGGTGCAGCATCGCCGGCGGATGGTTAGCCTCAATGATGTCTTCGACACGGCAGAGGTCGAGGCGTGGGTACAGCGCATGGATAAGCTCTTGCCGGGTCACAAGCACGAGTTTTTTGCCGATATCAAGATGGATGGCTTGGCCTGCGCGCTTATCTATAACGATGGCGTGCTTGTGCAGGCCGTCACACGGGGCGATAGCTACGTTGGCGAAGATGTAACGAATAATGTACGGACGATTCGCAATGTGCCGCTACGTCTGCGTGAAGCACCTGGCTTTGAGCACTTACTGCAGGGTAGGACGGAGATCCGTGGGGAAATCGTCATGCTCAAGCGCGACTTTGCAGCACTTAATAGGCGACAGCAAGCTGCTGGCCGGCCAGCCTTCGCCAACCCGCGTAACCTCGCGGCTGGCACTATCCGCCAGCTTGACCCAGCACTCGTGGCGCAGCGCCCACTCCATTTTCGGGGTTACGATGTCATCCGTGATGATGCGGCTGAGGTGCCGACCAATAGCTACGCTTATGATGCCTTGACAGCACTAGGTATCACACGTAACCAGCAAGCGGCTGTCTTTACCAACCTAGCCGAGGTAATGAATTTCGTCCAGCAGTGGGGCGAGCAGCGCCGTGATTTGCCGTTCAATACTGATGGTCTCGTAATCAAGATCAACAATCGCGCTCTCTACGACCGCCTGGGTATGGTGGGTAAGAATCCGCGTGGTGCAGTGGCCTACAAATATGCAGCCGAGCAAGCGACTACCATTGTGCGCGATATCGTCATTAGCATTGGCCGGACGGGTGCTGCCACACCAGTAGCGGTGTTCGACCCAGTCGTCGTGGCTGGCACGACGGTGCAGCACGCCAGCCTGCACAATGCCGACGAGATTGCTCGGCTCGATGTGCGGCGTGGCGATACTGTGGTTATCTTCAAGGCGGGGGATATCATCCCGCAGGTCGAGCGAGTGCTGCCAGAGCTGCGCCCAGCTAATACCGAGCCGATTGATTACCCAGCTGAGCTCCAGCGCCAATATCCCGAGCTGCAGTTCGAGCGGCCTGCTGGCGAGGCAGTGTACCGGGTGCGCGGCGCTAGTAGCTCGCTCATTCTCACGCGCGCCCTCACGCACTTTGCATCCAAAGGAGCACTGGATATCGACACACTTGGTGAGAAGAATGTCGCTGCATTGGTCGAGGCTGGTTTGGTACATGACCTAGCTGATATTTATACGCTAGGGAAGGAGGATCTTCTCCGGCTTGATCGCTTCGCCGAGGTCTCAGCGCAGAAGCTCATCGATGCTATTGCTGTTGCAAAGCAGCCACCGCTCGAGCGCTTCCTCTATGGCTTGGGCATCCGCCACGTGGGTGCGCAGACGGCAATCGATATCGTGAAACATTTTGCAGATAATTCAAAACACGACGTGCCTCAGCAGGGTAGTGTGAATAATAATCATAATAATTCAGAAAAAAATATATCTCTTGATGAACCGCAAGCACCCGTCAATACACTTGCAAATGACAAGCCATTGCTCGGCTTTCTGCGCTCTGCCACGCTCGACCAGCTGCAGGAGATTGATGGCATCGGCGTGGTAGTGGCTGAATCGATTGTCGCGTGGTTCAGCGATGCAGATAACATTGCCTTGCTGGATAAATTTGCCCAATGTGGTGTCGTGCCACGGCTCGTGCAATCGTCACAGCAGCTCGCTGGCCAAAAATTCGTTATCACTGGCACATTGCAAGCAATGAGCCGCGACCAAGCGGCTGAAAAAATCCGTGCTCTGGGTGGCACCTTCCAAAGCAGCGTCAGCAAAGACACCACCTACCTCGTTGCTGGTGGCAAAGTTGGTGCAAGTAAGCGAGCCAAGGCGGAGAAGTATGGTACAATGATCCTCACCGAAGGACAATTTTTAACACTTATTCAATAAGCAGGAGAAAGGCACATGGCAACCCCAGAACAACCGCAAAGAGACGAATTAATCGCTGCAGCGAAAAGCATGGCGCCGTTTCCAATTCTCATGGCAACCTTTATGCTCGTGTATGCTGTGTGGTTTGGTGTAGCATGGGGTGTTATTGGCTGGGCGGTCTTTGCACTATTTGGTGTGTATGCGGCATGGCTGATTTTTTGCGGCGTGCAGCATATCCGTGTGACGAAAAAATTGCCCAAGCCAGCACCAACGCCAGTCAGCAAGCGGATCGCTAAGCAGATGCAGCTGCTGAGCACGGTGTCGTATGCACCGCTTTGGATTATCTTTGCGCTGCTTGGTATGTTTCAGCAGCAGATTTATATCATGCCGGTGCTTGTGCTGACCGTTGGGCTGCACTTCATTCCGCAGGCAAAGATCTTTGACCGGACGATCGATTATTATCTTGCACCTCTCCCCATCTGCACGGCATTGATTGGCTTCTACCTTGCCTTCGCAACGAGTACTTCGTGGCAAATGGTCTATGCCATCAGCAGCATTGGCGGGGCACTCGCAACCGCAGGGTATGGACTATATATGGTGCTAGGCCACAAACAACTCATGAACCAAATAAACCACGCGTAAGAGTTATACGACGCCGCACACGTAGTCAGCTGGCTTGCAAAAAGCAAGCGAAAATAAACGCATAGAATCATCTGAATACATCGCACTATGATTCAAAAATATGATCCTAGAAAGGAGAAATGGTAAATAATGGAAATTAATAACAACAAGAGCAAAATCACACTAGATATCAGTCTATAACAGAGGTAGTATCATGAATATGACAGACAATACGCACAACAAATCAACCATGGCTGGCTTCTTTCTAGATGGCTGGTATGTCTTTGATAACTTCGCGCCATGCCAGGTTGAGTGGCGTGGCGTGCTGTACCCCACGAGCGAACATGCCTACCAAGCGGCGCACTTTTTTGGCACCAATCCAGCTCGGGCTGAGCAGGTGCGCTTATGTCGCTCGCCGCGCTTAGCGTCTGATTTTGCCAACCAGCATAAGGCTGAAGAAGACCCCAATTGGGACGATAAAAAGGTGGCAATTATGGAAGAAATTGTACGCTGCAAGCTTGCTCAGCACGATCTTGTGCGCGAGACACTCATTGCATCGGGCGACCGATATATTGTGGAGATGAATGACGATGACAGCTTTTGGGGTTGGGGTAGCGACCATGCTGGGCGCAATGAGCTTGGCAAGATCTGGATGCGTCTACGCGATGAGTTGCAAAGTGCAAGTGAAGATAGCCCCATGAATAGTGGTGAACAAAATTCATGATGAAATACTTGTGAGATAATAGCAATTTTTGATAGTAGGCTATATAAACCCAAAAGGAACTCAACAACCAACAGGCAAGGAGGACAAGGTAATGGTGCGATTCTATCTCGAAAAGCTCGTACGCGACAAAGTTGTCGAGAAATGCAAGGCCGACCCGCAGGTACTCCATACGAAATATCATCAATTGGATTGCGCGGCGTATCGCCGTGAGTTACAGCGCAAGATTCATGAAGAGGCAAACGAAATTCCGCTGGGTGAGGATAGGCTAGAAGAGGCGCTGCAGGAGCTGGCAGATGTGCAGGCTGTTCTCGATGCACTGCGCGATGATTTTGGCTTTTCACCTCAGCAGGTGCAAGACGCAGTGGCGCGCAAAGCTGCGCACGCTGGCGGTTTTCAAGGGCGCTATTATATTGCGTACAACGATCTAGCGGAGGATAGCAAATGGGTCGAGGTTTTTCGGGCGCAGCCAGAGAAATATCGAGAAGAGAAATACAAAGGAGATAAATGATGCATCAACCACTATTCATCACGGGCAACCAACACAAGGCTGACTACCTAGCGCGCATGCTTGGTATGTCGCTGGAGTATCGCAAGATTGATTTGGTAGAGATTCAATCGTCTTCGCCTGAGGAGGTTGTTCGACATAAAGTGCGTGAAGCGTATGCGATTGCTCAGCAGCCTGTTCTTGTTGAAGATGTGTCGCTGGGATTTGCGGCGCTGAATGGGTTACCTGGCCCATTCATTAAGTTCTTCGTTGAGGCACCAGATGGACTGGAAAAATTATGCCGCATGCTTGATGGATTTGATGATAGATCAGCGCTGGCGGTAGGTGTGTTTGGTTACTATGATGGCTGCGAGATGAATATTTTTCGCAGTGAGCTACCTGGCAGTATTGCAGCGCATCCGCGAGGTGATGGTGGCTTTGGTTGGGACAAAATATTTTGCCCAGATGGCTACGATGGCCGGACGCGCGCTGAGTTATCGCCAGAAGAAGATGCAGCGACGTACCAATCCATCAAACCAATTGCAGCAGTGCGCGAATTTTTACAAACTCATAAGTAAGATTTTCTGCAACTTTTACTACTGTTATTTTTATGAATCGAACATTAATTTTATTCACCATGATTAACACACGACTGAATATTGATGGTATGGTAGATGGTAGAATGCGCACTTATGACAAAATATAATATTGAATTTTCTTTTAATATATTCAACCTCATTGTATAGGATAATGGCAACTAGTGTCGTCTCGAATCTTGATTTCTCACTACCGGAGAGCAGGAGAATGGCACAAAGACAAGTATTTTACTTGCAATGTGCAACCAAAACAACCGGCTCATCTACCTGCATTGCGGCAGGAAAAGTAAACAGCAAAAGGGCGCTCTGCCGCAGCAGCAAATCGATACGTGAACCAAAATAATCACCGCAGAAAAGAAGGCACGAAGAGAACACGATAAAGAAAACGATTGCAAAAAGCAAGCAAGAAATCACCAGCCTGCGTGAATGAATTGCACAATTTATTCAGTCGCCATACTACCAACGATCAAGCTCGCGCCAATTACATCATCAACGCTCGAGCCACGCGATAGGTCGCTGATTGGTCGTGCGAAGCCTTGCAATATAGGGCCGTAGGCGTGGCCACCAGCCAGGTGCTCGGCGAGCTTGTAGGCAATGTTGCCAGAGTTGAGATCGGGGAAGATGAGGACGTTGGCTTGGCCAGCAACGGGACTGGTAGGGGCTTTTTTGTGGCCAATGGTGGGGACGAGAGCCGCGTCAAGTTGGAGCTCACCATCGATGAGGAGTTCTGGCTGGTGGGCTTGCACCTCTGCGAGTGCGCGGCGAATTGTTTCGACACTTTGGCCGCCAGCACTGCCCAGCGTGGAGTACGATAGCAGCGCAACGCGGGGCTGCCAGCCAAGCCGGGTGGCGCTCAAGGCACTGGCCTCGGCAATGGCGGCTAGGCCAGCGGCATCTGGTGCGATGTTCATCCCGCAGTCGGCAAAGATAAGCAGGCCATCCTCCCCACCAGTAAAGTGGGGCATATCCATCACGAAGAAACTCGATGCATAGCGCACCCTGGGTGCTAAGCCAACAACCTTCAGCGCAGCCCGCAATACCGCAGTGGTGGGGTGGTCAATGCCGGCCACCATAGCATCACACGTGCCATCGCGGAGCAGCTGGGCCGCGTAGGTGAGAGGGGTAAGGGGAGGTGTATCGGCGGTGTTTGCAGATGTCGTATCGTGTTGGTGGGGTACTGTCATAATCTCGATGCCATTAAGCGAGATACCTGCATCGGTAGCAGCCTGCTTGACAGCAGTTGGGCTATCTGCAACAAGCACAGGCCGAACGGCGCGCCAATCGGCCAGCTGGCGTACGGCGCTGAGGATAATGGGGTTGGTATCTTCTGGGTAGGCGATGCGCGGCGGGTGAGTGGCGAGCGCATCACGGAGGGTGAGTATACGCTGATTCATACTTGTAGTATAATCGATATATGGAAGAACTCATAATCGAACAGGCAACCGCCGTCAGCCAGGCTGATGTGGCGGCAATCGCAGCACTGGGCGATGTGCTGCACCAAGCCGGAACAACCGCGCCAACTACTCCAACTACCCATGATACAGCGGCGATGGACGCTTTGCGTCAGGCGCTAGAAGCAGTGATTGCTGCTGAGAACCAAACGCTGCTCTTGGCCCGCCTTGACGGCAAGGTGGTGGGCATGGCAACACTCGCGCTGCTGGTGGGGCCGATCGCTGGGCGTAAGATCTACCTGGATGACTTCGTAGCCGACCCATCGGTGCAGGGCAAGGGGGTTGGCTCGCGGCTGTGGGATGCAATGCTGAGTTGGGGTCAGCAGCACGGTGCGACCAAGCTCACCTTTACCTCCAACCCCAAGCGCCAAGCTGCCCACCGCTTTTATCTCCACAAGGGTGCGACGATCTATAACACGACGGTGTTTGAGAAGACGATTGAGTAGCGTAGGTTAAGCTGCCCACTTCTCCTCTCTCATGTACCATCTCCTTCTTATCTGGTAGCGCAGGGCCCAGCTACTGATCATTATTAGTACCATACAGCTTAATCTATGATGGCAATTTCTGCAGCAGCTTAGAAGAGGATGTATGAGAGAAGGGTGTGAGATTATTCAATTGCCAAGACAGCCTTTGTTGTATTACTAATATAATACGCCGTGTACTGCGACAGAAAGACAGCCAAATGGCACGAACTCAAGCCCAAGAAGCATTCTCCACCCTGCAAAGCACCCCGCGCGAACGAGTGACCGCGGCTGATCAAGCAGCGGCAGTAGTACAGTTGAGCCAGATTGCCTTGCATATGATGACAAAATTTGCTGATCGGGTAAACATACACGGCAGCCGGGTGGATGAGACAACGCTAGCAGAAGGGGCTGATTCACCTCTGTTGCCAGGTCAGAGCCGTGCTATCCTCAGGCTTGCAGCACCATATGCCGATGGCTCGCGATTGCAGGCGGATGTTGAGACGGCGACATTTTGGCGTGAGCCGCTACAGCCGAGCCTAAGCGACAATGCGATAGCTGCGACAACACACGAGGTAAGCCTGGTGAGTGGCTCAAAGCAGCTGCGCTATCGCATTATTACAGAAGGTTATCGCCAGCGGGTGGTGCGCTCGCTGATCGGCCTGGCGCATAGTGGCCAGCCCGCCACGCGCACGATTGGTGAGAGCCAACGGATCAGCCGAGGCGATCAAGTGGTGAGCGGCGCCGAAGTGCGAGAGCTCTGGAAGGTTCTGAATGGGGCGGAATCGCTTGATGATGAGTAGTTGAAGTGATTGGCCTCTAAGGCTTCGCCTTCTTAACCTCAGCTACCCTTCTACCACTTCAGGCAGGTAGAATTAAGACCTGGTTGCAAACTAGTACTTATTTTTGATGCTGGGTCGTTCTTGGGGGTATTGTCAGTTCTTAGCTTCAAGAGAAAGGAATGATACAAACCTGTGAAATTACCGAAGAGGACTTTGAGATTCACTAAGGTCGACGTTCTTCTGAAAAGTAAAAACCGGCCATTATAGCCGGTTTTCTATTCTGAGCAGTGTTTTCTCTCAGATATTCTTGCTTCCTCTCCTAGCGGCAGAACTGCATGGCAATGTAATATTGGTCGCCTTTTTGCGTTAGGCCAATGCCAGCTTTGTCGTAATCGCCCGAGAACATGATCTTGTTGTGTGGTGGGGAATTGATCCAGACATCCGTGGCTTGTTGCTCATTGTACGAGATCGGTACGAGCTCGAGAATCTCACCACTGGTGCGGCAGCTGTAGAGTTGCTTCAGGCGGTCGAGGCCACCATCGTGGCTGAGCTTATTAATCTGCGCATTGTAGGCCGACTGAGCACGCGTGCTGGTATCGATCTGCTCGATGCGCTGCACACTACCAAGCGAACGCGCTGCCCGTTCCTTGTTGACCGTTGCAAAGACGCGGTCGACAAACTCTGGTGATGGCACGTTGGAGTTAGAATTTGACTTGTTATTCGATGGGTTGCTCTTTTGGGCGTTGCTATTCGAGCGCGTATTCGAACCAGACGAAGTGCCATTGGTTGCTGCTGGCTTTTGCTCAGCTGCTGGCGTTGGCGTTGGTGTCTCACTGGGCTTCGACGCTGGCTTGATAGCCTTGGGAGAAGCGTTGGAGGCGATGATTATTTTGATAGCTTGGTTGCGCTGTGCGAGTGTCTGCGCGGATGGCTGGTCGGACGGCGCTAATGCCTTGGCCATATGTCCACCGGTTGTTGCACTCGTTGCATTGTATGCAGGCGCTGACGAACCACTCTTTGGCTGGGCTGCTACGATGACGCCCGCGCCTGCGAAGACGATCATTGTACCAGCTATGCCATACACGAGTCTCTTCATACTCATACTACCCAGCGTAGCATAGATATGACAGGATGTGAAATAAGATTCGTGAAAAACTGGCTTGCAACAGAGGCAAAAATCGTGAAAAATAATACGAAAAATAGCGCCAAAGCGCCAATATATTATGGATAAACAAGGTTAGCTCACCACTCACCGGAATGCAGTGCACTCGACGGTGAGTGGTGAGGATGGACTTATGGGGATACGAATGTGATGACTATCTCTTCACCTTCTTTCAATTGACCGAGGTCTGCTATTGCCTCGTTGATGCTGTTATTCATCTTTCTGAGGTTTTGTATGGTGCGTAGTATAGCGAATAAAACAAGTGCTACAGCCAGGCTGCATGCATATACAATTCGCCATGAGATGCTGAAATGTGTCTCAGCCGCGATAATTTTGTCAGAAACAAAGACAATATTTGCGGCATTTACTATACACCAGAGACTGAGTGAGATTACGCTACCCCAGTGATGCTGTCTAATATACTTAGGTAAGTACACTAGTGCGACACTAAAGGCGGTCGCCGATATAACAATCGCGAAGATATTGAGAGCCATTGTAGCCTCCTAGAAAAGTCCGAACCCTTTGCGGGATTGCAAAAGGTTAATATATATATCAATATATGAGCGGCTCGTCAAGACGCTCACTCTGGGTCATCATGCATTGACAATTTGCGCCATGAAAATAGTACGTGCGAGTGGCCTCAGCGTGCTACTTCCTACTCGATAGCGTATACTATGATGTATGAACTCCAGTCCACCAGCCACTCCGCCCGCCGTTTTTTGCTCCTATGCCTTTACCGGTGAGGACGAAGCAGTGGTGCGCGCTCGGATGCGCACAGTGGTGGCAGCGCTCAGGCAGGCGGGCTGCGCGGTGTATTGCAATCTTTTCGACCCAGCATGGCCTAGCTACCATACGCCAGGTGAGTTCATCCGCCGTGCGCTGAGCGTGCTGCCCCAGTACGATATGGTACTCGTGGTCCAAGCGTCGCCGCGGCGCAGCGAGGGGATGCTTATGGAGGTGGGTGCGGCGCTGGCGCTGGGCAAGCCAATCGCCCTGGCGCAGCACCACAGCGTGGGCCAGCAGAGCTACCTGAGTGACCAGCTCATCGCCACGCGGACGGAGGTATGGCGCAGTGAGGCGGAGCTGCCAGTGGTGGTGCAGCGGCTGGTGAGTAATGATAGTGAGGTATACTAACTTTGACATCCGCCGCCGTCTCTGCTACAATCAGTCGGAAGTATTAATAATTATAAGGAATCAGATGAAAGCAGTCATTCAGCTTGGCGGCAAGCAGTATCTCGTCGCCGAAAAAGAGACCCTCCTGGTGGACCGCCTCCCGGACGGCACAAAAGCGCTCGAAGCCGATGCACTCCTGACCATCGATGGCGAGACAACCACTGTTGGTACGCCGCACGTTGCAGGCGTCAAGGTCAAGGCCGAGGTCGTAGAAGCGCTCGTTAAGGGCGACAAAATCCGCGTCATTCGCTACAAAGCCAAGAAGCGCGTCCACAAAGAGCGTGGCCACCGCCAGCAATACAGCCGCATTATGATTACATCGATCAAATAACCACGGCGTATTGAGCAATAGCAACAAGAAACCACCCAGCTGATGGGTGGTTTTTGGCATAGCAAAGACATGTTCTTGATTTGATCGGTTGACTTTCAGAGAGAGAGAGAGAGAGCATTATAGGTGTCATAGTATATAACATAACAGAGGTATACCATGGCACACGAGCAGCCCGGAACAAACAATCAAGAGAAAATCGCTACGGTAGGGCAGTTTGCTGAGCGGCTCTCCAAGGAGGAGAAGGCACAGGCAGCGGCAGATTTTGACGACTTAGTGCAGGAGACGCTGCTGCAATTTGCTGGTGAAGCGAATACATACGATCACACGGTTCTCACTGACCGCGTGAAGTCGAGTGTCTTGCTGTATGCAACACAGGGTGAGAGAACGGTCACAATCCTGACCGAATCGACAACACTAGACGATGGCACGCAGGACCGAATGATTAGCCTTAGGGAGCGGGGTGGCGACAGTTTTCGCTATCATCTTGAGGATGGTGTGGTGCGGCGATTTGATACACGGCAGGGGAGCGAATCTCAGCGCAAAATACCACAAGAATTGACCATTGGCAGGAATCTGCCACCAGAGGAAGCATACGAGCGCACGCTTGCAACGATAGACCATCTCAAGAACGAACTAGCGAACCAGAAACTCGAGCGTCAAATGGGCATCAACGACCAACCAGTCGACACGCATGAGGTAGCCCAGCTACGCGAACTGATCGCCACGGCAGAGTACAGGGAGCTATATTAGAATTATTCTGAATATGGTATAAAATTGTTCATTTGTTCACCTCTGTTATTTGCATGCAGCTATGCTTGTATAGTATGCTAAAAGAGAAGTATATCTAACACACAGAGGGAACAACATGACATACAACACACCACCCTGCGCGGGCGATGCTTTGCGTCGCACGCCATATACAGCCAATACTGACGCTGAGTGTGCACCACCAGGCCAGCACGAGCAGCCGGGCTTATTGGCTGAGCAGCTCACCGCAGTCGTCCAGGATGCTATTACCACTCAGTACAGAAGTGCGCGCCGACGTGGTGCGGCTGACCGGCAGCGCTACGACGGTGGTGAGGTGCGCAGTGTATACTTTGGCCACAAAACTGATAGTGGGCAGCGCCTCACCCTGAGTGCCCGGGCTGCTTTGGATAAAGATGGCCGGGTGTACGACCCGCATATTGTTATCTATGAGGTGGATAAATATGGCGCGTATGCTGGCGCAGTGCGGTCGTATTATCTCGACACGCCTAGCCATAGCGATGCATCGCTAGCTGAGCCACAGGTATTTTGCTATGAGTATGATTATACCAAGCTAAATGATGCATTTGTACCAGTAAAGAAGGTGCATCCAACAGAGGTAGATAGCCAAGAACTGGCCGATGTGTGCGCGTTACTGCAGCAAGCAATAGTCCAGTCGCCGGAGCAGTACGCGCACCAAGAACTCGACGAAGTAGATCGTATGCTGCGACCCGAGCGTTGGTCGCTACCATCTGTAGATGCGGTGGGACAGATGGGTCAGCGTGCGCTGCAGCTAGTAGCGGGGTCATGTCGAGCACTGCTTAGCAAAAGCAAGCGCATACCCCTCGCTTCGCATATGAGTGAGCTGGTGCGCGGCGGCGCGAGCAATGATGCGTGAGTGCTGGCAGGGGTCGGCCTCGAGGATGAGTAGACCGCTAGGTGCGAGCCATTGCTCTGTCTGAGCGAGGAGGGTAGAGATGAGGGCGAGCCCATCGTCCTTGGCAAAGAGTGCCAGGGCTGGCTCGTGCGCTGTCTCGCGGTCGTCGCGCTGCCAAGTGGGGTTGACATAGGGGAGATTGGCAAGAATGACATCATAGCGCTGCTGCGCTGCCGCGAGCAGGTCGCTCTGGATGAATTTAACAGAGGTAGCACCGTGCTGCTGCGCGTTGCGCTGAGCAATGGCGAGGGCCTCTGGGCTGATGTCGTACGCATCGACTTGGCACTGTGGAAGCTCGAGCTGCGCTGTGATGGCGAGAATGCCGCTGCCAGTGCCAATATCAGCAATGGTGCGCTGCATGGGCTGAATGAGCTGCAGTAAGAGGGTGATCATTTGCTCTGTCTCGGGCCGAGGCACGAGCACAGTGGGCGAAACGACGAAATCGCGCCCATAGAATTCCTTGTGCCCCACCAGGTAGGCCAGTGGCTCATGCCGAAGGCGGCGGGTAAGGAGTTGCTCCGCCTGCATGTGTTGCTCGTGCAGGAGTGTGCTATCGCCATGGGCATGAAGCCAGTGTCGAGGCCGCTGCAGCACATGACTTAGCAAGAGCTCACTATCGAGCCGGCTGCTGGCAATACCAGCCGTCCGTAGCTGGGCAGCCGCCGCAGCAAGCCACGTATCGACAGAGGTAGGTGAGGAGATTGAGTGACGCATTAACGCATTATATTGTAGCATAGTGGGTGACATACACAGCAGCAACTGATCCATCGATTTGCAATTGGTACAAAGCAGTATTACAATACATAATCACTACGACATACCAATAACGGAGAAGGAGCGGCCTATGTCTCACGAATTAGCACTACCAACATCAACTCAAGAAAATTGGCGTGGGCTCCGCAAACCACTCGGTGCGATTGCGGCATTGGCTTTGGCGGCTGGATTGTCTGGCTGTGGCGCGCAGGAGCAAGCACGACCAGCAGAGAGCAACACAGGTAGTGCAGCGGCGGCAGGCTTTAACCCTACCAGTTATGACAGTTGGGCTCGTGAAGTTGCTGATGGCCCAGTATGGATTGCGCCAGGTTTCGTTGGTGAAGAGCTGGATGCTAACAGCGGTGATACTTATGCACTACCGTTGGCAACGGTTAATGGTGACCCATCGTGTAGCCAGCCAGGCGCAGTCAAAAAGAACCCAGCGAATGAAGTAAAGCTCTACACAGCGACTCACGATCCAGATCAAATTAATGAAGTACCACAAAGTGACATTAACTTTATCACAACATCTGATGGTAATGGCGTCAATGCAGTGAAGAAGAGTGGCTTGGTGTTCACTCAATGTATCGGGTTCAATAAGGTAGAAGATAACTTTGGCACAGGTGAAGTTCCAAAAGAGGCTGCTTTCCCACAGTCTGATGGCACATGGCACAAGATGGAAATTGCCACGAAGCATACAGACGGTGTCAATGGAGCATTCGCAGCTAATAGAGCATTGAACTAATAGAGGTACCGCATACGTTATCATAGGTAGCTTGAGCTAGTGAGGTGGTAGCGGCACAGTCTCTCTATGAGATATGAGGTGTAGTGATCGACAAGAAAGGACATGGGCGAGCGTTCCGAGCCAAACGGCTAGAGCGCTTGCCCTCTTGCTTTCTCGCACCATTCTATGGTACTATGGTAGCTGTAATTTATTACGTAATAGCAACTCATCCCAGGACGAATTGGTAAGTCTTGGCCAGCGAAGTGTGTAGCCACGCAGTGCTGGTACCAAGATACTGCTAGTCGCCGGGGATTTTACATGGGAGCAAGAGGGCAATGAAAGCACTTCTCGGTACCAAGATTGGTATGACCCAAATCATCAGCCAGGATGGCACGACGATTCCTGTCACGCTTATCCAGGCTGGGCCTGTCGCTGCGACTCAGGTCAAGTCCGTCGAGACCGACGGCTACAACGCAGTGCAGGTGGCGTATGGTGCGGGTAAGAACCTGAGCAAGGCCGTGGCTGGGCACGTGAAGCCAGCCGGTGTCACCCCGAAGCATATTCGGGAATTTCGTGTCGATGACCTTGGCGATGTCAAGGTGGGCGACACATGGAGCGTTACGGAGTTTGCGCTCGGCGATGTCGTGGATGTCACGGGCATCAGCAAGGGTAAAGGTTGGGCTGGTACGATCAAGCGGCACAACTTCAAGCGCCACCGCAAAACCCACGGTGGTAAGGGTAACACGCGTAAAGTCGGTTCGATCGGTAGCATGTACCCACAAAAGATTTTCAAAGGGAAGCGCATGGCAGGCCAGATGGGCCACGAGCGTGTCACTGTCAAGAATCTGACGGTTGAGTTTATCTCGGCTGAGGACAACTTGATCGGTGTCAAAGGCGCTGTCCCAGGCCCCAAGAAGGGCTTAATTATCCTAGGAGGTGCTAAGTAATGGCTGAATCTACCAAGCCAGCAAAAGCAACCTTGCCAACCAGCGTCTTCGGCGTCGATGTGCCGAACCACGAGCTGCTCAAGCTCGCCTACGACGCATTCTTGGCAAACGCCCGCCAGGCAAGTGCAACCACCTTGCAGCGGGGCGAAGTCCGCGGTGGTGGCAAGAAGCCATGGCGGCAGAAGGGCACTGGCCGAGCTCGCTTTGGCAGTATCCGCAACCCAATTTGGCGGGGCGGTGGTGTGGTCTTTGGCCCACGTGGTAATGAAAATTACCGTAAGAAGTTGTCTAAGACCAGTAAACGTGTCGCTATCCGCCAAGCTCTCACACTGGCTCACCAGGCTGGCAAGATCCAGGTCTTGCCTTTTGAGGACAAGGTAACTGGCAAGACCAAAGACGCTGCGGCGTTTCTCCGCCAGTTCAAGCTTGAGCGCAAAGTGCTGCTCGTCGCTGGCGAGAAGTCGCCCGAGCTGATTCGCTCCACGGCCAACCTCCAGCAGGTGCTGGCTGTGAGTGCGATGTATCTCAATGTCTATTACATTCTTAATGCCGATCATATCGTCCTGTCGCCTCAGGCGCTGGATGTTATTACGGCGTGGCTCGCAAAGGAGGACAAATAAATGCAACTCGTATTAGTCACTCCTCGCGCCACCGAAAAATCCTACCGGCTCATCACAAGCCAAAACACCTACATCTTTGATGTGCCACTGTCGGCTAACAAGCAGCAGATCGCTGCGGCTGTCGAGGCGCAATATGACGGCACTAAGGTAGCCAATGTCACTACCGCCGTGCAAAGCGGCAAAGCTATTCGCTACAGCCGGGGCAAGCGCCGCTATCCAGGCACCACACACCGCCACGACAGCAAAAAGGCGTATGTTCGCTTGAGTGAAGGCGAGATTAAGGTGTTTGAGACCGAAGAGCAGCCGCAAACAGAGCAGAAGGAGGATAAGTAATGCCGATTAAGCAGTACAACCCAACCACTCCCGCCCGCCGCGGCATGACATCGCAGGATTTGAGCGATGTGACGACTCGCAAGCCACTCAAGAGCCTCGTTAAGGCTGGCAAGCAAAAGGCTGGCCGCAACAACACTGGTAAGATCACCGTCCGGCACCGTGGTGGTGGCGTCAAGCGGCACTACCGCTTGCTCGACCATCGCTTGGCCGCTGGCTTGACGCTGACGGTAGAGGAGATCGAGTACGATCCAAACCGCAGTGCACGGATTGCCCGCGTCAAGGATCAGCACGGTCTCTACCACTACATCTTGGCTGACACCCAAATGACCAAGGGTAAGGTGCTCCAGACTGGTGCCGATGCGCCAATCGAGGCGAGCAACCGCATGCCACTGGCTAACATCCCGGTTGGTAGCCAGATCTACGCCATCGAGATCAACCACGGTAAGGGTGCTCAGATGGTGCGTAGCGCTGGTACGAAAGCCCAGCTCATGGCTAAAGAAGACGGCTACGCCATGGTGCGGATGCCTAGCGGTGAGGTGCGCAAGTTCCGCCTTGAGTGCGAAGCCAGCATTGGCGTGGTAGGCAACGTCCAGCATCAGAATGTTAAGCTTGGCTCGGCCGGTCGCCGTCGCCGTATGGGGTGGCGTCCAAGCGTCCATGGTAAGGCTATGAACCCAGCCGATCACCCAATGGGTGGTGGTGAAGGCAAGACGGGCCCTGGCCGCATCCCGAAGACGCCATGGGGTAAGCCAGCAATTGGCTTCAAGACCCGCCGCCGCAAATCAACGAATAAGATGATTGTCCGCAGTCGTCACGAAGCTAAGAGGAAGAGGTAGTCTATGAGTCGTTCACTCAAAAAAGGCCCATTCGTCGACGCGAAGCTTGCCAAAAAAGTGGCAGCGCTGAAAGTTGGCGACCGCACCGTGATAAAGACCTGGGCCCGCAGCAGCACGATCACGCCAGAGATGGTGGGGTTCACCTTTGCAGTGCACAATGGTCGGGTGCATGTGCCGGTGCTGATTACAGAAAACATGGTTGGCCACAAGCTCGGTGAGTTTAGCCCAACCCGTAAGTTCCGCAAGCACGGTGGAAAGGATAAGAAGTAATGGCCGCATCACAGACACAACAGGGGTCGAACGATGCACCAGCCATCGTTCGGGCGCACATCAAGGGTATAGACCAGACCCCGCGCAAGGTAAGCATTGTTGCCAGCCTGGTGCGTGGCCGCAGTGTGGCCGATGCGCTGGTCATTCTTGATCACACCCCGCGCCGCGCCGCACTGCCTGTTAAGAAGGCAATCGCCAGTGCCCAAGCCAATGCCATCAACAACCATGGCCTTGACCCACGCAGTTTGCATATCCACAGCCTTAGCGTGACTGCTGGCCCACGCCTGCGCCGCTACAAGCCGGCCAGCCGTGGCCGGGCTCAGCCATTCCAGAAGCGCTCGAGCCATATCTTGGTTGAGGTGAGTGGTGTGGAAAAGCAGGTCAAGAAGGTACTTGCCAAAGCAACCGATACAGCCAAGAAAGGAGACAACTAAATGGGCCAAAAAGTAAACCCAGTCAGTTTCCGCCTCCAAGTCCACAAAAACTGGAGCTCGCGTTGGTTTGGCCAAAACAAGCGCGACTTTGCGGCTTGGTTGGCAGAAGACATTAAAATCCGTGAGCTGATTGAAGCTCGCTATGCAAGCCGGCCAACGATTGACCGGATCGAGATTGAGCGCAGCCCAAACCAGATTACCATCGCAATTCACACTGCCAAGGCTGGTGTGGTGATTGGCCGCGGTGGGGCTGGCGTGACAGAGCTCAAGCGACAGATCGAGAAGATCGCCAGCTTGCCAGTCCGTATCAATATTGAAGAGGTTCGTCGGCCAGAGCTCAGTGCCAAGCTGGTGTCGGAGAATATTGCTCGCCAGCTCGAGCGCCGCGCTAACTTCCGTCGTGCTGTCAAGATGGCTGCCCAGAACACTATGAATAGTGGTGCAAAGGGTATCCGTATTGAGGTAGCCGGCCGGCTTAACAATGCCGAGATGGCACGCCGCGAGAAGGTCATCGAGGGCTCGGTGCCACTGCACACCTTGCGGGCCGATATCGACTTCCACACTGCACGGGCCAACTGCCCTGGCGTGGGTATCGTCGGCGTCAAGGTCTGGATCTATAAGGGTGAAAGGAGTGCGAAGTAATGTTACTACCAAAGAAAACAAAATTTCGCAAAGTCCGCATTGGCAAGAACCGAGGCAACGCCACACGGGGCAACTATATTGCCTTTGGTGACTATGGCCTGCAGAGTTTGAGCAACGAGCGCGTCACAAGCCGCCAGATCGAGGCAGCGCGCCAGGCAATGACCCGCTACGTCAAGCGTGGTGGCAAGATCTGGATTCGGATCTTCCCACACACCCCAGTGAGCCGCAAGCCACTGGGCCTGAAGATGGGCGGCGGTAAGGGTAACCCTGAGTTCTTTGTTGCGAAGGTCAAGAATGGCACCGTGATGTTTGAAATGAAGGGTGTGCCAGAGGATGTCGCCCGCGAGGCAATGCGCCTGGCGAGCCACAAGCTCCCTGTCAAAACACGCTTTATTAAGAAAGAGGAGGCCTAGCGATGGCAGAGAATGCAGTCCCTGCAACAGAGGTCAAGAGCCTCGAGACACTCCAGCAAGAGCTGGCCGCCAAGCGCGCCGATCTGCTTGAGGCCCAGCGTGGCCACCGGGCAGGTGAGCTCGCTAACCCGCGGATCCTTGGCGTGTATCGCCGAGAGATTGCGCAGATACTAACGGAAATTAATCAGCGGAAAGGAACAAACTAATGGCCAAGACATTGACCGGCGTTGTTTCCTCGGCCGCGGGCAACAAGACCATCACGGTGACCGTGACCAGCCGCGAAACACACCCTATTTACGGCAAGCAATACACCGTCACCCGTAAGTATGCTGCTCACGACGAGACAAACGATGCCAATGTTGGTGATACGGTGCGGGTCATCGAGACACGCCCGATCAGCAAGCGCAAAGCATTTCGGCTCGACGCCGTGCTCAAGCGCTCGCAGGGCTCGATTGAGCTCAAAAACGATGACGCAGGCGAAGAGGAGGCAGCATGATCCAGCAAGAATCTCGCCTTAAGGTAACAGACAACAGTGGTGCAAAGTCCATCTTGTGTATCCGCGTGCTGGGTGGCACTCGGCGTCGCTACGCTCGGGTGGGTGATGTGATTGTCGCCAGCGTTAAAGACGCCAGCCCGACTGGCAACGTCAAGAAGAAGTCTATCGTTAAGGCAGTGGTGGTGCGCACCCGCGACCAGATCCGCCGCAAAGATGGCAGCACCATCTGCTTCGACGACAACGCTGCCGTCATTATCAACGACGATAAGACACCCAAGGCAACTCGTGTCTTTGGCCCTGTGCCACGCGAATTGCGCGACCTTGGCTACAGCAAGATCATTAGCTTGGCACCGGAGGTACTCTAATGGCACAGCGCATCAAAAAAGACGATATCGTCAAGATCATCAGTGGTGACGACAAAGGCACGACGGGTAAGGTACTGGCCGTTAACCCCGCTCAGCAGACCGCATTGGTCGAGGGCGTGGGGCTGCGCCACCGCCACGTCAAGCCAAGCCAGCTCAACCCACGTGGGGGCACCAAGGAGATTCATGTGCCAGTGCCACTGAGCAAGCTCGCGCTGGTTGTCGACGAAGCAGCTGGCACAACAAGCCGCATTGGCTATACTACTAATGCTGAGGGCGCCAAGGTACGCGTTGCTCGGCAACTGAACAATAAGGAGGTCAACTAATGGCGAAGGCAACTGCATCCGCCGCTCCGACTCCTCGCTTGAAAGCCTTGTATCTGGATCAATATCGCAAGGAACTCCAGGCCGAATTAGCCTTGAGCAATGTGCACCAAGTGCCCAAGCTCGAGAAGATTGTGGTCAGCGCAGGAATCGGCAAGCACAAAGAAGACAAGCGCTACCACCAACTGGTACGCAATACGATTACCAAGATCACTGGTCAAGCGCCGGTTGATCGCTTGGCCAAGAAGTCGATCGCTGGCTTTAAGATCCGTGCTGGCATGGGTGCGCCGATTGGCGTGAGTGTGACGCTGCGCGGCGCTCGGATGTACGAATTCCTCGACCGGCTGGTCAATGTCAGCCTGCCGCGGGTGCGCGACTTCCACGGCGTGGGGAGCAAGTTCGACAAGGGTGGCAACTACAACCTTGGCATCACCGACCAGAGTATTTTTCCCGAGCTCACCTTTGAGGAGACGCAGATCGTTCATGGCCTCCAGGTGACGATTGCCATCGAGCAGGGTAGCCCAGCTGCAAGCCGGGCACTGCTGGAGAAGTTTGGTCTGCCGTTTGAGAAGGAGGGGAAATAGCGTATGGCTAAGAAATCAATGATTGCACGCGATCGCAAACGCCAAAAGATGATCGAGAAATTCGCTGCCAAGCGCGCTGAGCTCAAGGCGGCGGGCGACCTCGATGGCCTGCAAAAGCTGCCGCGCAACTCCAGCCCAACCCGCTGGAAGAACCGCGACGCCCTCAGTGGTCGGCCACGTGGCTATATGCGCCGCTTTGGCCTGAGCCGCATCAACTTCCGCGAGAAGGCATCGAAGGGCGAAATCCCAGGCATTACAAAGAGCAGTTGGTAACGGAAAGGAGATAGAGTTATGAGTTTACAATCAACTGACCCAATCGCGGATCTCCTCACCCGAATCCGTAACGCTGCGATGGTTGGCAAGACGGAAGTCCGTGTGCCCACTAGCAAGCTCAAGCAAGTTGTGGCCGAGCAATTGGTCAAGAATCACTACCTGGCAGGTGCTACCGTAGAGGATGGCAAGCCACGCGGTACGTTGGTCGTCACGATCAACCGCGCTGGCGAGAGCCCAGCCTTTACCGAGCTGGCCCGGGTGTCTAAGCCAGGCCGCCGCGTGTACGTGGCTGCTGCCGACATCCCCAAGGTCAAGCAAGGCCGCGGCATCGTCCTCGTCTCGACCTCAAAGGGTGTGATGACCGGCGCCGAAGCTGTCAAGGCCAAACTTGGCGGAGAAGTTTTGTTGAAGGTTTATTAAAACTTTTCGTAGCCAAAAAATACCCGGAAGTTTTACGACCCCGGGTATTTTTGTTTGATGTCAATAGGAGACACTAAGGATGCTATGCTACAATCAATATAAGACCGTTTACAGAAAGGAGATTTATGGAACAAAAAGTTACCTCGGCTCTTTGCCTCGCTGGTCTAGCGTTTGCTTTAGGCGTCTGAGCGTACAGCGAAATCAACAAGCTGAAAAAGGAAGTTTTTAATAGTTTTTCCTATGATGAAATGCTGGAGTTTATGGGGGTTACAAAATCTGACAGAAGAATTGAAATGTATGACAGGATAAGAGAAAATCTTGATAAAGAAGTGAAGGAAT
>ERZ773059.28-NODE-28-length-66282-cov-6.237109_pt1 | contig 66282 bp, 82 predicted proteins | sample MGYA00580514_ERZ773059 | MGnify/ENA primary metagenome ERZ773059 (study PRJEB29015, sample SAMEA2737981) | human oral metagenome | biome: human oral; feature: human-associated habitat; material: dental | place: China | collected 2056 ...
CCCTACCCCTCCCCCCACATTCCGCCCAAGAAAAAGCCCCCCATCGCTGGAGGGCCGCCAAAAATTTTCCTACGGTCAGGGTGCAGTCTCCGCCGCCTCCTCCACGGCTTCCTCACCTGCGTTACCCTTCCTGCCCTTCATCGCCTTCAGGAGGTCAATAGACTTCGCCATCACTCCCACCTGCTGTTCCAACCGTCCCTGACCTTCCTTCAGCATGGCAACGTCTGCAATCAATGCGTCGAGGTCGATGCCCTCACCGTCCACCATAGCTTCCGCGTAGCTGTCAAAGAAAGCCTGTGCAGTCAGAACCACACCCATCCCCGTGCCGTCAAAGACCACGTAGTGTCCAAGCGGCAACGTCACTTCCTTCCAGTCGTATTTAACAACAACGACTGGACCACCGGCACGCTCGGAACGTTCACACGTGCCACCTGCCGCTTCAACATCCGCTGAAAGCTCTGCAAAGTTATCGCCGCCAGACTCATCGCCCAGCGCCACAAACTTGAAGGCTACAATCGGTTTTTCTTTCTTGTATGCATACATAATACACTCCACTTACGCCCGCCAGCCCGTGCAGCCCCATGCCGCCAGTCGCAAGCGTAGCGTGTAAGGCATTCTAAGGGTTATACATTTTTACCTCAATCCTTCCATCAACCCAAACCCTTCTTTACAATCCCCCACGCCAGCCGCAGCCTGCGATAGCGCGAGCCTTTGCAGAACCCCCATACCCTGCGGCTGGCGTCCCCACACTATCTCCGTTACAATCTCCCATAAACCGTTAAGTGTATGGGAGATTTTTTCTGTGTCCTCACAAACCACCACGTCCGCCCTTTCCAATCCGCTAAACCTCAACGAACAGGCAGCAAGCGCGTTGAGGTCTGCCACCACCCCTGCCCAGACCACCCCCGCCGCACGCTCCGCCTCTACCCCTTCCGCCGCCCAAACCGCCCTCTCCCCAGTCGTTCCAGATGACGCCCCGCCCCCGGTGGAGTTCACCCTGTGGGAAGTGCTGGCGTCCGACCTCGCTATCGGTATGACACCCACCCCTGCCATACTGAAAGCCTACGATATTAGCCGTGAACAGCTAGACCTCCTGCAAGCCAACCCCTTCTTCCAGAAGCTGCTGCAAGCCAAGCAGGACGAAATCGCCGAGAGTTCCCGCAATCCGTCGGAGGCAGCCTTCGTGCAGAAAATGCGTTTTATCGCAGACAAGGCAACCCCCCGCCTGCTCGCACGGCTCACCGACAACGAGACGACCAACAAGGACTTCGCGACGCTTCTTCAGATGGTCGTGCGGCTCGCCCGGCGCGAGCCGCCACCGCCACGCGATGACGCACCACTCGCCCCGGCGCTCACAGGCCCTACCGTTACGTTCAATATCGTCGGCGTGCCGGGGTTAGACCATCTGGCGACCGCTCAGGTAGTGCAGGCCCCACCCATCCCGCACGCGCCACCGCTAGAACACACCCCGACACCAACGCCCGACCCTCTAGCCCCCTCCGCGCCCACCACGCTCCTCATACAGTCCGAACCTTCCGCTGATGACCTGTTGCAGATGGGGGTGCTGTGATGGCTACCACCTACCGCGCATACCCCACGATGGAGCGATTCCATGCGGACTACGGCAAATATTTCAACCGTTTCGTCGCCGGACCCCCGGGAAGCGGCAAGTCGGTCGGAAGCGCTCTGGAGCTAATAGGTATCGGGCTGCGGCAAGAGCCCACGGCTGAGGGCATACGCCCCACGAAATTCGCCATCATCCGCTCTACCTACGGCGAGCTGGAGCGTACCACGCTGGAAACGCTACGCCAGTGGCTGCCTCCCCAGTACACCAAAATTAACCGCAGCAAGCCGATAACGGTTCACTGCCGCCTGCCGCTGCCAGACCATACCATCGCCGATATGCGCTTCGAGCTGATAGCCATCGAGTCCTACTTCGACCTCGGCAAACTCGACTCGTACGAGGCGACCGCCATCTGGCTAAACGAGATGACCGGACTGCCGAAAGAGCTGGTGGGTAAGGCAGGCGAACGGGTCGGGCGTTATCCCCCGGCGAATATGTGGGACGACGGCAACAATCACTGCACGCTCTACTGCGTCATCGGGGATTACAACTACCCGCCCAAAGACCACTGGCTCGTCGAGTACCTCCACTCCGGTACGCTGCCGCCTAACACGATGCTCTACGAGCAGCCGCCTGCGCTTATCGAGACGGTCAATCCCGACACGGGCGAGACGACCTACGCGGTAAACCCCCACGCCGAGAACCTGACGAACCTCGACGGCGGGCAGAAATATCTGAACGACCTTGCGACCTACGAGCGCATGGGGCTGACCGATATGATTCAGACCCGGCTCTTGTGCCGCTATGGTCGTGCAGGCGGCGACGGCAAGAAGGTCTTTACCAACTTCGACAAGGACTTCCACGTGGCAGACAACCCGCTTGAGCCCGCCAAGCTAACGGACTGTCTAATCAGCATCGACACATCCGGTATCCACCCCTGCGCGCTCATCTGGCAGCACGTGCGGTCAAAGTGGCAGATAGCCGACGGGATTTACGGCGAGGAGATGGGACTGGAGGAGTTTATCGACGACGTGCTGACCCCGCTCCTTACCCTGCGCTACGCGGGATGTAACACACTCTGCGTCTGCGACCCGGCAAACGCCCGCGACGCGCGCACCGCCATCACGCCTATCGACCTGCTGCGGGAGAAAGGCTTTGATGCCATACCCGCACCCACTAACCGCTTCAAGGAGCGCCTGCAGGCCAGCGAGATAATGCTTAACAGACGCGAGAAAGGAAGCCTTGTGATAAGCCCTTCGCTCGGTGAGCTGGTGGATGCGATGGACGGGGGGTATCAGTACCGCAAACTCAAAGTCGGAGGACTGAACACGGTCTTCTCCGCGCAGCCCGAGAAGAACAAGTACAGCCACTGGGCGGACGCTTTCCAGTACGGCGCGCTGCATATCACATCAAGCGTGCTGTCCGACGATGCGCTGGACAAAGCCAGACGCCTCGCGGCGGCTAGCTTCGCCCGGGCGCGAGCATGACGCGCCTTCGCCTACCGCTTTCCCTGCACCCACACTACCCTGCTATAATCACTAAACTTTTTCACGAACCAGCAAGGACCACCACTCATGGCAGTCATCCAGCACATCGACGATAACCAAGACCTCAAGGCGTCTCGCATTGAGAAGACCATCACTCCGCACGAGGAACTGGGACTTGAGGTCATGCGCCAGTTCCGCCATGCCCGCACCGTTCGCGCTGGCAAACAGGTCGGCGAGTACACGCTCGATAACCTACTGCATGAGTGCTACAAGGCGCGGGACGACCAGTTGCTCTGCGGCGAGGCGGAGCTGCGTGAGAAGTTCCCGCCGTGGGCTGCGATGCCTGTTAGCATCGTGGCGTTTAAGGTCAATATTCTGGTGAGCCTCATCCGCGAGACGCTGGTTGATATTAGCCGTGCGCCGTTTATCGTTGAGCCTACCCCAGAGCCAGAGATTCCACAGGACGAAATCCGCAGCCGGATGCAGGCAATCTACGACGAGATTACGTCCATTAGCGCGCAGGTGGTACAGGAGCAGCAGGCGTTCGTCGCAGGAGCGGTTGAGGGAGGCGCTGCGCCCTCCGACGCGGTAGTTTCATCCGAACTACCGGGGTTGCCTCCCGAAGCCGTCATGGAGCTTCTCAAGCAGGCTAAGGTGGAGATGCGCCAGCAGGTTATCGACCATGCCAAGCAGCAGGCTCGGTTACTGGAGCAAGAGCTGTACGACAAGACGACCGAGGGCGGCTATCGCCGTGCAGTGATGGAGTTTGCGGATGACTTCGCCACTTACCCCTATGCCTGCATGCACGGACCGTTTCCGACGGTGCGCACCGAGAGCGTGTGGAAGGATAACAAGTTCACCGAGGAGACCCGGGTGTCGTGGGTGTTCGAGCGGGTGTCGCCGTTTGATTTTTACTGGACGGAAGACAGCACCAATACCCAAGACGGGACGGCGGTATTTATTCGCAAGATGGTTGGTTATGATTACCTCTACGACTGCCGGGAACTCGCCAAGTCTGACGACAAGAGTGGCTACCGCTTCGACGTCATCGACCAGCTTATCGAGGACGCGCAGGAAGGTCATGTGCCGCGCGAGTGGCTGCTGTGGTTTGACCAGAATCCAGAGGTACGCCAGACGTCGCTGGAGTGGTCGCGCGGGCAGAGTGCAGAAATCCTTATCCGTTATGGGCGGTTCAGCGGATATGAGCTGAAAGAGATGGGCTTTTTGGACTTGGAGGAAAAGAAGCTCTACGAGACGAAAATCATCATGTGCGGTGGGCAGGTTATCTACTGCCAGATTAACAACAACCCTAGCCAGTACAAGCGCCCGGTGTTTACCGCCAGCTTCGAGAGCCGCAACAATTCCATCGTCGGCTGCGGGCTGGCGCAGAAACTCCTGTCGCTTGACAAGGCATACCGCGCTACGGTGAACCTCGCGCTGTACAACCTGTCGCTGGCGAGCGAGCCTGTGACCGAGGTAGAGGTAAGCCGTATCTTGCAGTACGTGCCGGATGACTGGATTGAAGACCCGAAAATCGCACCCGGCATGGTGGTGGTTGCCGACGGCGACCGCATGGGCAACGGTTCACGGGCAATCAAGTTCACCCAGATTCCGACGACCACCGAGTCAGCGCTGCGCCTTGCTAGTTACATCTTCGAGCAGGCGCACGTTATCAGTAACATCCCCGCCGCCCTGCATGGACAGCCTGTGGGCAGCGGAGCGAACCGCACGGTGCGCGGACTGCTTACGCTTCAGGGCAATACCCTGAAACCTATCCAGTCAGCGCTCATGAATCTGGACTTGGGCGTTATCGAGCCGATGGTGACGTTGCTGTATATGCTGCTGGTTATGTACGACGAGGATTTCGAGTACACCGGCGACGCGAAGATTGTCGCTAAGGGCGCGGCGAGTATGGTCGAGCGCGAGATGGACAAGCAGACGGCGATGGAGAATATGCAGATTCTGGGGCAGTTGGGCGAGTTGATTCCAGAGCATATCCGCTTGCCCGTCATCGAGAACCTGCTGCGCACCGCCGACATCCTGAAGCCGGGGCAGACGCTTTCGCCGCCTGTGATGCAGCAGATAGCCTCGCAGTTAGGGCAGATGCAACAAGGCGCACCAGACGGCATACCGGGACAAGCCCCGCAGCCGCAAGGTGCGCCTGTACCGCAGGAGCAAACGCTCCCGCAGACGTGATTAGAGTTTAAGGTGGGCGGCGACGGTCGTCAGGACGCTCTGGAGCGTCTCCCAGCCGCGATTGTCTCGGGGTGGCGGTATGACTACCGGGTTGTGCCAGTAAAGGCGTCTTACGCCGCCTAGTGAGCCATCAGATTCGTATTTGACCGCCCGGTTGTCGCCGAAGCGAACTTGGATTGAACCGAACATGGTGCTGGTTACAATGCCGTAGCCCCAGATGATGTCGTACACTTTGTCATCGACGGTGACGGTTTGGTTGTCTAGGAGTGCCATGTTAATATACCCTCTTGAAGTTATTGGAGAAGGTCATGAGATTACCACCCCCGCTCAGAAAAATCCACGACAGGTTTGTTGCGTGGGCTGCCAGCCAGCGATGGCTGAATGACTACCTCATTGCGTGGGTCACGGAGGACGACGGTCAGGAGGTCGCGTGTATCTATTGCACAATCGTCCGCGTTGCACTAATATTTGGTTTTATTGGATTTATCGTAGGACTGCTGGTGTGATATGCCGCCGAATCTGAAAACAGGCAAGAGCCAAGTTTCCTCCGCGTCCAGCGAGGGGCTAGGGCTTCCGGGTGATTTCCGGGGGCGTGTCCACGAGTACAACGATACGAATCCGGTCGAGAATGTTGTTTACCCCTACGCGAAGCAGAAGCAAGCGCTGCTGGTTGTCCAGCCGGGGCAGCAGATGGTGCTGACCTGCTACGCCGAGTACGACACGACTAAGGTCGAGATTTACAAGGTTATGCCCAGTCAGGGCGTGCCTGTGCAGGGGTCAGGTGGATGTTGTCCGGTGGTTACTATCGGACGGAGCATCATCCTGCGCCGCGCCAAGCTGGAATGCTGGCGGTTGGATAAGTGCAATCCGGTGTTTGTGATTAAGACGCCGGGGTACTACGAGGTCGAGGTGAGTGGGGACACGTCGGAAACAACGGTGACTGCGGTGGTAACACCACTTCAGGAAGTAAATGTGTTTGCCCAAACAGCGCCTTGCGCGTGCGGGTGAGGAGGGAAAGGTGAAGGCAAGGGCTGAATCTGAATACACGCCCCGCGTACTGTTTGACCGGAAGACGCGCGCTATCGACGATTCCGGAAAGAAGGCGTATTCGGATATTTTTTATATCGCACCCGGGGATGCGGCGGTACTGTCGTTGTATGGCGCGCCGGAAGTGTTGAAGGGCAGGGTTACGGACGAGAAGGATGGTATCCTGCAAATAGAATCTGATAGCTGTTTCGTGCTGTACAAGGTGTCATTCGGTCCGGTGGCATCGCTTCATGTCGAGCGTCGTTGCGGCGAGCGGGTGAACATTCAGGATGAGTACGACAAGCTGGTGGCAACCCGCCAAGTGTTCTTCGAGCCTGTGCGCCGCTGCGGCGACTTGTGGACGATGAGCGGCTGCGATAACTACGCGATGCTGAACATTCCGGGGTTCTATATGTTTGAAGTATCTGACCCGGAATTGTTTAATATTACACGTTTGGAAATGGTTAAACAGAATGTGTTTGAAACAAACGCTGTACCGGATAATTTTAAGTTTGGGAGTTGAGAAATGTCTTGCAATATGACCCTTGATGTCAAGGATTTACAGAAACACCTTAAAGACGATTTTGTTAGCAAAGGCGAAATCGTTAATGGCAATACCCTGAAATTAACTCGTGAACAGGGCGGTACAGTTGAAGTCGTTTTACCGGAAGGGCAAAAGATTACGTCTTTCGATTTGGCAAACCGCGGCGGTAAAAATGTTTTGGAATTGAAAACGTCCGACGGTAAAACGTTTACTGCGCATCTTCCAGAGGCACAGCAAACAGAAGACAAACACGTTACTGCTTTTGAGATAAATACCGTAGGCAATGATACGAGCCTGACGATTCGCCGCAGCGACGGTGAGAACTTTGTGGTGCATTTGCCTCAGCAACAACAAGGCGGTGGAGGTGGCACAGACCTTCATATCACGGGGTTTGCCTATGAGCCGAGAATAAAGCCCGGCGAGACTGTGATTAGCCATACGTTGGTTATTACTCGCAGCGACAATAAGACCTTTGAGGTTGAGATACCGATTCCCAACATTGGTGGCAATCCCGGCAACCCCGGAGGCACAGATATTTATCTGACCGATTTGGTTACTGGTGTTCCGCCCGCCGAAAAGCTAGGAGATGTGGGTGATGGATATTACTTTACCAAGAATATTCCCCTGCAAGGTGTACTCAGTAACAGTAATGTCGTAAGCACCGTGCAACCGCATAACCGTTTGTATTTCTCCGCCCAGAAGTCAGATGACCCTAGAGAAGCCGTTGAGCGTCGCCCGGTTATGGATATTACACTCGGTGCAAACGGTACGGAGTTGCGTGTTGTCCGTGATGACACATCCATTACGACACTTAACCTTCCCGCTGGCGGCGGTGGCGGCGGTGGCGGCGCAGACAAGTTTGTGTCGGGTCTGAACAGTACGATTGAGTACGGCGACACCCGAACCGTAGGCGGAGTTTCGTACAGTAAGGCAACCATTACCGCACGCCTCAGCGATGGGACTTCTGTATCGACTAAGTTGCCGTTTGAGGTAGCCTTCGATGAGCGGACTGGAGAGCAGATTTTCCCCGGCGCTGGAGGCGGTGCAGGTTCAGGTACTACCGTGGTTAAAGATGTTGCCCCTAGCACTTCCAAGAACCGTACGATTGTTGTTACGGATTCTAAGGGTGTTACCAAAGAACTTACCTTGCCGGATAACTGGTTTAACGGTAAAGACGGCAAAGATGGTAAAGACGCGGATTCTATTAAAGGGCAATTTATCACGCAGGATATGTTCAGGAAATTCCATGAAGCGAATATTATTGCCGAGCAATTAGCCGCACCGATTCAGATTGGAGCATATATTGGTAACGAATTGCCATTACCGGGTAATATTCAGGCTGGTGAGGCTAAGTTTGTGGTTGCCCCATATCTTCCGAAGTTGGCGTCAGAGTTTGTTATAAATAAACCGCAGGGGGCGCAAGTCCATGAAGGTACTGTCTATAATTCCCCGTTATCAGTACGTCCAGTTAAGGGCTTGGCTACTTCGTGGGTAAACCTGATTCCGGGTTTCGACAAAATTGCACCTGCCGACGCATGGTCATATCTGGAGGCTAAATACTACGGCGAAGAAGGAAGAACCCCGGGGTTCTTGAGCGGCGCGGCGAGTAACACTTGGCATCCGGGTCATGCGTACCGTACTATTCCGCTTGCGAAGCCGTTACTTAGCGCAGATAATATGTTCTTGCCAGTACCGATGAGATTCCATGCGTTTAACTACCACATTCACGGTGCTACTTTCGCTATGGACGTATTTGAGTTAGTGGATATTGCGGATAACGGTGGGCTTGTACAGACCGATAAGATGTTCTACCGCGGTACTATGTACACCCAAACTTTCCCGCATGGGGATGGTTACTTCCCTGCGTTTATATCTGTAGAAGGTTTAGCCCACGCAGAATACTTGAAGTTGGCGTCCCGTTTGTCTAACTTTGTTATTTTCCGTATCCGCGAAATACGCGAGCAGGAAGAAAAGAACTTCGCAGCGGATAAGTTATTCGATGCGTATGAAACTTACGGTGTCGGGCGACCGAACCACGGATAAGGAGAAACTAAAATGTCTTGCTCATCATGCAAACAAGGTAACACGGGTGGTCGGATTATTCCGGTCATCCCGCGTCAGCAGCCGCAAGCCCCGCGGCAAGACCACGCACTTCCCAAAGACGTACGTAACAAACTACGGTATAACGGCAAATGAAAAAGGACGTCTTCATCGCGCTGCCGGATGATTCCTGCAAAGAATTTATTGCTTTCCTCGAAGGCAAAATTGAGCAATGCCGCCGCGACAGCCAGCAAGCTGCGGCGGCGTTCACCCTGAAAATGGACGAGAGCCAGCGAGGGGTGGCGCTCTTGGCTGCGGGTAGCCAGGCAGCGTATGAAGATGTGTTACGAGAGTTCAAACAAGGTATGGGATTGAAATATGGCAAAAATTGATTTTAGTGCGCCGTCTATTGACGAGCGTCGGGCGAAAGCTGCTGCGGCGGCACAGGCAGTTGCACAAGCTGCGGTAAACACGGATATACCGGAAGATGACCCGTTGCTGTACGGCACAGAGGCTGAACCTGAAAACAAGGAAGACGACCAAGACGACGATAGCTGGTTAGACCAGTTGACGCCGTTCCAGTCAGACGATGGGGGAACGAATCCCTACGCGCGTGTAGCCGCACCAGCGACGCCACAAGTGCCGGAAGCACCGAAGGAAGGGTTTACCCCGCAGCAACAGCAAGAGAACCTCGACAAGCTGTATGAGGGGCTGGAGCATCTGGATGAGGATTCAGCGCGTGAGCTGAAGACGAAAATCCTAGACCCGATGCTGACTAAGCAGGAAGAACGTCTGGCGCGTCTGGAGCAGGAACGTCAACAGGAAGCAGTGCAGCAGGCGAAGACACGATTGGACGCAGCAACGAAAAAGATTTTGGCAAAACATCCAAAAGCTGCTAGTATTCTACAAAGCACTCAGTTTATTGAGTTTATTAACTCCGGTGTGTCCAAATACGCCACCGAGAAACCGAGTGATTTATTAGCCGCCGCATATTATCAGCACGGGGACGCTGACTATGTGATTGGCGAACTCGACAAATTTGTCGAGTCGCGGAAGAAGCCGAAGCCACCAGTGGGTGCTGAACCGCAACAAGGTAGGGGGACAAGCGGGGTCGCTCCGGCGAAAGCTGGACGCAAGATGAGTTACGCGGAATACGAAGCGAAGGCACAGGCGATTATGGCTGCGCCGCGCGGAACATATCCGCCTCATGCGTTACGCGACCTTGAATTACAGTACCATAGCCAATAGAGGTTACTAATGTCAAAACCTATCGCTGCAAGTGGTTACAAGGATATATTCGCGACCCCGCTTGGGAAGGGTGTCGAATATGGTGGGACTATTATCCGACGCAACATCGAAGATAGTCTCATCCCGTATATCTGTAATACGACCATCCTGAAACCGCTTACCCAATGTGCCGAACTCATCGAGTTCCGCAAACCCGCCGAAGTCGGCGCATGGCGTCCGTATGAGATGAACCAGCGCCTGATTCCTGATGAGCCGCATTCTGACCGGATGTGCATTCAGATTTGTAATCAGGCATACAAGTCCATCAAAATCGACAAGGAAACCATCCGCCGCGCCTGTAATTACTGGGATGCCTACGAGCAGGAGTTCTTGGATTCCGCTTGGAATAACCTCGAAGAACTGCTTAACAACGATGTCTTGACTGGCATGATGACCCAAGTTGCCAGCTACAACATCGGTAAACAGGCTGGTCGTTATGGCAACATCGACCTCGGTTCGCTGACCGCTCCGATTGACCTGACCCCGGACAACATCGTGGTGTTCTTTGACAAGATGAAGACCACGCTGAAAGAAGCTAAACGCTGGTATCCGGGTGAGATGGTGCTGGTTGTTCCTGAAGCGTTGGAAACCCTGCTGCTGGTTACGCTGTTTAACAAACAGATGTGCTGCAATACAGGGGAACTCCTGCTGTTCAAAGGACTGGTCGCCAAGAACATCCTCGGCTTCACTGTTGTGTCAAGCCCGCGTCTGCGCCCGACGATTGACCCGGCGACCAAGAAGCTGGTCTATCCGGTTCTGGCGGCTTGGAACGAGGCTTACGCCCACACGTCCCAGATTGTTGAAGCGAATCTGGAGAACATTCCGCAGTCCTTCGGCGTGCAGTACAATATGCTTTGCGTCTATGGCGGCGGCGTGATTTACCCGGATGCGATGGCACTTGCCTACGCCTCCTTCTCAACTTCTGGTCTTGCACCGTAAGGGAGGAAAACAATGGCTCATATTCAAATGTGGGTACAAGGCGAACAGTCTCTTGTGTCCCTTGACTGCGGTGAGATTTACAAATTCTCTTGCCCAAAATCCAAGCGCACGGCGATTGAGTACGACCGTGGTTACTTCACCCACACCGCCGTTCTCTCGCCGAACCAAGCATACGACCAACGTGGACAGGAGTCCCAAGTATGGCGTATGCTGCAAGAGGCTAAGGTGGGCGACTACCTTTGGCTGGTGCTTGTTCCGCCGATGCACAAAATCGACGACGTGTTCGCTTACAACGACACGATAATGATGGAGAACTCTTCTCTGGCGTCCTTCGGCGGCATCTCCGTTTCGCTGGTAACAGGCAAGTTCAAAGCTCCGGATGCAGACAAGAACTGCCCGATGGCTGGAGAAGAATCGCACGGCACGCTGGCATTCCCGGAACACACCGTGGCGACGCCTGCTAAAGCCCAGTTCCTGTCAAAAGACGTGACTATGGTAAACGACCTTGAAACGTGGACAGGTGTCGGCTTGAAAATTGACGCACTGCCGAAAGATGGTGCGCTCGCCAACATCACCGGACGTCTGGTAGTTGGCGCGCATACCCGCGACTACGAAGGTCAAATTACCCTACTGTAAGGAGGGCAAATGGCTGACAAAAGCAAAATATCCTCGCTGAAAGCCAAGTCCAAAATGATGAAGCCTGCTTCATCTGCGGAACAGGCAATCAAGGGAAACAAAGCAAAAAAATCTGACATTGATATGCCTAAGAGCATGGGCGATAAAAAGTCCAAACTCAAGGCGAAGTCGATGATGTAACCAGTGCCGCCTTCGGGCGGCGCTTTCAAATATGGGGGAAACTATGAGTGCTTCTGCTGAACGAACTGACCCGATGTCTTTCGTCGGAAACCCGACCATCAAGACAACCGAATTTACTACGACGTACCCGCCGCTGGAGAACGCCGATGCGCCCTACCTGCTGAACAAGGGCAACAACCAGCTTTACCCGAACATCCCGGAGCTGCGCGCCCGCTCGGACGCCTACGTACCGTATTACGGCGAGGTCGCGGTGAATAACGCCAGCGCGGAAGTAACCGCGCTCAACAAGGCGATTGCGCCTACCGAAACCGACGAATCAATGGCTGCCCTATGAGAAACCTTCTGCTGACCTACGCTAGAGACCTAGACGACGCTCGCCCCGGCTATGAGTTTTCTATCTGGTCGGCAGAGCAGCTTTTGGGTTATTTTAACGAGGCGCTTTGTCTGATTGCGACCCGGCGCCCGGATATGTTCACCGTACAGAAGATTGTCCCGGTCGATACCTGTAACCGCTACGTGGACGCCTGCGACTGCGTGAAGGTTCTGGATGTTCTGGGGCAATGCGACAAGAACGGCAAGAACGTTCGCCCGGTGCAGCGGCGCAAGGAACGCGCGACGGTCTGGGCGCAGAACAAAAAGCACCAGAATTTCACCCGCGAGATTAGTTCCTACGAGCTGTTGGAGAAGTCCAGTCTCATCAGGTTGTACCCGGCGAACCTAGACCCGACGGCAGAAATGTGGGTGCTGATTCGCTGCGCGGTAGAACCGAAGGCTTATTCGCTGACAGACGACGCTCCCGACGAGCGCTGCGCATTTTTGGCAGCGGCTTGTCAGTGGGTGCTGTATCGCGCGAAGGCTATCGACGGCGAGTTTTCCCAGACGATGAAAACGCAAAGCGACAGCCACGGTGAGATGTTCGCCAAGATTCTGAACATGACCGAGCAGAGCGACAACGACTACGACGAGAAATATCGGGGCCACCCCGCACCGGCGAACAAGCGTGGTTGACTTTCTGCTACGAGGCTTGCTAAATTACACCCGCCTTATCGAACGGGCGACAACAGTAAAGTGTGATGGCGAGGGTGCTGGTTTTTATCTTCATTTCCCAGCGTTCGATACCCTCGTCTCCTCGTTTGAGCCGTCGAAAGCGGGCAAAAATGGGTTATCAATGGTGGGGTGGGCGTTCCTCTGTGCGCCGCTTTCGCGCCCCACCGCCCTTTAACAGAGGTATTTATGAATAATTTGGAAGTTTTTAACACCATTACCATGAGCAGTCGTGAGATTGCGGAGCTTACCGGGAAAGACCACGGTAACGTTATGCGTGATATTCGGACTGTGCAGGAAGCACTTTCTACGGATTCAAATTTGAATCCATGTATAAAAACAACGACATATGTAGGGAAAGACGGTAGAGAATATTCCCAGTATGAGTTGGACAAGGATACGACTTTGTGCCTTGTTGCCGGGTACGATGTTGTAGTTCGTATGCGTATTATTAAACGTTGGCAAGAACTGGAACAGGTGGCTACTGCGAATCACCCCCAGTTGCCACAGAATTATATTGAAGCGCTGGAAGCCTTGCTGGAAGCAGAGAAAGCGAAGCAAGTTCTTCAGCAAGAAAATAGTGTGATGCGTCCCAAAGCTGACTACTTCGATGGTTTGGTTGCCCGCAATCTTCTGGTAAACATTCGGGACACCGCAAAGGAACTGCGGATTAAACAAAATGAGTTTGTAGCGTTTCTGCTGGATGGGAAATATCTGTATCGAGACCAGAAAGGAAAACTTCGCCCGTATGCCCAGCACACTCCGACGCTGTTCGAGGTAAAAGAGTTTAGCCGTGGTGAGTTTTCTGATGTGCAGACGCTGGTTACTCCACAAGGACGCGAGACCTTCCGCCTGCTGTTACAAGTGCCGAGATTGGATAAAAAATGAGTGAAATCAAAATGTTTGACGCCCCGCTTGGAATGGGGCGTTATTGCATCATAGATGAAACCACGGAAGCCGAGACGCTGTGCGAGCAGACAGGAATTGGACTGCGAACACTAGGACGGATGGATTATGCCGGGCAGGTGGTAACGTTTGTCAAAGACGGGGAATGGCTGGTCGTCGCCCGCATCGCCCACCACGGTGAGACGATGGAAGACGTCCTCTCAACCGTGTTGCATGAGTGTGTTCATGTAGTGCAGCATTTGATAGCAAACATCGACGATAAAGAGCCGTCCCGCGAGTTTCAGGCGCGACTGTCCGAGGAGGTGATGATGAACTTGGTTAAGGAATATTTCCGCCACAGCGAGGCGTTTATGCAGTTTCTCGCAACCTCTAACAAAACCCCGGAGGAATGATGCTATTCGGACAAGAAACCAGACCCATCGCCGACTTCCTGCCACGCATCTTGGCGCACATCGACGGTGTGGATGAGGAGATGGTCGCTATCCTCGCGATGGACGCGGTCATCCAGTTCGTGCGCGATAGCCAGATACTCTCCGAAGTTGTCTGCGTGACCTTAGAGCCGTGCATCGAAAGCTATAAACTGCACACACGGCTGCGTCCCTACGAGGTGCTGGCGCTTCGGGTGCTGTCGCACGGGTATGAAATACCGCTTCATGAGTCTGCGGTTGCGGTGGACAGGGACTTTAAAACGCTGTACGTGCAGCCTAACTACTGTACCGGAGACAACCAAGTGGAGGTCGAGTTCTCTGTTGTGCCTGAACGGGACAGCGAGGAAGTGCCTGCGGTCATCTATGAGGACTGGGTAGAGCCTGTGGTCGCTTACACGCTGGCGCGCCTACACAGCCAACCGGATAACCAGTGGTACAACGTGGGCGAAGCCGACCGCCAGATGAGGCTGTATCAGGAGTTCGTGCGCAAGGCGCGGATAAACCGCGTCAGCCGTGGGCGTCCGTTGCAGATGCGCCTTGCGGGTCGGCGCACGATGTAGTATATTAGCCAAATCCAGTGAAGCGGATGGTAATAAACAGTCGTTATGGCGGGGTGAGCGTTTTCCGAATAGCGCTGCTTCACCGCCCCGCCGCCATTATTCGGAGTTTCCATGAATCTTATTTCTTTACAACAAGCCACCATGACTAGCTTGGATATAGCTGACTTGGTGGATTCTCGGCACGATAATGTGCGCGTGTCTATCGAACGCCTTGCCGGACGCGGCGTTATCCAACTTCCGCCAATGCAGGAAGTTGAAAATAAACAAGCTACTAGCCCAAACAGCAAAAGTAAGGTCTATGTATTTTCTGGCGAACAAGGTAAACGTGACAGCATTGTTGTGGTAGCTCAGCTTTCCCCAGAGTTCACGGCGCGCCTTGTGGACCGTTGGCAAGAACTCGAGAAAGCCGCAGGTACATACCAAATCCCGCAGACCTACCCCGAAGCACTCCGCGCCTACGCTGATGAGCTGGAAGCTCACGAGAAGACCAAACAGGCACTCGAAGCTGCGAAACCAAAAGCCGAATATTTCGATAATCTTGTTTCCCGGAACCTGTTGGTAAACATCCGAGACACCGCGAAGGAGCTGCGGATTAAGCAAAACGAGTTTGTGAATTTCTTACTAGGAAACGGTTATCTGTACCGCGACCAGAAAGGCAAGCTGCGACCATACGCACAGCACACACCAGCGCTGTTCGAGGTCAAGGAATTTACTCGTGGGGAATATTCGGATGTGCAGACCTTGGTTACTCCAACAGGGCGTGAGACCTTTCGCTTGCTGTTACAAGTGCCAACGCTAGAAAATAAATGATTACTGTTTATATTTTATAGGAAATTTGACATGAAAGAAGTAGTAAGCCTTGGTTCCCTGAAAACCGTAGAAGAAGCGTTCGATGTAACGCGCACGGATATGCACGACCTGCTAGAGGGCGGTTTGCTCTTGTTCGAGGAAGTACTGGTTGCCGTGTCTATGGAACGTGGTTTGCCGTGCGCAAAAGTGTTTTCTCCTGAACATGGCTCGTACTGGGTGTTTGACAGAGAGCTTGTTCTTTCTGAACTAAATGAACGGTTTGGATTAAGCATAAGGTAAATTAGTGGCTGATTATTCTTTTGATACAACTGGGTTTAAGTCTTTATCAGCTTATACTGGAATACCCTTTGACGATAAACCTTATAATTACTGGCTTACTTGGGAAGCTCGCGCCAAGCGTTTGTCTAACGAGATGGGATATATATCAGTTAAGGTTTACCAACCTGAAGGTTCGGATTACTTCGACTGCTGTATGTTTCATCCTGATGTGCTGGCGGCGTTAAATATGAAAGCCTGACAGTTACCTGCTACAATAGCCCAACCCTTTAATTGGTTGGGCTTTTTGTTTGCCCACGGAGAACCCCATGAGTCTTGATTGCAAGAAACCGAAAGTCTGTATCCCGACCCCAGAGCCGCCTCCGCACCCGCCTACCCCGCCATTCGAGGTGTGTATCGCGATGGACTACAAGCTCACGTGGGACGGGACACACGCGACCCTTGAGCGGGTAACGACCACGCCAGACGGGTCGTACACCATGTTCAACGTGGTAAACGGCTGCATCGTTAATCCCGGCGTTGGCGACATCCCGACCTACACCCCACCTTACTGCAACCCAAACCCCGGCGACTGCCAGCAGGGCGGCGGTGCAGGCGGCACGGTGAACATTTCTCACCAAGCGGGCAACATCATTACCAACAACGGCGACGGGCTGTACGCCCGCTGCTACGTGCAGGCTGGACCGGGCATCGTGGTAGTGGGCGTCGGTACGGTGTACGACCCCTATGTGATTTCTGGCGGCACGAGTGGTGGCGGGATTGTAAACGTCGTCGGGCGCGACGGTATCAGCGCGACGGTGGACGACAACAAGGTAGCCTACGTGGGACTGACGTCCACAGGGGTTACGCCCGGCACGTTCCGGGGGCTGACTATCGGTGTGGATGGGCGGGTGTATAGCTACGACCCCAATCTGGACGGCGCAGGCGTTCGTGCAGGTCGCGGACTAGAGAGCCACAACGAGCAGGACACGCTGGTTATCGAACACCCGGCGCAGCAAGTTTCGGGCAGTATCGACGTCGGTGGCTGGCGGCTTTCTCACAACGACTCCGGGCATTTGCAGCAGGCACAACAGCTTGCTGCCCCCGTAGCCGACGGGTGCTACATGGTCGGCGGGACGGAGGTTTGTTTTACCAACGGCATCGCGACCAGCGTCGGCGCAGGCAACGGCGGCGGGGGTGGAGGCGGCGGTGGCGGCGCTCCTGCACCCGGCGCGCTACGCGATATGATTCGCGTGGACTTGGCTTCCACCGGGGCGACCGGAACGCGCATCGAATATTTCGGGCAGCGGCTTCAGTTGACCTTCGATAACCCCGGGCAGCTACGGGTACAGATTCCTAGCTACGTGACCGACATCAGTCAGGTTAGCGCCAATTCCACGGCGGGAAATTGCACCGCGTCCATCGACCCCGGTTCGGGCAATCTGGTGGTTCGCTATGGCGGGCAGGCTTCTGTGGATGCCCAAGTCATCACGATAGCGTTCAGGGGCTGATATGCTGGCATGGGAGAGTTATGAGTTCGCGGGCATAGTACCGCGCCTGCGCAAGAAGCAGTTGCCGAAGGGCTACGCCACCATCGCGCACGACGTGGATTTGACCCACGGCAGCATCAAGGCGTTTCTGGAACAGCGGCACATCAAGCAGGTGGACGCAAACATGGTGCGGCTGTACGTCTGGGGTTGCGATATTCTCGTCTGGGGCAAGTGCGTCGATGTTGCCGAGTGGCTACCGGATTGTCCGCGCCTGTTCGTGACCGGGAACGCCGATTATCCGCAGGTACTAACCAGCGAGAACAAGCGTCTGGTTTATCGCCGTCTAGGTGTTCCAGCCCCGCAGGGCGCACCAGTCGCCCGCGCGAACAACGTGGACACCGACCGCTCGCGTGCGGTGGCGTACATCGTGACGTTCGTGAACAGCTTTGGCGAGGAGAGCGGACCATCCAATCCCAGTAACGATGTGGTTATCGAAGATGGGCAGCAGGTGCAGCTCACTTTCCGCTACAACCCGCTCATCGAGTACGACATCAAGAAACTGCGGATTTACCGCCGCGAGACGGGCTTCCGTACCGGGCTGGAGAAGGAGCAGGAGCTGGAGACCCACTGGTTCTTCCTGACCGAGCTGGACGCCAATGCGCGGGAATTTACCGATAACACGAGCATCATCAATCTGGGGTGGGCGTTCGAGGGACTGGACACTCGCGAGCCGCCTGCCAAACTCCAGAACATCACGGCAATTCCTTCCACGGCAATACTAGCCGGAAGTGTGCAGAACAAACTGCTGTTCAGCCGCAACCTTCAGCCACACAACTGGATGCTCTCGCAGGAGATGACGCTGGACGACAACATCATCGCCCTAGGTGCTATCGGCAACAGCCTGTATGTGGCGACAGACGGACACCCCTACCGGGTGCAGGCGGACGTCGGGTGCGACAGCCGCGACTGCCGGGCGGTGCATAAATACACCCAGTCATTCCCGATGATTAACTGCCACGTCGGGCAGGGGGCGATAACCACGCCGTTTGGCTTTATCTACGCCAGCACCGACGGGCTAGTCATGCTGAACGAAGCCGAGCAGCCACGGGTTATTACCAGCGAGGTGCTGTCGCAGGATGACTGGCGACAGCTTGCGCCCCAGACTGCACGACTGGCTTACCACAAAGGCGCGCTGTTCGTAGTCACGGACAACATCAGCTTCATGCTGTGGCTGGACGGAAACACCTACGCCGATACCAAATACAAGAAAATGGTGACGATTTCCGACGAACCCGTCGATATGTTTACCACCCGGCAGGGCGAGCTGGTGATGCTGTTCCGCGACGGTACGGTTAGCCAATGGAACGCGGGCAACCGCCTGCGCCCGTACAAGTGGTTGTCGGCGATTATTGATACCGGGTTTTTGTTCGACCTGACCCGGTTGCGTGCGCGGGTGCAAGACCACGATACAGAGATTAGCATCATCTCTGACCGCGCCCAGATTTCAAGGAGGTTTCCCGTAGGTGATAACAATATCCCCTTCGGGCGGCATGGACGCCGACCTGAATTTACGATACTGGCGGAAGGCACGGGGGAGATAACCGAGATTGTCGCCGGGGTTTGTGTGATTGATATGGGGACAAAGGAGACACCGAAATGACCTACCAGATTGTGAGAATGCCGACAGACCAAGAAGAACTCTCGCAGATGATGGAGGAGTACGTACCGTTCCTGAACGCGATGTACACACCTCATGAGCGGGCGATGTTTGGGGATATAGACTTCGCGATGAGCTACTGGTTTATGCTGTGGGACACCGGGGCGGGTTACTTCCTGACCCGGCGTAACCCCGCAGGCGAGCTGGTGTTTCTGGCGATGGTTACGAAATACCAAGACCTCTGGAACGGTAAGTGGCGCATGGAAGTTCACCGCACGGCGGTATCCAGCGCACCGGGGATTGATGGGCAGAAAGAAGTGCAGGCAGCGCTGGATTACCTGAAGCAGAATAGTGGTTTGTTGCAGTTTGACCACTTGTATTTCACGAACTACTACGAAGACGGCACGGAAGAAAAGCGCTTAGTCTGGAAGGTGTGAGATGCCACGCTCTGACAATGACGGGATGAACTTCGACGACCTGTTCGGCAAGTGGGGCGGGAAGCCTGACAAGAACGGGAAGAAGAAAGATACGACGCCGAAAGTTCCGGCGGATAACCCTGCGTGCAAAAACACCGGGGTCACGGATGAAGGGATAGAGCAGTCTTCCCGCTGGAAGTCCATGCTGTCTGCCGCCATCATGGCGTACAACACATGGAATAGCCTGCGCATGGCGAAGTTGCAGCGCGACCTCGCCAGAAAATATTTGCAGATGAGCAAAGACCATCGCAAGTATTACAACGACCGCTTCAAGCCGCTGGAGAAAGACCTCACCAAAGAAGCGCTGAAGCTGAAGAAGTATGAGCGCGACAAAGAGCCGCTTTATACCGGGCAGATGCTGGTAAGCGTGCGGGGGAAGAACGCGGGTCAGATTGACAAGGCGGTGTCCTGTACGGGGCGCTACTGCACCGGGCAGCGAGCAGCCATCATAACCGACCAGCTCCTCAAGCAGGCGACCCAAGAGAGCCTCGCTGCGGGCATGGCACACCGCTACACGGACAAGGAAGAAATCGTCCACAACAATCTGCGGTGGGACAAGCGCGAGCAGGTGCTGAAAATCGGGCGCGACATCCCGGCGCAGGCGTCCAGCTTTGCTCAGCTCGCCGCTGGAATTTTCGGCGACCTCGGCACGCAGGCTGGCAAGGCAGCGGAAGGCGCGATGAGTTTTATCGCCTACGAGAGCAACCGTGCGCAGACACAGTACCCACCGCGACGGGGGGATATGCAGGTGAGCAGCTACCGCTACAATCCTACACCGCTTGAGGAGTTCAAGCCGAAGCCGCCGGATGTGTACGTGAAACCGGAAGAACCGACGCAGACCATAAAAGTGATGGGGTGATAAATGAGCGGATTACCAGTCGTTGTAACCACCGGGCGGCTTGAGCGGGTAAATGACGTTTCCATCAAGGCGTTTCCTTGTCCGAAGGTAAACGACAAGGGGCTGACGGGCGCTTGGTGGTGGGCAGATAAAATCGCCATCGCGGTTGCGCTGTGGGCTACCTACGAGACATGGAAGGCGGCGAAGGAAGAATACAAAATCGGCAAGGACTACTACGACCTTGCGAAAGAACAATGGGATTTCTTCCTCGAAAACTACCGCCCGCTGGAAGACCAAGAGCTGTCAGAGATATGGGCAGAGCCTCCTTACGAGCCAGATTACCCCAAATCCATCGCAGGGCATACCAACACCATAGACAAGGTTTTCGCCGCCGCAGAACGTCATAGGAGCGCCCTCACGGATAAATATTGCGTCTGCCCCGACGTGTCGATGTTCACCAAGACCGACATCATGAAATCAACCGTGCGCGGCGACTCTGATAACTTCGGTCGTCGCTACGCCGAGAAGCTGGCGCAGGAGAAGAACGACATCCGCTGGCAGCGACGCATATCGACCGCCAGTCGTGGACGCAACCTGCTATCCGAGAGCGCCTCCCTCGCCAGTAAGGCGGCAGGGCTGTTCGGGGACTATGCTAAGGCGATGGGCAACGTAGCATCAGGGGCAATGGCGTTTTCCGGCTACGTGAACAACCGGATGCAGACGGAATACAACCCGGTGCGCCAACGCATCAACGCCCGTGCTGATGTGCCGAATACTTACCGGGGATTCGACGCACAGGCTTACTGGGGCGACGGCAGCCGGATGCTGGAGAACACTCCGCGCGGGGGCATTTCGTGGCAGCAAGCGGAAGCCAACGCACCCTACGATGGCGCGGGTGGGGTTGCAGGTTACGACCCGACAGGATATGCTTCCGCTTCAATGAGATAAGGGGACGAAATAATGTACATACCAGATTTATTCGGCGCGTTCATGAAAGGCAAGGAATATGCTAACGACCGTAACTGGAATGACCTCAAGCAGTATGAAGCGGTAGAAGCCGCTCGCAACGCCAACGACCTTTCCTCGCTGGATATTCTGGGGCAGCGGGCGCAGTTCGGTGGCAAGATGAGTGTTTTCCAGAACAACGTGGATAACTCCGCACGGGCAAACGAGGTTGCCGAAGCCGCGCAGCCGGGGCTACTTGCCAACGCCAGCACAGGTAGCATGATTCAGATGGACCAGCGCAGCGCGTTTATGAACAACCGCGACGATTACCAGACCATGCTGAACAACACAGCCCAAGCCAATATCGGTAAGGGCCTCGACGCGGCGGCGGTGCAGATGGGCGCTAACGATTACCTGACGCCTGAACGTGCCGCGCAGATGGGTGGCTGGCGCGGGGAGGACATTTACAACACGGCGATGTCCAACAACATCACCACAGGTCATGCGCCAACGGTTGCCGCGCAGGGCGTCGTAACGAATGACAAGCTGTACGATAATAATCTGCTAGGCTTGGACTACGACCGTGATGTGCTGGAAGGGAATATCAAACGCCAGCCCGTAATCGGTGCTATTAAAGACCGCAACGCCGCCAACCAGTACGCCGACGCGAACACCTACCTGACCGACAAGGCGAAGTTAGTGCAGCGAGAGAACCAGCGCCAGCGACAAGGGCTTCTGAACACGATTAGCAACCTCCAGCGCCAGCGTGCAGCATTTGCCGCCGACCCGATGATGGCAGGGCAGGTGCAGGAACTCACGCAACAGATAGCCGAGTATCAGGCGGAGCTTCAGCGACTGACTGGTGGCGAAACGGCAGGTACGTACATCACCGCGCCGGGTCAGGCGATGGCGACGGTGCGTAGTCTCGTGCCGGGTGGGCAGGTGTATCAGCAGGGGGTTGGTCCACGACCCCTGCAAGGACAGGTCATCATGCCGCCCCCGCAGCCTGCGCAGCAGCCCGTGCAACAACCCCAATCCGCACCGCAAGCCGCTATTGACCCCAAAGTTCATTCGCAGAACGTGGAAGCCAAGATGGCATATGTTGCAGACAAGCAGGCGCAGGGTACTTACGACCCGAACGAAGTCATCATGATTGACGGTGTCCCTTACACCGCAGGGCAGCTTGTGTACCTCCAGAACGTTCAGCCTAGTATGACAAGCACCGTAGCAGAAGGGGTATCTATGGGGCTGCTAGGACCGGTGGGTTACGCCAGCCAGTATTTGCTCGGGACTAATCCTGCGTATGCCCGACAAATCGCGGCGGCACGTGCAGCAGCGGGGCGGTAAGTCATGGCACGGAGGAAGGGGAATACCAACGAATCGCGCAACATGAGTATGGTGTTGCAAGCGTTTCAAAATGCCGGGTTGTCGCCAAACCAAGCGCGGATTCTCGCCGCCGAGGTGGGGCGGGAAAACGCATTCCAAGACCGCTATCTGTGGGGGTATCACAAAGACCCCGGAAACGGCGCGGTCAATCTGGGGATTATCTCATGGCAAGGCACGCGCGGGAGGAATCTGGAGAAACAGCTTGCGGCTCAAGGACTGATTAAGAATGGGGTGATGGAGCAATCACAACGCGCGCTGGATGCACAAGCGCGCTTTCTGGTAAACGAAATAAAGAACGACCCTACCTACGCCAAGACCAAAAAGCTGTTTTTATCCAACCCGAATGTGGACTACAACACAGGCGTCCGGGTGCTGGGTAAGGACTTTATCCGCTGGCGCATCGACGACCCGAAGTATGCCGCTAAGGGCGCAGCGTCCCGTGACGGTTTTTATCGGAAGCTAGGCGGGGTAGCCCCTCAAGACGGCGGTATGGTGCAGGCAGGAGCGTCTGCACCCTCCGTAGCGCCGCTTATTCCGGCGTCTGGGGCGATAAACGCGGCAGCCAATACCGTGAATGACTTGATGGCACAGAACGCCCCGCAGAGCGACCTGATGGGCAAAAACGTGTTGGCTGGCAGCGTGGGCTTCGCCGTACCGGAAACACCTTTGCAGAACAAACTGTACGGCGAGGTCGCAGAACAAGGCTTACCGCCGCAGAAAGAATCCATCGCGGCGGTGGCGGCTGATACCATCTCGAAAACTTACGACCAGATGTTTAATCAACCTTTGGTAAAATCCTCCAGTCCTAGCATCGACGCGCTGATGCAAATCTTTAACGCTCTGGAAGTCTGATAATGGCGAAGAACAATTCTCTCGAAACTCCCCTCTCCATGCCGAAACTGCCTGACCTCGACCAAGACCTGTTCGGCGCGGGCGCAGGGGCGATATTCAACCAGTCCGATGACCTGCTCAACCCGAAAGCGGTAGCGCCGCTGGGGGCGCAGCAAGGCAAACTTTCTCCGGCGGCACAAGCGCTGGCGTCGGCACAGCGTGAGCAGAACGACCTGCTGAACTACGCGACTGAACAGCAACAGAAAATTCAGCAGCAGGAAGCCCGCCAGCAGGCAGCGTTTGACCGCCAGCAGGCGGCACAGCGCCGGGAAACCGACGCGGCTATCCGCCAGTATCAGCGGGACAAAAAGGAGCGCGAGAAGGCGCTGAAAGAGAAAGCGAAGGAACAGGGCGGTGTGCTAGGCGCTGGCGCGGATGGTTCGTTTGTCCTGAAGCCGATGGTCGAAACCATCCTCGCTGACAAGAATTGGAAGGACATCAAGTCCAGCTTTCAGCGCGAGGACGAGGCGCAAGACTGGCTGAAAGAAAAAGCCGTTCAGTTGAAGGAGCAGGGCATCCCCGAAGACCTCATCAACAACGAGCTGCGGGTGGCTGGCGCGCTGTTCAAGCAGGATACGGACGCCTACACCAAGCAGCGCTCGGAAGACCGTGCTGACCCGCTCGATGCGGTTTCATGGCTAGGTAAGGCAGGGCGCAACCTATACAAAGGCACGGTGCTGTGGCTATCCCCGGTATGGAACAAGACCATCGGCAAAACGGGACTTACCTTCGACACGGAGGAGTTTGTCCGCGAACAGAATGACGCGATAAATTCCATTGATTCAACGTTGTCCGACAAGATTCACTTTGCCCAAGAGAACAACGAATACCTGACCCAGAAACGCCGGGCGCAGGGTAAGGACGGGCTTGTTGCAGGATTCACAGGTGGCATCGCTGATATGTGGAAAGCAGACAATATGCTTTACACCATGCTGGACTCCGCCGCATACATTCCTTACTCCGCCGCTGTAGGCGCGAGTGCGGGGGCGTTTGCTTCTCGCGTCGGCGCGGCTACTCGTCTCACCCCGGCGATTGAAGGTATTACCACGCGGGTAAACGCTGCTGCGGCTGCACCGGGTGCAAGTCTCGCCACGCGAATCGGTGCTAAAGCGGCGTCTCACCTGTTATCTTCCGAGGTAGCAGGTGGTATGGCGACCACCGGGTTTTTTGCCGCCACAGACGCCGCTGGTGGCGCGTACGACGCTGTGTACAACCAAGACGAGGACACCTTCCGCCAGACCTACATCAAAGCGAACGGCGAAGAAAACTGGAACAACCTCGTGCAGTATTACGGCTCTGCGGGCAAAGCGCGTGCGGCGCTTGCCGAACAGGCTGCGGTATCGGCAGGTAATTCCGCCTTTATAAACACCGCGCTGCTAGGCGCTGCCGGACTAGAAACCACGCTGCTCAAAGCGAACAAGTTTGGGCTTCAGACGTTTGCAGGCAAACGCTTGGCAACGGCAGGCGCTAACTCCGTGTCTGAACTCCTCGAAGAAGGCTTGACGCAATATTCACAAAACGTCGGCGCGCAGCCTGCGACTGGCGTGGATTTGCTGGAAGGCGTGCCGGAAGCAGCCGCTATTGGCTTCGTCGCAGGCGGCTCGATGGCAGGCGGTACGCAGGTGCTTGGCGCGATAGGCAAAGGGGTAAAAAACTACGTCGCCCCAGAGTTCGATGCAGCACGGCTTGACCCTACGCAGTACGTGCATCAGAACCAGTTGGACTACGACAGCTATCGGCAGGTGGTCGGGCGCGAGATGGACAACATCGCCCGCACCGGACGCCGGGCGAAGTGGCACGAAAACGACATCGGCTCTGCGCAGCAGATGGCGTATGACACGATAATCGACGACCCATCCAAGTGGGAAGCCTTTACGCCAGACCAGCGCGCGCAGATGCAGGAGTACCTGAAGCAAGCCTACAACATCAACACCAACCCGTATGCTCAAGTGGAGCGCCAAACGCTGACGGACATCTGGGAGAATGGCGACACGCACGTGCTGAACGCTTGGCTGCAAAGCGAGGAAAAAGGCATCGGCGAGGACATCCGCAACGCCTTCCGTGTCAAGCACGGTGTCGAGTTAGAGAACGTGCCGGATGGTGTGCGCGCCTATTCCGAAGCGCTGGCTAACGCTATTGACTACCAGATTGCCGCCCCGGTACTACGCGACACGAACGAGCAATGGAAGGCGATGCGGGATTACGTCAAGACCCAAGTCGAGACCAACCCGACACTCACCCGCGAACAGCAGAAAGGCATCGACGCCATTCTTGCTAACTACCTCGATGCAGGTCGCCGCCGATTGACCGACGAGCAAGTCGCGGCGACACAAACACAACCGACAGGACAACCCGATGAGCCAGCAAATCCCGGCGCAGGACAAGGCGCGCCTACTGAAAATACTCAACCAGTCGCAGGAGAAAGCGGTGCAGCTCCGGCAGCAGGAGCAGGAAGCACAGGCGGAGAAACCCAAAGCGTGGGGCAGCCTGACGCTGCACCGGCAGGAGGAGTTAATCCTCAAGGCGCTGGAGTCGATAATGCACAGCAAGGAAATCAGCCCGGCGGTGGGACAGACGCTCCCGCCCAAACTGTTCAGCCTGCTGGAGGAGCAGCGCAAGCACCTGCATCTGGGGCGCAGCCGGGAGTTACAGCCCCGGTTGGAAATGCTGGTCAAACGGCTGCGGGACAAAGGGCTGCTGGACAGACCAGCGCAACCGGACAACCCGCTCAACCGATTAACCCCGGCGCAGCGCCGCAGGCAGGAAGCAGCGGAGGCGTTGGAGCTGCGACGCCAGAACGCAATCCAAATGGTGGAAGCAACCAAGCTGCTACCCAAGCGGTCGGTGTAACGGGCGCTTATAGCCCGCAGGCTGATTTACGCGATGCTAGTCATGCGTGGGCACAGTTATCCAAAGCGCAAAAATCAGCTCTCGCGAAAATTGGCATCAGCACCCCGGCGCAGTTGCTGGATATTCTGAAAAACGACGACACAGTCGCCGAAGCCGGGCAACGTCTGGCGCGGACTGGTCGCGTGCGCAGCATGACGATGAAGTCGGTGCAGGACGCGCTGAAAGCCGCCCGCGATTACATCACGTCCCCTGAGTGGGTGTTTAACAAGCTGACCCAAGACCAGCTCGGGCTGAGTGCCAACGAGGCGAGTATCCCTGCGGCGGTCGCAGCGCTTCAGGCAAGCGACGAAATTACCGCACGGAAAATTAGCCAGCTCGCCAAAGGCGCGGCGGAAATCTACGGGCTGGAGGACGCCTCTAAGGAAGACAAAATCGCCTACGCAGCCAAGCTGCTGCTTGACATCGCACAGCTCGCCAAGACCTCACCACAGCTATTAGATGTGGCGATGCGGCTCAAGGGCGCGCCGGAATCGTGGTTTCAGGACGACGTTGACAAGCTGCTGAAGAACGACATCTGGGCGACGCTCCAGTCTGCACCGGGCATTTTCGAGCAAGCCGGGGTGGACTTCAGCCAGTCACGCCCGAACGTCACCCAGTCGCAGCAGAATCTCTGGTCGGCGCGTGCGGTATTGTTCACGCTGAAGCAGAACATCAAGGCAGGCGACGCCAGAAGCAAAGCAATTCAGTCAGGATTGGACAAAGCCGCCAAGCGCATCACCGACATGGGCGGCGAAAAAGGACGCCTCTCGCTGCTGTTTTCTATGCTGGAAGCTGACAGCCGGGGCGAAAACCTGTCAGGTTTTCTGGAAAACTACTACATCGGTTCGCGCGCTTCGGCAGATGCTATCGCTGGCGTTGTCCGCGCGTATCAGGACGCGAAAGCCTACATGACATCGCCTGACTTCCAGAACAGCCTGCGGGCGGATAACTGGCTACGGCAGGCGGACAAGTCGGTTTACACGCAGGCTATCCGCGACTATGTGCGCAATAATTACGCAGCATTCAACCAGATGCTGATTCAGGACGCCGAAGTGGCGTCTGGCAAGAGCACCCGCACGCGCGTCGCTGATACGAATTTTGAAACGCAGGCGGTAAACACCGACATTCTAGCCGACGTACTGGCTGATGTGGTGCATAACACCGCACGGCTTGGTCGGGAGTATGCGGGTGAGATTGCCCGTTCCTACGCCGGACGGGATGAAAACGGCAACCGGGTTATCAAGCCGTCTGCGGTCAAGCGTTTTCTGGAACAAGCAGATACCATCGCAGCTAACCTTCGGCAGCAGTATCTGGACGGTAAGCTGGCGCAACAACCCACCCAGTCTGAAGACGAGTCCGAGCAGTTGGCACAACAGGGCGACGACCTTTCCCGCCTGATGGAGGAGTTCAACGCCGGGCAGCAACCGGATGCGAACGTAGTCATGGGCGACTTCGACGACGCCGTTCGCGGCATTCCGACGCAGCCGCGCAATGGTGAGAAGCAGATTAAAAACGGTGGCTTCGACAGCCCTGAAGCGGCAGAAGACGCGCTTTCCCCGGAGTTGTTCCAGCACCCGGAAACGGTGGAAGAACTCGATACGCTGTTGCGGTCCATCGCAGAAACAACTGGGCTAGACCCGCTGCTGGTCGGCGAGTATATTGCTCGTGAGTGGTTGAGCCAGTCGGAAGAAGACTACGCAGATGCGTCAACAGACGAACTGCTGGACATGGTGTACGACGCGGCTAACGATATTTGGATTTACGTTGGAGAACAGAATGCAACACAACAAATTGCAGATACAAAACGTCTCGAAGGACCTCGCTCGATTACTGCCGACGGACGGCGCATCACGCGACAATCTCAAGACCCTACTGGGTCACTGGCAAGAGCGTTACAGCCGAACCTCTCCGGCGGCGCATACGCACAGCTAGCCCGTCCTAGCCAGCCTGCCCCGGTGCGACTTGCGATAGCACCTGTCGAGGAGATTGTTGCCGAGTTCGGCGGGCAGGAGTTCTCCCTCGCTGAGATTATCGAGAATACCGAAAACCAGCGGGGAGACCGTTCACCCACGCTAGGCGAACTCGCACCGGAAGATAACAACGCCCCGCGCCCGGTTATCGAACTGACGGTAAATGGCGTGAAGCACCGGGGAAGGCTATTCCGCTGGCGCGACCGCAAGAACGGGCGTAACCGCCGCCACGTGGTGTTTGTCCACGACGGCGACGCTTTTGGCATGCGCGGGTGGAACGACAAATGGATAGACTTTGGCAATGCTGTTACCCGCAAGCGCGTGGACAGCATCAACCAAAACGACGGCATCCGCATCGAGGTGCTGGCAGACCAATCTGAAAATCAGGAGCAAACAAATGATAAAACCGAGAAACGTACTCAGCGAACTGGGCGCAGCGAGACCGAGGATGAAAACAATTCAGGAATCGTGGGGGACGTTCGAGATGCCGATGTCGCCGCGCGAGGAAGCGACAACACGGATGCGCGAGCTAATGAATCCGAGCAGGACGAAGGTGCTGGGCAGTCCGATGAAAGTGACCGCGGAAGTGGAGCGGCTGAAGGACGACTAGAAACCCCTACGCCTGTCGATGTTCCGCAGGGGCTAGACTACACCCCCGGGCAGGTAGCAGAAATAGACCCGGCGTCGCTTACGGCGGACGAGCGTGCAGCGCTTAACCGCCAAGACGACACGAACGAGTTTGTTGCTAACGCCCTCTACGACATCGAGGGCGCGCTGGAAGATTTCGGCGGGGAGGATTCTGCTGCCCTGCGCAGCGGGCTTGCCAAAATGGCAGCGCTGCTGGCAGACCCTGCTGCGCCAAGACGGGCTACGCAGATGGCTGTTTCCGAACAGGCTGCCGGACGCAAAGAGGTCGCCGACGTTATCACCGACGAGGAGCGCGACATTCTCGACGCCTACCTCGAAGACGTCGGTAACACCGAGCAGAGTGCGGAGGAGTTTGCCGAAGAAGCCATCGCGGACAAACAGTTCGAGGATAGCAGCCTGCCGAAGAAAGTCCGCGCTGTGTTGGAGCGTATCTGGAACGCGCTGCGCAACGGTATGGCGGCTGTCTCGATGGCGCTGGCGGTTCACCTTGGCTCAAGCATGGTTATCAGCCAGCCTGCCGAAGCCGCTAACCTCACCCCGCAGGCAGGAGAGGTGGTTATGAGCAGTGCTGCCAAAGCGTCGCTAGACCACATCATCGACACCGCTGACAACGGTGGACGACCGTTTGTGATTGCCGATAAAAAGGCGGGCAAGCTGTACCTGATGAACGCCGAGGGCAAGGTGGTTGACACCACTCCAGCGCTGTTTGGCAAGACGCCTTCCGACGCTGCGAAGACGGCGGGTGTGACGGGTGCTGGCAAATATGACCTGACCTACAACCGCGACACCCGACTGCCATCTGGTTACGCGGGTAGCGTGCAGTCGTTCGACACCGGTGCAAATGGCGAGCAGTTTGCCATTCACCGCGTCATCGACGTCAAGGGTCAGAACCGCCAGAGCCGACTGGACAGCAAGACCGCCCGCGATAACCGCATTACGCTTGGTTGTATCAACGTTCCGGCGGAGTTTTACGACGTCCACCTAGACAACGAACTAGGTGCGGTGCTGTACGTGTTGCCGGAAACCGCTAACTGGGGTGGCGACCTGTACGGCAAGACACCCCGTCAGGCTGCACAGCCGACACCACAGGCGGTTAAAATCGCCACCGAGGGTACTTCCATTACCCCAGAGCAGTTACTGGCTGCTACGCGCTCTCAGGCGGACAGTCTGATAGCGAACGTGCGCGGCAGCATGGACAACGCCAGCTACCAGCCTGTGCAGGTAACGCCCGAACAGCTACAAGCGGCGACGGAAGCTGGGCGGAAGGTAACGACCCAACCTGTGCAGGCACAAGCGCCCATCCAGATTGCAGGCGTCCAGCCGTCCACGCAGACCGCCTATATCAGCCCGGTCATGGTAAACGGTGTCTCCGCTAACACCCTTGTCGTGCCGTTCAAGGCGCATACCCCTGCCGAGATGCAAGCCAATGGCGTGTTCGACACGCAGCCTGTGGGTAACAAAACCGAGAGCGGCGATAGCCTGTACACCATCGCGTCGTGGTTGGCTGCCGCATTCGCTGCGGGCAAGGTGAATAGCCGTCGCAAGAAGCGTCTGGAGAGCCGCAAGAAAGCCAACGAGGAACGGTTGGCGCGGATTGAAGCGAAGAACAATCCTGACCTGAAGACTGAACCGGAGGACACATCCGTCGTCCCGGATGAAGCCGAGGTGGAAACCGCCGTCGCCGATAACCACGACGTGCAGGCAGCCGCTGCGAAACAAGCCGGTACGCACAACCCGCAGACTGCGTTGTCACAGGCGGTCGCGCAGGCTGTCCGCCAGCAGGACGTGCTGGAGAATAAAGCCGAGTGGATTCACGCCTTCGCGATGCGATATTCCAGCGATGCGGCGCAGTATCAGCAACTGCTCGCCATGATGGGCAACCTCGAGTACAACCTCGGTGGTGTGTTGACCGACCGCTCTTACACCCAGAGCGGTGATTTCCGTGACCGCAGGCGTTGGCGCGGCGACCAGACGGATGCAAGCCGTGTGGGAATGTTGCAGGCATTCATGCGCTTCGCAGGCGGGGCAACGGTTGCGTTCGATAATCTGCTGCACCGCGTCGGGTCTGCCGCGTTCGGACACGAAGCCGACAGCGCCATCGCCAGCAAGATGCTCTCGCAGGTACGCGCCAAGTCGTCCGGGGCTTATGCGCAGCTACACAAGACGCTCATCCATCCGCTCGTCATGCAGACCGCCACGCTTGCCAGCCAGATGCGGCGGGGTCACGGCGAGATTGAAACCGACACTGGCAGAACCGCTACGCTGAACCACATCCTCAACGAAGGCGCGGAGCAGATGTGGAAAGGTGCAGAGCTGGAAATCGCCAAGATGAAGCTGGACTTGCAGGAGGTGGAAGCGCAAATCCGTTCTACCGCTGCCGGGTCGCAGATTCAGCAGACGTGGACGAGCAAGCAGTTGCAACTGCTGAAGGACATCGAAGCCGCCCAGACACTCCTAGACCGCCAGCGCGATATGTACTACGGGCGCGAGGAGTGGGACGGCACGACTGACCTGCCGGGTGGTTACACCGAGGCGCAGGCTAAGACCGAGCTGCAAGCGCTCAAGGATAAATACGGTGAAGACTTCGCCAAGATTGAAGCGCACAGCAAGGAGCTGGTGCAGACCATTCAGGGCATCCGCAACTTCGCCGCCGCTGCTGGGGTAGTAACCAACGACCAGCTAGCGATGTACAACGAGATGGGCTTCAAGGAGTACGTACCGCTGTATTCGCCGCAGGAAGATGTATCCAAGACTGACGAAAGCATCAGCATCATGCAGACCTCCCGCATGGACAGACTGCTGGAAGGTATCCCGCTGGCACAGGCGAAGTCGATGGGGCTGACCCGCGACCTCTCCCGCTTTAAGCGTAAGGGCGCAACCAGCCCGGCGGAAGACGCTTATACCAACATGAAGGTGTATGCGATGAACACCGCAGGACGTGTGGGGCAGCAGGGCTGGTTGCAGGCGGTGCAGCAGCTCTACGAAGGCACAATCGGCAAGCCGTACTCCGTGGCGGGTAACCTCGGCGAAGAAACGCTAAAAGAGCTGAACAGCCAGCCGGAAGGCAAGCTGCCGGGGCTGATTCGTGTGCGTCCGGGTATGGAGGATTACCTGCCTGCCCACTTGCAGACCGCCATCGCAGCACCGGGTGGACGCATCCGCGCTATCCGCGCCAAGGGCTACAACAGCGCAGGCGAGCTGGTGGACTACCACTACTACTTCACGGACAAGGCAATCCAGCAAGAGGTTTACTACACCTCGGACACCAGCGAGAGCTTCATGATGCGTATCGGGCGCAACGCCGGGACAATTACCCGGTTCGCCGCGCGGATGATGACTACCTTCCGCCCCGTCTGGAACGTGTACAACTGGGTGCGGGACAGCATCGAGCGGATAAGCATTATGATTGCCCGCCCGGTCAAGGACAAAAACGGTGACCTCATCAACCGCTGGACGCTTGCCAAGACCTACGCATCGCACCTCGCGCGTCTCGCTTCCAGTCTGGAGGCGCAGAACGAAATTATGCGCTACCTCTCCACAGGCGAGCTGGTGACAGAACTTCAGCGCACGCTGGATGAAGCCGTCGGGGAAGGTGCAATAAACCTGATGACGACCCAGACGGACAAGCACTCCGTGATGAGCGACCTGCGCAAGTCCGACCTTGACCGCCTGCTGGATACCACCTCAAGGATGCTTGGCACGACGGCAAACAAACTGGGTGTCGGTCAGGGCAAGGCATGGCTAGGGGATATTGCCGAATACTACGTGCAGCGCATGACGGAAGTGCCGCAGGTAACGACGGCGCTGGCGTCTTATCTGGCGTACCGCGAACTTGGCGTGAACAAGCACGAGCGCGCCAACCGGGTGCGCGACCAGTATGACCCGACCCGCACCCGCAGCGAGATTGTGCGCGGGCTATCTACCATGTACCCATTCGTGCGTTCCACCTTCTCCGGTCACTACAACCTGATGCGGACGCTGAGTGAATACTGGAATCCCGGCGAGCGTGGCTTCACCACCCTGTACCTCGCTGGCGGCACTGCTGCCATGATGGCAATCCTTGCCCTCGCCGCAGGCGCTATCGGCGACGACGATGACGGTGTGCCGCTGGTTGCCCGTATGCCCATCGGTACACTCATGAACGGCATCCCCATCCGCACGCCGGATGGTGGTGTCTGGAGTGCGCCTGTAGGCTTCGGGATGCCCAAGCTGATGTGGGGGACGGCGGTCAACCTTTACCGCCTCGCCTACGGCGAACAGAGTGCTTCTGACATGAGCCGCTCCATGCTAGGACTGGTGATGGACAACACCTCACCTGTGCAGGTGGCAAGCGGCGCGGCGTTCGACCGCGATGTGGGCGCGGGCGCGGCGCTTAGTTTCGCCCCGCTGCTGGCTGTGCCGTTTGTCGAGATGATGACAAACACGAAGGCATACACCGGGCAGAAAATTTACAACCGCGAAACGCCCAGAGGCGAACGTGATGCCGACCAAGGTGGGTTCAACATACCGGAAGCCTACAAGGACACCGCACAGACTCTCACCGGCATGGGTATCGACGTGCGCCCGGAAACGCTCAAGCACCTGCTGGAAACATTCAGCTATGGTCCGCTCAAAGCGATACCGACCTCCCTGCTGGCGGACAAGTCCGAGAAGTACCTCGGCAACCGCGAGACGAAAGGGGAAGCCGCAGGCGCGCTTGTTACCGCTATCGGGATGGACATGGCGTGGTCGCCACACGCGCTGGACGACGAGGCGCGGGTGTACCAGATGCTCGACGATATTTACCCTATCTTGGGGAGATACGGCATTACCGAAATCTCGCACGACAAGAGCGAATACAAGCGCTTCGGTATCGAGGGGCGGGAGAACCGCAAGGCACGTCTGCTATACGCCAAGATGGTCGCCGCTGGCGCACCAGAGTGGGAAGCGTCCTTTGTCCGCGACGCGGTTATGCACAAGACCTCGCGCCAGAAAGCCATCAAGGAGTTCCAAGCAGGGTCGGAAGCCTACCTGAAAGCGAAGGCTAACGGGGAGGAAAACGAACAACTGCGTGCAGCCCTTGAAAACCAATGGAATGCCATCGAAAATAGCGACCAGAATTTCCTACGCCAATACAACGAAGACGCCTATGAGATGCAAGACGACTACTAGAATGAGCCGCTGCCGCCGACCGCTCATCGAAATCTGCCCGGCGACCAGCCAGATAAAACTTGACCTCGCGTCCTGCGGCGTCTGTACGGCTGTCCCTGCGCTTCTTCTGCGCAGGGGAGGGTGTGTGGAGCGGGAGCTGGTTTGCGAGCCTGTAAAACCCGCTGAGTGCGGTTGCTGTCCATCGCTTCCACCCCGTCCGCGATGGGTGGATAAACCGCAACCGTCGGTGATTTACCCGCTACACGACATCGACTGCGACGGGATGTATGTGTTCGTGCTGGACGACATGATGAAAGAGCTAGGGCTTGGGCGGCTGGAAGCGGTCGTGCTGGTCGAAGATGACGGCACGTACCCCGCCGAGCGCCACCACACGAGTGAGAAGAACTACGTCGAGACGGCTATCCGCTTCGACGTGGACTACCTGCCCTACCAGATGCCGCTGCGTGGCATCGACACGTCCAACCTTGCCGCTACGAGGGGGTGCTGATGTATATTCCGCTTTTTGGTTTCCAGACGCACCTGCGCGAAGGACTGCCCATCGACGGTCGCCACCTGCCGACACCGGAGACGGCGTACCAGCACCTGCTCTCGCGGCTAGACGACGGCGACTGGTCGTATCTGGAGCTGCGCGAGGGGCGTGTCAGCGAGATTGTGCGCGTGCATAACGTGTGCGGTAAACTGGTTATCGACCGGGGTGTGGAGTGTACCGCCCCGCGCTGCCAGCGCTGTGGCATCGGCGTGTTTTTCGTAATGACCGCACAGGGTGTCCGTGATGCCGTCTGCCAGATGACCGACAAAGATTGTGAAAAAGGAGACTGCCCGTGAGATACGTCCAATTCGCCGGGTTTAACTCGAATACCACCGACAAGCTGCTCGATACCGACCTCGACTTGCCTGTGTACGAGCAGCACCTCGCCCTGCTGCGCAAGCGCCTCTCTGCCGACGGCGACTACACCTACCTCGTGCTGTTTGATGGCACGCAGACAGAAGTAGTGCAGCTAACTAACCACGGCGGGGCGCTCAAACTCACCCGCGCGCTGGAAGATACCCCCGCGCAATCGTTCCCTACCGGAACGTGCGTGCGGTGGGAACTTACCCCGGCAGCGGTACGCGATATTGTCTGCCAGATGGAGTGCTGCCCATGAGCGCTGTATTAGTAAAATTCGTCAGTTGTGTGCTGCTTCTGGTGTTCGGCATCATGTTCGGGTTCGACCTCGTGCCGCCGTATTATCGTGTCGGCACGGCTGATGCTAATTCATGGGCAGTCGCCCTGATGACGCTGTGCCTTGCGCAATCCGCTATGACGCTACTTGCCATGAGGGACTGCATCCGCTGCCGGGTGTGGAGCGATTTTCTCCTCCAAATTACCGGGCTGGTGTTTATAATCCTCGGCGGCGCGTTTGTAACCAAATATCCACCGTTCACATGGGCGATGTGGCTATTCCCCTTGCTAGGGTTACTGTGCCTGACGACCGGGCGGGAGTTCAGCAGATACTCCAGAAACAAATTGCAACCGCCCTCCATCCGGTCTGGAGGTGCTGACCGGATGGAACTGCATGACCGAACTTAATGGAATCCACACGAACTTAGCGGCAGGCGTCGGTTTTGCTTTCTTCGCGGTGCTGGTCGGCACGCGCTGGAGTGAAATTGGTCTGCGGGACTATATAATCATCATGGTGCTGGCGCTTCTTTCCACGGCTTTTGCCATCGAGCGCTGGTTTTCTGACGGCACAGTCGTTACCTGTTCCCTCATTGGGTTCGGTATCGGCTATCTGGCAGACGACGTGTATATCAACATCAACGCGACGCTGCCGGATGTGATTAAAGGTATTATCGGCGACGGCACGGAATGGCTGCACAACAAGGTGCGGCAGGTGTTGGGACTAGCTCCGAAAGACGATGACGAGGATGAATGAAAAAGCCCCTCCATGTGAAGGGCTTTTACTTAACTGTCCTGTGCAAGGGACTGCACGGAACGTTTTATAATCGGCAGGACACCGCTTGTCCACAGAATTTGCGGTCGCATCTTTCCACCATGTGCAGGCGTGAGTTCTACCAGCCTGCCGTATTTATGTCCGGCTTCGGTCAGTTCCCATCGGTTAGTTGCAGGGTTTTTTATTTGCAGTCCGCTCGCCGCCAGATGGATATTGACCTCGGCAGGTTTCATATTCGGCTCAAGCATCTTGCCCAGCTCAGTTGGTATAAACCAATCTTTTTGGGTTTCAGAAAGCAAGCGTGTCTGACCAGTAAGCTCTAAAAGGTTCACGCCATACGTGCGGATAACTGCGCCGTTTGCACCGATAGCAGCAGCGTTCTTGTCCAGTTCCATTGTGCGAAGCATGGAGTAGAGTGCTTGAAAATCTGCCGCAGGGGCAGAGAGGATACCGGTTACTGGAGGAATTTTGACGGTGTCAGGTTGGGTAGCCATTTGGTCGAACGCGCGAATCACTCGTAGATTAAACGCCGGACTTATCCACATCGCATAAGCATAGACAAGCTCCTTGCAGACGAATGTTCCGGGAGAAGAACCACCATTAACAACTTTTAGCACCTGCTCTTTTGTAAGTGTTTGATTTTGTTCCACTCCTGTATTCTCAGGAGTGACAAGCTCTTTAACCAAATCAAGAGTTTGTTGCAAGGCGAGCCAGTTTGCTGGCTGGTGTTTCTTCTCACCACCTGCGGCTTTATGCAAGTCATTGAGCGAGTAAAGCCCGTCGGTCAAATGGATGGTATTGCCAGAGATAACTAAATCTTTCATATTTCATTTCCAATTAAAGGCGGCGAGGGTATCGAACGCAGGTAGGAAATGAACCCTGCACCCTCGCCATAACAATCCTTTCTGTGTCCGTTCGATAAGACATACACAGTATATACACCATAGCACAAGGTAAGCAACTGCCCATAAACGTACGTTTTTATATTCTGGTTTTGTCTGGTGCGCCCTAAAATTCTGTTGGTCTGCAATAAAATCAATATGTTACCAACTGTCGTCCGCGTAGTTGAGCGGTTTTGTCAAAAACCTTGCTCTAATTTATAAAAATCAGGCGCTTATGAAATATTACCTTCATGAATTGAGTGCACGCAACGGGCGTTTCCGCCTGTGCTATACTTCAGCAAAGACAACTAAAGGAGTTCCCATGTTTAACTACAAAAGCCTCGCACTTGCAGTCGGCGCTGTCTTCTTGCTGTGGTGCGGTTATGACGCAGGTAAAGCATCTGGCAAACAATCCATGCAGGCGGAAGTAAATGCCGCCAAGCTAGAAGTGGAAAACATGAAGCGTCGCGCGCAGGAGATGGCAGATAACCACGCGAAGCAGATGAGTGTTGCCAGTAAGATGTATCAGGAGGCGCGTGCGGAAGCCGAAGCTAAACAGAAAGAAAGGATTGTAAAAGTGCGGGAGATTGTGGAGAAGCCCGTGTACCGTAGCGACTGCATCGACAAATCAGGGTTGGATGAAATCAACAAGGTAATTGGAGGAAGCAAATGAACGAACTCGACTGGATTGCCGAAGGGCGTAAACTCCTCGGTGTGGAAGAAAACGCCAACACCTCTAAGGTCGTCGCCATGTGGCGCGATGGCTTCGAGGCGTCGGGACAAGCCGGGCGGATGAAAGAGTCCGTGTGGAATACTGGCAGCACGCCGTGGTGCGGAGGCTTCGTCGCCGCCTGCCTCGCCCGTGCAGGTCTGGGCAAGCACGTGCCGAAAGACTTTCCGCTTGCGCGTGCATGGGCTAAGGTAGGCACACCGCTCTCTAAGCCCGCGTATGGCTGCGTGGTCGTCTTTACACGCGACGGTGGGGGTCACGTTGGCTTTGTCGTCGGTAAGGACACTAAGGACACTAAGGGCAACCTGATGGTGCTAGGCGGCAATCAGGGCAACCACGTCTGCATCAAACCGTTCAGCAAAGCGCGCGTGCTGGCGTATCGCTGGTGCGGGCAGACAGGCGCACCTGCACAGGGTCGGTACGACCTACCGCTACTGTCGTCGGATGGCAAGGTGAGTACGAATGAAGCCTAGCATCTTATTGGCGCTTTTCCTCACCGCCTGCACTCGTACAACTGTTCCATATCTGGCACACGAGCCTCCCGCTGACCTGACCCAGCCCTGTCCTGCACTTCAGCCTCTTGTGGGCATGACCGGGCGGGATATGACGTTGTGGATTATCGAAGCTGCCAACCAGTACCATGACTGTGCGGCGCGGCACGCAGCGCTGGTGCAAGCTACGAAGGTTGAAGGAAAGGTTACGCACTACGAATGGCGCTGACCCATTTGTGTCCCACAACCAACAAAAAATGAGCCACAAACGAATTTGTGGCTCATTTAGTCTGCACAAGTGCGGTTAGAGGATGGAGACGTTCAGATTTTCTGACGGCTTGAAATGGATGTAGGTCTTTGCAGGGATGGTAATCGGCTCACCATTCTGCGGGTTTTTGCCCTTGCGCTCGGCACGGGTTTTCTTCTGGAATGACCCTACATCGCGGATTTCTACACGCCCGCCTGCACGGAGGGTTTCTACGACGTGCGACCACATGGCGTCCAGAGCCTTGCGTGCGCTGTCTTGGGTGATGCCTGCGTCTTTAGCGACGGCTGCAATCAGTTTTACTTTGCTAAGATTACTCATGAGTTTTCCTCGGTTAAGTTTTCATAACCCTCGAGTGATATATCGAGGGGGATTTTTACGCAGATACATTCAGTCTTACCTGCGCCTCTGGAGACGGTAAAGCCTCCCAAGTCGATTTTCTGGGGTTTTACCACCTTGCCGTAGAGCGCTTCGAGGTTGCGGATAAACTCCGGCGCGCCGATGTTCTGACGCTTGCACCACTGCTTGATAGCTGGCAGCGAAATGTACGCGCGTTCTTCCTTCATCTCGTAGCGTATCTGGATACCACGACCCGGCACCGTTTGTTTCTTGACGTAGTTCACGTCGTTCATCACGCCCTTGCCGGGCTGGTCGGGCATATCTGACAGGCGAACATGGGAGGCGACCACAATCCGGGCGCCCTCATGCTCGTTCATGAACTGTGCAATCATGCCTTCCGGCGACATCAGGCTCTGCCCGATAGTCTGCTTGCCTTCAGCGATAAGCGCCAGCAGGTAGTCCAGCAGGTTGTCGAGGTCGTAGTTAATCAGCCCTAAGTCACGGGCGATGCGCATCCCGACCATCATGCGAGTAGTCATGTACGACCAGAAGCGGTAGTTGCTGCCGATGCCTGCACGCTTGCGGATGAGCTTCTCCATCTCGTACAGCTCGTCTTCGATTTCTTCCTTGTGGGTCGTCACGTAGCGGATATACACATCGCCCGCCACGCCGTAGTTCTGCGGCAGCTTGCGGATAAGGCGTTCGTTTTCCTCGAACTCCTCCGGGGAGTAAACCTCTCCTAGCGGCTTGACCTTTATCTCCAGCACCCGGCTCATCTGGGCGGAAGCATCATGGCTGTGGTTGGCAAGCGAGGCGATGATACTGCTGTTTGCGCTCATCACAGGCAGGCACGACCAGAATGTCGTATTGAGTTGCAGGTTTTCGCCACCTGACTGCATCCGGTCTTTACCGCGTCCCTGCGTGAGCTGGTAGGCAATGTCGGAAGCGTCCTTCGGCGAAATATCGGTCATCTCGTCAAAGCCAGCGGCGATGTTGTTCATGATGCCGAGCTTGGCGAACCGAGCGATGTAGGTGTCTTCCTTGTTTATCATCAGCCCGGTACGCGGTGACGGGTCGCCGTAAACAGAAATGCCAAGTGAGAGCGCGGCTGACTTGCCCGCGCCTTTCTCGCCTGTGAGGAACAGAAGCGCGGCACTCTCCAGCGCGCCGATGGGCATCAGCGGAGAAGCGAAAGCCGCAGCGAGTGTCGTCTGCGCCCACTCCATGCCCTTGCGGTTGTAGGTTTCCGCAATCGCTTTCCATGTGTCGAGTGAGCCGCGCGGACGGGTCAGCCCGCTATAAATCGCGGCTTTTCCCTTCGGTGCAATTTCGATGACGCTGCCGTCTGCCTTGTACAGTTTGTCGCCTAGCAGGAAACTCTGCTGGTCTTTGTCCCATCCGAGCTGGTCTGTGACCGTGGTTTCGGCGAGGGTAGATTCGGTTTGCTTGAGAAGTTCGATTAGCATCTGTCCCATCAACTTTCTGTCTTTGTCGTGCAGCAGAAAACCGACAGAGCCGAGGTAAGCGTTTAGCCCCTGCCCCATCAGGGTCTCGCCCGGTATCTGCACATCATCATACCCTTTCAGGTGGTGTTTGCGAAAGACGTAGCTCATCTGAACTTCGCCTGTTGCGGTGCGGGCTTTAATCCGCTGCACCGGATAAACAGGGTATGGGTAAATATTGCGCCAGTACCAGTCGCCTTCGGCGTCCTTGCAGCGCACGAAACATCCGCCTTCATTTACCCTAACCGTCTGATATTCGTATTTGGGCAGGGCGGATTCAGGTTCGGCGGCTGGTGATAGGTCTTCCCCTTCTGCTGCCCACCCAGACGGCACAGGAAGCGTTATCGCGGGTCGTGGCGGCAGGTCAGTAGTCTGACTAGGGGTGGCGTCCTTTGGGGCGGCAGGCGTCACCTCCTGCGCGAGAAGCGGGGCATTCGGCACGCTGATGGGTGACTTGATTATGCCTGCAAACGGACAACCCTCGCACGCTTCCGGACGGTATTCGGCGAAGGTGCTACAGTGCATGGGCTTGATGTCGTTGGCTTCCAGCCATGCGAACTTTTCGTCGATGCTGTATTCGCTGTGCCACTTGGGGTCAGTCGAGAGGCGCTCTGCCGTTTCGCGTCCGTCGGTGCAGAAACGCAGCACGGAAAGCGCCGCACGCCACGTCGGCTCTTTGCCATCGTTCATGGTGCGGATTTGCTTGCATCCGGCAACGATGTCCGCGGCGATGCGTTCTGGGAAGTCTGCTTTGGGAATCTGGAAAAAGCGCATGAGCGCAGCATCAGTCACCGCCTTCACGTAGTCCGGCACGTTTACCTGCGGAAGCGTAGGAACATGACTGGTCGCCTTCGGCACGTAAGCATCAAGTTTCTCTTTGTAGAAGGCATAGGGCATGGTCGCGCCCACGACGCGGATTTCCACCAGCGCCGCACCCGTCATACCACCTTTCATATTCCACGTGCCGGGCAGTCGCAGGACGCTGGCAATATCGCGCGTCCGCATCGGGTCGGCGTGCAGCCCCAGAGCTTCGCAGGCGGCGCGCAGGCGGTCGGCAAGGTACTGCCATTCGTCGGGTGTTACTTCCGCCTCCAGTGCCCAGTAAACGTGCAATCCTGCTGCGCCAGACGCGACCACCCACGGGCAGGGCATACCGCTTGCGACACAGAAATCGCGCAGGGAAGTCAGCGCTTCGGCGCGGGTTTTGTAATCCTTTTTCTCGCCCACGTCGAGGTCAAGCCATAACGCTTTGACCGCACGGGCGTTGTTGCGCGTGCGAAGCTGGTTTTTCTCGCCCTTGTGGGTCTGCACGGTATGCCAGCCTTGCTTGTACGCAGCCAGCGCGAACCACACGTCACGCGGCAGTTGATAAAAATAGCCTGCGGTCTGGACAAGTTCGTCTTGGCGCTCCAGCACTTTCTGCCGCATCTTGCCGTCTTTCAGCCCGCCGTCATCTGAGTGGGCATACACATACACCCCGGAGGCGGGCAGGACGGCACGGAGAAAGTCTGTGAGGGAAGCGGTCATGGGTTAGCCTCTATCGCGGGTCAGGTGTGAGCTAATAATTTCCATCGCTGTCGCAGAGCGCTGGTTGTAACTGATTTCTTCCGGTATGGGGAGTTGTCCATCCTTGACAAGCTGGGTAAGCACGTCGGTGATAACCACCAGCCTTTGGGCGATGGACGTCGTGCTGATGCTGCGCTCCTTGCGCAGATATTTATCGAGGGTGATGTAGGGGATTCCGGCAAGCGTGGCGACTACCGGGCGCTTGACGTCGCTATCGCGCATGGCGACTAGCAGGTCGTCGATTACTGTTTGATAGCGTTTCTTTTTCATGATTCGGTAAGCGGCACGTCCCTGTGCCTGTTTGGTTTAGAGTGTTGCCATGCCCGCAGGTGCGGTCTGTTCGTTTTGAGGTTGCATCTGCGCTTGTTGCTGCCATGCAGGCGGTTGCGGTTGCGGTTGCGGTTGCGCCTGTGCTTGTTGCTGCCACGCAGGAGGTTGTTGACCTTGAGGCTGCATTTGAGGCGGCTGTACCTGACCTTGTGGCGGAACTTGCATTTGCGGCTGCTGCGGCGGGGCTGCGTTGACTGTGGCGTTTTCCGTCGTGTTGTCGAAATGGATGTCCAGCAGGCGGTCAGTCGTACCGTTAGTCATCGCCTCAACCATCGCCTGAATGGCAGGTTCGGACGCGAAGCGAACTTCGTTGCTGCGGTTGCGCAGGTCGTACAGGCTAAAGGCGACGACAGGTACAGACTGGCTGCCGTCAAAGGAAAGCTGCACGGTAAAGGTAAACGGCATGATGCCGTGCGATGCTTGGAAGTCGCCCATTGTCTTCAACAGGGTAGCGAAACTGCACGTGCCGACGTTCGCGTTACCAGACTGGCGCACGGACTTGTAGCCGAAGTCCACCACATACAGCTCATGCTGCGGGTCGTTTGCCAGCATGACAATGGCGCGCTGGCGGTAGTTACGCTGCACGAAACCAGCCGGGGGCGGGCTGTCGAATTTCTCGTCCGGGAGCGGATAGCGGGAAAGCGTTTTGGGTGCAACGCCCGTCTTCTCGCTTTCGTCGTAGGTACGGTCATAGAAGACGTAGTGAAACTGCGGATTGACCGCAACGATATGCACATCCAGCGTCAGTTCAGAAAGCTGCACCGGTTCGCCGCCGCCTTTGGAGATGTTGAAGCGGTTGCTTTTGAAGGTGATGCGGTTCGGCGCGTTGGTCGCGAGAGCGGCTGCCTGCTGCCATTGCGCAGCGACTTTCGCCGCGAAGTCAGCATTCATCTGCGGGACTGGCACATTGACGTTGCCAAAGGGAATGACTTGGTTTGTCATGGGGATTACTCCGGGTTGGTTAAGAAAAGGGTTAAGCGGATTTACGTGGGGCGGAAAGTTTGGTTTCCACGAAGTGTCCGAACGGACTGGCAGCTATCAGGTGAAGCTCTGGTTGTCCGGCAAGCGCACGGTGAACATTCAGCTCCTGCACACGGGACGCGAACGCCTGCTGCTGGTTGAGAATCTGGTCGTAGGTGGTAACGCCATCGTCCAGTTGCTGCTGCTGCTGCTTGTTCAGCTCGTCTGCGCTGATAAGGGCGGCGTTTAGCAACACCTTCCAGTTATGCTCGCAGGCAAGGCGCTCAACCGCCAGCACGCTGTCCGGTACAAGGCGCGCCTGCTGCGCGTACAGCACGTGCTGCGTGGTGATAATGCCATCGGCAAGCAGTCTGTCCAGCCAAGCCCCGGCTGCCTCTCGCCCGCCCGCTTCTTCGGTCGGGAAGCTGCACTTGACGCTCTGGCGACGAGCGAATGTGCCAACACCGTCGAAGGCGAAGTGTTTTGCGCCTTCTGCGTCCATACGACTGAGCAGATGCTCCTCGGCAGTTGCCTTAGCGGTTTTCAGCATCTTCTCCCAGTCCGATAGCTTGCCAAGCTGTTCGTTGATACGTACAATGAACTCCGCGCACGCTTTGTCGGATGAATAAATTTCCTGTGGGATTTCTATTTGTTTCGGCATAAATGCCTCCTGTATGATTGAATGGTTAGTCAGAATGTGCGTATAAGTTTACCCCTTGATAGCCTAGCTGTCAAGGGGTTCTTATTTGAAATTTAGTGTTCAAAGCCGGAAATGTTTTTCGTAAATAAATTAACAATGTTCCGCTCAATATTCACCCCGCGCTCCAGCGCCGAGAACGCCAGCTTGTCCTGCGCGCCTGCCGAGAGATGCACCACGAACGTTTCCTTCGCCGTCTGCCGCGCCGACGACAAGCGCTCAAACATCTGCTGATACATGAACGCCCCGGTCAGCGGTACGCCGTAGCAGATGATGTAATCGGCACTCGCCAGCTCCACCCCGAACGCCGTCGTGCGCGGGTGGCACACGAGGACGTGCGGTTCTCGCTCGTCGAGAAAATCGCGCAGAATTTTAGAGCGCGCCAGTCCGGTCACGCTGCCGTCAATCTTCTCACAGCTAAACCCTTCGCTGCGGATGAACTCCACCAGCATATCGTTTACCGCTGTAAAGCTGGAAAACACTACCTTCTTGCGTGGTGTCGCGCGGAGCAGCTCCGCCAAACGTGTCAGCTTGGGCGTGGCGTCCACCCGGACAATGCTGGCTTCACCTTCCTTCTTCGCCCGCACCGCGCCACCAGACACCTGCAACAATTTTTGCGCCAGCGTAGATGCCGTCGTCGCTTCAACGGTGTTGGTGTCAATCATGTACTGCAACTGCTCCACCAGCTCCTTGCTCATCGCCCGCTGTTGCGGCGAGAGCGGTACGTCTTCCCGTAGCACCTGTGGCACAGGGATTTTCATGAGCTGCTCTTTGTCGAAGCGGATGCAGGGCGACATGGCGGCTTTAACAAGCGCTTCGTGTCCGTGCTTGGGAATCCACTTGAACTGCGTAATCTTCTGCATCGTCATGTATTTCCAGCGGATGTACTGGTCTGGCACTTGCGTCGGGTTGATGAGCTTCACTTGCAGATAGATTTTATCCGGCGCGCCCGGTGTTCCAGTCAGTCCCCACCGGTAGGGACATTTGCTGGCGACCTTGTGCGCTGCCTGCCAGCGCTGCGTCGGTTTGCCGTTGCTGCCGCCGTACTCGGTCAGCTCATCGAACACGCAGATGCCGATGCGTCCGGCTTCTACCTTTTGTCGCAGCTTGTCCGACACCTTGCCACGCTCTGCGCGGGACAATCCGTCCGGGTTGATGAGATAAATATCCGCAGGCTTGTCCACTTCCCCCATGCGGTCGTTGTGGATGAGCTGGACGCGCTTCTGCGGAAACCACTCCTCACAGGTTTTCTCCCACTCGCCGCCTGCCGCGACGGTCAGCGGGGCAACAATAAGCGCCGCCTGCACGCCCATGTAGCGCTGGAGGTAGTCGATAGCTAGCAGCGTCGAGAGCGTCTTGCCTGTGCGCGGCGTGCTGGTGACGAAGGCGTAGGGGTTGCTGGCGAGGAAGGCGGCGGTCTCCATCTGCCACCACCACGGGGTATGCCCGTGCTTGGATGTGGGCGGGTCGTAGTAGGTGCTGAACGGGTCGCAGCCCTCGGTGTCGATGCCCATGTTGGACAGCATCTTCAGCACGTCGTTGTGGTGTGGCAGGGCGATGACGTCGCCGTCTGGCAGGTGTAGTGTCGGGAAAATAAATAGCTGGTTTAGCAGCTTGACGTGTTCGGGGTCGTGCGGCATCGGCACGACGATTTTTTTAAGATTGGGAAGAACAACCGCCATCACCACACCGCCAGCTTGTCCACGTATTCCTGCTTGTGCGCTGGGAGCGCCGGAGCGTTCTTCTTGAGCCACGTAACCAGCACCTCGAGGTTCTCACTATGAATGCACAGCCACTCGCCCCCTGCGGCTTCTATGGCGGCTTTCTGGCGCTGCTGCATGACCTCGTTTGGCTTGGCTTTTAATTCCGGTCGTGTATGGTGGTTGTTGCGGTCTTTCTTGACCTCGACACCGAGGAAGCGTCCGTTGGTTACGATGATGCGGTCAGGGTGTCCTGACGCGCCGTATCCGAAGGTCATCGGGCAGAAAGTGTAGATATGGCTGAAGGCGATGTAGGGGTCGAGGATTTGTTTGATGCGTTCTTTGACTGCCTTCTCGGTAAGTTTTGCGGGCATGGGTAAGCCTCCTGATGCAAGGATGTGAAAAGAAAAAAGGAAGCGGTTAGCTTCCCCTGTTTTTCGCTGTCCCACTTGAGAGGTCTACCCCCACGGAGAGTTACTAACCGCTTGGTGGACACCCCCGGCACGCTGACGGCGCAGTGCGAGAGGTAAATAAAGCACTGCCGAGGGCATCCACCAAGCGTTCAGGATGAACGTTTGGACTTCAAATTTCGTGAGCGGTTGGCGTGGGTGGAGGTGATGCGGCGATTGCTCTTGGCATTGCTCCCGCCCTTCGACAACGGCTTGATGTGGTCTATGTCTTTACCTTCCAGCGCCGCCTTGCCATGCTGGGCGATAGCCTGCCGACGTGCGGTATTGCGCATCGCCCGCAGTTTTTTCTGCTCTGGTTTGGCGTGGAATTGCTCGTACTCCCGTTTGTAGTCACGTTTACGTGTTGCCATGTTAGTGTCCTGTAGAAAAAACACGACCAGAATACCAGAAAAACCACAACCCAGTATTCTGGTCGCCAACAATCCCAAGGAGTCTTACGCCTGTGGCACGGGTAGCCCACAGGAAGGACGGCACGGGCAACAACAGACCGAAACCGGAGAGCTTCGAGAAACCATGCCGTCCTTCCTATGCGCTAGTTCCAGCGGGTGCTTTCTTGAGAGTACCTGACATGAGGAAAATCTCCACCCGCCGGATGTGTCGTATATTACCGAGAAGCCCTGATGCTGTCAAGCCTTCCTGCCGTTAAACTCGCACGAGATGACGTCGCACCAGTTCTTGCACAACCCAGACGGCTTCGGGGGAAACTGGTTGTGCAAGTGGGCATCAGACAGCAGTCCCATATTGACCTTCATCTGGGTCAGGTGATTACCCGGATGGTACTCCTGCCTGTCGCTCTCGCCCGAAAACAGGTAAACGAAAATCGTCAGAATCTTCGCTACCTGCGGATAATGTGCGGCAACGCAGTGCTTGATGAAGTCGTGCTGCATCGAGGCGTCGCGCTTCTTGCCCGTTTTCCAGTCCACACAGATGATGGTTTTCTGGTCGCGGCTGATAAGCATCGCGTCCACGATGCAGCGCTGGTAGGCGGTTTTAGCACCCCAGTCCACAGGCGCGCCGTTGAAGTCCACCGCGAGTTTTACCTCTGCGCCGAGGAAGATGTTGCGCATCCGCGCCAGCGTCCCCATTGCCGGAAGCAGGATAGACGGTAGGGGCTTCCCGTGCTTGAGGTAGTTTTCAATCGCCGCGTGCAGCAGCGTACCGAAGCGCGTGTGGTCGGTATCCTGAAACTTGACCTCACGGGTGATGTATTTCGCCTCGTACTGGCGCGGGCAGGTGAGAAACGTCTGAAGCGACGTCGGTGACTGCGGCATCATTTCTGGTTCGCCCCACAGCCGCTGTACAGCCATACAATGCTGTTTGTCATGGTTTACTCCTTCTAGGCAAATTTAACTTCACGTAGGCTATCGCGCCATACCTTTTCGGCAGTCGTCACGCTACGCCAACCTACACTACCCAGTTCGCCTGCAGCAAACATTGCCCACGCGCCCGTCCCATTACCATGCGCAACCGCTTCCGGTTTTTCATCGTATGCCCACACTCTACCGTTACTATCCATAGCGATAAACTTCGCCCATTCTGGAAGGACAAGTTCAGCACCGTAGTAATCCCGCACAAGACGACTGCCGTCTTCGAGTCGCTCGCACTTCTCCGCCTCGACATAACGCATCGCCACTTGGCACATCTTTACACCCAACGCTGAAAGGAAGTTATTATCTGCTACACCCATTACGCCAGAATGTTTATAAAAAGCATTCCACTGCTGATTTAATGCAACAGGTGTATATGGCTTGCCAAATATGGACGGCAAGGAGTTCATGATGTTGCATAAGGCTGTCTCCCTTGAGATTACATCCGCATTCGCCAGCGCATACTCAATGACTATTTTGGTTTTGAGGTCAAGCATCCAGTCCTGCCCGTCGTCTTTGCAGCAGGTCAAGGTGTCCTTCCAGCTTTCGTCGTCATTAAACCGGGCTATCGCGTCCAAGCGGGTAAGCGCGGCTCCATGCCATATCTTTCTGGCATCCAAACAGTATGGTTCGCCAAGGAACGCAAAAATCTCACCGTCGGCGTTGGCAGCGATATGTGACGCATGGCGTTTAACCTGCAAGATGCGTCCATAAAACAGGACGTTTTTGAATTCTTCATTGATTTTCATAGTGTACCTCAGTTAGTTTGTAGTTAAGAGTCGCTTACGGCGGCGGTCTGAATCAGCCTCTCCGCAAACACATAAACATATGGATTCAAGTCTTGTGTGCCATCGGGTTGTGCCTTGAGCTTAAAACCACATTCAAGCGCGATTTGTTTTACTTGTTCTCTGTTCACCCAAACACCTTCCCGCAGTTGGTGCAAGTACAAAATGTTTGATGCCCTACTTCACGGCACTTCCATTTGTATCGTGTATGAATACACCAGAATTGTCTCCACTTAGCCTTGAAGTCAATCATGCTTTACTCCAGTTAGTGCTTTCCAGCTCACAGGGAACAGGTCGGCGATAATTGCACCCACCTCATGAGCGAGGTCTTGGATTTCTTTCTGCGCGTGGGCGTCGCTGCGCAGGCGGTAGAAGCGGGCAAACGCCAGCAGGCTACCTGTCCATACCCACTCGGTCATCATGCCCTGCGGCAGCAGGAAACGCGCCTGCTCCGGGGCGACACCCATATCGAGGAAGTTGTGATACATAACCTGCGCGCCTCGCATGAAGTCGGTGTAAGTTTCCCGCAGCTTCTCCTGCTTCTCACCGTCTAGCAGCTCACCGCTGCCCTGCTTGACGTTCTCCGCCTTAGCGCGGAACTCTGGCACGAAAAAGCCCGGCGTGGATGATATGTACCTGCGGCTCTGCTCTGACTCAACTAGCCCGATTTTATGTTTGAAAGCCTGCGCACGGACGGCTACGGGCGCACGAACGCGCAGGGTGATGGCGGTATGGGCGAAGGGAATCTCATGCCCGTGCCGTGCCAGATAGGCGATGAGCCGGGCGTTTTCCTCATCGGTGTAAAGCTCCGGGGATTTGTCCATTGACACCCGTGCAGCACGGACAACGCTGTCGTCGTTGCCCATGTGGTCGATATATTCCACGCTCATGTGAATGCCTCCAGCGACGGCGCGCGATAGTTTTTGCCCTTTTTGATTTTGCCACGCTCGTCAAACACCGGCAGTCCGTCCTCAAACTTGCTCCAGTTGGAGGCGTTTACCACCTCCAACGCCGCGTGCAGGTCGTAGCCCATCATGTAGGCAAGCCCAACACAGGTCACGACGAGGTCGCACAGGGCGTCCAGCGTCGGAACGGGCGTGGGGTCGAACTTGGACACGCCCTGCTTCAGTTCGTCGGCGAGGTCGCCAATGTGCGGGCATTCTGCACCGATGGCTTCCGCCAGCTCGGCGGCTTCCTCGAACAAGCAGCCAGCCTGCACCATCTGATTGCGCAGCGCTGGTGTCGGTACGGCGCGGGCAAACCACTCGGCGATGCCGTCCAGCACGTCGTCCTCGAGCCACTCTGGGGCGGCAAAGCATTTCTGATACTCCCGGTGCAGCATCGTGTCCTGCGCGTAGAAGCGGGCATCCTGTGGTGTACCGAATCCTTTTTGGATTTCCGGGCGGGCAGACCCACCGGAACACGTCGCCATGTAAGTACCGTCGGCATCCTGCACGACTGCTAGTTGCAGCCCCATAATGGTAGCACTCCAGACGCCGCAGTCGAACGTCCAGTCTAAGGGTTTCAAATTCATCTCTTTTCTCCGTTTACATCGTCAAGGGCTTGCTGATAGCCTGCCCGAAATGCCTCCCATGCCCAGTTCACCCGGTAATCCCGGAACGTCACGCTCTTGCTGGTGGCGTTGATGGTGAAGTTAAACTTGAGCTGGTAGGCGTTTTTGTACGCGCTCACCTGCCGCTGCCACGCGAGGAAGCGGTTGGCGTAGTGCAGATTGTTGATATTGGCCCTCACAGATATTTCTCCGGGTGTACCGTGACTAACTTGCCGTAGTTCCTGCCGACGTCCACCTCGCAGTCGAGGACGCCCTGCGGAAACCACGGCGGGCTGGTTTTCATCGCCCGGCAATGAATAATCGCTGCTGCCGCTGCGTCCCGTTCCGGCACAACAGACACCCATTCGTCATGCACGTTCAGGTTTATCGGCACGCCTGCTTTGGCGATTTCCAGCGCTTGACATTTGAGAATGTCAAATGATTGTTTCTGCACAAGATTTTCCGATAGGGCGCTTCCCCAGATGCGCTTACTCAGCATCCCTCTGCCTTTCATCTGGTCGTACACGTAGTTGGTTTTACCTTCCTCATCGGCTTCTCTACGCAGGTTCTGATACCAGATGCGTGTGCCGTTCGGGAACAGAATTGATGGGATAACTACGCCGTGGAAGGTGCTTGTGCCGTCGGCGAAAAACATCCGGTCATCTGCACCGCCGAACCACATCTGCTGTCCGCCGTACATGACATCCAGCGCGCGCTGGCAGGTCTTCCAGAACTGGACAATCTTGTGGTTCTTGGTACGGAAAGCCGCGATAAGTTCGTCTGCCATATCCGCCGCTTCTTGATTTTTTTCTAGTAACATCCTATACTTAAATGTAGAAGATGACATACCGTAACCTGCGGCAAGGCAGACGAGCTTGCCCATCTGACGCATGGCTTTTCCTTCTTTCGACTTCTCCACCTTCGCTGCATGCAGGATTTCGTCGTAGGTCTTGTGGTAAATCGCCGCCGCCATATCCACGTAGGGGTCGAGGTCGTCTTGGAAGACTTTTACCAAGTCCTGCTGGTCGGACGCTACGGCGTTTACCCGCAGCTCAATCTGGCTACTGTCCGTCGGTAGTACAATGTGGCCTTGCTTTGCCCGCATACTTTGGCGTAAGATTGGTTCTTTAGAACGCTTCGATAGGTTCTGCCAATTACAGGCTTCACCTCCACCAAAGCGCCCCGTATGGGCAGCGGCGTAGGAAAGGTAAATCGGCGCAAGCCCCCGACTCGCCATATCCAGAAACGTCTGGGTGCGGGTCGCTTCCATACTGGACTGCGCGCCTAGTTTGGTTTCAACCAGCAACTGCACCGTTTCATCATCATGGTCTTTGAGAGCCAAAAATTCTTGGTCGGTCTTGCTTACCGCAGGAATTAGCTGTTTCTTTTTCTCGCTCCACTTCATCGGGCAATCCACACCCAGATTTTCCAGCAGCTTGACAAATTTCGAGCTGCTGCGCAGGTTCTTGTGCAGGTCGTCGAGGTCGGCAAAGCCTAGCGCGCCTGCCAGCACGGACAGCTTCTCCTGCCGCTCCGCCTCCAGCCGCACAGCATAGTCTTGCAGGAGCGGAACGTCTAGGTCGAACGCTGGCTTTGTCCACATCTTGGTCGTGATGTCGCTCATCAGCAGCTCGCTCACCTGACACATGGGCAGCATATAGCTGTAAAGCTCGTATCCCAAGTCGCTGTCGAGTATGCAGTAGTCGCCGTAGGCTTGCCACTGCGCCTCGGTCATGTCGTCGGCATGAACGCCTAACATATCGTGGACAGTCCCGCGTTTCTGCTCTGCTACAAGCCCCTGCGCCTGCATCCAGCCGGACAATTTAGCGAGGCTCTTACCGCCTGCTACGCGGTCTAGCGCAGACAATTTCGCCATGATAACGGTGTCCACGGTGAACAGCGGGTGGACGTTGTAACGCAGTCCTAGTATGCCCTGGTCGAAGGTGCAGTTGTGGGAAATAAACGGTGAAGTTTCATAGGCTTGGACTAATTCTTTGATATAAGGTAACCCTTCTTCCCGACGGTAAAACTCGGCAGGGTTGCTGCCGACCTTCACCGAAACTCCAATCATTTCAAACTGATTGCAGCGGATATATTTCTCCGTAGTGATTTTTGAAAGGGAATAATCCTTGTCGTAGTAGGTTTCAAAGTCTATGACGATGGGCAATCCCCAGTTTATTTTGGACGGGTCGCGATAAAGGTCAGTCGGGGTCATTTGTTTTCTCCGTTATTAGTTTTAATCCGGGTAAACGCGCAAGCTGTTTACTGCGTGATGCACGCCTATATTCATGCAGTACCCAACCACATGAATCGCAGCAGAGTCAGTCCTGCCTATTGTCCATATCCCACCCTTATACTCTGGCGCATCAACATAACTATAAATGCTACCATCCGCGCATGTCGCTACACATTTATGATACACGGGGATGCTGATTTTCTCTCCAAAGTATTCGACTTCCCGCATGGGGCGGGGGGAGAAGTTTTCCAGCTTAGGTGAGGTTGTCTTTCCCCACCCTTCTGGTGGTTCTAACCTGAAAATGTCGTACATTTTGTAAACAGCTGATTCGTAGGCGCGGTATGCGCCTTCGTAATAGTCTTTATAACAGTCATGCGGGTCGGTTTTGGAGATGGCTTCGTCCGATTCTTTGACTAAATACGATTGTAGTCCCTTTATCTTAGCAAGGAGTTCTTCTTTTTGTAGTTCGCGCAGGTCGTCGTTCATTAGTTATCTCCTGTCAGTTGCTTGGTAATATCTGCACGTTCGTCATCATCCAAATAGTGCAAGGTGTAATTGGCTTGCAACTCCTTCCACTCTGTAAGTGTTAGACCCATCGCATCTACTAACGTCGATAGGTTATATCCGTCACGGCAATGACAATAGCCAAGAAGTTGCGCTTCGGCTAGACCTAATTGGTATTTATCAATCATTTGTGCCTCCAATATTCACAAAGAACGATAAAGATAAAGAACCCGGTGTTAGCGAGTGCTAAGAAGATAGCTAAGTCTTTCCCAGCCATTTGTTTTCTCCTCACGGTCTTCTCGCCAATATAATGCCTAGATACGGCAAAACTTCTGATACGACTATCTCCATACCTAGTACCGTATTCGGCTCTCCGTTAAAGGCGGCGTCAGAGGATAGTCCCGCCGCAGCACAAAACGCTTGAAAGGTAGCTACGTCCAGCACTATATGGGTAGGCTTTTTCCCGGTGCGGTGTATATATTCTTTACGCGCAGAATCAAATACCGGCAATAACTGCATGAGTATGTCGTTATTAAGGTCTATACGTTGGTTCATGATTGTTCTCCGTTATTCATCTTCTATCGGGTAATGGCGAAGGGTGTTGATAACATCGTTGGCAACGCCCGGCTCAAACGTACCGATACGCACGGCATCTATTTCATAGCGCTGCGGGACTACCCATACCCCGTGCTGTTCTTCTGGCTCTATCGGGTAGCTGAACACGCTCCCGTCGTCATCGGTTGCCACCCACTCATGGTCTGAGGGAATGCTGATTTTCACGCCGAAGTAATCTACTACCCGCGTAGAACGATAATTAAAGTGTTTGTGTTTCATTTTCCCTCCTTCACCCCATGCAGCGGGCAATCGCGAGTAATCCACCAGTAATTTTCCCCTGTCCCCTGCCCATGATTGTTATCAGGTACGGAGCAGATGCAGCCTTGTTCGATTGCTTCATCGCTTCCGGGGTTTGGCGTTATCGTGTTCACACCTGCACCTCCTGAAGGCTATCTCGCCAGTTTGCTATACTTGTTGATTCATCCCGCCAAGCGACCTGCGTTGATGCACCGGACTTGCCGTGTATGGCGTTCCCCCAAATGTCCCACGGCGTTATGCCCGGTTGCACTTCAAACGCCATAACAGACCCGTTGCAGTTCATAGCTATCCATCTTGCCCAACCGGGGACTACTACGTCCATACCGTAGTAGTCTTTGACTATGCGGGATTCTGGGTCTTTTGAGTTGGAAAAAAGATTATCACGTAGTAAGCCGACAACAGGGGATGCTTGCAAGCATGGCGGCGCTGCGTGTTTCATGAGTGCATTAAAGGTATCTCTTACGCTGCAATTTACTGATTTGGAACGAATAGCATCAGCAATATCGTTAATGATGCTGTGCATTGCTTTATAAAATTCGATTTCACCATGTAAAGAATGCGCCGCATGAATCTTACCTACAGCCACAATCATCCAGCTCTGGTCTTGTGGGCAATAAGCAAGGGTCTCTTTCCAGTTATCACCTTCAAGTTCCATGTAGGATTCAAGACTCCAGATTCCTGCACTACCTGATTCCCATACTTCTTGGTTGTGAGGAATGTATGGTTCGTCTTCAAACGCTCTCATCACGCCATTTTCATCAACAGCTATCCATTTGGCATGGACGTTTACACGTAGAACATGACCGTAAAACATAACGGTCTTGTTGGATGTTTTAAGTTTCATAGTCTTCTCCTTTTTCTGCTATCTGCAACACGTTGTAACTCGGTATCGTCAGAGTAGTCTTCAAAAATATATTTCTTGCTCATTCTGGCATTTACCGTGCACCAGCCACGCAGATAGAAAGCACCAACTGTAATAAAGCACCCGCAATCCACACCTCCGGCACAGTCACTATGCCGATAACGTTCATTAACAACACGCCGATTACCACTGCAACACCACCAATCATTCGCGCGCTGGGATATAGTTTATCCGTAAACACAATCGCCTCCACTTCTTTGTGAAACGCCCAAAGCAAACAGCCTGCGGCGGCTATCAGTATTGCTACATCAAACGCCTGCACCCATAAAAGGGGATATGATTCGTTCATTTCTGCACCTCCCGCAAACTATTACGCCATTTATCTCCAGCGGTATTCTCGCTACGCCATCCTACAATAAACGCTTTGCCTATTCCGTACGTTGACCATGTACCATTATAGTTGTCACTCTCGACCACTTCCGGTTGTGCTTCATACGCTCGCACTCTACCGTCATCACCCATAGCGATAAACTTCGCCCACCTTGGAATGATAAGTTCGGTGCCATAGTAGTCACGAATAAGAAGACTGTCGTCTTCAGGATAGACGAATTTCTCTGCGTCGATAAAGAGAGGCGCCGCAGATTTCATTTTCAGCTCATCAAGAAATTCCTTGCTTGCTACGTTATCCACACCTGAATGCTTGCGAAAAGCATCCCAATGCTGGCTAAGAAAACGTTTACCTAACGGAAATGAATCAATAACACTACACAAAGCATCTTGCCGCTTAATAGCGTTCGCCTCCAGCAACGCATACTCCACAACTATCTTGGTTTTGAGGTCGAGCATCCACTCATGTCCGTCCCCCGCACAGTATGTCAATGTGTCCTTCCAGCTTTCACCCGGCTCGAAAGAAACCGTTACCCCTGTGCTGTAACCGTATGGACCTTTCCAAACACAAACACACTCACCCTCCACAATAGATGGTTCACCAGTGTATGCAAAAACGTCCCCGTCACTGTCCGCTGCGAGGAACACCACGTCAGCATCAACGTGCAGGATATTCCCGTAGAACAGGACAATTTTTTGTTCAGAATCGAATTTCATAACTACTCCCTCAAAGTTTCTTTTCATTTGTTTTTCCAGAACATAGCATCGGTCAGTAGGGCGATGCCCGCGAAAGCTATCGCGAACACCGCACATACCAGACTGAAGCACAGGCTGCCGATGAACCAGTCCCATGCGTGGGTAAGGATAAAGTCAATCATCACGAAGCATCCTCTTGGCGCGGGCTACCGCCTCATCCTGCGAGAAATACACCAGCCCACGGCGGAACAGACAAACGTCCGCGGCATGACCCTCCCACTCGTGCTGGAGGAAAAACTGTGGTGAACCCGGCATGGGGACGTAATACACCTGCCCGATACGCAGCGCGTCCTTTAGGCGGGTATCTTGCTCGGGCTTTGCTGCTGCGATAGCGTCTCCTATCGTCAGGAAGCACTTGTTGCGCTTCAGGTGGGTAACGTTCACCGGGTTGCCCTCCCACTCCCACGGGGCGTACAGCTCTGGCTTATTCGGTTCAGGCGTGTAGTAGGTCGGATACATAGCGAATATGCACAGAAGCCCCTGCACACGCGCCAGATGCTCGTATAAGCTCTCGTAATAGCGCGTCGTGCCATCCGGGGATTCTTCCAGCATAGTGGCGATGACCGGGTGCAGCACGCCCATCGAGGCTGACGTCGTGAAGAACCGGGGAAGCCCTCGTTCTACGCACATACGGATAATGAGTTGTTGCTTAGCTGAATCGGTGCGAATGACGTCTTTCAGTTTATCCCACAGGGATAATAATTCCTTCGGGGTATATTTGCTAATACCTAGAAAAAGGCTGTAAATATGTTCTTCAGTCATGATTAACTCCGTTGTATTTGTGGATTGCTCCGAACCAATTATGCGCTCCCAAAGAAAGCACAATGGAAGGGACTAGTTTGTTGTTAATGAGATACCCCCAGACGTATTCGTCGTCGTAAATAATGCCGTCTTTCTCAGCAAGGGTTTTTGCCCCGTAAACAAAAAGGTGCAGAAATTCGTTGGCTAGACGTGTCGGAACAACCCACGTGCTACCAGAAAGCCGCCCGCCAGACTCGAAAAATGTCGCGACGTAGTCAGCGAACTCGTAGCTCCACGCGCGCGGGACGGTAGGGGTCTGCTCAACCTTGCCATACCAGCGAAGCGCGCCAAAATCAACCCATGCTGTGTGGGTGGCTTGGGAATACTTGTACGCCGCGTTTTCGACAAATAGCGCCTTTAGCCACATCACCGCGATGTATGGCATAGTCAGCGGCTCTTGTACCGTTTTGTCTGCATACTTTTCGGCTATTACTTCCGAAAATCTCTGCACCTCGCCTTCCAGCGAAGTGTCGATGTATGCGGGTGTCTCCCTGCCTTCCAGCAGTTTTTCGATTTCTGGCTTCAGCACCTCGCTGGTGTAAACCGTCATCGGGTTGTCCAGCTTGGCTAGCGGTTTGAACCGTTCCAGATACCACGGCACGGAACGCTCGTCCGTGCCGGGTAAACCCTTCCAGCCAATATCGAAAAAGGCTGTAACGACGTGCGGCTTCACAGCATTCCCTCTGACCAACGTTTAGCGTCGATATCGGTCAAGAAACACAAGCCTTTCTCAAAACGGTGTTTGTCTTCTTTGCTTTCTTTCCAGATAGCCATACCCGGCTGGTTGCCTTCGTCCAGCGTGGCGTAGAAATACCACTCGCCTTTTTTGATTTTCGCGGCGAACCGCACCATGTTGCACCATTTCTCTGCCAGCCGTTCGTTGTAATCTACAAGCTCATATCTAATCTTCTGGCACTGGATATACACCGCCGTCGGGAAACAACCGTTCAGGATAGCCTCGCGGACAAACTCCGCCTGTTTGCGCTTAAACAACTCTGCGGCGGCGTTGCGGTCAGCCTCCGGCAGACGGTTATCATGTAGATAGCAAAACCAATATGCCAAACTGGAAAGGTCAGGGCGGTCATCGGTGAGTAAGCCGTGGCGTAGTTTGTCGAGTAATCCTTCGTTCGGCGGGGGAGAATTAAACGCCCGCAGGAACGTTTTAAGTTTGGAATCATCGCTGTACCTAATTTTGTCGCTATTAGTAATATGATGTGCAATCTCCCATACCGTATAGCGACATTTTAAGTCCACCATCCGGTATATTTCCTCATTCATTTTCTGTACTGTAGCAGCGAGCCTAGTACGTTGCAGCTCGAACTGCGCGCGAATTTTCAGGTCTTCGGCACACGCCGGATGGTAATAACCGTCGTACAGTAATTTATATACCGCAGCAGGGACACGGTGTCCCTTCAGAATATGTTTCAATTTTTCTAGCGCGTAGGACTCGATGTTTATGCGCAGCTCCAGCACTACTTGCAGCAACGCCCACCAGAAGTTCTGCGGGATTCCACCTGCTTCTTTTTTGGCATACTCCAGCCGATATTTAAGGGCATCAAGGTTCATTTGTTTGCTCCTGTTTCGTGTTCGATGAGCCAATCAAGGTATTGCTTGGCTTTCTCCAAGTCCCGCACGCCGCCTTTTTCTTTGTAGCGAGCGAGGTATTTAATTATGTTCCCCCGCAGGAAGCCTGCGTATTCGGCAGGTGCTAGCCAGCTTCGCAGTAGGTCAATCGGCTGCGGGTTCATCTTGAGGTAGTGGTCGCCGCCGACCTGATGGCGCGGCGATTCTTTCGCAGGGTCTTTCATTTTCCCCACCATCTGTTACAAGGAAACGTGTACGCCTCCTTCATGTGTTGCAATAATGTATCCGGCGATGCCCACATATAGGGCGGCACAGGCGGCGCTTCGTGTCGATAGCGCTCGCGCAGCTCCTCGTAGCCCCACAGGCAGGCGTAAGCTGACCTAAGCACGGTAACGTGCAGCTTGCCGGGCGGTATCGGGTTGCTGATGGCGTTACGCCATGCGCAGGCGAACAGTCCCAGAAAACCAACCTTAGCAACCGCTGCGGGCAATTCGTCCAGCGCTATGCTCGGGATAACCACCCAGAGGTTCAGCTCCGTGCCGACCTCCGGGTAAATCGCCATGCCGCCCATCAGGCACGGTTCTCGCGCGATGCCGCGCAGACCACACAGGGCTTCGCACAGCATATCGCCGTGGGTCTGCGACGGGTAGTCATCGTCCGGCACGTGGTTGATGAACACGCGGGAAGCGATAACATCAGATTCGGTGTTGTATCCCTGTATCGTCACCAGCGGCTGTGTCATCGGCAGCGAGAACTGCACCGTTCGCGGTTTCTCGTCCTTTAGCAGCTCCAGCCATGTCAGACCCCACCCCGTGCCTTTGCGGGGCTTACGGGGCGGTTTATGCGCGCCCATGTCAGCCTCCCATCGCGGCGGCGATTTCGGTTTCCAGTTGCGCAAGCGATTTAGGGTTCACGTCTCCTGCACCGATAGCCGCTGCAGTCAGCCCGATAGCCTCCTCGTCGGCGCTGGTCTGTAACTGGCGCCTGAACAGCTCCAGCGGACTGCATAGCGGCTGGATGCTGTGGGGCCTGCGCACCGAGGTCAGCCATAACAGGCGTTTCCGGGGCAGGCGGCGTGATAGGACTCGCCGCAGGGGCAGCTTCTTCCGCCGGTTTTTCTTCTTTGGGCTTGCGGGTGCGCTTGGGCTTTTCGGCAGGCGCGGCGGTTTCCAGCGCTTCCACGCGAGCCAGCAGGGCGGCGACGTCCGCGCGCAGCGCATCAGCGTGCTTCTCGGCAGCTTCGGCACGGGCGATGGCTTGGGCGGCGATGTCGTTGGCAGCGGCTGCGCGGTGGATAGCCATGTCCAGTGCAGCGAAGGCTTGCGCTAGCGCTTCCGGCATCGGGAATTGAGATGCTTTGCCACGGATAACCCAGTCAACAATCTTGGTGAAGTTGTTGTACATCAGGTCAAGGGTGTCGCTGTTTACTTTCGAGGAAAGTTGAGTGTTAGGAAATTGGTTTGTCATGGTATCTCCAGTTGTCATGAGGGTTTTCGGGGGATAAATCTATACGGTTTCTTCCGGTTCGTCAAGCGCGGATTCGTCGTTATCCGGCTTGGCGTCTGATGTTTCAAGGGAAAGCCATGTGTCGTGGCACTTCTCGGCGAGGTAATCCAGAATGACTTTAACCTCTTGCTGTGAGCCAGCGTACTGCTCCAGCAGGTCGGGGTCGTAGATGCCGTCGCGCAGGATGTCGCTCACGCCATGCACAAGGCAGTAGTCCACGGCGTACTGAGTTGACCATGAGGTCAGCCCTTGCACTTTGGACTGCGAGAGGATGCCGTTGTTGTACATGATGTAGGCGGCGACGCCGCGCACCAGAATGAAGTGCAAGGCAAGCGCGATGCGCTTCGGGTCGTCACGGATAACCCGCGCCTTCTGGTTCAGGGCGATGCGGCGTCGGGCTTGGGCAATTTCGCCCGCGTTGTGTGGCAACTCCAGCGCGCGGTCATAGTCAATAAGCCGCTGCTCGGTAGTGGCAAGACGTTGCTCCAGATGTTTGATGCGGCGCATGGCTGTGTTGATATGGTGTAGCAGTGAGGCGTTGATTTCTTTCTGTTCCATTTAGTTCTCCCATGATATTTGAATGTAGCGTTTCGTGTGGTCAAGGCGGAAGCCGATGCGGCGCAGATGGTTGTAAAAGCCGCTGTGCAGCCTTCTTGGAAGCGTTACAACCACCGCCTTGTCTAGGTGTCGGGTCGTTACCAGCGTGGGCTTGTAGCAGCCGTCAACCTGCTTCCAGAGGTCGAAACCCAAGTCCTTGCGGCAGTAGAGGCGCAGACGCTTTAGCTGATGGTTACGCGCCAGCACCTGCGCCAGCATGACCGCACGCAAGGCTTTGGTTTGCTGTCTCGTCATAATCCTAGCAGGTCGAGGATGTGTAGCCATATACCGGCGATGAGAAACAGCAGTACCGTCATGTGCCTTCCCCGTCGCCGTCGATTACATCGAGGAAGTCTTTAAGTCGTTCTGCAAACGCTCGCAGCCAATACTCATCCCATTCTTTCGGGATGTTCTCCAGAAACGCTTTGGTTTTCTTCGCGATGAACGCGCTAATATCATCGGTGCGCTTAAAAACGCCTGCGATGGCTATCGGTACATAAGTCGGGCTGTCCAGCTTCTTGGCTTTCTCCATGAAAATGACCATGAAATTCAGCTCCAGCCCGGCGCCGCAGCTTTCTACAAACTTCTCGCGGTCGAAATTCGCGGGCAGGTTGTCTTGCGCGTGGATTGCGTCGCGAGCGGCTGCTTCCGCCTTCGGGCGGTACAGTTCCGTCAGCGCCATAACGAGTGTAAGCGCGCCCATAAGTTCAAAGCCATTGTTTCCTAAGTTGTTCATTTGGTTTCTCCTATTTTGTTTTCAAGAAGGGTGTGGTATTTGTGAAGGACGTCCTTCACGTAAGGTTTAAGCTGTGAGGCAATGCCGCTCACGCCTGCATAAGCCGCGCTGTGGCGCTTCTTCCGCAAAAGATTGACAAGTTCTTGCGCCTCAATCTTGGAAAGGCAAACACCAGCGGCGAGGTCAGGGTAGTACACCACGCCCTGCACGTCTTGCGCTATCGTGTACAGAATATACTTGGCAGCGACGGGCATCTTGGCAGTCGCCAATGCGTGTTCCGCCGCTGTAGAGTTTAAGTCAAAGAACCGCTCCACCCCGTAGCGCGTGAGAAATTTCCGAATGCTCGTCTCCAGCTTGGCAGCAGTGGGGGCGTTCCCATCCAGCCTTGCCACCTTAACGCACTCGTACTGGATGCGGTCGCGTACCACGTCATAGTCGCTCTGCGCGTTGGTCGTAGTAACGTACCAGATTTCCCTGTCGATACCGCTAAACTCCGCACTCGCTTCGTACCGGGGAATATTCACCTCTCGCATAGCGGCTCGCGCCTGCCGCTGGTGTTTGTCGGAAAGCGCCTTGCCGTCGTCATTAACCCGTGTCGCGCGGTGCAGCAGGTCGCCCTGCACGTGATACAGCCAGCCTGCCGCGTCCAGCAGGTAGCGTTTGCGGCGAGGAAACCGGAACACATCCAGCCGGTAAACCTCCATCGCCTCCCAGATAGAGGTACAGTAGGTAACTTCAACCGTGCACTTGCCGGTGAAGAAAACCACAACAAAGGGCTTGCATGCAGGGAGGTTCAGCTTAATGACGCGCCCGTTGAGGGCGAAAGTAAATCCGTTCATAGTTCACCCACCAGAACATAAACGCGCAGGTGCGTGGGGTCCCCGTAAACCACGCTGTGCTGTTTCTTATCCTGTTCCACTAATACAGCTAAGGGGGTAGTGCCATCCGCCGGGTAAATACGCACACGGTTAGCAATAGCGCGTGGGTTAATGTGTATAACATCAGTCTTTCTGTATGACTCATTGTAGCGGGTAACAAGCTCTTGGAAGAAGCCAAAGGGGAAGTCATAACCCCAGACTTTGAAAACCTCCTGAAGCCGCATAGCGGCAACGGTAAGGCTTTTGTTGGTGTTTATTTCTTCAGGGAATGGATAGATAATCATTTGCCAAGCTCCGGGTTAAAGGTTGTTACGGCGTGTTCCATAGCGCCGAAAAATTCCATCAGGATTTCCGCTAAGTCTTCGTTAATGTACAGCCCGTGGGCGCGCCATAGGCGCTCCCCATGTTCGTCAAACTCGTCTGGCGGGTCGCCTGATACCATCTGGTCAAACCATGCAGCCCATTGAGCATCGTCCGCGCCCTCTTTATATTGTAAATAGTGGTAAATCATTACCCACTCGCAGGCAAGGCGCTTCAGGCGGTTTTTGGTTTCGGTGTTCATGTCAAGCTCCTTGTGTTTGTGTAATGGTGGATGATGTTCAACAGGTCATCGTGTGGTATGACTTCCGCATCGCCGAAGCCTGTCTCCCTGATATGGCGAGTCGTTGTCTTACTAAATTTACGCTCAGTCTGGTATCGCTTGCCTGTTGGTAGAGTAACCGCGACGGGTGTCTCATAACTAAAAACTACATCCAGCTCACCCACATAGACGCGGGTGAGGTTGGGTTTAATCATGTGTAAAGTAATCATTCGTCGCCCCCTTGGTCTTCAGAATCGCGCATTGCTGCGCACTCAAGCATCATATCGCAGACCTCAAGCGCTTCTGTGCGGTTTGCATCGCCTTCGGGAATGACGTCCGCCACAATCTGCCGCAGGGTGGCTACCAGCCCGCTGAATTTTTCCCAGCGGTTTACGAATACCGTATGGCGGCAATAGTAGCGGGTGTCGTTTCCCAAAATGGCGAGTGTTACTTCCGCCCGTTGGTAGGGCAGGTGGATTTCAATCTGCCCTTCGAGTTCATCTGTCAAGGGATAAAGCTGTGGCATGGTTTATTCTCCGGTTGTTTGTGGGTAGGGGGCGCAGGTTAAACCCGCAGCCCCATGACGACGACGTTAATGTTGCGCGCCCAGTTATCCTCGCCTACAAGGTGGGCGTGTAGCTTCGTGCCGGTGCATTTAATCTTCGCGCCGGTAAAGTTCTTTTTCGATGGCGGCAGGATGGTGTCCAGCGTAGCGAGGTAGGCGGTGTTTATTCCCGTGACCGGCACGAATGTAGATGCGCAGTCGCCTTCGCCATCGCGCTTCGTTTCAGTGTCGAACATGATGCTGTCGAAGTCCTGCGGTGTTACCATGTGCATATTCGGGAAAACCCCGCCTATGGTGTACAGGTTCATCGTCGATAGCAGGATGTTGCGGCTGTCGTAGCACTCCAGTCGCCATACCGGGTCGCCGCCGGTGGAAATTTTCCCGTCGCTAGATACTGAGGCTTTCTCGTCGGTGGGGTATGCCCGGGTGGTGTATGTGCCTGCGGGAAGTTTTGGCGGGTAGAAGGTAACGCCGTTGGCGGGAAACCACGACGGCACAGGTTTGTCCGCAAAAGCATGGGGCAGGTCGATGGTGATGCCGATATGTCCGTTGGTCGCCCATACCTGCCCGCATGGGGCGAAGTGGATGCCGTTTAAGTAATACCGCACATCTTTGGCAGCGATAAATGCTTTCGGCGCTTTCCACAGGGCGACGGGGATTTCGATGCCGTCTGGCAGCCAGTTGAAATCGGCACGGGGTGAGGTGTTTTTGCTCATGGGTGTCTCCGGTTATGTTTAGGTTGTTTATTGTGGCGGTGCAGACTGCACCGCCGGGGGTGGGGTGGGTCAGATGTAGTACACTACGGGCTTACCCTCATACTCGCCTGACCATAGCAGGTATCCTTCGTCGCTGGCTTGTTCGGTAAGCGCGTCAATGATGGTTTCATCATCGTTGTATGCGTCGTCAGGGTCGTAGTATTCGTCGCTGACGTCGTCGGCGGTTAGCTCCTTAATGTCGCAACATAGCCCGATGACGTCCAGCTCGTATGGCTCGTCGTCGCCGTATGTTTCTTCAAACATTTCTATGAGCCTCTCGTAAACCCCGTAAGGGTAGTAATCGCGGTCATACTCTTTGAACTGTTGTTGCAGTTGGCGTGCAGATGTAATGGGTAGAATTATGGATGCCATGATTTTTTCTCCGGTTTGTGTTAGGGGTTAGGGTTGTTTACAGGTGACGGGCGGGAATGCGTGGCTATACAGCCGCGTTGAGTTATTCAGCGCAGTGGTGTAGCGGCGCATCCGCCGCAGCATGATTGCCCGCAGTCTGTCGTAGCGGGCGTTGTCGCGCGCGCTTAGGTAGTAGCTGGTCGGAAAGCCCGGCGGGCTCATGTGGTAGCCGTTAAGGGTTTTGTCCGCCGCCGTCTGCGCGCGGATGAAGATGTCGTCGTAGTGGTCGTAGCGGTACTTCAGCAACGCCTCGCACAGTTCAGGGCCGACGGTCTTGTTGTAAAGAATGCCCGCGTGGTAGCACCTGCCTTTGAAATAGGTTTCGGGGGTGGCGTGGGGAAAGCGCTTGCGCACATGGCGGTTAAGTGCCGTGCGGGGATAGATGTGGGTTTCATAGTCGGTGTAGTCGCGCATGGTTCACTCCGGGTTGGTTGTGGGTTGCTGTTTGGGCTGTCTCTTAAGTCGCGTGTTGCGCGTCGGATGCCGATTGGTTGAGTGTGGTCGGCGCGTCTGCGGACGTGGGTGTGTCGGCTGGTAGAAGGTGGGAATGGGGGTGTGTAGCAGCATGGGAGTTTCTCCGGTTGTTTGGGGGGACGGCGCAGGGTGCGCCGCCGGTGGTGTGGGTTAAATCTGCATAGCAAGGGCGGCATTTAGCGTCGGCGGGTTCGCCTTGTAGTGCTTCATCCATGCAGTCAGCGACGCGCTAAAGGCTTTCGCTTCTTCCACGTCGAGGTTCACGATATATCGTGAACCAACATCCGTATAGAAAAACACATCCAGCCCGCCAGTATTATGACTGTCGGAAACCTTTGTTACTTTCCACAGGTAGGGGCTGAAGTACTCTTCTTTGACGTGCTTGCGCGCGGCAAAGGCTTCGGCAAGTTGTTCGGGGGTTGGTGTTGGCGTATCCTTGTAGAGGTTATAGCCGTCGCCAATCCAGGCTTTTCCACTTTTGAAATTATGAAACTTTTTCATGGGGGTTTCTCCGGTTATGTGGGTAGGTTATTCTGCAAGAGCGGTGGCGAGTATCTGTCGCGCGCGGTCGATAACCGGGTCGGGATTAACAAGTGCACTAGCGTCGTTGTTGATTGCGTCCAGCAGGTATCGGGCGTCGCAGTAGTCGTCCGTTAACCAGTTGCCCCACTCCCACGGGGGAAGCACCTTTCCATCGGCATCTGTGACGTCGCCTATAAATACATCCGCCACGTCTTCGAGGGTTCCTTCCACGCCGTAGTAGGGCGTGAAGTACCACATGGCTACGCCGTCGCTTGTGTCCACCAGCGCTTGGGATTCCTCATTGGAGAGAAATACGAAACCGCTGTTCGGGTTAAACGCCAGCTTCACGTCGCTGGCATACCAGCTTTCTGGCAACTGGTTGTATTGCTTCCCGTCGCGGTATTGTCCAGCGCGGGCATAACTGCGTAACAAGTTAGCAGCAATCTCAATTTCACGCGCGCCGAAATTGGCGAGGTTGAACATATCAATTTCTTTCATGGTTTTTATCCTTTTAGTTGTGGCGGTGCAGACTGCACCGCCGTGGGTTGTTTGTGGTTAGGGTGGGGGCTGTTAGTCTTGTATCGGGCGCCCGTGCCATACCATCATGTCGCAGCGGTCGGCGAGCCTGCCGCTTGTGGCGAGGGCGCGGTTAGCGACGGCTATGGCGCGGTCGTACTTGGCGCAGACGTCTGCGGGCAGGTAGTCGCGCAGGTCATCCCACAATCCGCAGCCTGCGGCGTCCGCCATGCCGTGGGTGGTGTTGATGATGCGGCAGGCGACGAGGTAAGCGCGGGTGCAGACGCGGTGTAACATCGCCGTAAATTCTGCGCTTTCCGGGTCAGCCGGTATCGCCATGTTGGCAATCGGCGACGCGGTTATGCACTGCGCCAAGGCGTAGCCACGTAAAAAACTTACGGGGTTGATTTGCCCTAGCCGCACAAGGTGGCGCCGCTGATGCCGATTGGGTTCGGGGCTGGTTCTTCTCGCGACGATTACATCGCGGGTGTAAGCGAGGGTTTGGGATTGGTTGCGGGTTGTGGTGGTACTCATTCTGCACCCCCTTCTTCGTCGTCGTCCTCAAGTTTGAGGGTAATCCTCGCCGCCATGAGGTCGAGAATCATCTGCGCTTCCATCATCGGGTCGAAGCCTTCAAAATATTCTAGGCAACGGCGCCAGCCTTCGGCGAGCATGTCGAGTAATTCCGCTGCGCTGGTAGCGTCACGGCGGTCGGCAATATCCCAGAATGGGTCAGCGGCATAGCGCGCCGCAGCCAGAGCCTCATCCGCAGCGGCTTGTGCGTCCTGTATGCAGTCATCGTATTCGCCATTCAGCAACGCGATGGCGTAGCGGTCACCATCTGTTACTATATACCGCGCCATATAGGCGGCGTAGTTGCCATATTTTTCGATGAGGTCTTGGTTTTGCATGGTTTTGACTCCTTTA
>ERZ773059.34-NODE-34-length-61137-cov-11.963344_pt1 | contig 61137 bp, 51 predicted proteins | sample MGYA00580514_ERZ773059 | MGnify/ENA primary metagenome ERZ773059 (study PRJEB29015, sample SAMEA2737981) | human oral metagenome | biome: human oral; feature: human-associated habitat; material: dental | place: China | collected 2056 ...
AAGAAGCGGAATTACGTCGTAAAGCGGAAGAGGTTGCTCGTCAAAAAGTGGAAGAACAGGCGCGTAAAGCGGCTGAGGAAGCGAAACGTTATGCTGAAGCTGATACGTCAAGCAATGAAAGCACCTCAGAAGATTATACCGATTACAATTTAAGCTCTCGTTATGCTTTAGAAGCAGAAGATGAAGAAGAACGTCGTAATGAAAATCGTGGTCGTGGTAAAAATAAAGTCGCTAAAGCGAAAAAAGGCGGACGTGATGATGAAAGCAATAAAAACGAGCGCGAGTCTAACCGCCGCAATCTAAAAGACGGTAAATTCGGCAAAGGTAAAAATGGTAAGAAAGGTGCTGCATTACAACAAGCCTTTACAAAACCTGTCCAGGCGGTGAAAACAGATGTTGTCATTGGTGAAACCATTACCGTTGCAGAATTAGCAAATAAGATGGCGACCAAAGCGACTGAAATCATCAAAGCAATGATGAAAATGGGCGAAATGGTGACTATTAACCAAGTGCTTGACCAAGAAACGGCGCAATTAGTGGCAGAAGAATTAGGTCACAAAGTCATTCTTCGTAACGAAAATGAGCTTGAAGAAGAAGTATTAGGCGATCGTGATGTTAATGCTGAAAAAGTGACGCGTGCGCCAGTGGTCACTATTATGGGACACGTTGACCACGGTAAAACATCTTTGCTTGACTATATTCGTAAAGCCAAAGTTGCTGCGGGCGAAGCTGGTGGGATTACCCAACATATCGGTGCTTATCATGTCGAAACCGATGATGGCAAAATGATTACTTTCTTAGATACACCGGGGCACGCAGCGTTTACCTCTATGCGTGCACGTGGTGCGAAAGCGACAGACATCGTGGTGCTCGTGGTTGCCGCGGATGACGGCGTGATGCCACAAACCATTGAAGCGATCCAACACGCGAAAGCAGCCGGTGCGCCTTTAGTGGTTGCGGTGAATAAAATTGATAAACCGGAAGCCAACCCGGATCGCGTAGAACAAGAATTGCTTCAACACGAAGTGATTTCTGAAAAATTCGGTGGTGATGTGCAATTCGTACCGGTTTCTGCGAAGAAAGGCATGGGTATCGATGATTTATTAGATGCCATCCTACTTCAATCAGAAGTACTTGAATTAACCGCGGTGAAAGATGGCATGGCAAGTGGTGTTGTGATCGAATCTTACCTTGATAAAGGTCGCGGTCCGGTGGCAACCATTCTTGTTCAATCTGGTACGTTACATAAAGGCGATATCGTACTTTGTGGTTTTGAGTATGGCCGTGTACGTGCAATGCGCGATGAAAATGGCCAAGAAATCAATGAAGCAGGGCCATCTATTCCAGTGGAAGTCTTAGGCCTTTCAGGGGTACCGGCAGCGGGTGATGAAGCGACCGTAGTGCGTGATGAGAAAAAAGCACGTGAAGTTGCCTTATACCGTCAAGGCAAATTCCGCGAAGTAAAACTTGCTCGTCAGCAAAAAGCCAAATTGGAAAATATGTTCAGCAATATGGCAGAAGGCGATGTGGCAGAACTCAATGTCATTGTGAAAGCTGACGTACAAGGTTCTGTGGAAGCTATCGTTCAATCCTTAATGGAGCTTTCAACGGATGAAGTGAAAGTGAAAGTGGTCGGTTCCGGCGTGGGCGGTATTACTGAAACAGATGCGACTTTAGCGGCAGCATCTAATGCGATCATTGTCGGCTTTAACGTGCGTGCAGACGGCTCAGCTCGCCGTATTATCGAAAATGAAAATATTGATTTACGTTATTATTCCATCATTTATGAATTGCTTAACGAAATCAAAGCAGCTATGAGCGGTATGCTTCAACCTGAATTCAAACAAGAAATTATTGGTATGGCTGAAGTGCGTGATGTATTCCGTCATCCGAAGTTTGGTGCGATCGCCGGTTGTATGGTAACCGAAGGTATTGTGAAACGTAACAACCCAATTCGTGTCTTGCGCGACAACGTGGTGATCTTTGAAGGTGAATTAGAATCCCTTCGCCGTTTCAAAGATGACGTATCTGAAGTGCGTAATGGTATGGAATGTGGTATCGGCGTGAAGAATTACAATGACGTAAAAGTCGGCGACCAGATTGAAGTATTCGAAGTGGTTGAGGTTAAACGCTCAATTTAATTTCCAAAGAAAATGCGATCAAATGTGATCGCATTTTTTTTAGAAAAACGATTTAATTTATTCCCATTATTCGTGCAACAAGTTGCACGCTACGAAGTAAAACAGGCCTTAAAGCTAGCGCAGTTGTAGCGTGCATCTTGATGCACGAAATCCGTATTGTTTTAAATCCGATGACGAGCAAAACAGGTCTTAAAGTTACCGCACTTTTTAAATGAATGACGAGATTAAGTGCGTCTATTCGTGCAACAAGTTTCACGCTACGGAGACTATCCAAAATACGCCTTAAAGTTACCGCAGTTGTAGTGTGCATTTTGATGCACGAAATCTCTATTTTTGCATCTTGATACGGGTTTAATGGCCGTACATGATCACTTGAATGATTAATAAAATGGATGAAATCACAAATTGGCAACCGACAATCGGCATGACGAATTTAATCCATTTATTGAACGGAATATTCAGCATTTGTAAGGTTACCAGCACCAAACCTGTAGGCGCAAGGAAGAGCATGATGTATTGTCCCCAGTTGTAAGCAGAAACCACGATGTCTCTTGGAATACCGACGGTATCGGCTAATGGCGCCATAATTGGCATAGACAGTACGGCAAGGCCGGAAGAGGAGGGCACGATGAGACCCAAGAAGATAAAAATCAGAAGTTGTCCGATAATAAACACGCTGCCGTGCATACCGCTTACCAAGTGTGACAGATAATCAAGAATTGTGTCAGAGATCATGCCTTGTTCCAAAATAATGTTGACCGCACGAGCAAGGCCAATAATCAGTGTTACGCCCACGAGTTCGGAAGCGCCGTGTGTGAAGCCGTGGATGAGCTCTTTTTCAGGTAATCCGCTGATAAACATAATGAGAATAGTGATTGCCAAGAAGGAGGCGGCCATTTGAGGAAACCACCACCCGCCGAACATAACGCCCCATACCATAAGCGGGAATGCGCAGCAGAATAAAATCAGAATGAGTTTTCTTTTAAAGGTGAAGTCAACAGTGGCGTTGGGATCGATATCTTTCATGTAGTGATCATAGAAGGCTTGACGATCTTCGTAGGTATAAGAGAATGCGGGATTAGCAGTCAGTTTTTTGCAATACCATCTCATATAAATAATGACGCAAATTCCGCCCAATATCAGTCCGATGGTACGGAATCCGATGCCTTCAGTGAAAGGAATGCCGGCGGCATTTGAGGCGATGACAACGGAGAACGGATTAATGGTGGAAAATGCGGTACCCATTGACGCCGCAAGGAAGATAGCGCCGACGCATACAATGGCATCGTACCCTAGTGCTAAAAACACCGGCACAAGAATCGGGTAAAACGCGACGGCTTCTTCCTCGATGCCGCAAGCCGTTCCTCCCAGTAGCATTAACACGCACACCGCAAACACCACAGAAAATTCGTTGCCTTTTGTCTTTTTTGCCAGCGACATTAAGCCGGCATTAAATGCACCGGTTTTATTGATCACGCCAATCATACCGCCTAAGATAAAAATAAAGACCATAATATCTGCCACTTCAATGGTGCCGTCCACCATGGCATGGAGCATATCGATGGCATTTTTTTCGTGTTGTGTAACGCGTTGATAAGTATCGGGAATGGCAATAGGTTTTTTGATAATACCGTTAGTGAAATGGGAAAGCTGAATTTTAATATTAAATTGATTGAGGGTTTGTTCGGTTGCAGGATAGCGTTGATCAGGGTTTCCGTAGGTTTTGACAATGAACTGTTTCTCAGTGTTATCGTAGGACAGTTTGGAATAAGCGCCCGAGGGAATAAGCCAAGTTAAACCAATGGCCATTAGAAGAATGATAAAAAGAATGCTAAATGCGGAAGGAAAAGTCATCTTTTTCGTCGATGTTTCCATGATGAAACGCTCCTTGTGTTCGGATTAGTGAATAAACCGAGCGCGCATTCTACACAGACAACAGGGAAAAAGCAAAGATTAAATGGTTGTGATTTCCTGTAATAACAGGGTACGCAATCGTTTATCTAAATTAAGCGGATTAAACCATATCTGCGCTTGAAAGCGTAAGCAAAAAAGAAATGAAAAATCCACCGCACTTTGTGTGGGGTGGATTGAGAATTATTGATTCATTGACATACACAACAATGTCAAAGGATGGATACAGGTTACATTAGATGACATATCGATCTGCCATTTACAGGTTTGACATTCTGAAATCACATAATCGAACCCACCAGCATTGATGTTATCAAATAGTGTTTTCCCTATGGCTTGCGAAACTTCATAGTTTTCCGCCTTGAAACCGTATGTCCCGGCGATACCACAACATTGTGATGGTAACATCACCACTTCTAATCCCGGAATTTGTTTTAATACTTCCAAGGTGTACGGTGCCCAACCCGCTTTATCCACGTGACATGCGGTGTGATAAGCCACACGCAATTTCAATGGTTTAAGCGGTAAGGTTTTACCTTCTTTAAAGAGTTGATATAAGAATGGTGTCACCATGTGAATATGCGGACGAACCTTCGCATTGTCGATACCTAAAATATGATGATATTCATCACGTAAATTTAAGGCACAACTTGATGCTTCGCTGATCACATCCAAGCCATTTTCATCTACCATTTTGCTGATGTAATCAGTGTTAAATTGTGCGATTTTCTTCGCGCGTTCTGGGAATTGGTTCACACTTAATGGCAAGCCACAGCATTTTTCTTTTTCCAATAACACCACGCCAATGTCCATAGCATTGAACACTTGGATAAATTCTTTACCCAATTGTGGATTATTGTAGTTCACATAACAGCCATGATAATACGCCACTTTACGTTCGAATTTTTGTTGGCTTGCCAACATTTTTTTCATATACCAGCTGCGGAACGTACCAAAGGAATATTTTGGTAATGTACGATGACGGCTGATTTTCAATGCTTTTTCCAACACAAATTTTGTCGCTTTTAAGCCTGTGAGAGTGTTCACAATCGGCGCAAGCGGTGTGTTAAGTGTTCCCATAATATCGGTGTTACTTAAAATCGCATCACGTAATTTTTGCACCGCCGGCTTGTGTTGTTGAGCAAGGTATTTGTTTCTTGCGCGAACGATAATATCACCAATTTTTACATCAGACGGACACGCAATTTCACAACGTTTACAGTTAGTACAATATTTCAAGGCTTCATCATACAGCTCGGCTGATTTTAAGCGTAAACGCTCACCATCCGGGCCTGATTGTTTTGGACCTGGGTAGTTTGGATTTTGACGCGAAACCGGACATACTGCAGTACACGCCGTACATTTTATACAGCTCTCAAAGCTTTCATCAAAGGCATGATGGTGTTGTGGTGCATTAAGGGATTGTTTTGCATTATCAATTAATTGTTGAATGTTCATAACGCCTCCTTAATGTGTGTTGTGAAGAATTTCATCCGCAACTGCAAGCGCTGTTACCACTGCCACGCCTGAACCACAACCAAGTTCTAACGCATTGAAACCACCAATCACATTACCCACTGCATATAAATTCGTTAAAAATTGACCGCTCTTTTGCACTTGGCATTGCGCATTAATCGCCACACCTGCAGATTGGTACGGTTGTGGATTTGAAAAACGGTGATTAGTCCACGTAAAACGATCGGTATTGTTAAAGCCTGCCACACCGATGATGTCAGAATGGAATACGGGCTCGTAGATTTTATCGAATTCAGAAACTAAACCTTTACTGAAGAAACTGCCGGAAGCTAAGACAAAATGCTCAGCCGTGATTTCTTCCTCTTCGTGCAAACGCGTTTGAATAGCACGAACTTTGTTGCCATGAAAATGTGCTTTTAATGCGCTATCACCATTCATCATGAGTCCGCCTAATTTCTCGAAACGATGGCGTAATTGAATACGTTGACGCATACCTAATAAAGAAGGCGGTAAGGTTGGTAATTCAAATAATGGTAAGCCTGTTGCTTTGCGAAGTGACTCCATAAACTCTTGATTTTCTAGACCGAAACAAGCGGGTAAAAAAATCGCTTCTGTACCTTTCGCGGCTTCTTTCATTTCGGTCACAAGATCATCAAATTTCAGTTTATATTCTAAAACTTGCGCAATGTTCACACTGCGGAATTCACGGGAATTGGCACGTAATTGATCCAATTCAGGAATATTTAAAAAGCCCGTTTTCACTTCACAATGGGCAAATTGTGGATTAAGTGTAAGGTTATCCGCCAATAATTCCGGTTGGAAATCGTGATAGCCTTCAATACCTAAAACCGCAATTTTTTTATACGGGAATGGGGTTTCGCCTTGCACAGTTGGCACACTATTTGGTGAAAGCCATGCACCACGTAAGCTACCTAAACCGGTTACGCGAAGATGATTTTCAGCACTTGAGCCAATTAAATCTAAATTTAACGATTCTGCTAATTTTTCGAAATCTTGCGCTTTCGCTAATACGCGTTCAGCCCCCATAATGCTATAAGGGTGTTGTGGTAATTGAGCGGAAAGTGCGGTCAAATTTTCAGGAATATTTTTAACAAACGCACCATTGGGTAAACGGCTTAATAAATCCAATGAGCCAGATGCAAAATCAATCGCTGCTTGGCCGTTATTAATAATGGCACAACGTTTGCCTTGTTCTTGTAGGGCGATGCCGCAAGTTAAACCAGCAAGGCCACCACCAATAATTACGACATCAAAATTCATTGTTATCCGTCCCTTGCTGTTTGTCAGTTTCAAGCGGTTGAACATCATTTAAGCCCAACACACTGCCATACATCCATGAAGTAAATTCCGCTTCACGAATCGCCTCACCCCATGCAATAGGCTCAATACCGCGCCAACGCTCTTCCATAAAGGAGGTTAATTGTGTGGTCGACTGACGAGGTGTTGCCACTTCAAAACGGTTCATTAAGCCTGCCGCACGGCATGCGCAAAGCTCAGCTTGGCAAGTGCCCATACCCACACGAGTACGGCGTCGCAAATCCACTAAGTTATTCACATTTAATTCATCAACGGCATAACGGACTTCACCCGCTGTCACCGCTTCACATTCGCACACCATTGAACGATCGAGACGTTCTTTATCTAATAAACGAGTAGCACGAGAACCATGACGGTAAACCGCTGAATAACGAATTGTACTTGGAAGTGAAATGAGTTTCTGATTGGTTTCTGCACGGCTTTCGCTTGAACCCGGTAATGGACGCTCTGCAGTTGTACAACGTGCTGTTTTGTTGAGTTTTTTACAAACAAGATCCGTTGCCCATTCAGCCATTAAGCGATAAGTCATTAATTTACCGCCAGTGATCGTGATAAAACCGTCTAAGCCATCACGCTCTGTGTGGTCAAGTAACACGATACCACGACTCACGTTACGACCAGATGGATCATCATCAGAGGCGACTAACGGACGTACACCGGCATAAGCACGCAATACACGAGTATGACGCAAACTTGGTGCGAGTTTTTCCCCTTCACGGAACAGAATATCCACTTCTTCCGGAGTGACTTCCATGTTATCGATTTGATCGTAAGGAATACGGCTAGAGGTCGTACCGATAACGCAAATAGTATCACCCGGCACAAGAATGTCTGCATCCGCCGGTTTACGACAACGGTTAATCACCATTTTGTTGATGCGATGCCCCATGACAAGTAATGCGCCTTTTGCCGGGAACATTTTTATTTTAAGATCCGCATATTCTGCGATGCCTTGTCCCCAAATACCACCTGCATTGACGACTAATGGCGCAAAGAATTTACGGTTTACACGATTTTTGTGATCGTAAACATCCACACCGATTACTTTGCCACCTTCGCGAATTAAGTTTTTCACTTCGCAATAAGTGAACATTTTCGCGCCATTTTCGGTGGCATCCATCACGTTGGAGGCGGTTAAACGAAAAGGATCGATTGAGCCATCCGGCACAACAACGGCACCGACTAAATCAGGGTTGACTGATGGTTCCATAATCTGGGCAAGTTGAGGATCAATGGCGACAGCTTCAATACCGGATTTGGTACAGCTTTCAATGAAGGTTTTTTGATAATCCAAGGAATCTTCGGGTAAGGTGATAAACAAACCTTCTGTTTCATCCACACAGTGACGAGCGATATTGCGCAGAATTCGATTTTCTTTAATACATTCTTCTGCGGATTCCTGATCGTTTACGGCATAACGCGCACCACTATGTAACAAACCATGATTACGGCCAGTTGCGCCTGTCGCAATATCACGACGCTCTAATAAAATACAGTTAATGCCACGCAATGCACAGTCACGAGCAATTCCCGCACCTGTCGCACCACCACCAATGATAATCACATCCGTCGAAATCGGGGAAAAATCTCCCACATCACGATACATATTAGGCGATAATCCCATTGTTACCCCCAAGCCAAAATATGAATAAAAAGAAACGTAAAAACGGTTATAAACTGAGTGGCTATTGTAGGGAAGTGCGGTTAAATTCACAACATTTTGAGCGAAAAAGAAAGCTATTTTGTGAGAGGGATCACATAATTTTCGAATTCGCTCATTTGTCAAAAAATATTTTGTGAAATGCATCACATTTTTGAATTATTTCCCTGTTTAATTTCTGTTTTTATTTTATCATGCACGCTATCCCCAACATGGGGGTGGACTCATAATTAAAATGATATTGGAGAGAAATTATGTTTGGACCATTTAAACCCGCACCGCATATTGCGGAACTTCCGGCGGAGAAAATTGATTCCACGTATAAACGCTTACGTTGGCAAGTGTTTGCAGGGATTTTCTTTGGTTATGCCGCATACTATTTTGTGCGTGCAAACTTCGACTTGGCACAACCGGGCTTAATTCAAGCCGGCTTATACTCAAAAGCGGAATTAGGTGTTATCGGCTCTGCAGCCGGTCTTGCCTATGGTTTGTCTAAATTCGTCATGGCGGGGATGTCTGACCGTTCGAACCCGCGTGTCTTCTTACCATTTGGTTTATTGCTTTCCGGTCTTTGTATGACCATGATGGGGTTATTCCCATGGGCAACTTCAGGCATTGCCATCATGTGGGTCATGATCTTCTTAAATGGTTGGTTCCAAGGGATGGGTTGGCCTCCATGTGGTCGTACAATGGTACACTGGTGGTCTAAATCAGAACGCGGTACTATCGTATCTATCTGGAATACCGCGCACAACATCGGTGGTATGATGCCGGGTGCAATGGTGCTATTGGCAAGTGCAGTGTTCTTCAGCACTCATGGTGTTGAAGCGCAAGCCAAAGACATTTGGCAACAATCCCTCTACTATCCGGGTATTGCAGCAATGATCTGTGCAATTCCAGTTTACTTCGTCATGCGTGATACTCCGCAATCTTGTGGTTTACCGTCAATCGAAAAATGGCGTAATGATTACCCAGATGACTATAACGAAAAAACGTACGAAAACGATTTAAGCACAAAAGAAATCTTCGTCACTTATGTATTGAAAAACAAATTGTTATGGTACATTGCGATTGCTAACGTATTCGTATACTTAATCCGCTATGGCGTATTGAAATGGTCTCCGGTTTACTTAAGTGAAGTAAAACACTTCAACATCAAAGGTACCGCATGGGCTTACACAATCTATGAATTAGCCGCAGTACCGGGTACATTATTATGTGGTTGGGTATCAGATAAAGTCTTCAAAGGTAAACGTGGTTTAACCGGTTTCATCTTCATGATCTTAACTACCGCAGCCGTTGTCGCTTACTGGATGAACCCGGCGACACCGGAAGCAGAGCTTGCAAACTACTCAGCTTGGTATGAAAACCCATATCAATTAACTGACTTCGTATTAATGACCTTAATCGGTTTCTTAATCTACGGTCCTGTTATGCTTATTGGTTTACACGCCCTTGAACTTGCACCGAAAAAAGCGGCAGGTACCGCAGCAGGCTTCACCGGTTTATTCGGTTACTTAGGGGGTACCGTATCAGCATCAGCGGTTATCGGTTGGGCAGCACAACACTATGGCTGGGACGGCGGTTTCTACGTCATGATCGGTGGTGGTGTCTTAGCGGTGTTATTACTCTTCATCGTAATGGTGGAAGAAGGTAAACACAAAGCGAAATTAGGTGAACACTACGGTAAATAATCGTCAATGAGTTCAAAATTAAAGCGCCTTTCGGGGCGCTTTTTTTATGTGTAAACATTTTGGAATTGCGATAAATTAGAGCAATAGTAATCCGCACGTAAAACGTGCGGTTAATATGTTCTTTCGTTGATAAATTATCTTGAACCATGTAAATCGTAGCGTGCAACTTGTTGCACGAAATCGTGAATGTCCGAAAGGGGTAAATAATGCTCCGTGCGTGGTTTGGTCGTGCATCAAGATGTACGCTACGCATGAAATCATGAATGCCCGAAAGGTTAAATAAGGTTCCGTGTGTGGATTGGTCGTGCAACAAGTTGCACGCTACGCATGAAATCATGAATGCCGAAAGGTTAAATAAGGTTCCGTGCTTGGTTTGTTCGTGCAACAAGTTGCACGCTACGCATGAAATCATGAATGCTCGAAAGGGTTAAATAAGATTCCATGCGTGGTTTGTTCGTGCAACAAGTTGCACGCTACGCACGAAATCGTGAGTGCCCGAAAGGTTAAATAAGGTTCCGTGCGTGGATTGTTCGTGCAACAAGTTGCACGCTACGCATGAAATCGTGAATGCCCGAAAGGTTAAATAATGTTCCGTGCGTGGTTTGGTCGTGCAACAAGTTGCACGCTACGAGGGGAAAATTTTGGCTCCATACGCATAGCGTATGGTTTTTATAGCTACATTTTGGCTGGCTATAATAAAAAAGGCTTTCATCATGAAAGCCTTTTCTTTTGCACAAAAGTGCGGTGTGTTTTTCAAGCGTTTTATTGTGTCGCTTGAATTGCCGTTAATGCAATGGTGTACACAATATCATCAACCAACGCACCACGGGACAAGTCGTTCACTGGTTTACGCATACCTTGGAGCATCGGGCCGATAGAAACAAGGTCGGCGGAACGTTGAACCGCTTTATAGGTGGTGTTACCGGTATTCAGATCCGGGAAGATGAATACGGTGGCTTGACCGGCAACCGGAGAATTTGGCGCTTTAGAGCGAGCCACATCTTCCATCACCGCGGCATCGTATTGTAATGGACCATCGATGAGTAAATCAGGGCGTTTTTCTTTCGCAATACGAGTCGCTTCTTTCACTTTTTCAACGTCTGCACCACTACCGGAAGAGCCGGTAGAGTAGGAGATCATCGCTACTTTCGGTTCGATACCGAAGGATTTCGCTGATTCGGCAGATTGAATCGCAATTTCTGCGAGTTGTTCTGCGGTCGGATCCGGGTTCACCGCGCAGTCACCGTAAACTAACACTTGATCCGGTAATAACATGAAGAAGATAGAAGAAATAATGGAGCTGCCCGGCGCGGTTTTGATAATTTGCATCGGTGGGCGAATGGTGTTGGCTGTGGTGTGAACTGCTCCGGATACCAAACCGTCCACTTCGTTGGCTTCCAACATCATGGTGCCAAGCACTACGTTGTCTTCCAATTGTTCACGCGCCATGGTTTCTGTCATGCCTTTGGCTTTACGTAATTCCACTAAACGTGCGACATAGTTTTCACGTACGCTTGCCGGGTCAACAACCGTAATGCCTTTGACTAATTTCACACCTTGAGATTCAGCAACACGTTTTACTTCTTCAGGGTTGGCTAACAAGATACATTCTGCGATACCGCGTTCGGCACATAAGATGGCCGCTTTGATTGTACGTGGTTCATCGCCTTCCGGTAATACGATACGTTTATTCGCTGCACGGGCTAATTCTGTTAATTGGAAACGGAATGCCGGTGGTGATAGACGGCGTGAACGACTTGAAGCTTCTGCTAATCCATTAATGAAAGTGGTATCTAATTTTTCGCTGATGTAGCGTTTGATGTTTTCAATGCGTTCTTTATCGTCAACCGGTACTTCCAGATTAAAACTTTGTAAGCTTAATGCAGTTTGCCAAGTATTACCTTCAATACGGAAGACCGGTAATTTTTTGTTTTCAAAAACGTGTTGGCAAAGTTTCTTAATTTGCGGATCTAATTTGTAACCGCCGGTTAATAATAAACCACCGATTTCAATACCGTTAGACACCGCAAGGGCCGCTGCCACGATTACATCAGGGCGGTCAGCAGAAACCACGAGTAAGCTTCCGGCACGGAAGTGTTCCACCATATTTGGCAAACTTCTTGCGCAGAAAGTGATACCGCGAATACGACGGTTGACATCGCCTTCATTAAGAATGGATGCACCTAAATGTTTAATTAAATCAATGGCACGGGTTGCGATAAGATCGGCAGACCATGGAATACAAGCCAATAAGTTGAGCTGGCTTTGTGCAAATAATTTTACCAACTCGGATTCGCTGTTGTGGCTGTGTTGGAAAGAATCGAAAATTTCGCTTAAATCTGGGCGGGTTCTGCCGGATTCATCTACTGGCGCATTGAATTTGTTCACGATCACGCCAAGAAGATTTTTATTGTTTTGACCGCCAAATAGAGAAGCTGCGGCTTCAACACGTTCTTTTAATTGTGCCGGGGTTTCTGTGGCCGGTGCTGCGACTAATACGATTTCTGCATCAAGTGCTTGGGCGATTTCGTAGTTAATGCTGTTGGCAAAAGGATGTTTACGGGTTGGAATCAAGCCTTCCACAATGATAATTTCATTGTTTTTAGCCAGACGTTGATGATTTTCAACGATTTTTTCTAATAAAACATCAGATTGATTCTGACCGATCAGTGATTCTGCCACGCTTAGCATAAACGGCTCAGTGGTTTCTAGGCCTGTATTAGTGCGTACGATAGCCGTTGTGCGGTCGATAATATCTTCACCGGTATTTGGTTGAGAAATGGGTTTCATGAAACCGACTTTGGCACCTTTTTGTTCAAGTGCATTGATTACACCAAGGCTTACGCTGGTTAAACCCACGCCGGTACTAATCGGAATTAAAATAATTGTACGAGACATAATTTACCTTCGATTGGAATAGAGGATTAAAAAGAAACTGCCGAATACATCGGCAGTTTATTGATTACGTTTTAGATACAAAGACGTGCGGTGTCTTGTGCGATCACTAATTCTTCATTGGTTGGAATAACCATGGCAATTGGGGTATTGTCAGCGGTAATCACGCCTTCTTTACCAAAACGGGCAGCCATGTTTTTCTCATTATCCAATTTATAACCGAATAATTTTAAGTGTGCTAAGGTGAGTTCGCGTACGTGGGCAGAGTTTTCACCAATACCGCCGGTAAAGACGATAGCATCCAAACGCTCACCGATAACGGCCATGTAAGAACCGATGTATTTCGCTAAACGGTAGCAATAAACGTCTAAGGCGCGTTTTGCCGGAATTTCTTTGTCGTAGTTGTCTTCGGCATAACGGCAGTCGCTGGTGACTTCGGTTAAACCAAGCAAACCGGATTTTTTCGTTAAGGTGGTGTTGATTTCTTCAACGGACATGCCAAGAGTGTCGTGCATGTAGAAAACGATAGCCGGGTCGATGTCACCACAACGGGTACCCATGACTAAACCTTCTAACGGGGTTAAACCCATAGAGGTATCGATACATTCGCCATGACGAATTGCGGATACGGAACCGCCGTTACCTAAGTGGCAAGTGATCACGTTGACTTTGTCTTCTGCGACGCCTAAACGTTTTGCCGCTTCACGGCTGACATAATAGTGGCTTGTACCGTGTGCGCCGTAGCGACGAACACCGTGATCGCGATATAAAGAGTAAGGTAATGCGTATAAGTAAGCTTCTTCCGGCATGGTTTGATGGAATGCAGTATCAAATACCACCACGTTTTTCTCTTTCAAATGCGGGAAGAGTTTGAATGCTTCTTTGATGCCGATTAAGTGTGCAGGGTTGTGCAATGGTGCAAATTGAATTGCATCTTCAATGCCTTTAACTACTTCATCGGTAACAATAACGGAAGAAGTGAATTTTTCGCCGCCGTGTACGATACGGTGACCGATAGCAACAACGCCTTTTTGTAATTCAGGATCAAGCGAGAAAATGTTATTAACAACAAAATTTAACGCTTCGGCGTGAGCGGCGCCGGCACCTAAATCAGCCTGTCCTTTTTCGCCGTGTAATTTCCATTTGATACGGGCTTCAGGTAAGTAAAACGCTTCGGCTAAGCCGGACAATTTTTCTTCGCCGGTGGCAGGATTCAAAATAGAAAATTTTAGTGAAGAACTACCACAATTGAGGATTAGGACTAATTTTTCAGACATAAGCGACCTATACGGGTTTGAGTTAAACAAAATTCGTTCAAATATTGAACGAATAATAGAAAATTAAACTGCCATAGGATACACCCTTCACCTTTTAAAATAAATTCTTAACATCAAAAAATGCGACCTGAATCAAAAAAATTTAGCAATTTTTTTACATTTCGTAAGTGATTTATTTTTCCTGAAAAAAAGATTACTAAAGAAGAGGTATGAATATGGAAAATTAAAAAAAACGTCGGTTTATGTTATGTTGAGCAACCTGACGTTGAATTGACACAAAGGATAAGCATGACATGGGTTTTTATCGCACATTAAAAATAGGGCAACAATATTTAAATAGTTGGCCTTTAGAGCCTAAATTAGGCGCTATCTTCCCCGAAAATCGCGTTATTAAAGCCACTTTATTTGCCCAGAAAATGATGCCGTTTCTTGCGGTATTATTTGTGGTGTGGCAGCAAATATATGCCCGAGGCGACAATATGGCGCTTGCTGTTGCCGTATTGAGTGCATTATTTGCATTATGTTTGCCGCTACAAGGATTCTATTGGCTGGGCAAACGCGCACAAACGCCATTGTCTCCTCAAAGTGCGGTCGGTTTTCACCACGTTTTGGAAAAATTAAAAGAAAAGCAAGAAGTTATACCGAATTTTTCCGATAAGCCCACTTATTTGGATTTAGCCAACTTACTGAAAATAGCTCAGAAAAAATTACCACGGGATTTTTGGCAAGATCTTTAATTTCCCCGATTTTTTCTATATTCCCAAACATAACAATGGTATAGTGACGCCCCTTTGCTTCTTTTATGCAAAAGGGCGTTTTTTAGCGCGTAAATTTTTGCGCAAACGTTTTCGTTTTTTGCTAGAATATCGCCTGTTGCAAATAGAAGTGTCGTTTTCAACACTTTAGAGATGATTTGATGATTGATTACATTATTATCGGCATTATTGTTTTTTCCGTTATTGTCAGCTTATTACGCGGTTTCGTCCGCGAAGTGATGTCACTAGCCAGTTGGATTGTGGCATTTTTTATTGCAAGCAATTTTTATGTGTATTTGGCGGGTTTGTTAACTTCCATTGAATCCTTGTATATTCGCAATGGTGTTGCCATTGCTATCTTATTTATTGCCTCATTGATTGTTGGCGCTATCGTGAATTATGTATTAGGTCAGTTAGTGGATCGTACCGGCTTAAGCGGGACGGATCGTGTACTTGGCGCTTGCTTCGGGCTATTACGTGGCGTGCTCATTGTGGCGGCAATGTTATTTTTCTTGGATACGTTCACCGCGTCAAATCAAAGTGATTGGTGGAAAGAGTCAAAATTAATACCGCACTTTCGTTTTGTGGTGGATTGGTTCTTCCAACAAATACAAGCCAATTCCAGTTTTTTAAATTCAACCTTGAATTTGGAGCAAGTGACCACACCGGCTTCAAATCCAACCCCAACTTCAACGCAGAATCAGTAGAGGAACAACGTGTATGTGCGGTATTGTCGGTATTGTCAGCCAAACCCCGGTAAATCAAGCCATTTATGATGCCTTAACGGTATTACAACATCGTGGGCAGGATGCAGCGGGCATCGTCACCATTGATGACGAAAACCGCTTTCGTTTGCGTAAGGCGAACGGCTTGGTGAGTGATGTGTTTCAACAAGTGCATATGTTGCGCTTGGCGGGCAATACCGGTATCGGTCATGTACGCTATCCGACAGCAGGAAGTTCCAGTGTCTCTGAAGCCCAGCCGTTTTATGTAAACTCGCCTTATGGCTTAACCTTGGTACATAACGGCAATTTAACAAATTCTGTCGAATTGAAGGAAAAACTCTTCAACCTTGCCCGCCGTCATGTGAACACCAATTCCGACTCAGAACTTTTACTGAATATTCTTGCTTATCACCTCGATCAACCTCAAAAATACGCGTTAACACCGCAAGATATTTTTAATGCAGTGAAACAAACCCATAAAGATATTCGCGGTGCGTATGCCTGTATTGCCATGATCATCGATCACGGCATGGTGGCATTTCGTGATCCCCATGGTATTCGTCCTTTAGTGTTAGGTAAACGTGAAGAGCATGGCAAAACCGAGTATATGTTCGCTTCGGAAAGCGTGGCGTTAGATGTTGTGGGATTTGAGTTTGTGCGTGATGTGGCGCCGGGAGAAGCCATTTTTATTACGTTTGATGGTGAGTTGTATGCACAACAATGTGCTGACAATCCCGTGTTAACACCGTGTATTTTTGAATATGTCTATTTTGCCCGTCCGGATTCTTGCATTGATGGTGTTTCCGTGTATGCCGCCCGTGTGCACATGGGACAACGTTTAGGCGAAAAAATTGCTCGCGAATGGCAAGATATTGATATTGATGTGGTGATTCCGGTGCCGGAAACCTCTAATGATATTGCCTTGCGTATTGCTAATGTGTTGAACAAACCTTATCGCCAAGGATTTGTAAAAAATCGTTATGTCGGTCGCACATTCATTATGCCGGGGCAAGCGCAACGCGTGAGTTCTGTTCGCCGTAAATTGAATACCATTGCTTCTGAGTTTAAAGGTAAAAACGTGTTATTGGTGGATGATTCTATTGTGCGTGGCACGACCTCTGAACAAATCGTGGAGATGGCTCGTGCAGCCGGCGCGAAAAAAGTATATTTTGCTTCCGCCGCACCGGAAATTCGCTATCCGAACGTGTATGGCATCGATATGCCAACGCGCAGCGAATTAATCGCCTATGAACGTAATACTGACGAAATTGCCAAACTGATTGGTGTGGATAAATTAGTGTTCCAAGACTTAGCGGATTTAACCGGTTCCGTACAACAAGAAAATCCGGCTATTCAAGCATTTGATTGCTCGGTGTTTACCGGCTGTTATGTTACCGGCGATATTACAGAAGCTTATCTGGATAACATCGCAGAACAACGCAACGATGCGGCAAAGAAAAAACGCGAAAAGGATTCTTCTAATCTTGAAATGCACAATGAGAGATAAAGAGGAAGTGGTTTAGATAAACTTGTCCAAGTTAGATGATACAAAAAACGCAGCGTTAAATCTGCGTTTTTTTGTATTGGGTGATGAGAATCATACTTTTTCGGAGGGAACGTCACAGAAAAAGCGATGTAATACATTGATCATCTCGACAACTCTCGGATCTTTAATGTAATACACGCGCTCCCGATGTTGGACTTCGCTTGCCACTAGTCCGGCTTTGCGCAAAAGGGCTAATTGGTTCGACATGGCTGCTTGCGGCATATTCAATTTGACGGTTAACTCGGTGACGTTATAGCGTTGTTCGTGTAAACAACACAAAATCGCCAAGCGATTCGGATTGGCCAACAATTTTAAAAAGGTACTGGCTTCGTGACTTTTTTCGAAAATATCTTTCATCAGATCCTATTTCAGTATTTACACATTGTGGGAATGAGAGCGATCATTTTACATGTCCTATCCGCTGAAACCAATAACTGATCCGTTTTTTTAGCAATCCCACGCGCGAATTGCTTATCGTCGGTTCCATGGCATCAGAGAGAGAAGTTTTGCCATACCACAAAAACCGCTTATTCCGGCAAAGGTGAGACCGGCACCGACAAATGCGGATAGCCAATAAAAATAAGGCGAAATCCACCATCCCAACAATGAGCCCAGTAAAATTAAGCTTCCTGCCACGATTTGGACTTGGCGCATAATCTCAATGGGTTGTGACGGATTAAATCGCGTAGCAAGCCCGGCGTTTTTCCAACCGGTTATCCCATCTTGAAGCAGATAAGCCTCGCAATGATTTTCTTGTGCCAACTGTTTCAAAAAGTCAGCTTGGCCGGCGGTTCTTGCCCCGGATTTACAGTGAAAAATAAGGCAACTTCCTTGTTTTAAGGTTTTGCTCAATCCTTGATGTTGTAATTCGGTCAGCGGTTGTAGAATTGAACCGTCGATATGTTCGCGGTGATATTCTTCCGGTTGACGAATATCGATTAATATGGCGCCGGCAGCTAATTTGTCTTTTGCTTCCATGGCGGAAATGATGGAAATCATCATAGTATGTGTTTTTCTCAGAATAAATAAGCAAGTGGCATCATTACCAAGAGGAAATGATGCCTTAATGCGTTATTTTTTTAATGGGCAGGTGTTAATGCCAAGTAATGAATAAAGACCACAGCGTGAGAAGAGTCCGGTCAATAACGGCACAACACCAATCCATCCCCACCAACCGATGACGTTCGTTAACGTGAGTGCGATAAGAACGACCCCTAACAGGATGCGAATGACTTTATCTATGCCACCAACGTTTTTGTTCATATTTGTCTCCTTAGTTTACAGTAATAATTAACAAAGATTTAACATATAAAAATTATATTATATGATATGAATAATTGTCAAAACTTTTTTACGTATTGAGCTTATTTTTTATAACAACAAATGAGGAGCAGTATGAGAAAGCTTCATTTGTCATATTAAAACAATAAAAAAACAGACCGCACTTTGATTGCTTCGTCAAGTGCGGTCTGTTTTTGGGGTATTTTTACATTAAAGAGAAAACACAAGATCATCTAAATTTAACGTTTTTTTCTCTCTTTCCAATTTATCTTCAGCAGATCCGATCATCAAAAAGCCGATGATTTTATCTGAGGTATCGCATTGGAATGCTTGGCGTAAGTCGCTCCCGTCCAGCCAAGGGCCGCTAACCCAAACGTTTTTAAAGCCTAAGGCATTTGCCGCTAATTGAATGGCATAGGTCGCGCAACCTGCACAAAGCAGTTGTTCCCATTCCGGCACTTTTTTGATGGTCGGATCTAATTTGGCGACTACGCCGATAACCATCGGTGCGCGACCGGCAAGATTTTCCGCTTTTTTTAAACGTTCTTCACCCAAATTCAATTCATGTACCGCACTTTTTAGCAAGCCGCCGAAAGTGGTCATTTTTTCTTCTTCGATAACAACAAAACGGTAGGGGCGTAATTTGCCGTGATCCGGCGCGTGTAACGCCGCTTGGAAAATTTGCGCTAATTGGTCTTTATTGGGCGCAGGTGCACTGAGTTTTTTCTCGGAGTAGCGTTCGGTAAGTAATTTTAATGCATCCATGATGATCCTTTATTTATCAAGTAAAAGTGCGGTGGATTATAGCACAGTTTATTTCCTCCGCTTGTTTATTGTGCAAGCGGTTTGTGGTATTTTAAGCATCCTTTTGGATCGCTTTTTGAGGTGGTATGAACGTCATTTTATCTTGTATTAAGTTCGCTTGGCGAATATTAAATTTTATTCGTGATTTGGTCATGAATTTGGTGTTTCTTGTTTTCGTTTTGGTGCTTTTATCTGTTGCAACCTTGATGATTGGCGCAGATAAGTCGGAAAAAACTGTGCTAAGAGGTGATCAAGGGGCGTTATTGCTCAATTTAGATGGCTATTTGGCCGATAATCGCGATGAGAAAAACGATTTCAAAACCCTTTTAAAAGAGCTGGATGGGCAGAATATTCCGCAACAATATTCTACTTTTGATCTGGTATATGCGATTGATTCTGCCGCACAAGACGACAATATTCGTGGTTTAGTACTGGATTTGAATTTTTTCCAAGGCGGTGATTTGCCGGCGCTGGAATATGTGGGCGAGGCGATTGAAAATTTCAAAGAAAGCGGCAAACAGGTGATTGCTTATGCGGATAACTATAATCAAGCGCAATATTTCCTTGCCAGTTATGCCGATGAAATTTATATGAACCCGACAGGTTCCGTGTCCATTGATGGTTTGGCACAGGAAACGCTGTATTTTAAAGATATGCTCGATAAACTCGAAGTGAACCCGCACGTCTTTCGCGTCGGCACTTACAAATCGGCAGTCGAACCGTATTTACGCAATGAGATGTCCGATGAAGCCAAGGCGAATTTACAACGTTGGTTAAATACCATGTGGAATCATTATAAGCAACGTGTGGCAGAGAATCGTGATATTCAGCAAAGTGCCGTTGCCCCGGATGCGCATACGTTTTTAACCGAATTGAAAGCGTTAAAAGGTGATACCGCGGCCTATGTGAAGCAACGCAAGCTCGTAACCGGCGCAATAGATCGTTTAAATTTAGATAAAAAACTGACCGCACTTTTCGGTGAAGATAAGGATCATCAACCGAAAATGGTGGATTACGAGAGATATTTAGCCTCTTTGCCGGATCGTATGCATGGGGAAACCGACAACCAGATTGCGGTAGTGAATGTGGAAGGCGCTATTATTGATGGTGACAGCGACGAAGAAAATGTGGGTGGCGATACAGTTGCCAAATTGTTACGCCAAGCTTATGACGATGACAAAGTGAAAGGCGTGGTGTTGCGTGTCAATAGCCCGGGTGGCAGTGCGTTTGCTTCAGAGATCATTCGTCAAGAAGTGACACATTTACAAAATGCCGGCAAACCTGTGGTGGTTTCCATGGGCGGTATGGCGGCTTCAGGTGGCTATTGGATTTCCTCGACAGCCGATTATATTGTGGCCGATAAAAATACGATTACCGGCTCAATCGGTATTTTTGCTATGTTGCCGACCTTTGAGAACACCATTAAAAAAATGGGAATTACCGCAGATGGCGTGAAAACCTCTGATTTAAGGTTCAGTTCATTATTTTCACCTTTATCGCCAACCTTAAATGATGTTATTCAGTTGGAAATTGAACATGGCTACGATCAATTTTTAACGAAAGTCAGTGAGGGTCGCCATTTAACCAAGTCGCAAGTGGATAATATTGCGCAAGGTCAGGTTTGGCTAGGCTCTGAAGCGCTTGAACATAAATTGGTAGATGAGCTTGGGACATTAGATACGGCCATCGGTAAGACGATTGAATTAGTGAATGAAAAACGGGCAGAAAAAGATAAACTCGATGAAGCCTCATTCTCAGTGGAATGGATTGTGGATGAAGACAGCTCATTATTGAAAAAAATGTTACGTGACTTCAAAGGCGATGCGAAAACTTGGGCGCAAGGTTTCGTGCTTGAAAGCGTTGGGTTACCGAAAGCGTTCACACAATTAACCAAACCGCTTGGCACATTAACTCGCTTTAACGATCCAAAAGGGCAATATTTGTATTGCTTGACGTGTGGTTCAGTGAAGTAAAGTGCGGTCAATTTTTCAATCATTTTAAATCGGCGTGATATAGGGGTTCTGTAAAACAAACCGTTATCCCGCCTTATTTGAAACTGGTATAATGCCTCGCTATTTACTCGGAGAGTGAAGAATATGAGTCAATTTTTTTATATTCATCCCGAAAATCCGCAAGCCCGATTGATTAATCAGGCAGTTGAAATTCTGCGTAACGGCGGCGTCATTGTGTATCCGACCGATTCCGGTTACGCCTTGGGATGTATGATCGGCGATAAGCACGCCATGGATCGTATCGTGCAAATTCGCCAGTTGCCGGAAGGGCACAATTTTACGTTGGTATGTAGTGATTTGTCAGAATTGTCCAATTATTCGTTGGTGACCAATTCTGCCTATCGTTTAATTAAAAATAACACGCCCGGTCGTTATACGTTTATTTTAACGGCGACGAAAGAATTGCCACGTCGTTTAATGACATCGAAACGTAAAACCATCGGCATTCGTGTGCCGGATAATCAAATTGCCTTGGATTTATTGAAAGCCTTAGGCGAACCGATTTTGTCTTGTTCTTTGATGTTGCCGAATGAAGAACATATCACGCAATCGGATCCGGAAGAAATCCGTGATCGTTTGGAACGTCAGGTGGATTTAATTATTCACGGTGGTTATTTAGGGCAAGAACCCACTACGGTGGTGGATTTAACCGAAAGTACACCGGTGATTTTACGCGAAGGCAGCGGCGCTATTACACCATTTATTTAATCGATAACAGACGCTTGGGAAAGCGACAACGAGGATTTATGAAAGCCACAACACAAAAACGCACGTCAAATCGACCGCACTTTTCAGCCAATAATAAAGAAAAAACGGTGGGAGCCAAACCCCGTCAATCTGCACTGAAATCTGTCAATAAATCCATGGCAGCAGAGGGCGAAAAATTACAAAAAGTCTTAGCCCGTGCCGGACAAGGTTCCCGCCGTGAAATCGAAGCCATCATTGCAGAAAATCGCGTGAGCGTGGACGGCAAAATCGCCACCTTAGGCGATCGTATTAACGTGCATTCCGGTGTAAAAGTACGAATTGACGGCAATCTTATTAATCTCACACAAGCACAAAAAGAAGTGTGTCGGGTGTTAATGTATTACAAACCGGAAGGGGAGCTTTGCACCCGCCATGATCCGGAAGGGCGCGCAACGGTGTTTGATCGCTTGCCTCGTTTAAACGGTGCACGTTGGATTGCGGTCGGGCGTTTGGATATTAACACGTCAGGCTTGCTATTATTTACGACTGATGGCGAACTGGCGAACCGTTTAATGCACCCAAGCCGTGAAGTGGAGCGGGAATATTCCGTGCGCGTCTTCGGACAAGTGGATGAGGCAATGTTAACTCGCTTAAAAAAAGGCGTGCAGTTAGAAGATGGCCCGGCAAATTTTAAAGAGATTAAATTCGGCGGTGGCGTTGGCATGAATCAATGGTTTGATGTCACCTTGATGGAAGGGCGCAACCGTGAAGTTCGTCGTTTGTGGGAATCTCAAGGCATTCAAGTCAGCCGCTTGATTCGCATTCGTTATGGCAATATTAAATTAATGAAAACCTTGCCGCGTGGCGGTTGGCAGGAAATGGCGTTAGATGAAGTGAATTATTTGCGCGATTTAGTGGGGCTACCACCGGAAACAGAAACAAAAGTTGACGCCCATAAACAACGCCGTAAACCAAAAGCCGGACAGATTCGTAAAGCCGTCAAACGCTATTCGGAACTCAGTAAACGTTATAAAAAATAGTGCTCATGATTAACGAGAGGAAACCATGAAATTTCAGCAACTTCGCTATGTGGTTGAGATTGTGAATCAAAATTTTAATGTGACGGAAGCGGCAAATGCCCTGTTTACTTCACAGCCGGGGATCAGTAAGCAAGTTCGCTTATTAGAAAGTGAACTTGGATTGGAAATTTTTGAGCGTAACGGCAAGCATATTAAAGGGTTAACGCCTCCGGGAAAGCGCATTGTCGCTATTTCTCGAGAATTAATGATGAAAATGCAAGGTATTCGTTCAATTGCCGATGAATATACGAAGCCGGATCATGGGATGTTACGCATCGCCACAACGAATACGCAAGCACGTTATATGTTGCCATCGGTGGTTGAGCGTTTTTCTAAGCGTTACCCGAATGTGAGCCTGCATATTCACCAAGGTTCGCCTTCACAAATTTACGATGCGCTATTATCAGATGAAGTGGATTTGGCGATCACCACCGAAGCGCAGTATTTATTTGATGGGGTAGTCTTATTGCCTTGTTATTTATGGAATCGTTCCGTGATCGTAAGGCCTGATCATCCCTTAGCGAAATGTGAACAGCTGACCATTGAAGAATTAGGCAAATACCCACTGGTAACCTATACATTCGGTTTCACCGGCGTATCAGATTTAGATTATGCGTTTAATGGCGCTGGGATTTTGCCAAATATCGTCTTTACGGCAACGGATGCCGATATTATTAAAACCTATGTACGCATGGGATTGGGCGTGGGTATCATGGCATCCATGGCGCATACTGCAGCAGATACGGATCTCATTGCCATTAAAGCGGATCATCTCTTCCGCCCAAGCATGACCCAGATCGCTTTTAAAAACAGTGCGTTCTTACGTAATTATATGTATGATTTTATTACTTATTTTTCACCGCACTTAACCCGTGAAAACGTAGAAAAAGCAGAACGTCTGCACGATAATAATGCGGTAAAAAAACTTTTTGATAACGTCACATTAGATGTTTTATAACGTTTATTTAACTCACATTGATATAGGAAGAAAAATGTCAAATTTACAACAAATTATTGAAAACGCCTTTGAAAAACGCGCAGAAATTACACCGAAAACCGTTGATGCACAAACCCGTGCCGCCATTGAAGAAGTGATCGAAGGCTTAGATTGTGGCAAATACCGTGTCGCCGAAAAAATTAATGGCGAATGGGTCACTCACCAATGGTTGAAGAAAGCGGTGTTGCTCTCTTTCCGTATCAATGACAATCACATTATTGATGGTGCAGAAACCAAATACTACGACAAAGTTGCCTTAAAATTTGCTGATTACACAGAAGAACGTTTTCAACAAGAAGGCTTCCGTGTCGTGCCTTCTGCTACCGTACGCAAAGGCGCATACATTGCTAAAAACACAGTATTAATGCCATCTTACGTGAATATCGGGGCGTATGTGGGCGAAGGCACAATGGTGGATACTTGGGCAACAGTCGGATCTTGCGCACAAATCGGTAAAAACGTGCACTTATCTGGTGGTGTGGGTATCGGTGGCGTGTTAGAACCCTTACAAGCCAACCCAACCATTATCGGCGATAACTGCTTTATCGGCGCACGTTCTGAAGTGGTAGAAGGGGTAATCGTTGAAGACGGTTGTGTGATCTCCATGGGTGTCTTTATTGGTCAATCTACCAAAATTTATGATCGTGAAACCGGTGAAATTCATTACGGTCGCGTGCCGGCAGGTTCTGTCGTTGTTTCCGGTAGCCTTCCGTCAAAATGCGGTAAATACAGCCTTTACTGTGCTGTTATCGTGAAAAAAGTAGATGCCAAGACTTTAGGCAAAGTCGGTATTAATGAATTATTGCGTTCTATTGAAGAATAGTTAAAACACAATAAAAAAAGACCGCACTTATACCATCAAGTGCGGTCGTTTGTTTAAACGTTTTTAAATAATACTATAAGTACGTAGCGTGCATCTTGATGCACGACCAAACCACGCACGGAACGTTATTTAACTCTTTCGAATATTCTTCGTACGTAGCGCGCATCTTGATGCACGACCAAATCACGCACGGAACCTTATTTAACTCTTTCGAATATTCACGATTTCGTACGTAGCGTGCATCTTGATGCACGACCAAATCACGCACAGAACGTTATTTCACCCTTTCGGGTATTCACGATTTCGTACGTAGCGTGCATCTTGATGCACGACCAAATCACGCAGGGAACGTTATTTAACCCTTTCGGGCACTCACGATTTCGTATGTAGCGTGCATCTTGATGCACGACCAAACCACGCACAGAACGTTATTTCACCCTTTCGGGTATTCACGATTTCGTACGTAGCGAGCATCTTGATGCACGACCAAATCACGCACGGAACCTTATTTAACTCTTTCGAATATTCACGATTTCGTGCAACAAGTTGCACGCTACGATTCAATTAAAACACAGTAAAAAAAGACCGCACTTATATCATCAAGTGCGGTTATTTATTCAAAGGTTTTTAATAACACTATAAGCTTTTCGGTAAACGAATTTTTTGACCTGGAAAGATCTTATCTGCGTCTTTAATTACTTCTTTATTTGCCGTTACGATGGCAACATATTTGTTGCCGTCACCGTAATGTTTTTCGGCAATTTTCCAAAGGGTATCGCCTTTTTGGATAACATAAAATTCATCATCGCCGGCAAGGGTTTCACCGTTTTTCACGGTCACGTCATCAACATTCACGTTGCTGATACCGGCAATATTCCCCGCCATTAATACCGCTTTTTCTAAAGCACCGGCAGAGCTTGCCACGCCCGAAATTTTCGCTACGCCGTTTTCGACTTTCACCGCCACATCCGCAACACCCGGGTTGTCTTCGTTAATGTGTTGGGTTACTGCGGCGGAAGCCTCTTCTTCTTTGCTGAAGATTTTCTTACCGATATCGCCGATAAAATCAAATAATCCCATTTTCATCTCCTTGTTGATTGATTTAGGGAGCCACAACATACCCAATTCAGCCATATAAGTCTAGGAATAAAATGTTAGGTGGAAAAAAGGGTTCTAGATTAGAATAGCGCGAATTTAACTTAAAGATAGGAAAAAGTATGCGTTGGCAAGGTCGTAGAGAAAGTTCAAATGTGGAGGATAGACGTTCCTCGGGCGGTGGTTTAGGTGGCGGAAAACCGACCGGTATTTTGGGGCTGATCATTATTTTGGTCGGCGCTTATTATGGCGTGGATTTATCAGGCTTGGTCGGTGAGATGGAGATGGGCACTACGCAAAGTTCACCTTTGCAATCACAGCAAGAAGACCAATTATTTAAACTCTCTAAAGTGGTGCTGGGCGACACAGAGGAAGTGTGGTCCACATACTTTTCCCAAAATAACCGACAATATGTAGAACCTCGCATGGTTATCTACAACGGCGTAACCCCGACAGCTTGCGGCACAGGGCAATCTGCCATGGGGCCATTTTATTGTCCAAATGATCAACGGGTCTATTTGGATTTATCGTTTTATAACGACATGAAAAATAAACTGGGTGCAGCCGGCGAATCCGCCTTTACTTATGTGATTGCCCATGAAGTGGGGCATCATGTACAGAATTTATTCGGCACGTTGACACAAGTGCATCGTCTGCAAAGTCGTTCATCCCGCACAGAAGCAAATCAACTTTCCGTGAAATTGGAACTTCAGGCGGATTGCTATGCCGGTGTGTGGGCATCACAAGCGGTAAAAAGCGGTTTATTTGAAAGTGGCGATATTGAAAAAGCGTTTAACGCCGCGGAATCCGTAGGCGATGACCGTTTGCAAAAACGCAGCCAAGGTTATGTGGTTCCCGATAGTTTCACTCATGGCACTTCAGCCCAGCGTTTGCAATGGTTTAAAGTGGGGCTAACCAGCGGCAATCCGGCACAATGTAATCCTTTTTAGCAGTTGGCAGAAACAAAAGTGCGGTGGTTTTTTGAAGCATTTTTCAATGCAGAAAAACATGTTGAAAACCGACCGCACTTATTCATCAAAAGGCTGATATTGACGGTGTGTCGACATCGGCCTTTGATTTATTCAAATAATAATCCGCACGTAAAACGTGCGGTTTTTAGGCTCCCCTATAAGATCCTATACTTCACAAACCCCTCAAGGGGCTTGTGAAAACTGGTCACCGTGTTTATTTTCATATTACTATTTTAGTGAATCGTAGCGTGCAACTTGTTGCACGAAATCATGAATGCCCGAAAGAGTTAAATAACGTTCCGTGCGTAATTTGGTCGTGCATCAAGATGCACGCTACGCATGAAATCGTGAATTACGCATCGAGGTTAATCATTCGTGCAACAAGTTGCACGCTACGAGGGGTTAAATAATTATCCTATATGTTGAATTTTGCTTGCCAGCCTTGTTCATTATATAGCGAGGATTTTTCTGTTCATCGCTTAAGCTATTTGTTGGCTCCATACCCCCTGATGGCGCAAGCGTCCACGCTTGTGCCATTAAAATCTATTATACCTAGATAGCGCGCGTCTCCTGACGCGTGCTTACATCTAGCTAAAAATAAATAAACTGAATGAAGTTATTCATGAAAATAGTAAAAATCTGAATTAAATGAAATTGATGTTTTGGGCACGCGTCAGGAGACGCGCGCTATCGAGGGGCGTTTGTCCCAGTTGAAAGGGTAGTGTGAGAGGAAGTGCGGTCAATATTGACGATGTTTTTAAATTGAAAAAAACACGTTGAATTTTGACCGCACTTTTATTTTTTTTCATAAAGCAAACGTTTGCTTTTGGCTTGGCTAAGGATTAGAATTTGCCGATTTTTTTACTTTGAAAGGATACAAAAATGAGTTCTGAAAATTTTAGTTTGAAGCCCGTTCCACAACATGAACGTAAAGGTGCTGTGGCACTGACGTTTGTTATGCTGGGATTAACGTTTTTCTCTGCAAGTATGTGGACGGGCGGCACGCTGGGCACATCACTCACTTACCATGATTTCTGGTTAGCTGTGATCATCGGTAACTTAATGTTAGGGATTTACACGTCATTTCTTGGCTACATCGGTGCAAAAACCGGCTTAACAACCCATGTTTTGGCGCGTTATTCCTTCGGTGTTAAAGGCTCTTGGTTGCCATCTTTAATTTTAGGCGGCACCCAAGTGGGCTGGTTCGGTGTCGGGGTGGCGATGTTTGCGATTCCGGTGAATAAAGTTACCGGCATTGATGTAAACTATTTAATTTTAGGCTCAGGTTTATTAATGACCATTACGGTTTTCTTCGGCATTTCCGCACTGACCATTCTTTCCACCATTGCAGTGCCGGCAATTGCGGTGCTTGGTTCTTATTCGGTGTATTTGGCGGTAACGGATGCCGGTGGTTTATCTGTATTAGAAAATATCATGCCGAAAGATGACATTTCCTTACCGATGGCGATTACCTTGGTTGTGGGTTCTTTTATCAGTGCAGGTTCATTAACGGCAGACTTCGTGCGTTTCGGACGCAAAGCCAAACAAGCGATTTTAATCAGTATGATTGCGTTCTTCTTGGGCAACTCATTAATGTTCGTCTTTGGCGCCGCCGGGGCAGCGGTGACCGGGATGTCCGATATTTCTGATGTGATGGTTGCCCAAGGATTAATTCTGCCGGCGATTATTGTGCTTGGTTTAAACATTTGGACCACTAACGATAACGCGCTTTATGCCTCCGGTTTGGGTTTCGCCAACATTACCGGCTGGAGTAGCCGTCCATTATCGGTGTTAAACGGTGTTATTGGTACGCTTTGCGCCTTGTGGTTATACAACAACTTTGTGGGCTGGTTAACATTTTTATCTGCCGCGATTCCACCGATTGGTGGCGTCATCATTGCCGACTATATTTTGCGTAATAAAGCCTATGCCAATTTTGAACAAGCAAAATTTGTCACCATCAATTGGACAGCAATTATCTCTGTGGCAATCGGGATTGCTTGCGGTAAATTCTTGCCGGGCATTATTCCGTTAAATGCCGTTATTGGCGGTGCAGTGGCTTATTTTGTGTTAACGCCGTTATTCGGTAAAAAATTGGCGTTTAAATAGGAGCGATAAATGTTAGTTAAAAATATTCATATTAACGGCCGTGAAGGCTTATGGCAGATTGTCATTGAAGACGGCAAGATTGCCCGTATTCTGCCTAACGAAGAACAGATTGATTTTTCCGGTGACATTTTAGACGGCGAACAGGGCATTGTATATCCGCCGTTTGTTGAACCGCACATTCATTTGGATGCGACACAAACCGCAGGACAACCGAACTGGAACCAATCCGGTACCTTATTTGAAGGGATTGAGCGTTGGGCTGAGCGAAAATCTTTATTGAGCCATGAGGATGTGAAATCCCGTGCGTGGAAAACCTTAAAATGGCAAATCGCAAATGGCGTGCAACATGTGCGCACCCATGTGGATGTGTCTGACCCCACGTTAACCGCACTTAAAGCCATGCTCGAAGTGAAAAAAGAAGTGGCTCCTTGGGTCGATCTTCAAATTGTGGCATTTCCACAAGAGGGAATTTTGTCTTATCCGAACGGCGAAGCCTTGTTAGATCAAGCGATGGCGATGGGCGCAGATGTGGTGGGCGGCATACCGCACTTTGAATTCACCCGTGAATACGGTGTGGAATCTATGCACATTGCCTTCAATATTGCGCGCAAATACAACAAACAAATCGATATTCACTGTGATGAAATTGATGATGAACAATCCCGTTTTGTGGAAACGGTTGCCGCATTGGCATTGAAATATGAAATGGGCGACAAAGTGACGGCGAGCCATACCACTGCAATGCATTCGTACAATAACGCCTATGCCTCTCGTCTTTTCCGTTTGTTGAAATTATCCAAAATTCATTTTGTGGCTAATCCGCTCGTCAACATTCATTTGCAAGGTCGATTCGATACTTATCCAAAACGCCGTGGTGTGACGCGCGTGAAAGAAATGCTGAAAAACAAGATCAACGTGTGTTTCGGCCATGATGACGTATTTGACCCATGGTATCCGTTGGGAACGGCGAATATGTTGCAGGTGTTGCACATGGGGTTACACGTTTGCCAACTCATGGGCTACGGACAAATTAACGACGGCTTAAAATTAGTGACTGAAAACAGTGCAAAAGCGCTGGGGTTGCAAGGTTATGGCGTGGAAGAGGGGAATGCCGCTAACTTTATCATTTTACCGGCAGAAAATGGCTTTGATGCAGTACGTCGTCAAGTGCCGACGCGTTATTCTATTCGTCACGGTAAGGTGATTGCAGAAACCAAATTAGCTGAAACGACCATTCATTTAAACGATAACGAACGCGTTACCTATTGTTAATCTGTTATTTTTAAGGATAAGTGCGGTCAATATCCGATGTGTTTTTTCCGTTGAAAAACATCGTCAATATTGACCGCACTTTTTTGTTTTTGTAAACCTCTCTTTCAGTATTTGTCACAGGCTGCGTTCCTCACTATAATTTCTGCGTTTAAAATCAAATTATGTCAATAATCCTATGCAATTAGAACCTGATTTCTGGCGACACAAAAACCTGCTTGAGATGAACGATGACGAATGGGAGGCATTATGTGATGGTTGCGGCAAGTGTTGCTATCGTAAATATATTGATGGCGAGGGCAAATATGAGCGTTTGTATTACACTCGTATTGCTTGCAATTTGTTGGATTTGGAAACAGGAAAGTGCGGTCATTATTTGAAACGTTTTGAGTTGGAAGAGGATTGCACCAAACTGACCAAAGACAATTTGCCCGAATTCGGTTGGTTGCCGACGACTTGCGCTTATCGTTTGCTTTATGAAGGTAAGCCGTTGCCGTCATGGCACCCGTTAATCAGTGGCGATCCTGAGAGTGTGAGAAAAGCCGATATCTTGATTCGACACGGCATTCATGAACGTGATGTGATTGATTGGTTTGACTTTATTTTGGATGAGGATGATGAGGCGTAAGAGGTGCCGTGTATAGACAATAAACCCGTCGCAGTCTTTCTGATCTTTTGCTAGAATCAGTGAGAAAAACACCTTTCTTATAACCTTGTTTTTCATCGTTTTTATTTTGTCTCTGATTGGAAATTACAATGGAAAATCAATCTTTTCTACAACAATTCTTTAAATTAAAAGAAAAAGGAACCTCCTCCAAAACGGAAATTATTGCCGGAATCACCACGTTTTTCACCATGGTGTATATCGTTTTCGTGAACCCATCTGTGCTGGGGGATGCGGGTATGGATAAACAAGTTGTCTTTGTTACCACGTGTTTAATCGCAGGCTTCGGTACGATTGCCATGGGGTTATTCAGTAACTTGCCTATCGCGTTAGCGCCGGCAATGGGCTTGAATGCCTTCTTTGCTTATGTGGTGGTCGGTAAACTTGGCTATTCTTGGCAAGTGGGGATGGGTACTATTTTCTGGGGCTCTGTCGGCTTATTGCTATTAACCATTTTCCAAATTCGTTATTGGCTGATGGCATCTATTCCGCTCAGTTTGCGGGTAGGCATTGGTGCCGGTATCGGTTTCTTTATTGCCTTAATCGGCTTTAAAAATATGGGGCTGGTGGTTGCGAATCCTGCAACCTTAGTGGCTTTAGGCGATCTACACAGTCCGCAAGTGTTATTGGGCATCCTTGGCTTCTTTATTATCGTGGTGTTGGCAGCACGCAATATTTATTCCGGCGTGTTAATTTCTATCGCAGCAGTCACCGCACTTGCATTGTATTTTGACGAAAGCGTGATGTTCCACGGCATCGTTTCCATGCCGCCGGCATTAACGCAAGTGGTTGGCCAAGTAGATATTGCCGGCGCATTGGATACGGCACTTATTGGCATCATTTTCTCTTTCTTATTAGTGAACTTATTTGACTCTTCCGGCACCTTGCTCGGTGTCACAGACAAAGCCGGATTCAGCGATGAAAAAGGGCGTTTCCCGAAAATGAAACAAGCCTTATATGTTGATAGCGCAAGCGCCGTTGTCGGATCTTATATCGGTACTTCTGCGATCAGTACTTATATTGAAAGTGGCGCAGGCGTATCAGTTGGTGGGCGTACCGGTATGACGGCGGTTGTTGTCGGATTATTGTTTTTACTGACGATCTTCTTCTCCCCATTAGCCGGCATTGTGCCTGCTTATGCGACAGCAGGTGCGTTAGTTTATGTGGGTATTTTGATGGCATCCAGCTTAATTAAAGTGCAATGGGACGATTTAACAGAAGCGACTCCTGCCTTTATTACCGCGGCGATGATGCCATTTACATACTCCATCACGGAAGGAATTGCCTTTGGTTTCATCAGCTATTGTGTGATGAAAGTCGGAACAGGGCGTTGGCGTGAAGTTAACGCACCGGTTTGGGTGGTTTCTTTATTATTCTTAATTAAATTTATCTGGGTAGGTTAATGATGATGCAAAAACTTCTTTTTATTTTAAATGAATCGCCATATGGCACAGAAAAAAGCTTCAACGCATTGCGTTTAGCCGTGAATTTGCAGGAAGAACATGGCAAGGAAGTCGAAATTAAAGTGTTCTGTTTTGGTGATTCGGTGTTAAGCGGCATTGCCGGTCAGCACCCAAATGAAGGGTCTAACGTACAACAAGTGATGGAAATCTTGATAGCGCAAGGTGCTGAAGTCAAACTCTGTACAAGCTGCACCAAAGCACGAGGTTTATTTGAGGCCAAATTAATTGATGGCGTAACTCGCGGCACCTTAGACGATGTTTCCAAATGGACGTTATGGGCAGATAAAGTCGTTAATTTCTAACGAGAGTATTGGGCGGATTCGGTTCCGCCCTTATTTTATTCAAAATTTTTCATTCGCGTAATCTTAACCATGCAACAACTCAATCCGATTTCTATCCCGTTAAATGCTGTTAGTCTAATTGAAGCCTCTGCCGGTACGGGCAAAACCTATACCATGGGTTCCCTTTATTTGCGCCTATTATTGCAGGCAGGAGAAAATGCGTTTCCCTATGCGTTGAACGTCGAGCAAATTTTGGTGGTGACCTTTACTGAAATGGCGACAGAGGAGCTGAAGCGCAAAATTCGCGAGCGTATTTATGACGCCAAACAAAAATTGACGGCTTATCAGCAGACACAAGATTCTGCGGTGTTTGGGCAAGATGGTTTTTTACGCGAATTGGTTGCGACCATCACTAATTTACCGCTTGCCATTCAACGCCTGACCTTGGCGGAACAAAACATGGATTTGGCGGCGATTTATACCATTCATGGTTTCTGTCGCCGAATGCTGATGCAATACGCCTTCAATTCAGGGATTCATTTCAACTTAGAATTAAGCGGCGAAGAAGATGAGTTGTTATTGCACTTGGCACAAAAAATTTGGCGTGAGCATTTTTATTCACAGCCTTATGCGGTTGTCGAATTTATTCAAAAGAATTTGGTTTCCCCAAGCAATATTGTGACAAAAATTAAAAAATTTACCGGAATCGAATTAAAACTTCCGGAAAAACGACTGCACTTTTTTGATGGCTCTTTCGAGGAATTTCTTTCAAAAGTTACTGATTACTCGCAAGCATTAATCGCTCAAACGCAGGAATTAAAGCAAAAATGGCTAGAAAAAGAGGTGGAAATTACGGAGTTGATTGAAACAGAAATCAACACCAAATATAAGAATGCGAAAGAACAAAAATTAAACCGTCGCAGTTTTACATCTGCTAATCGCCCGAAATGGCTTGCCGCTATGAAGCATTGGGCGGAAAACGAAAAAGCAGATTTTCCGGATTGTTTTTACCGCTTCGGGCAAACGGCAATGGATGAACAGAAAGGCGAGGAAGCACTGGAAGCGTTGAGTCACCCGCTTTTCATTAAAATTGATGAGTTGTTAGCATTTTCCGAACAACAGGCTTTACTGTCTCAAGCGCTCTGGTTTCATTATTTAAAAACGCTGAATGGGCAGCTAGCCGAATACAAACTCAACCATAGCGAAAAAAGTTTTTATGATTTATTGCGCTTGTTAAAAGAAGCTTTATGCCATCCGAATAATACTGAATTTGCGCAGTTGATTCGTTATCAATATCCGTTTGCCATGATTGATGAATTTCAGGATACGGATGCGGTGCAATATCAGATTTTTTCTAAGGTGTATGTAGAGCCACAGCGATTAGAACCGGTGAGTGATAAGGGCTTTATAATGATTGGCGATCCAAAGCAGGCGATTTATAAATTCCGTGGCGCAGACATTTTTACTTACTTTAAAGCGGCTGATGAAGCACAGCACCGTTTCAATCTAGGAAAAAATTACCGATCCCATCAAGATGTTGTGCAATGTGTCAATCGCTTGTTTGATTTTCGCGAACCGCCTCCTTTTTTATATAACAAGATTCCATTCTTGCCGGTCGAATCTAAAGACGATCATCCGCAATTTTGGTTAAACGGTGAAGTGGAACCTGCCGTGCGCTTTTATGTGGATGAAGCCTCTGTAAAAGAGAATATGGCGAAAGCCTGTGCCATTTCTATTCAACATTGGTTGCAAAGTGCGGTGGAAAATACCGCTGATTTTCGTTCCGATGAAAACGGTGTCGAAAAAACCTTAAAACCGGAAAGTATTGCCGTATTGGTGCGTAGTCGCAAAGAAGCTGATTTGGTGAAAAACGAATTACGTCGTCTTGGCATTGCTTCCGTGTTTTTGTCTGAAAATAGCAATGTGTTTGACAGTAATGCAGCAAAAGATCTGTTGTTGATTTTACAGGCCTGTCTTAATCCGTTTTCCGAACGCAATATTTTAAATGCTGTTGCAACGGCGATTTTTGCGCAAACGGCGGCAGATATTCAGCGTATTCGTCTTGAAGAAACTCGTTGGGAATATTGGGTCGAAAAATTTATTCATTATCAAAAAACCTGGCAAAAACAAGGTGTATTGGTGATGTTGCACCGGTTATTCCTACAAGAAAAAATCACTGAAAAATTGTATCCCACTGTGGATGGTAAACGCCTGGTGACGGATTTATTGCATTTAGCGGAATTATTGCAAGAAGCGGCAACGTTGAACGAAAGTGAAGCGGCATTGTTACGTTGGTTTGAAAAGCAAATTCAAGGGGAAGATCGACAAAATGAACAACAAGTGCGGTTGGAAAGCGAGTTGCAGTTGGTCAAAATTGTCACGATTCATAAATCCAAAGGGTTGGAATACGATTTAGTTTGGTTGCCGTTTATTGGTTATGCCTCCAAATTTAGGCCTGAACACATTTCTACTTATTATGACCAAGAGCGGAAGGCGGTACTGTGGGATATTGATGGTTCCCATGAGAAGGATGTAAAACAAGAGGATTTTGCCGAACAACTTCGTTTACTCTATGTGGCGCTGACCCGAGCGAAATATCAGTTGAATATCGGTGTGCCGAAAACCTTTGAGGAAAAATGGAGTGCTTTGTTATATCTACTCACTCAAGGGGAAATTCAAACGAATGAGAAACCGACAGCCTACGATAGCTTATCGTTATTGGAAAAGTTGGTTAATGATGCCCCAGAGGGGAGTATTCAGATTTCTGAAACCACGGCATTAAAAGCGCTAGATGCACCAATGCAGTCGGAGACTCAAGCGCCATTAAACGCGGCAACATTTACCGGTCACATTGAACAAAACTGGACGGTGACGAGTTTCAGCGCCATTGAGGCAATTCATCAAAATAAAAAATACTATAAAGAACAACTGGCGGCAGAAAGTGCGGTCGCTTGTGAACCTGTTTTTGATGGTGGCAAAGATTACGATTTTAATGAACAAGCAACAGAAACCATGGCGGAAAGCGCTAGTCATGAATCTGCCTATCCTTTCGGTTATTCGCCTTTCGATTTCCCGCACGGGATTAAAATCGGTACCGCGTTGCACCGTTTCTTGGAAAAATATGATTTTAGTCAGCCGTTAAACGAAGAGAAAGTACAAAAACTATGCCAATGGTTACAGTTAGAAGAAACGTGGTTGCCATCCTTACAACAATGGATGAAGGCGATTTTAGATACGCCGTTAAGTGCGGATGAGCCAACGTTGAAGCTGAACAATTTATCTCGCCATCAATGCGTGAAAGAAATGCAGTTTTATTTAAAACTCAACCGCGTATTTGATGTGTCTGCATTTAATCGCGCGTTGCAAAAGCATCACCATTTGCCATCGGAAGCGCTGCAATTTGATGCGATTAAAGGCATGTTACGCGGTTTTATGGATTTGGTTTTCTGCCACAATGGGAAATATTATTTGGTGGATTACAAATCGAATTTTCTCGGTGTCGAACCGCAAAACTATGTTGGCAAAAGCCTTGAGCAAGCCATGCTGGCAAACCATTACGACTGGCAATATTTATTTTACACATTGGCATTACATCGTTATTTGCAACAACGTGACGCAAACTATCATTACGAAACCCATTTTGGCGGCGTGTTTTATTGTTTCTTACGTGGCATGAACGGGGAAAATCAGGACGGTGTGTTTTTTGATAAACCAGATTATGCGTTAATTCAAGCCTTGGAGAATTTGTTCTGATGTTAACTTTATTATCTCAACTCAAAGAAAAAGGCATTATTAACGCCGCCGACTATTATTTTGCCGAATTTATTCACCGTAAACAGCAACCATTCAATTATGCGCCCTCTGTACAAAACTTAGCGGTGCTGATGGCGGCATTGTGTAATTTTAATTATCGTCAAGGCAACACCTGTCTTTTGTTGAACCAAGCCACTGAACAGGATTTATTCGGTTTACAGGATTATTTCAACGAGCGTATTTATTTGACGGAAATTCAGCAAAAAATTGATTATGTGCCGATCTCACAATGGCAATCTACGTTGCAAAAGGTACAACATATAGCCTTTACTGATTCGCCATTACAGCAAATCGCGCCTTTGGTGTTGCAGTTTAATTGTTTGTATTTTTATCGTGTGTGGCAAGACGAATTTCGGATTGCCGATTACTTCAAAAGTGCGGTCTGTTTTGAGCCTGTTTTTTCAACCGAGCAACTCTCACAAATTGCCTCGATTCTCGATCGCTATTTTCAGGAAGAACAGGGCATTGATTGGCAAAAAATCGCCGTGGCTATGGCGCTGCGTCAGCGTTTTTGTTTAATTACCGGCGGGCCGGGAACGGGGAAAACAACAACCGTAACTAAGTTGCTTTTAACCTTGCAAGAACTGCATCAAAACGGCTTACGTATTAAATTGGTTGCGCCAACAGGCAAAGCCGCAGCGCGTTTAACGGAATCTATTGTGGATGCCGTGGAACGTTTAAAACAGACATTTGCACAGGAACCAAGTAAGCGAGAAATCATCGAAAATTTGCACATTCCGATGAACGCAGAAACGATCCATCGTTTGCTTGGTGTGCGCTTTTTCAGTGAAGAAACCCGTTATCATGCGGACAATCCATTGCCGTTGGATGTGTTGGTGGTGGATGAGGCGTCCATGATCGATCTCACCTTAATGGCTAAATTGCTTAATGCGCTCAAACCGGAAACCAAACTGATTTTATTGGGTGATAAAGACCAACTTGCTTCCGTAGAGGCCGGTGCTATTTTGGGCGAATTAGGGCGTTTTGTGAATGCGGCAAAACCGACATACAGCTCGTCCATGGCGCAATATTTACAGGCAACAACGGGGATGACATTGCTATCAGAAGAGAAGATGAACGCCATTAGCGACAGTATTTGTTATTTACAAGTTAGTCGCCGTTTTGGGGCGAATCCGGAAGTGGGTGAGTTGGCAACGACCGTGAATTTAGGCAATGCGACCAAGAGTTGGCAGTTATTGCAACAATATCAGCAACATCAAGATAAGCATTGTGGTGTGTACTTAACGGACTTTGCGCATTATTTGAGTAATAAAGAGGATGTACAACAGCGCAAAGCTTGCGTGAAATTGATTGTCGATCGTGCTGCGGAAGAATACGCGCGCTATTTGCAACGCCTTCCGTCCGATGGCGTTCTTCAGGAAGATAAAGTGCAGTCAATTTTTGCTGCGTTTAATCATATCCGTTTTTTAACCGCATTACGCGTAGGGGAGTTTGGTGTCGAGCAGTTAAATTTGGCTATCGCGGAAAAATTACGCCAAAAACGGTTGTTGCAATTTCATCAGGAACGGGAATGGTATATCGGCAAGCCGATTATGGTCACGCAAAATGACAGTGGAGTCGGCTTGTATAACGGCGATATCGGCATTTATTTAGGTCATGGGCGAGTGTGGTTTGAACAAGGACAAAATAGCTACAAAACGGTGCTGGCAAGCCGTGTACCGAATCATGAGACTGCCTTTGTCATGACCGTGCATAAATCTCAAGGCTCCGAGTTTCCACATACGTTCCTGATTTTACCGTTGGAGAATAACCCGGTTTTATCCAAAGAGCTGGTTTATACCGGTATTACGCGTACTAAAGATTTTCTCACGGTGTTTGCATTGCAAAGCGTGTGGGAAAGTGCGGTGAAAAATCCGGTACAACGCCAAAGCGGATTAGGGCAGTTATTAGAAGAATAAAGGAAAATACATGACAAAATGGGATGAGCGTTACCAAACGGAAGAATATATTTTCGGCACGGAACCCAATGAATTTATCGCTAGAATTCAGCCTTACTTGCCAACCTCGGGAAGAGCCTTAGATCTTGCCACGGGAGAAGGGCGTAATGGCATCTTTTTAGCCCGTCACGGATTAGAAACGGAGGGCGTGGATCTCTCTCAAGTGGGATTGCGAAAAGCGCAAGCGTTAGCGCATCGTTATCAGGTGCCATTCACAACGAGATTGGCGAATATTGCCGAAATGGCGATGCCAACGGCGCATTATTCGGTCATTACGTCCGTCTTTTGTCATTTTATGGAACCGGAACGGACTCAAATCATGCAACGCATTGTGAATGCCTTGCAACCGGGCGGCTTGTTTGCCGGTGTGTTTTATCATCCCGATCAACTTCATTATGGTACCGGCGGGCCTAGCCATGTTGAAATGCTCGGCACCTTAGCGGAAATGCAACAAGCGTTATCGGGCTTGGAATGGTTGCTGGCAGAACACGATGTACGAGAAATGAATGAAGGCAGCCGTCATGTTGGCGCCAGTTCCGTGATTTGCCTGTTAGGACGCAAACCCTAGATTTTTTATTTGATGGTGAAGAATAAAAAGACAAAGTGCGGTCAAAATTTATCGTATTTTTCCTGTAAAACAGTTAGCTTTTCGGTGAAATTTTCTGTATAATCGCCCGACCCTGTAAATGCTGCGGATTCCCACCGCACATTAATTTTGTCGAGATCGCACTCGAAGGGGTGAAGATTAAGATAACTGGTTGTGCTTTTTTAAGCACTGGGTATTAATATTATTATATTGGTAATTAATTAATGAAAACTTTTGTAGCAAAACCAGAAACGGTTAAACGCGACTGGTATGTAGTAGATGCGACAGGTAAAACTTTAGGTCGTTTGGCGACTGAATTAGCGCGTCGTCTTCGTGGTAAACATAAAGCTGAATATACTCCGCACGTTGACACAGGTGATTACATCATCGTTATCAACGCGGACAAAGTTGCTGTAACCGGTAACAAAGACAGCGATAAAATTTACTACTGGCACACAGGCTATGTAGGCGGTATCAAACAAGCGACTTTCAAAGAAATGATCGCACGCCGTCCTGAAGCAGTGATTGAAATTGCGGTTAAAGGTATGTTGCCAAAAGGTCCATTAGGCCGTGCAATGTTCCGTAAATTAAAAGTGTACGCAGGTGCTGAACACCAACACGCTGCACAACAACCACAAGTATTAGATATTTAATCACGAGGTTTTAGGATATGGCAGAGAATCAAAACTACGGTACAGGTCGCCGCAAAAGCTCTTCAGCTCGTGTATTTATCAAACCGGGCAATGGTAAGATCACCATCAACCAACGCGAATTAGACGTTTATTTCGGTCGCGAAACTGCTCGCATGGTAGTTCGTCAACCGTTAGAATTGGTTGAATTAACTGATAAATTAGACCTATACATCACTGTTAAAGGTGGTGGTATTTCCGGTCAAGCGGGTGCAATCCGTCATGGTATTACCCGTGCATTGATGGAATACGATGAAACCTTACGCCCAGCACTTCGTGCAGCAGGCTTCGTTACTCGTGACGCACGTCGCGTTGAACGTAAAAAAGTGGGTTTACACAAAGCACGTCGTCGTCCACAATACTCCAAACGTTAATTTTTATACGTTTTTCCAAAAAGCAGAGAGCAATCTCTGCTTTTTTTATGTGCGAAATTCAGCAAAAGTGCGGTGGATTTTTAGAATGTTTTTGAGATCCGCCAAGCCTTGTTATAATGCACGCCGTTTTAAGTAAAATCAGGGCAGAACATGAAAATTGCATTAGGTGTGGAATACGACGGAAAACAGTATTTCGGTTGGCAGAAACAAGAAAAAGTAGCCAGCGTACAGGCTGAATTGGAACGGGCAATTTCCACCGTTGCCAATGAAGAAATCAGTATTTTCTGTGCAGGTCGTACGGATTCCGGCGTACATGCCACTGGGCAGGTGATCCATTTTGAAACGACTGCTCATCGTCCTGAGAAAGCCTGGAGTTTTGGTGCCAACGCCAATTTGCCTGATGATATTGCCATTCGGTGGGCGAAAGTAGTCGATGATGATTTTCATGCCCGTTTTAGTGCCACTGCCCGTCGTTATCGTTACATTTTATATTGTAATAAACTGCGTTCAGCCATTTTGCCGCAAGGTGTAACCCATTGCCATTTGGAACTCGATCATCAATTAATGCACCGGGCGGGGCAGGCGTTGCTCGGTGAAAATGATTTTAGTTCTTTCCGCGCCGCTCAATGCCAATCCAACACGCCGTGGCGCAATGTACATCATTTAAACGTGAGCCGTCTGGGGCAATATATCGTTGTGGATATTCAAGCAAACGCCTTTGTACATCACATGGTGCGTAACATTGTGGGGAGCTTGATTGAAGTGGGTTGTGGCAATCAACCGGTGGAATGGTTAGCTTGGTTGTTGGCTCAGCAAGATCGTACTCTCGCCGCACCGACAGCGAAACCGGAAGGGTTATATTTGGTCAATGTGCTTTACCCCGACCGATTTGCATTGCCGAAAATGGCAATGGGACCATTATTTCTCGCAGATTAATTTAAAAATACTGAAAAAAGTGACCGCACTTTAGGTTGAAAAATAAAGTGCGGTCATTTTTTCATAAGAATTTTAAGTGAGTTCTAAAGCGCAATACGGCTTTACCACCAACCTAATAGCTTCATCCATAACCCACCGACACCAAACCAGATAATGAGGGATACGATGGAGTCCTTTCTCAGGAATATAATATGCCTGTTGAACTAAAAAGCACAATAATGATGTGGAAATTAATGTCTTTTATTTTGAGGGCTAAATTGGCGTAAAATGACGTTATCAATGTAATAAGAGGAACATGGAATGGCTGAACTAACTCAACAAGTTTTCGAGTATGTCTTCACCCAATATGGCACTCAGCCGGAATATTTGTGGAAGACCCATCCAGATTATGCTGTATTGCGTCATAGTGATAATCGCAAATGGTATGCCATTGTGATGAATGTTGAAAAATCGTCATTGGGGCGAAAGGGCACAGGAAAATTGTCGGTGATGAACGTGAAATGTTCCCCTGAAATGCTGACCGTATTTTTGCCGCAACCAGGATTCCTACCAGCCTATCACATGAACAAAAATCACTGGTTGACGGTGTTGTTAGATGGCTCTGTAGATAAAAATACTGTATTGTTTTTATTAAATACTAGTTTTGATCTCACCGCTACACGACAAGTGAAAAAACAGCTTGGGATAGCCCGTTATACGGAATGGATCGTTCCGGCCAACCCGAAATATTACGATGTGGAGAAAGACTTGCGCGAAGGTGGAGAAATTTACTGGAAGCAAAGTAACAATATTGCGGTAGATGATATTGTGTATATGTACGTCACTGAACCTACGGGAGCCATTCGTTACAAATGTGTGGTGTTGGAGGTAAACATTCCATATCACCAAAAACGAACGGATGATTTACAGGTGAAACGGGTGATGAAAATTCGTTGTCTGAAAGAATACGATAAGCGTCTTATTCCCCGTGCGAAAATGGCACAATTCGGTGTCACTGCCGTACGTGGGCCTCGGCATATGCCGTATGCATTAAAACAGGAAATTGTATTGTTGACAGGTGATTTTGACGAAAAGTAAAAACACATTAAAAATAAACCGCACTTTGAAGGGATAACATCAAAGTGCGGTTTGTTTTTAGGCTGGAAATGAAAAGATTAATACATGCCTTCCCGTTCTTCACGAGTGCTGATAAAGATATTTTTCACCTGTGTGTAAGCTGCAAGCATCATTTTATGTGTTTCACGACCGATACCGGAAGTTTTGTAACCACCGAACGGTGCGCCGGCCGGTAAACGGTTATAGCAGTTCACCCAAACACGACCGGTTTCGAGTGCGCGTGCAACCCGTAGTGCACGGTTAATGTTATACGTCCACACAGCACCGCCCAGGCCATAATCACTGTCGTTCGCCATTTGGATCACATCTGCTTCATCTTTAAACTTGATCACCACAGCGACCGGCCCAAAAATTTCTTCTTGCGCGACACGTTTTTTATTATCCGGCGCCAAAATTAAAGTCGGTTGGAAAAATTCGCCGCGAGCCAATACCGGATCGGTTGATTTACTGCCACCAAGGATGATTTGGCAACCTTCTTCTTTGGCAATATCAACGTATTTACTAATCACCTTAATTTGATTTCCGTTGACTTGTGCGCCCATTTGCGTGTCATCTTCCCAAGGCAAGCCGACTTTGACTTTCTTAAATTCTTCTTTTAATGCCGCGATGAATTTATCGTAAATGCTTTCTTGTACAAAGATCCGTGAACCGGCACAACATACCTGCCCTTGGTTGAAAAGAATCCCTTTTTGTGCGCCTTCCAATGCTTTATCAAATGGCATATCGTCAAAGAAAATATTGGCGGATTTGCCACCTAATTCCAAGGTGGATGGAATCAACATTTCAGCGGCAGCCATACCAATTTTTCGACCGATTTCGGTGGAACCGGTGAATGCCAGTTTGCTGAATCCAGGATGACGCAGCATATATTCGCCGGATTTAGAACCCTTGCCGGTAATGACATTAAAAACACCTTTCGGCAACAAATGATTAATCTTTTGCGCCAAGGAAAGCAGACTCAATGATGTAGAGGATGACGGGTGAATCACAACGGTACAACCTGCAGCCAATGCCGGCGCAATTTTCCATGCAGCCATTAAGAACGGGAAGTTCCACGGAATAATTTGACCAACAACGCCAATCGGCTCGCGTAAAATCAACGACAAGTCTTCGTTATCCAGTTGGTTGGCAACGCCTTCTTCAGAACGAATCACACTGGCAAAATAGCGGAAATGATCGGATGCCAACGGAATATCTGCAGCGCGCGTTTCGCGAATCGGCTTACCGTTATCCAGCGTTTCTTGCAAGGCAAATAACTCGGTATTTTCGTCAATAATGTCTGCGATTTTATTTAAAATCGTGGCACGTTCTGTCGCACTGGTATTTTTCCAGGTTTTAAAGGCTTCTTTGGCGGCATTTACGGCAGCATCCACATCCGCATCGGTGGCGTCAATAAAAGTGGCTAATGTTTCACCGTTTGCCGGATTATGGGCGGTTAAGGTGTTGCCTTCTGAGCCATCCGTCCATTCGCCATTGATCAATAAACCGTAGTGTTTGTCAAAGACATTAAGATCTTTTGCCATCTGTTTTCTCCTTTTTTCTATGTTGTGAATCAAAGTGATACCTGATTTTTTATCGTCAGGTCTTTAACATTTGTCCGTAAAAGAGGACTGTTGTTCAATTTGAACACAAGACAAGACTTGAAACTGCGAGATAGATCACATTTTGGTGGTGATGAGGAAAGGTAAGAAAAATTGATTTGATAGATGGACAAAGTGGACTAAAGAGAAAACTCTTTGAAAAGAGACCGCACTTTGAAGGCGAAAATCAAAGTGCGGTCATTTTTTCTATTTTATTTTGGGTAACTTCCTTTAGAAATTACGTTCGACAGACACAAACCACTCTCCGCTGGTGCGCGAATAAAATTCAGGAATATTACTGTCAATTTTGCGGTAACGATAATTTAACTTAGGAATAAAGCCTTTCCATTGCAGTTTGTTATGCCATAGGCTGGCGTTAAAATCATATTCCTTGTCTTGTCGTTTTTTCGTTGGAAAATAGAAGTTTTTTGCCCGAAAGTCACGTTTGACATACCGAATGCTTAAGCGTGTCGCGAAATCCTTGATTTGCCAGACGGTACCGAGATTAACACCTCGACGAAGTGAGGACTCTGCTTTGTCTTTACTGCGATCTAGGCTGCCTTCCACACCGCCGAAAAGTAACCAATTCGGTTTCGCTTGATAACTTAATGAGAGCGTTGCACCATTGATATAACCGTTGTGACGGCGTGCAACGTTGGTATCCGCATAGCGTTTTTGCGTGTGGGAAAGCGTGCCGGAGAATGACCAAAGTGCGGTCAATTCACGGCGTAAATCTGCGGTAATGCCATAATTTTGGCTATAGCGTGGTGCGCCTAACCAATTTTGCTCAAAAAACGGCGTCAATCCTAAAGATTGTAAGGCGGAACGATGACGATAGCCCAATGCGGCGTAAAGTGATTTTTCGCTATAATCCTGATTATCCCAGTAATGCACGCCGCCAAAACGGCTGTTTAATGTCACAAAATGATTACCGGCGACATTGATTTCACGGCTTAAACCCAGCCCATAACGAAAACCATGTGCTTTTTGTGGCAAAGAGTCTTTGTCTTTTTTAAAGCGCAATTTGCCTAACAAAATATCTTGTTGGGATGACGTGTTATTCACGTTGTCGGTTTGGGTATATTGCCATTCTATGTCGGCTTTCCAGTCTTGGCGTTCCTTCATTGCCTCCAAGTAACGCTGAGTAAATTGTTGCATGGCTGGGGATAATGCCGGTGTAGCACGCTCGAGTTCTGCCTTGGCTTGGCGATATTGTTTATTTTCAAATAACATCACGCCTAAATCGAAACGGGGATAGGCAAGTTCCGGCTTTTCATCAACAATCTGCTGATAAAGACGAATCGCTTGCTTATGGTTGCGTTCTGCCCGCAACATTGCCCCTAGGGCATAACGATATAGCGTGACATCGTGCTGAGGTTGTGATTGATAAAGCGGCAACGTTTGTTTCAATATCCCCCATTGTTGTTTTACCACACTATAATTGATCAGTTTTTCCAGCTTAGTTTGGGTATTGTCATTGGATTCAAATGTCATCGGTGTTGAAAGTGCGGTAGATTTTTCCGGCGTTTTTATCTTTGGATCTTCCGTTTTCGGCACGATATTCTTTTCAAAGAAAATAGGCTGTGGCGCTTGGAAGGTTTCGGCTTGAGTAGATAAGGGAAGTAGAATGATAAAATAGGGAAGTTTTTTCATAGTCGATTAGAAAGTAATGCCGTTTAAACCGAGGTTCAAACGGCATTTTTACATTAAAGGAAAAGTTTATTTTTGGATTTCGCCACGTGTACCGCCGAAGCCGACTGTATCTTTTCCATCAAAGGAGACTTTACCACCAATTTCTTCCGCATTTTTACCGAAGAATTTTAAATCGTAATTACCTTGGTCAGAGCCTTGGGTTGCTACTGTGGAGATGCCATCTTTGGAAATTGTACCTTCTTCAAGTTGAATATCACCATAAATGCCTAAGTCACGAATTACGCCTGAACCTGTTCTGTTTGCAAAGTTTACATCATAGCTGAGATCACCTTGATAAAGATCAGAAACAAAAGCTTTACCGCTGTAAGTTGCCTTTCCTTCTGTTGGAATCGCTTCAGGTTTAGTTTGTAAACCTTTTGCTGACACGGTGAGAGAATCTATGCGGTAATTTGTACCATTAACACTTTGCGTGCCAAACTCATAATTGCCGGTGACGATAGAATATTTTTGGTTATACACAACAGTGCCATATTTGTAGTTATTTTGAGTTATGCCTGATGATGAAAAAATCGTGTTAGATTTTACTCCTTGACTTGCTATGACAGCTTTGCCTTGTTCGATATCGGCATATTCACCTTTTGCTTCTGAAATTAATGCTGTTTCTAAATTATTTTGTACGGTTTGTTCGTCATTATCTAGGTTATTAGAAGCGAATTGTTCTGCATTGATTAATCCTGCATCAGTAGCAATTTTAATTAACGCATCTTTTTTAGCTTTATTTTGTCTGAGAATTTCTGCTTCTTGCTGTGCTTTTTTCGCTTTATTTTGTTTAAGAATTTCTGCTTCTTGTTGTGCTTTTTCTACAAGATTGCCGTTGTTTTGCATAAGTGAGTCGATAATTTGATTTACCTCATTATTAGATAATCCATCATTTAAAAGAAGAGTGGTTAAATAATCATGTAAATAAACTCCTTTTAAGTAACTTTCAGATGTGCCGCTACCCATTAATTGTTCTGGATTTTGTGAAAATCTTTCGGCATATTGATTCGCGACCTCATCAGGTAAACCAATGCTTTTTGCTATGTTAAATAATTCGTTTTTTTTCAATCTAATGGTTTCTGCCGCTTGACGAGCTTCTTCAGCTTGACGTGCTTCTTCGGCTTTGCGTGCTTCTTCAGCTTTGCGTGCTTCTTCAGCTTTGTGTGCTTCTTCAGCTTTGCGTGCTTCTTCAGCTTTGCGTGCTTCTTCAGCTTGACGAGCTTCTTCGGCTTGACGAGCTTCTTCAGCTTTGCGTGCTTCTTCAGCTTGACGAGTTTCTTCAGCTTTGCGTGCTTCTTCAGCTTGACGAGCTTCTTCGGCTTGACGAGCTTTTTCAGCTTTACGTGTTTCTTCCGCTTTTTTTGCGTCTGCTACTTGTTGTTGGGTTTGTTCATTTTTAGCCGTTGGTTTGTTATCAACTGTGTTAGAACCGCCACTACTGCTTCCACAGGCAGTAAGGGAAAATAAAATTGCTGCTGCAATGGTTGTATTTTTAAAGTTCATGTAAGACCTCTGTAAATAAATGTAGGATTAAAAGGTAAAAGAATTATAATTTTTCACTAATTTGTGTACAATTAACCAACAATTACAGAAGGTTACCGAGTTGCGGTAGCTATTTGCACTGCGAGAGTAGAATATGAAAATTAATGAAAAAATTCGCCAATTACGTGAACAACACCAATTATCCCAAGAAAATATGGCGGATAAATTAGGCATGTCGGTGACCGGTTATGCGAAAATTGAGCGAGGTGAAGTGCGTTCAAATCTGCCACGTTTGGAGCAAATTTCTGAAGTGTTTGATATGGATATTTGCGAACTGCTTTCTTATGGGGAAAATGAAAAAGTTTATTTTAATAATTCAGTCACAGAATCAACAAATTCAAATAATTTCTTATTCGCCGTTGGTAATGATAATTTAGAAAAAGCCATTCAACAATTGCAATTAATTATTTCTCATAAAGACGAGCTATTGGCACAAAAAGATAAAATTATTCTAGGCTTAGAGCGGGAAATCGCTTTGCTGAGAAATATGCACAAAGCATAGTAACGAGCTGACAGTAACAAGAAAAAATAGCTAAAAAAAGACCGCACTTTGAGCAAGATATGCAAAAGTGCGGTGCGTTTTCAAAATGGATTGACTATTGTCTTGCCAATCTTAAATTTTGTGGCAGTGGCTCAAAGTTGGAGCGATAAGGGTTAATGTCCAAACCGCCACGGCGGGTATAACGGGCGTAAACGGTGAGTTTTTCCAGTTTAGCGTATTGCATAAGGTCGCAGAAAATACGCTCGACACATTGCTCGTGGAATTCGTTATGTTGACGGAAAGAAATGATGTAGCGCAATAATTGTTCGCGGTTAATTTGCTTGCCGACATAATGAATTTGCAGGCTGCCCCAGTCCGGTTGTTGTGTGATGAGGCAGTTAGATTTGAGCAAGTGGCTGACTAACGTTTCTTCGACCAAATGCTCACCGGTGCAATGATTCAGTAAGGCGGCATTAAAAGCATAGTTCCGCACCTCAATGTCCTGTGCATCAATGCAATCGCCCGACAAGGCGACAATCGGTTGCGCGGTGTAATCCGCCAGCGAATTTAACCGCACGTTGACTTCGCCTTGGGCACAATTTTGCAGATCTTGCTGTAACGTTTGTTGGACGTCGGCGAAATCGGCGAATGTTGTTTGATTAAAGCTGTTTAAATAAAGTTTGAAACTTTTGGATTCGATTAAATTTTCACTGCGAAAATCGATGCTGACATCGGCAATAGCCACTTGCGGCACGCCTTTCGGGTTGAGCCATGAAATTTCGTATGCCGTCCAAATATCCGCACCGATCGTAAAAGGTTGCGTGGCGGTGATGTTGAGTTGATCGCGATTTAATCGGCGTGGAACCGGTTGTAATAAAGTGCGGTCGTATTTTTCCGCATACTTTGTTTGCTGACCGAGTTTAAGGGTATTGAGGCTTTTGTCTTGATAGTGCATAGGCAGCTTACTGATCTTGTCGTTAAAATAAGGCTGGCATGATGCCATTTTAACTGTTGGAAGTCAAAAGACGCGGATTGTTATGATGCCTTACTCTGCGCGGTGTTTTTCATCGGAAAGACTTACACGTCGCCAAAAGGTCGCAAATCTCGGTTTGCCTTTGTTTGTTAAGCCACGATATTTATAGCTGATTTGTGAGCCGATAGGCGGTGGATTCGTTCTATCCTCCAACGTGAATCCGGAACCAATTTTAAATTGACCACGGTGATTCTCGCAGGTAATCGATCCCATGACATTTTCAAATTGCCCTTTGCCGGCATGATGAGCAATCACCGTACATTCTTCATCAAGTGCGGTCTTTAATTTGAGAATTTGTGCGCTGCGTTTTCTTTCGTAAGGCGCATTGGGGTTACGAATCACGATGCCTTCCCCTTTTTGTTGTTCCACTTGTTGTAAAAATTGATAGATGTGTTGTGAGTTTTCAATAGGAATTTGTTCGATAATTTCGATGGGTGCCCTTGGGTGTTGTGCCAAATAGGCTTTTAATTGCGCTAAGCGTTCAAATAAATTGCCTTCGGCATCAGGCACATCAAACACATGAAGTTTTAGCTTATGCCAACCTTTATCTTGTTGAGAACGAACAATCGAGGAAATTTCCGCAAATTGATCACGTTGGCTAAATAATTCGCCATCAATAGCAAAGGGCGGAAATTCCGCTAAAAAATCCTTTGGTGGCGATAGTGTTATTCCGCCTCGAGTAAAAAGTTGTTCGCCGTCCCAATAGCCACGTACGCCATCCAATTTTTCACTCATCACCCATCCTGCCACATTTTGGTTTTTGTATGTCTCTAAAAGCATGAAGTCGGGTTTGTCAGCGTAACAAATGAGGTGAAAAAAGAAGAGGCTGAAAAAGAGGATAATTTGGCGCATAGCAGGTTCCATTAAATAAAAAGAACGTTACCGAAGCAATAAGCATAGTGCGATGCGAGGTGTAAGATTTTGCGAGATGGATCGAAAATCAAAAGAAAGGGGATAAAAAAATACGCCCTGTTTGGGCGTATTCGGCAAATCAAAGTGCGGTCGAAAATGAGATTATTTTTCTTTCCAATAACCGATCCACTCTTTCAGTAATTGCATATTTTTTGCCATGGCGCCGGCTTGAGGTACAAAGTGCATCATGTTTAATCCGTAAGAGTCCGGAGTAATGCCTTCGCCTACGCTTGCCGGCAAGACATCAAAGCCTTGTTGTTGAAATAAGAGTTTTGCCCGTTGCATATGCCATTCATTCGTTACCAAAATGATTTTGTGGATGCCTTCTTTTTCTAATAATTGACGGGTGTATAAGGCATTTTCTTTGGTGGTTAAAGATTTTTCTTCTAGCCATTTCGTCGGCACATTAAAGAACGTCTGTAATTCTTGGGCGGAAACCTTACCTTCTGAAGCACCGGTCGGACTGACACCGCTAATCAACAAGGGCAGCTGCGTTTCTTTTTGCAAATAAGCCGCATAGCGCAAACGTTCTAGTTGTGTGGCAGAAGACGCAAGCGGTGCGTAGAGTTCTTTGCTATCACGCACGCCACCACCCAATAAAACGATGGCTTGAGCCTGTTTGTAATCGTTTAAGGTTAAACGATCTTCAGTGACTAAGCTGTCTTTTAAGGTTTGTGCCGTATAGGGAATGCTGACAAGATAGAGCAGTACAATGCCGAAAAATGCACAAAGTCGGCTTAATGTTTTGCATTTAAAGAATGAAAATAAAAGCGAAAATAGCCATAAAATCAAAATATTAAATGGCGGTAGCATCATGGCGGTGATGAGTTTTTTTAGTTCAAGCATGGTGTTAATCAACGTATTAATAATGATAGCGGCATTGAATGATCGTTAAGTGCGTATCGGAAATTTGATAAACAAGACGGTGTTCTTTATCTATTCTTCTTGACCAAAAGCCGCTTAATTGATGTTTTAGGGGTTCAGGATCACCTAACCCCTCAAAAGGGGTTCTGAGAATGTTTTGAATTAATTTATGAATGCGAGATAACGTTTTTTTATCGGTTTGTTGCCAATAGAGATAATCATCCCAAGCGTTTTCTGTCCAAGCTAAAATCATTCTTGCAATTCTCGTTCAATGACGTTACCTGAATTTAATTGCTGAAGGGATTCTAATAATCGGCTACGGTTTTTAGGACTGCGCAATAAATAGGCTGTTTCTTCATAAGCAGCAAAATCTTCTAAGCTCATGACAACGGCATGTTTGCCATTTTGTCTGGTGATCATAACCGGGCTGTGATTCGCAACGACTTGATCGAGTGTTGTGGCTAATTCCGCACGGAAAGCTGAATAACTGATGACGTTCATTGGTTGTTCCTTATACAAAAGTTGTACAAATTATTGCACAATAAAGAACCTACTTCAATAAGAAAAAAGGCGTATTCCACGCCATTTTCTTATCGATAAAACGTAACGAAATCCAGCTCTTTTGTCCACAAATTGGCGTAGCCGGTGTTTTTGCCGTAAGAGTTATCACAAACCACATTTGGAATTTCCAATAAACAGGAAAAAATATGGCCGTGCAGGCGGGTGGTGGTGATGTTGTCATAACTTAGGAAGTTTTTCGCTACCCGTTGCACAATGCGTAAGGTATAGTTTTTCCAGTATTGATGAACAAGATCTTTTAACCAACTGATATCATGCCGCTTGGCAAATTTTGCTAAACGCCAGCTTACTGCCAAGACGAAGTCATCCTGACCGGATAAAATGTCATCCCAATCTTTGATATGGCTGCCGGCAGGCAATTTTGCCGTAATATTTTTTTCGATATCGCTGGCTTCAATGTCTTTGCGTAAGAAATACAGCGATTGTCCGGTTTGGGTGCTTTTTGTCGGTAACGTGCCGTACAGTTCATGTGCCATGTCTGGTGATAAATACACATTTGGTGAAAACTGTTTAAAGGCATTTGCCGTTCTTTCATCACGTGCCAGCAAATGACAATCTTGATGCTGCATGAAAAGTGCGGCGGATTTTTCCAGCGTTTCTTGGTTTTTATAGAAAAGGGTTTGTGGTAACACAATCACCCGATTATTCGGGAACGTCCGTATAATGGTTTCCCGTAAATTTTGGTGCTGTGGATAAAGATCGCCGAAATTACCACCGCCGTGTAATAAAATGGTGGTGTTTGGTGTAATTTTCTGTTTCAGTTCTTCGATGTCCATATCGAATTCACTGCGTTTTAAGGTGACACGAATATTGTGATCCGTAAAAAACTGTTCTGTTCCGTGATAAATCAATAAATCGCCCACGTTTAAATGTAATGGATAATCAAGATAAAACACGTCGTTTTTATCTTTAATTAAATCTGCAATCGGGGCTAACTTGTTTTTTAAATCAATGAGTTGTTGATTCATCTTTTCACTCTTTTTCTTAAATAGCTAAATAAAAAGTCTTTTTCAGTTTTGTTGAGTCCCATTACGAGAATCACTGAAATTAACACAACTTCAAGCAGGATAGCTTCTCCCACGAATTCAAAGAATGAGTAGGTACGCTGTGTATCCGAGAAATAAATTAAGCCTAATAATAAGGCGAAAACCAGGCTGATATTTGTTAAGTATGAGACAAATTCTCTGCGATTAAATTTAATTCTTTTGTTAATAAAGTAGAGGCGATAAAGCTGCATGAAAAGTGCGGTGCAGAATTTACCGATAAAGGCATAGACCGGATTGTAGCCTAAGGTAAACAGATAATAGGCAAGCGGCACCGTGCAAAGATCGATAATCGCCAAGATAACGTTGTATTGTTTAATGGTTTTAGAACCTATGGCTAACGCCGTCATCCAAAATGACCCCGCCATGGCACTGATGAGGGAACAAACAAGTGTGGCTTGTACCAGTTTATCGGTGTACATCGGCACATTATCGCCCAACCATAATGTCAGTAATGTGTGGCTAAAATACAGTACCGGCGCAGATAAAATGGCGATTAAGTAGAAAGAATATTTTGAGGTACCCAAGATCAACCTTTTATTTCGCTCATAGTCTTTTGCCGCATAGGATTGCACCAGCTGCGGGTTAAATGCCACTTGGAAGTTGTTCACAAAACTATACACGGCGGTATCCACTTGAGTCGCAATGCCGACCGCCGCATTTGCGGCAACGCCGAAGAACAGGTTGGTCACCATATTCAGCCCTTGCGTTGATCCTACATAAGCGAGTTGTCCCACCAGCATCCAGCCGGAAAAGCTCATCATTTCTTTGGTGGTATGTAAATCTTTCTCAAAATGGAAACGGGTTTCCGTGTAGAAAGCCTTGCGTGTGAAACGAAAATAAAGGGTAAACACCAATAGGCTGACGCACAACAACAAGAGGCTGTAAGAAATCAGTTTGTCGTAGTGTTCGATATGCATCAAAATAAAAATCACCGTCAGTTTAAAGGCGGTTTCTGCCAATCCCAGCCAGGCGTAAAAAGACATGCGTTCATGGGCGACAATCATGGCGTTAAAAGGCACTTTGATAATTTCAATCAAGGCAATGATCAACGCAACCTGATAAACAATATTGGCCGCTTGCATACGCGCGGCAGGAATAATTAATTTATGGTTAAGGAACCACAGTCCAACAGTTTCCGCCAAGATTACGACAACCAACATAATCAATAAGTGATTGAGAATACTGATATTAAAGACTTTATTGATTCGCTTGCTGTCGTTTGAGGCTTTTTCGACGTTAATGAAGCGTTGTGTGGTGGCGGTCATGGTGCCATTAAAGAAAGAGAACAAAATCACCACGCCCATGACAATGTTGTAGATCCCGAAATCTTCCACGCCCAATACGTGCAACACCACGCGCGAGATATACAGCATCGCGCCCATATTGAACAACATGCGGATATAAAGAAAGAGGGTGTTTTTAGCAATGGTTTTGTTGGACATTGGGAAAATCGAACTTGTGTTTTTACCGTAAAATAGGTGGGGGATTATAGATTTCTTTAGTATAATCAGCAATCTTTTATGCAACTATTTCCCCTTAACGCAATCAAACCGAAAATAGATTTTAACTGAGATGATTATGAATAAATATTTGATTTCACTAGATAAAGATATTCAGCGCCGTGAGCTGTTTTTTGCTCAACCTGATACCGCTGATTTTGCTGTATTTTCAGCGATTAATACCATGCAAAAAGAGTGGAATGAATTGGCTGAAGTGTTCAATCCAACGAAGTTTGAACAGCATTATGGACGCAACGTTACAAAAGGCGAAATTGGTTGCACATTAAGCCATTTAGCGGTTTATCGTCAGATCGTAGAAGATCAAAATGTGACGGAAAACGAGTATGCATTGGTGTGCGAAGACGATGCCTTATTCAATGTAAATTTGTCACCAAAAACGACCGCACTTTTAACGGAAAAGTGCGATGCAGATATTGTATTAATCGGGCAGTCAAAAATTGCGGAATTTGATGATGTGGAATTGGAAATAAATTATCCGACAACCTTCTCATTTTTACGTCAAACAGTTGGTGATGTCACCGTGGCTTATCCATATAAAAGTTATTTTGCGGGCACGGTAGCATACTTAATTAAAAAATCAGCAGCCCGTGCATTTTTAAAACAACTTGAACAAGAAAAGCCGTTTTGGCTTGCTGATGATTTCTTATTATTTGAAACCCAATTCCAGATTAATAACAATGTGGTTCGCCCGCTTGTGGCCATTGAAAATCCACAGTTGGTGAGTAATTTGGAAGCCATTCGTGGTTCAAAATCGAATAATTTAGTGAAGAAATTAATCAAATATCCGCTCAAAAAAATCTTAGCAGTGAAAAAAAATTTAGGAAAATAACGTAAAAAATGACCGCACTTTTTAACCTTTTTTATCTTTACGATCCTTGGCTGTTTCATGTCGTACGAATGTCATTTGTCGCGGGTTTAGCGGCATTGGCTGTACTGGCTTATCAATACCTTAAAAAACAGAAACCACAAGGCATCATTCTGCCTTTAGACAGTTTTGCCGTGTTAGGTGGATTGATTGTGTTCAGTGTGATTCCGTTACTGCTTAATGGGACAAAAGATCTTTCCGTCATCATCATGTATATGAAAGCACTGATTTTATTCCTCTTTGGCGTGGGGCTTTATAATGCGTTTTATGTCAATGCAAATGGACAACAACGAGTCGTGCGAGATTTGCAAATTGGTGTCGTGGTGCAGTTTGCAGTGGGCGTGATAGGCTTGCTTGGCGTCTCTTTTATGATTGATTTCTTGCTTTCGACCAATGCGGTATTACCTGCACGCTTTTATGGTTCAGAGCAGGAATATCGCTTATATAACATCACCGCAACGGCCTTTTTCCAGTTGAGTTTATTCTATTTAATGCTGTTGCATTTCTTGCTCGCTTACAATGCAAAACATAATACACTCCCAAGTATTTTAGTGTTTTTTATGCTATGTGTCGGATTAATTTCAGGACGTACATTCCTTCTGTTATCGGTTGTGAGCATTTTGGTGTATTTCAAATGGCGTTATGTGCCATCACTCATTGCATTTGCTGTTTTAGTCTTATTATTGGCGTATTTCTTACCTGAAAACCCTTATGTGGCACATGCTTTAGAACCCGTGATTAATTTATTGCACGGTGCAGGATTTGTCAGTTCGTCAACCGATACGTTGATGAAAAACCATCTCTTCATGCCAACATTTAAGCAATTCATTTATGGCGATGGCATGTATATGACAGGGCAGTTGGAAGTCGGCCGTTATTATGGTCATACGGATTCCGGTTTCTTACGACAAATTCTTTATGGTGGCGTGTCTTATGCCTTAGTGTGTTTTGCCGTGACATTTTATTTTGTGCGCAAAGTCGCCTTAAATTGGTTTGATGGCAGCTGGAAATTTATCCTTTCTGCCTTTGTGATTTTGGCATTTTGTAACATCAAGGCAGACACCTTTGCTTTCCCTGGCATTATGTTCGTGATGTTGATGTTCTTATCGCTTTTTGGCACTCACGGTAAACAGCTTATTTTATTTAAACAACAGGAGCAGAAAGATGTTTAGTATCATCGTGCCTTCTTATAATCGGAAAGAAGAAATTCCTGTGTTATTGGAAAGTTTAACCAAGCAGACTGCCTATAATTTTGATGTGGTGATTGTGGATGATTGTTCAAAAGAAGCCGTTGAAGTCACACAATCTTATCCATTTGCAGTTAAAGTCATTCGTAACGAAACCAATCAAGGTGCCGCAGAAAGTCGTAATATCGGGGCAAGAAGTGCCGATAATGATTGGTTGTTATTTCTTGATGATGATGATCGTTTTGCAAATGATAAATGTCAGAAATTAGCCGATGTGATTGCTGAGCATGCTGATGTTAACTTTGTTTATCATCCGGCAAAATGTGAAATGGTGAATGAAGGTTTTAGCTATGTGACCAACCCGATTGAGCCGCAAGAAATTAGTGTAGAGCGAATTTTACTGGCGAATAAAATCGGTGGTATGCCGATGATTGGGGTGAAAAAAGATCTATTTTTAAAAATAGGCGGATTATCGACCGCACTTCGTTCATTGGAAGACTATGATTTCTTGCTGAAACTTGTGCAAGATCCAACGTTTAAACCGTGTAAAGTCGCAGAACCATTAACTTATTGTACGTTCCATACTAAGCGTTCTAGCGTATCAACAGATACAACTAATACGCAAAAAGCGATTGATTATATCCGTGAAAATTATGTGAAAACGGCAGAGCAAGAAAAGAATTTTGCCATCAACGCGCAATATATGTTGGCTTACCCACATATAATGAATTTATCCCGTAAAGCGGCTTTTTACTATTTTGAGATTTTTAAATTAACGAAAAGTATTAAGCAACTAGTCATTGCCTTTGTGGTTTTAATTTCCCCTAAATTGGCAATTAATTTGAAACGGTTTATGTAAGTAGCGTGCAACTTGTTGCACGAATTTTATGTCGGTACTTTGATGCAACAAGTTGCATCCTACGGAGATATATGAAATTTTCAGTTTTAATGTCCTTATACATTAAGGAAAATCCACAATATTTAAGAGAATGTTTTGAAAGCCTTGTGGCGCAAACCCATCCGGCAGATGAGATCGTATTGGTGTTTGATGGTGCGATAACGCCAGAATTGGAAGCCGTAGTTTCTGAATTCGAAACCAAATTACCCTTAAACTTAGTGAAGTTGCCAAAGAACTTAGGCTTAGGCAAAGCGCTTAATGAAGGATTGAAACATTGTTCGCATGATTGGGTTTTCCGTATGGATACGGATGACATTTGTGTGCCGGAACGCTTTGAAAAGCAAGTGGCGTTTATTGAGCAACATCCGAATACGATTATTTTCGGTGGGCAGATTGCTGAGTTTGGCGAAAATATTCAAGATATTGTGGCATATCGTCATGTGCCAACTGAAGCACAAGATATCGTTAAATTTACGCAAAAACGTTGTCCGTTCAATCATATGACGGTGGCATATCAAAAAAGTGCGGTCATTAATTGTGGTGGATATGAGGATTTACAGGAAGATTATTACCTGTGGATCAAGCTTGTGGCACAAGGACAAAAAGTCGCAAACTTGCCGGACATTTTAGTTTATGCCCGCGTGGGTAATGGCATGGTAGGGCGTCGCCGTGGCTTAAATCAAGCCAAAGCAGAGTGGCGTTTATTTAAATTGAAATATCGTTTAGGTATTCAAGGGGTATTTTCCGGCTTGTTTACGTTTGCCTTGCGCTTTGGTTCCCGCTTAGTTCCAACCGCCTTATTACAACGGATTTATCAAACATTTTTGAGAAAATAATATGATGAAATTGACAACCTTTTTAAAACTCTCTTCCATTTTGACCGCACTTTCTTTAGCCGGCTGTTCAAGTGATGTCACTTCCGCTGCATCGGGCAACGGAATTCATCGTGTGGATCTTCATGCGAGCTACAATAAACCGCGCACCTTAGAAAACTTTCAGGATTATGTGAATTTCTTGAAAGGTAAAGCCGCCGCAGAAGGCGTATCGGAGGCGGTATTGAAGGCGCAAAATAACATTAACTACATTCAAAAATCTGTGGATTTGGACGATCAACAAGCGGGACGAATTCGTAAACGTGATCCTAATGCACCGCCGGTAGTCAATCCCAATGGCACGACTAATTACTTAAATCGTGTGTTAACTCAAAACAAAGTGGATATTGCGGTCTCAAAATATTGGGCACAACTGCCGCAACTGGAAAAGGCAAGTCGAAGATTTGGCGTACCGAAAAATTATTTGATGGCGTTGTGGGGTATGGAAAGCAGCTTCGGTCATTATCAAGGCAAGTATGACGTGTTATCCGTGCTAGCCACGTTGGCATTTGATGGTCGCCGCGAAGCCTTATTCAGTAAAGAATTTATTGCCGCCATGAAAATGCTACAACGGGATCATATCCAACGGCACCAAATGTTAGGGTCTTGGGCGGGCGCCATGGGGCAAACCCAATTTATGCCAAGTTCTTATTTGAATTATGCTGCTGATGGAAACGGTGATGGAATGAAAAATATTTGGACGGAACACTATGACGTGTTTGCCTCTATCGCCAATTATTTACATACAGAGGGCTGGAATCCGAATTTGCCTTGGGGCGTTGAAGTGACCGTAAATCAGCCGATTGATATGGCACTCTCCGGCACGGAAGAGGGGAAACAGCGTCGCTTAACCGATTGGCAAAATCGAGGTGTCAGCCTGAAATTCCAAACGCCGGAAACGCAGCAAAAACTGACCGCACTTTCTCAAACGGATTTATGGCTGGTGAGACCTGATCGTGAATTGGGACGCGCGTTTTTAGTGTCGAACAACTATCGCACGCTATTGCATTGGAACAAGTCGAATTATTTCGCGATCAGTATCGGTATGTTTGCTGATAGAATTCAGCAACGTGTAGGCGAGTAACGCAATTAAATAAGGAATGAATATGAAAGTGATGTCGTTTAACATCAACGGACTAAGAGCAAGACCACATCAATTAGAAGAAATCATCAATAAATATCAACCGGATATCCTCGGCTTGCAAGAAATTAAAGTGGCGGATGAAGTCTTTCCTTATGAGTTGGTGGATCATCTTGGCTATCACGTCAATCATTTTGGCCAAAAAGGGCATTATGGCGTGGCTTTGTTGAGTAAACAGGCGCCGTTATTGGTGAGAAAAGGTTTCCCGACCGATGATGAAGAGGCGCAAAAACGCATTATCATGATTGACTTAGACACGCCATTTGGGCAATTAACGGTGATTAACGGCTATTTTCCACAAGGTGAAAGTCGCGAACATCCAACCAAATTCCCGGCAAAACAAAAATTCTATGCGGATTTACAACGCTATTTGGAACAAGATCACAATGTACAAAACCCGGTGATCATTATGGGCGATATGAACATCAGCCCGTCTGATTTGGACATTGGTATCGGCGAAGAAAATCGCAAACGTTGGTTGCGCACCGGTAAATGTTCCTTCTTGCCGGAAGAGCGCGAATGGTATCAGCGTTTATATGCATATGGTTTAGAAGACACCTTCCGTTATTTAAATCCAACAGTAAACGACAAATTCTCGTGGTTTGATTACCGCTCCAAAGGATTTGAGGATAATCGCGGTTTACGCATTGACCATATTTTGGCAAATAAAGCGTTGACAGCGCATTGCGTGGATGCCGGGATTGCGCTTGATATTCGGGCGATGGACAAACCATCAGATCATGCACCTATTTGGGCGGAGTTTAAGTAATGCCATTAAAAAATCCTGAACAACATTGGCAAAATTACCGTACGGTTATCAACGGCAATATGGCCTCTTGCACCGTGAATTTAGATATTTTTGAACAATTTACCTCTGATAAATACAATAAAATTGTACAGGTTTCATTGCCTTATGAGGGGGATGAAAATACGCTGCCAACATTAGATGAACATCATCGAGTGGTTAAAGAATTATTCAAAATTTTGGTGCAAATTTCGGCGTTACCAGAATTGCTTTATGCTGGGCATATTTTCACGGAAGGCTATTTAAAGCTTTATTTTTATTGTGATGAAACCACCGCACTTTTCGATGTACTTGACCAATTTAAAGACGACATTGAGGAGATTACAGTGCAAGAGGATCCAAATTGGGATACCTACTTTGATTTTTTATTGCCATCACCGTTAGAAATGAAACTCAATATGACAGAAGAAATTTTGTCTATGTTGCTACAAAACGGCAGAGATCTTGCGGACACTTACCTTGTTGAGCATACCTTCCATTTCGCAGAAGAGCCACAAATGTTCCAGTTTATGGAAGAGGTCAATTTGAGCGATCTTTCCTACAATACGATAAGTTACAGTAGCGCCCCGATGATTTTTGAGGATGAAGATGACAACGAAGGGTTATATATCGTTAAAATCGAACAGGAAATGACATTAGACAACGAAGATATTTTCCGTTATGTAGAGCAGTTTGAACGATTGGCGGAAAAATTTTCCGGCGAATATGTAGGCTGGGAAAGCGATACGATAAGCCAAGGGAAGGTGAATTAATGGTGGTGAGGGATGTGCAAAGCTTCAACATAAAATTTGTTTTAGGATGACTTTTCTTATAGAATTCACAAAATTTATGTGTGTATTCATAACATAAGGTAAGAAAATGACCGAAAAATCACTTAAGAATGATGAAATTGACCTAATTGAACTCATCACCATACTCTGGAAGAAGAAGCTCTGGATTATGCTTTCTTCTTTTATTTTTACTGCTATTGCCGGTGTTTATGCGTTTACAGCAAAAGAACAATGGACATCAAGTGCAGAAGTTATCGCACCAAGAACCATGGATCTTGGCGATTATTTTAGCGTTCGTAAAGAATATTCACGTATTTTAGGTGGCGAATTTGATGCCGGTGCAACTGCGAGCAATTTATTTAGCCAGTTCAATCTACTTTCTGAGTCATTAGATGAAAGAAGAAAATTCTTTGTGCAGTCTGACTTTTATAAGAAAAAAGTTGAAGGCAAATCAGAAACAGAAAAAGCACAAATCCTTTCTGAATTAATCAGTAAACACATCACGATCAAAAAACCGGATAGCAAAAAAGAACCCGATTTAATTGGTAATAAAATTAGTTTTTATGCTGAGACACCGGCTGATGCGCAAAATGTGTTATCACAATTTATTTCTACAATAAATCAATCTGCCTATCAAATAGAATTAGATAATTTTCTACTTTATTTTAATGAATTGGTTGCAGATTTAAATTATGAGAAAACAAAATTTGAGCGTGATTTAAGTATTCATAAATCGGTTCAATTAGAGAATTTAGAAAATGCCTTGAGAATTGCAAAAGAAGCCGGCATCACAGAATATGCCAAATCACTTGGCATCACAAATGGTCAAAGTGCAATGCAACAGGCACCTACTATGTCTGAGGCTAAGATCTTAGTCAGGTCAGCTGGTATCTTCCAAGTCACAGTCTTATCTTCTGTACTGCCG
>ERZ773059.35-NODE-35-length-60532-cov-15.969641_pt1 | contig 60532 bp, 52 predicted proteins | sample MGYA00580514_ERZ773059 | MGnify/ENA primary metagenome ERZ773059 (study PRJEB29015, sample SAMEA2737981) | human oral metagenome | biome: human oral; feature: human-associated habitat; material: dental | place: China | collected 2056 ...
TTTTCCAGTACTCTTGCGTATATTCTACGGTGTCTGTGCCTTGCACAAAGGTGGCATAAAGCTCCACATAATGGGTGCCGGCCACGGTGAACGTCACCTCGGTGTCCTTTTCAAATCGCGAGAGATATGGCGTTTGGCGTTTCGAGTCGGTGTAAAACCGCCACTCATAGTGCGCATCCCAGCCGTCGGCATTGGCAACGTTGGCCGCAAATCGCGCCCTAAGCGGTGCCGAGCCTTGGTAATCGCTGCTTTGTTCTTCGCCGTTTGGAGTGAAGAAAGTGGCCACGGGGCTGATGGATGGCGCATCGTCGGCGAAGGCAAAGGTTGCCATAGCCGCGAAAAGCAGTGTGAATGTAGTGCGTATGATGGTTTTCATCCTAATCGTTATTAATGTTTGGCGAGTTGTTGACCTCCATTTCGTCGGCCACAATGTCTGTCAATATCCTTATGTCTATGGCCGAACGGTTGTATTTCTCGGCCATAGAGTCCAGCAAATGCAATATTTCGTCTATTCCAGAGCGGGTTTCGTTGGGCTTTTCGCCTGTTTTTTTGAGGAAGTTCACAAACAGTTCGATGGCCTTTTGCGTGTTGTTGCCCAGCCAATGGGCGGCCGCCAGGTAGAGAATGTCTCTTGCATCGCTTTCATTGTTGTTGTAAATAATGCTGTTCAGCAGGTCGATGGCGGTTTCGGCTCTGCCCTCTTGCAGTTGGGTTAGGGCCAACTGGCGTTTCACTTCCATGTTGTCGGGGTGCTCGTAGTTGAGTTTGAACAACAGTTCGATGGCTTTCTCGGCCTTTCCTGTACGGGCATAGCCCTTGGCTAGGAACAGTTCTTGCTCGGGCGAGATGTTTCCTTTGCCCTGTAACCGTTCTAACACCTGCTCTGCTTGGGCGAAATCGTGGCTTCTGATACATGTTTCCACATAGCCGTGAGCCACTTTGTCGTCTTCGGGCAAGCGGTTCATCAGCTCGGCGAAGTGCTTTTTAGCGTCGCCGTACTTACCTGTTTGCATGGCTGCCACGGCGCGGAAGTAGAGCCACTCGTTGCTGGTTAGGGTGGTGTCTAACTCGTATATCGAGGTAAATAGTTGCAGCAGCTGCCAAAGTCCTCTTTTATAAAGGAACTTACCAAAGGTAACGAACTGCGACGATATCCCCACTTGTGCCAGCAGTTGGTTGCCGAAAAACAGTCCGCGCATCACAATTCCTCCGCCTCGGAAAGGGTTGACGAACTCTTCTTTCATGTTGTTGAGGAAGAAAAAGCGGTACAAGTCTTGCAAGTACATGCGCCTGATGTAGGCTGGGTTGCTTTTGTCGACGTCCATATCGCCTTGTATCTCGATGCCATTGGCATTGATGGCGTTTTTCAGTTCGGCAGGAATTTGGTTGGCAATCATGGCCATTGCCAAACTCAACGAATACTTATCCGAGTTGCAGAACGAGCTGTTCTCAAAGATATTTTGCTCTAAACGTGTTTCGTCTAGCCCTTCAAGGGGTTTCAGTTCGGGGTGTTCGGGGTAGTATGGCACGAACCAATTGCTGGCCCGATTGAAGAATGGGAAACGTTTCATTTGCGAAAAGCCCCCGAAATACACGTCCACGCCCTTTTGTTGCATGTCCATCATGCGCATATAGCTTTTCTCCAACTCTTCCATTGCCCGCTCTTCGGCATCGGGGTTGAGGATGTCTTGCAGCTTTTGTTCTTCTGTTTCAGTGCCCAAGACGATGTTTTGGCCGCGCATCATTGTGGGGAGAATGTCGCGATGTATTTCTTGCATGGCCTTTTCGGCGTTGATGCAATACACTATTTGGTATTGTAGTTCAAGCAATTCGCGCTGAACGGCTTGCGAACTAACGGTTTTGTGCAGCTGTTCGGTCAGGTTGGGATAAAGCATTATCTCTACTTTTGGCAGCGTAAGTGCCCATCCCACCAAGGCACGTTGCTTTACTTGTGGGTCTGTGGCGTACTGATAGAGGTAGAGTAGGGTGGCGAACTTACGCGCATCGAAAGCTAAGAGTAAGGCTAAGAGCAAGGCACCGACGAGCAATTGTGCATCCATGCTGTCGATAGTGGGCGACAGCAGCAGTTCTTGGTAGAACTTCTGTGTCTCTTCGTTCCAATGCGTGTCGGTCATGAGGTGATAGAACAGGGCCGTCGTCAGTTCGTGATGCTCTGCGTATATGGTCTTTTTCTTTTCGCTGTTGGTTGTCGATGGGTCGAGCGAAAGTAGTGCGGTGTCTTGCACGAAACTTTCCAATCGTTGCCTAATATCGTCTAGCGGCATGGCGGCCACGTTGAATGGCGAGTAATAGTTAAAGCCCGTCGTGTTTTGCTTTCTGCGCGTTATCATCACGTCGCAGTGCAGATGGTACAGCCTTTTAAGCAGACTGTTGTACACTTCCTCGCGCTTGGGGTCGTCGAAACCGCGCTTAATGAAGTCTTTCATCAAGCGATAGTCTTCCTCGATGCTTTCCAAACGTTCGTAAAACTTCCTTAGTCCGGAGCTGTTTATGTCGTTACGCATCCTGTTGAGTGCCTCCCCTAGTTCTTTCGACAAGAGAATAAGTCCGGGGATGCTCTCTTTTTCGGGCGTAATATTCCACCTTATGTTGTTAATGTCGTCTTTATTCATTGCGTTGGAAAGTCTTTAATGGCGTTTCTGTCTTTCTCTCTCACGGCCGACATCTTGGCAAAGGCTGTTTTAGGCAGTGCCTTTACGGCAGCGTCGTTCAGTTGGAAGTGGGCTTTTAGCAAGTCGGCATAATGCTGTATGCCCCTGATGTTAAGCGAATCGCACGCCCTGTCGTATGCCTTAACAAAGGCAGGTAGTGCTTGGCGCACCTTCTTTTGGTCTTTGGCGGCCATGCTAAACACGGCCACGCCTAGCCTAATGTCCTTGGCTTTGGTGTCGGCCAGCACGTTGTTCTTGCCCATTCGAGCCACAGTAGCTTGCGGTTCTGGCATGAAAGCGGCATCTATTTCGTAGCCAACGAGCATCTTCAAGCGGATAAACACATTGTTAACCTGTATGCGGAACACCTCGTTTTTGGGCTTACTGCGGTCGATGAGGTCGGCAGTAAGAAAGTCGGTTGCCGAAAAACGGGTCATGCCCACCATCTTATCTCCTAATTGTCGCACGTCCTTTAAGCGCGCATTGCGGTTGCTTATCAGCTGCCAATGCAGATTTGTTGCGCCCACTTCGTGCAAGTTGGCTCCTTTTTGGCGCAGGCGTTGGGCACGAACCAAATCGGTGAACACGCCTTGAACTCTGCCTCTAAGTATGGCCGTGTCGCAATCCATCTGTGCCGTGTACTTCATTAATCGCACGTTGAGGTGATCTTCGCCGAACAATCCCGTTGCATCTGCCACGTATAGCGGCAGGCAGTCGAGTGTGGGCATCACCGCAATTCGCAGTGTCGAGTCGTTTGTCGTTTGTCGTTCGCTTTGCTTTTGCGGCGCATTGCCCTTGCCGTTGCAGGCAAAGAACAGCGTGGTTAGCGTGGCCAAGGCGAGCGTGCGAATGTGAAATAGGGTCATTGTAATTGGTGTTTGCTGTTAAATACCTTGTTTGCCGTGTTCAAGGCGGCCTCTTCGTGAGGTTTTATCCTTGCAAATTTAGCAATAATTTTGTTGCGAAAAAAAAGATTTAGTAATTTTGTAGGCCATGGCAAAAGATAAAACAGCATACGTTTGCGACAATTGTGGACACGAGTCGGTGAAATGGATTGGCAAATGTCCGAGTTGTGGACAGTGGAATAGCTTTAAGGAAATACGCGTAGCTCCTTCGGTATCGGGAGGAGGGAAGCGGCTAGCAGCGGGTGGAGTTAGCAACACTTCGTCCACGCGTAACACGCCCATGCCCATCTCGAAGGTGCAAGCCAAAGACGAACCGCGTATCGACCTGCACGACGATGAGCTGAATCGCGTACTTGGTGGCGGACTAGTGCGTGGCTCTATTGTTTTGCTTGGTGGCGAGCCAGGCATTGGAAAGAGTACCCTAGTGTTGCAAACCATTTTGCGAATGCCCGGAAAGCGAATACTCTACGTTAGCGGCGAAGAGAGCACGCATCAGCTGAAAATGCGTGCCGATCGCATAGAAGAGAACGTGGCAGACAACGTTATCGTGTTGAGCGAAAACGCTTTGGAAAAGATTTTGATGCAGGTAGACGATGTAAAGCCCGACTTGCTTATCGTGGATTCTATCCAAACCATCGAGAGCGAAGTTATCGACAGCTCGCCAGGAAGTATCGTTCAGGTGCGCGAATGTGCCTCGGCGTTGCTTAGGTATGCCAAAACGTCGTCTGTTCCTGTGCTGCTCATTGGCCACATCAATAAAGAGGGGGTGCTGGCAGGCCCCAAAATATTAGAGCATATTGTAGATACAGTGCTGCAATTTGAGGGCGACCAGCATTATATGTACCGCATATTGCGCTCTATTAAGAACCGTTTTGGCTCTACTTCCGAGTTGGGCATCTACGAAATGCAGCAAAATGGACTCCGCCCCGTGTCTAATCCCAGCGAACTACTGCTTACTCGCGACCACGAAGGCCTTTCGGGCATCGCCATTAGCTGTGCCATCGAGGGCGTACGGCCGTTTTTGGTAGAAACGCAAGCCTTGGTTTCGACTGCCGCCTATGGCACACCGCAACGTAGTACCACGGGTTTCGACCAACGCCGACTGAACATGCTCTTGGCCGTACTTGAAAAACGCGTGGGTTTTAAGCTTATACAGAAAGACGTTTTTGTGAACATCGCCGGTGGTTTACGCGTAACCGACTTGGCTATGGACCTTAGTATCATTGCCGCCGTGCTGTCTAGCAATGTAGATACGCCCATAGATAAGGAATGGTGTATGGCTGGTGAGGTGGGACTTAGCGGCGAAGTGCGCCCTGTGAACCGTATAGAACAACGCATTGCCGAGGCCGAAAAGCTTGGTTTTACTGATATGGTGATACCCAAAAACAACCTTTCGGGCATCGACCCGTCGCGTTATACAATCAAACTACACCCCGTTCGTAAGGTAGAAGAGGCATTGCGCATCTTGTTTGGATAAGGTTGTAACGACGTTATTTTGATTATTGATGGTCTTTTCAATCTGTTATGTCGAACGTAAAAAAGCTTTGGCTTGGTATGTTGGTTTGGAATAAAAGCTTATGTTGGCCTGAATAAGACGTTCTTTTTTCGTTCCTCAAAAGTGCGTTTTCTCGCCATGACAATGTCGAGCTTGCTCGACATTGTTCATTTGGCTTAACGAAAACGTTCTTTTTCGTTTCTCGAAAAGTGCGTTTTGCCTTTCCACTTCGCCCAAAGCTCCGTGTTGGCGATTTCCAATTCTCGCCATGACAATGTCCGAGCAAGCTCGACATTGTTCATTTGGCTTAACGAAAACGTTGAGATAGTAGCTGGAATTGTGCCAACCGCATTGTGGTTGTTTACGCATTGTTTCCTTTTGCAGAGCATACGATATAAATAATACAGCTTGCAGGCTCAATGCTTGTAAAATTTTCAGTATGTTTTTTAACATTATGAGTGCCCTTTCTGCTCACCAATTGCCCACCTTGCCGCAAAAAATCGATTCTCGCGAAGGTTTATTTGGGTGCAAAATGGGGTTAGCACGGGAATACTGCAAAATGAATTTTTATTTAAAAAGATTGCCATTTGTACCTGTTTGGGGGCTATTTGCTGCAAAATAGAGTGCGTTTTGCCGCTAAATGGAGTGCGTTTTGGTGCTAAACACAATGCGTTTTGGTGCAAAATGGAGTGCGTTTTGGTGCTAAACGCAAGGCAAAATGCTGCAAAATGCGGTGCGATTTGCCCCTAAATGCGAGACGAAAAGCATAAATATCCACAGCAATTGTATAAACAAACCCATTTAGATCCATGAAACACATGGCTAGAAAGGGCAAAATAACCATTAAAAAGTGGAGTTTTAGGGGCTAAAAGCATGTATTTGGGCTTGAAAAATTACGAGCCGGCGACCAATCTAGAAAGGCAAAATGGTGCAAAATGCAGGTTCTAGGCTTAAAAACAGACAAATCCCAAAACGTGAAAGGGTGGAAATAGTGGCTTTTTGCCTACTTTTTAACCAATATTTTCGCTAAAATGGAGCGAAAATCAGAGTTAGTTTGTAAAGTAAAAAATAACATTTTAAGTTTTTGAACTGGTGAGTTGATGAGTTCGTTAGTTCTTGGCTTGATAAGTTCGTTAGTTATTGAGTTGATAAGTTTCTGAGTTTTTGAGTTTGTAAGTTGATGAGTCGATGTATTCGGGAGTTGTTGGGTTTTCGTGAGTTTATAAGTTTTGTTTTATTCTTTTGAGTGGTTTTTATGTGAATACATCAACGAGTTGTTTTAAGAACAAGCCTTTATCCCGAACATGTGTAACAATACAATTGCTTACGCCTATATCGTTTTAAGTAATTCAATAACCTTGTGAATCTCCGAATAAGCCTTTAAATCTTCGGGCGATTTTTGGCATAGTCGGCATAGTTTCTCAGAGTTTTGCACGGCCCTTTCTAAGTCGCCATGCTCAGTTAGATACTTATATAGGTTTGTTTTGGTGAAGTAGCGTTTCGTCTTCTCGTATCCCGGCATGTGTTTTTGCAGTTCGGGCAGCAGTTGCTCGTAGCTTTCGTATTGTCTACACACCACATTGGGCAAGAAATGCAGTAAGAACCAAAACTCCGTACAAGGATTCGTTTCTATGAACATCACTCTTCCCGCATATTTCTTTGCTCCGTATTTCTTCTTGGCATTCGTGTAAAGCCCCGCATTTCAGAGGGCTGTTGCAGAAGCCTATCCATGTCGAACAGACAAACAATGAAATCGTATTGTTGTTTGTTGAGGTACGATTCTACTAGCTTTAAAATGTGTTTGATGTCACTGTGTTGTGGAAAATCTGGAGCCACTTTGAAGGGATAGCGGCATGTTATCCGCAAAGAGTCGAAGTAAAACCACTCTGTTTCTCCTTCGCCAATGATGGCTACACTCTTTGTAACAGTCCGTTTCATGGGGCTAATCGTTAAGGTTTAGATATTGGCTGCCTAAGAAAGGCAACTTAACCAGCTTTCCTTGGCGGTAAGCATTGTATGGCGAAAGGTTTTTATGGAGACCAAGCGATGAGAGACGGACAAGTTTTGTTTCGCCCAGTTCGTCTTTATCGGTAAACCAAATAGTGTCGCGACGGATAAAGTCTTCATTGAGAAGATTGATGTCGTGCGTAGTCAATAGCAATTGGGATGTTTGGTTGCTATTGGCCAAAAACACCTTGATGAAGTAGGACAGCAGTTCATAATGAATGCTTGACTCCACTTCGTCGATTGCCATAAACTGCTTTTCTCTCAACAGTAAGTTCAGTATAACAGCCATTCCTAATAATCTTATTGTGCCATTCGATTCGTTTTCTTCGGGCAAGGTGTACTTTTTTTCACCAGCATGGTGGGTGAACATCAGTTCTAAGTTCGTTGTTCTCCCCTTATTTAGTATTTTCTCTTTTGTCTTGTCGTCGATGGAGGCATTCGAAATAAGTTGCCTTAGTTCGGAAGTAAACATCTTATCGCCCTTATGTAGGGCAATGTCTTCGATGTTAAAGTCGGATGCTCTGAGAAAGTTCAATAAAAAACGTTTCAGTTCGCCATGTTCGTCTGTGCTCAAATGCGCCTTTACGTAATCAGATAACCGTATGTCTGGTGTCAACACCTCCCTAATATGGTAGGCAAAATATTCGTAAACATCGTTCAATCTGGTTCTTTCCACATTGCTTTTCCCGAATGCGGCAAGCACACTGCAATTGTTAATGGTGTTGCCCAAGATAACGTCTTGGCTCTTTTTTGTAAGTTTTAGGTTGGCACCAAATGCAATTGTTGTAGCGTCTGTGCCTTTGTCATAGCTACGAATGTATAGCTTTGTAGGTCTGTTTGAGTCGTAAACAATTAATGTTTCAGCACAGATGCGCTTTTCGTCTAATTCAAAACTAAGCACGAATTTGGTTTGATTGACATAAAACGCCATAGACATCTTCGTTGTTTCGTTCCTTGAAGTGTCGTTCAACAGAAAAGGAACAACGCCCGTTTTCTCGTTGCGGTCTTGGGGCATTCTTAGTACGAGCGTCTTAAAAAAGTCGATAGCGTTCAGTATATTGCTTTTTCCCGAAGCGTTACCACCATAAATTATGCCTATCTTCAACAGCCTTATTCCATCCTTTACTTCACACGAATACTCGTCAGACATAAATGTATCTGACGTAGGTTCGAAGCTAAGGGTTTGAGGTTTCTTTATAGAAAAGAAGTTCTCAATAGAAAATTCTGCAATCATAATAGTATATATGTTGGTGACAACGATGCAAATATACTAATAAAAAGTGTAAATGGTGTATTTTGTTTGCTTATTTCGTAATATTATTACGGATTTTTAATTTAAAAACAAGTGTTTGGCGGTTATGCAAAGGGTTTTGGTTAAGCCTTTACACCTGTACACATAGCAAGATTTCTTCCTTATTTCTTGCGTGTTTAAGTTATTTTTGCGATATTCGCATCTTAGTTGCATGCGGTGCCGTTACTTAGCTTTAAGTTTTGTTCTGCAAGTGTTATGCAGTACGTAGGCATGTATGCGCGGTTTTGAACAGTTTGGTTTGGTGGCTAAATCCGCTAATCAAGTTTAATGATATAAAAAGCAAATGAAAGATTCGGTAATTGTAGTGAGTGGCGGAATGGATAGCGTTACGCTACTTTACGAAAAGAAAGACGAGATTGCATTGGGCATTTCTTTCGACTATGGCAGCAACCATAATCACAACGAACTGCCTTTGGCGGCCTTGCATTGCCAACGTTTGGGCATTGCGCATGTGGTTATACCGCTTGGCTTTATGCGCCAATACTTTAAGAGTAGCTTGTTGGAGAGTGGCGAAAGCATACCCGACGGCAGTTACGATGAGGAGAATATGAAGTCGACCGTTGTGCCTTTTCGCAACGGCGTGATGCTTGCAGTGGCGGCAGGTATAGCCGAAAGTAATGGGTTGACTAAGGTGCTTATTGCCAATCACGGCGGCGACCACACCATTTATCCCGATTGTCGCCCCGAATTTATCGCCGCTATGGATGCTGCTGTTGAGGCAGGCACATTCGCTCGTGTACGCGTTGTGGCACCATATACCAACATCAGCAAGGCCGACATAGCGCGCCGTGGCCGAGCGTTGGGCATAGATTATGCCGAAACGTGGTCGTGTTATAAGGGTGGCGACGTGCATTGTGGCACGTGCGGCACTTGCGTTGAGCGTAAAGAGGCTTTGCGCGAGGCCGGAATAGAAGACAACACCACATACCAATCGTAATGCCGATGTTTGCGGAAGCGTAGCTTGGCGCCTGATTTTCGCGAGTTGATGATAACCAACACAGCACATATATATAATGAGTAAACCGGCAAAATGGCAACAACTCCTTAGTCTTATAACCTGTTTTTTGCTTGTGCTTGGCGTGAGCATTCGCAGGGATAGTAAGATACAAGGGCACGACCTATTGCAAAAAGAAAGGGCAATTGCAGCCGGCGAAGACACGATAAGGACGTTGGACGACGGCACGGTGATTGTTAATACCACTGCCCTAGGCAAAGATGTAGTGGGTTATAGCGGAACGGTGCCTTTGGAAATATCGTTGAAAGACGACCATGTGGTTGGGGTGAAGGCACTGGACAATGCTGAAACGCCTGAGTTTTTTGAAGAGGCTTCGCAACTGCTCACCAAGTGGAACGGTAAATCTATTGATGAGGCACAACGCATGCAGGTGGATGCCGTGTCGGGTGCAACGTTCACTTCTAAAGCCATTGTAGAGAGCATGCATAGGGGATTGCAGTATGCGGCCAAGGTAAAGGCCGACGCCAACCTTTGGTCTAAGTTAGACCTTTCTGCCAAATCGCTTGCCGCATTGGCCGTTGCATTGATGGCAGCCATACTTCCGCTCTTTATTAAGAACAGGCGTTACCGACTTGTGCAGCATGTGTTGAACGTGGCAATACTAGGCTTTTGGTGCGGCACGTTCCTTAATTACACCTCAATGGTGGGCTACATGTCTAACGGCATGAACGTTCTGGCCCTGCTCGTTCCTGTTGTGATGCTTGTAACAGCCTTTGTCTATCCGCTTTTTGGCAAGAAATCGTACTATTGCACCCATGTTTGTCCCTATGGCTCGTTGCAAGAACTAGCAGGCAAGTGCATGCGTTACAAGATAAAGATGAGGCCCAAGACTATGAAACGCCTAGACCTGTTCAGGCAAATACTTTGGGCCGTGCTGATGTTTTGTTTGTGGACGGGCGTGTGGTTCGATTGGATAGACTACGAACCCTTCTCTGCATTCATCTTCGGGTCGGCCTCTTGGGTGGTCATTGGCATAGCCTTAGCTTTCGTTTTGCTTTCAACGGTGGTTGTTCGTCCCTATTGCCGTTTCGTTTGCCCAACGGGTTCGCTCTTTAAGTATAGCCAATATTCAACTCCGTCTGGTAAGAAATAAAAGTCATGAAGATTTCAACAATACTCAATTTTGCGCTGGCCTTGGCTTTGGTGTTTCTTTGCGCCAAGCTAGTCATGAGTGGTGCTGTCGGTTCGCAAGCCGCTGCTGGCGATGATGTGGTGTACAACAACATCCTTTCGCGCGCATCTGTTCGTGCATATCGAGACAAAGCCGTGGAGAAAGACAAGGTGGAAAGGTTGCTCCGCGCTGGTATGGCGGCACCTACGGCTGTGAATAAGCAGCCGTGGCACTTCGTGGTGGTTGCCGATAAGAAGTTGTTGGCGGCTCTTGCCGAGACCAACGCCCAGGCTGATTTTGCCAAAGATGCACCCCTTGCCATCGTGGTTTGTGGCGACATGACCAAGGCTATTGAGGGAGCAGGGCACGATTTTTGGGTTCAAGACTGCGCTGCTGCCACCGAAAACATCTTGCTTGCAGCCCATGCTATGGGGCTTGGGGCGGTGTGGACAGGCGCTTATCCCCTAGAAGAACGTAGTTCTGAAATGAGCAAAGTGCTGAAATTGCCCGAAACGATGGTGCCACTAAGCGTGGTTGTTATCGGCTATCCCAAGGGTGAAACGAAGGCAAAAAACAAGTGGGATGCCCAAAAGGTATCGTATAACGTGTATGGCGGACAAGACATGTAGCGGAGCAAAGCGCAAACGAACGGCATAAAAGAAGGGGGACATCACGTGAACCACAGCGTTGTTCCCCACGTTCAGCGTGCGTGGACTGCACGTGGGGCGGTGTCGTTTCGCTTGTCTGCTTGGCGAATGCGTTTGACAAGTGTGCATTGCAAATTACGTTTGGTGGCGCAAATAAAGCTGTATCTTGTAAGCTAAAAGGCGATTTTCCTATCAAAAAAAGCTGTATATCAAGATAAATCACTAACTTTGTGCTTGTCAATTCAGGCATAAAACAAAATATTCATAACATTAATAAAGATGAAAATCGAACAATTCAACTTTGCCGGTAAAAAGGCAATTGTACGTGTGGACTTTAACGTGCCATTGGACGAGAACGGAAACATCACCGACGACACCCGTATTCGCGGCGCTCTTCCCACTTTGAAGAAGATATTGGCCGACGGTGGTGCTGTTATTATGATGAGCCACATGGGCAAACCCAAAGGCAAGGTGAACCCCAAATTGTCGCTTTCGCAAATCGTTAACAAGGTTTCAGAACGCTTGGGCGTACCCGTAAAGTTCGCCGACGATTGCGCCAACGCTACCGATGCAGCCGCCAACCTCAAGATGGGCGAGGCTCTGCTGCTAGAAAACCTACGCTTCTACCCCGAAGAAGAGGGCAAACCCGTGGGCATTGATAAGGCCGACCCCGCTTATGATGAGGCAAAGAAGGAAATGAAGGCTAAGCAAAAAGACTTCGCCAAGAAGTTGGCCTCGTATGCCGATGTATATGTTAACGATGCTTTCGGTACGGCTCACCGCCGTCATGCCTCGACAGCTGTCATCGCCGATTACTTCGATGCCGACTCGAAGATGTTGGGTTACTTGATGGAAAAAGAGGTAACAGCCATCGACAACGTGTTGAAGAATGCGCAACACCCCTTCACCGCCATCATCGGTGGCTCGAAAGTAAGCTCCAAGTTGGGCGTAATTAAAAACTTGCTTGACAAGGTAGACAACCTTATCATTGGCGGAGGCATGGGTTATACCTTCGTTAAGGCACAGGGCGGAAAGATTGGAGATTCGCTACACGAGGACGATTTGATGCCCGAAGCACTGAACGTTATCGCCGCTGCCAAGGAGAAAGGCGTTAACCTAAGCCTGTCTGTGGCTACCGTTGCAGCCGATAAGTTCGACAACAACGCCAATCGTAAGGTTGTACCCATCGACCAAATTCCCGACGGATGGGAAGGCATGGACGCCTCGGAAGAGTCGTTGGCCATCTGGAAGAAAATCATTCTCGAGTCTAAAACCATCCTTTGGAACGGTCCCGTAGGTGTATTCGAGTTTGAAAACTTTGCTCACGGAACGGGCGAAATTGCCAAGTACGTTGCCCAAGCAACACAAGAAAACGGTGCATACTCGCTTGTAGGCGGTGGCGACTCGGTTGCTGCGGTTAACAAGTTTGGTCTTGCCGACAAGGTTTCTTACGTTTCTACGGGTGGTGGAGCCATGCTCGAGGCCATCGAAGGTAAGGTTCTGCCCGGTGTTGCTGCCCTGCAAGGCGAATAAACCTACCATTAAGGCGCGTTTGTAAGCACGCTCTGTGGCATTATACCGCCAAAGAATGTTTTGCAGAACACGCCTCAAGCGGCAGAAATAAATACGTATCGGCGAGCCTAAACCCATGTGTTAGGCTTGCCGATTTTTTCTTTCTCCTAAACCCCTTACACCTTTTATCGCACGCCTATGCGCCCATTACGATTTCCCTTATTTATGCTCTGCCTGTGGTTTTCGCTTGCAGGCTGGGCTCAGCGCAACCGCATATTAAACCCCGACATCGCCTCGTTGCAGGTGGTGGCAGGCAATAATTGGCTCTCCATGCCTGTTATCGGTTTGGGAGAAGGCGTGCCGGTGAACATAGCTTTCGACGACCTGACACACGAATATCGGCGTTATGCCTACAAAGTGGAGCATTGCAACGCCGATTGGAGCACGTCTGGCGACCTCTTTGTGAGTGATTATATAGACGGATTTAATACAGATAACGTGATAGAGCATGTGGAACAGTCGATAAACACAAACATGCTGTACACACATTATCGGTTTCAGATTCCCAACGAGCGGTGCAAACTGACGATGAGCGGCAACTACCGCGTTACCATCTACGATGCCAACGACGACGATAAGGCCGTGGCCGAATGCTGTTTCATGGTGGTTGAACCGCGCATGGGCATTAAACTCAGCGTAGATGCCAATACAGATAAGGGCATTAACAGCCGTTGGCAGCAAGTGGCAATGGAGGTGAAGTATGGCGGAGACCTCTCTGTAACCGATGTTCAGCGGCAAATCTACACCGTGGTGATGCAAAATGGGCGATGGGATAATGCTGTGGTGAACGCCAAACCCCAATTTGTGATGGGCGACGGACTACGTTGGTCGCACAATGCACAGCTTGTTTTCGAGGCTGGTAACGAGTATCGCAAGTTCGAAATGCTGGATGTGCGACAAGCCAACATGGGCGTTGAGAAGATAGATTGGGATGGTAAGGAATACCACGCCTACCTTTGGCCCGACGAGCCACGCGGCAGCTACGTGTTCGATGAAGATGCCAACGGCGCGTTTTACATTCGCAACGGCGACAATAGGGAAAACAACAGCACTTCCGAATACATTCATGTGCACTTCACTTTGCGTTCGCCGCGTTTGGCTGGCGATGTGTTTGTGAACGGCGTGTGGACAAACGACCAGCTTTCCGCGCCTTATAAGATGCAGTTCGACGAGGGGGCGCAGTGCTATCGCTTGTCGCTCTTGCTCAAACAGGGTTATTATTCGTACCAATACGTTTGGCAACAGTCCAACGGACAGATAGCGACTGTACCTTCGGAGGGGTCATTTTACCAAACCGAGAACCGCTATCAGGCACTTGTTTATTATCGAAAAATGGGCGAAAGGGCCGATAGGCTGGTGGGTTTTGCAGAGATAAGGCGCTAGTTAGAGGAGTAAAGGAGTTAAGTTGTAAAGTAGTAAAGTAGTAAAGGGGTTAAGTAGTAAAGTAGTTATGGAGTTAAGGAGTTAAGCCAAATGCTTGCTTGCTCAGCAGTATATAGCCTTGTTCATTCGGCAACTCGTTAGCTTCTTATCATCGATAAGAATTAGTATGGGATTTTATTTCTTATGAGTGAGTTGGCACATGTCAGGCGCAAGTATCAGTACAAAGCCACTTGTACTGACGCTACAAGCCGCTTGTACTGGTACTACAAAGTGCTTGTACTGGCACTACAAGGTGCTTGTAGTCCCACTACAAACGGCATTGTACTATCGAAATGCTGTTGGGCTGATGCGTTGATGGCAAAGTGGGGGATGCGAACAAGTTTCTAAAATCAATTCCTTTTAAGTGTAACTCGCCAACTCACCAACCCGTCAACTAATAAACAAACATTCATAAAAACAAAACATACAATGAAATTTATAGGCATAATTCCAGCCCGTTATGGCTCTTCGCGCTTTCCTGGCAAGCCACTTGCCCTGCTTGGAGGCAAACCAGTGATACAACGCGTGTACGAACAAGTGGCACAAGCGTTAGACGAAACATACGTGGCCACAGACGACGAGCGTATATATAATAAGGTGTTGGCGTTTGGCGGCAAGGCCGTGATGACTTCAACCGAACACCAAAGCGGTACCGACCGCGTAAACGAGGCCGTGCAAAAGATTGGCGGCGACTACGACGTGGTGGTGAACATACAAGGCGACGAACCCTTTGTGCAGCGTTCGCAGATAGACGCCATTTGCCAATGTTTCGACACCGAAGGCGTGCAGATAGCCACACTGGGCATTCCCTTTAAGACCATCGACGAGGTGCGTAACCCCAATTCGCCCAAGATTGTGGTGAGCAATGGTGGCTTTGCGATGTATTTCTCGCGTTCGGTTATCCCCTTCGTTCGTGGCACAGAGCCCGAACAATGGCTTGGGGCTTACCCTTTTCTTAAACATTTGGGCATATACGCCTATCGTCCAGAGGCACTAAGGGCGATAACGGCCTTGCCGCAATCGTCGTTAGAGAAGGCCGAGAGCCTTGAACAGCTGCGTTGGTTGCAGAACGGCTACCAGATAAAGGTGGGACTTACGCAGGTTGAAACCGTGGGGATAGACACGCCCGAAGACTTGCAGCGCGCCGAAGAATTCTTGAAAGCGCACGTTGCGGGGTAGTTAAGACTCCGTGTTCTGCGCAACGTTGCTTACACCATTGAAATTTTTTTGTTCATCATCCACGATAATAATTACAAAAGGTCAAGGTGTTCGCGATTTTTTTCAGTACCTTTGCAAAAGGCAAGCAAGCGTTAACGGAAGTGTGGCGACACGCCGTGACAACGCTTGTCGTGCTTGCCCATTGTTTACATTATATTTAAAGGACATTTCAATAAGATATGAAACAGACAAAGATTGTGGCCACCATAAGCGACCGTAGGTGTGATCAGGAATTCATACGAAAGCTTTTTTTCGCAGGGATGAACGTGGTGCGAATGAACACTGCGCATGCTCCCGAAGAGGGGATGAAGGAAATTATCAGGAATGTGCGTGCCGTTTCGTCGCATATCGCCTTGATGATAGACACCAAAGGCCCTGAAATCAGAACCACCGGCGTTGCAGAACCCATACAATATAAGAGTGGAGACATCGTGAAAATATTCGGGCGACCCGAAATGGAGACAACGCACGACATACTGAACGTGTCTTATCCCGACATCGCCAACGACGTGAAGGTGGGCGATAGCATCCTCTTCGACGACGGCGAGCTAGACATGAGGGTGCTGGAAGTGCAAGGCCCGATGCTCGTAACGCAGGTTCAGAACGACGGTAAACTTGGTGCACGCAAGAGTGTGAACGTACCTGGCGAACATATCGACCTGCCTGCGCTCACGGATAAGGACCGTAGCAACATCCTTTTCGCCATCGAACAAGACATCGACTTTATCGCCCACTCGTTTGTTCGTTCGGCCGAAGACGTTCATGCAGTGCAAAAGATACTCGACGAGCATAACAGCGACATCAAGATTATATCGAAAATAGAGAACCAAGAGGGCATCGACAACATCGACGAGATTATAGACGCATCGTATGGCATTATGATTGCGCGCGGCGATTTGGGCATCGAGGTTCCTTTGGAGTGCATTCCTGGTCTGCAAAGAGAAATTATACACAAGTGCGTATTAAAGAAAAAGCCCGTGATTGTGGCCACGCAGATGCTGCACACCATGATTAACAACCCACGTCCAACGCGTGCCGAGGTTACAGATATTGCCAATGCCGTGTATTATCGCACCGATGCGCTGATGCTTAGCGGCGAAACGGCATCGGGTAAGTACCCCGTTGAGGCCGTAAAAACGATGGCATCCATTGCAGAACAGGCCGAGAAAGACCGCCTGCGCCTAAAAGGCTTGCAGATTTCGCTTGCACCCAATTGCAGTCAGAAAGAGTTTTTGGCTTACTCGGCCATCGAGTCGACACGCCGTTTGGGTGTTGCGGGCATCATCACCGACAGCGAAACGGGCGAAACGGCGCGCATTTTGGCCTCGTTCCGCGGTGCAACGCCCATCTTGGCCATGTGTTTTAAGGAAAAGTTGCAGCGTTGGCTCAACCTTAGTTACGGCGTTATCCCTGTTCATCAGAAAGAACACCTTGCGCCCCAATTTATGTTTACGGCTGCCATCCGTATGTTGAGGCAGAAGGGTTACATCAGCTTGGAAGACAAGATTGCTTACCTTAGCGGTAGTTTTGGCGAAGGTGGCGGCACCACTTTCGTTGAAATCAACAAGGTGGCAATGGCACTTAATGCTGACAGCAACTATCGTTTCCACCTGCCCGAACACCCTTCGAAGAAACAAACAGGTGAACCTGAGGCCGAAGAAACCTGGGGAGGGGAAAACTAAACCAAGGGAATGGTTCCGACATAGTTCTGCTAAGAGACAAGCTTTTGCGGAGAATTGACATTATCGTTCAAACGGGTAAGCACGTAAAGCAAAACGTGTTTGCCCGTTTGTCGTTTTTATTTGCCGCTTATTGCAAGCCTTGATGGGCAAGTTGTAAAAGATAAATTCTTGTTAACCAGGCGGATTATATAGACTTTAACGCCTCTTTGCAATGAATAAGTTAAAAAAGTCTGTATGCTTTGCACCGCTAGTACGAATGTTATAACTTTGCCCCCAGAAAAAGATTAGTACGTGTTTTTTTTAATACATCAGTTGAATTTAATCAGGAATAAAGATGAAAAAGATTTTGATGACCATGGTTGCAGCGGTGATAGCTGTTAGTGCAAGTGCACAACAAGTTTATGTAGGAGGTACCCTTGGAATAGGTGTTAGTAAGGTAAAAGGTGGTGACGAAGTAACCACTTACAAAGTTTTGCCCGAAGTGGGTTACAGTTTCAACGACGATTGGGCCATCGGTACGGTGCTCGGATGGGGTAAAGGAAATCCCGTTTCGGTTGATGACGCCAAGACAACACAAGCTAGATTCTTCACCGTTTCTCCTTATGTGCGTTACACTTTTGTACATTCTAAGTATGTTGATGTCTTTGTTGACACGGGCTTAGACTATACTCGCTACCAAGGTGGCAACAACGAGTTGGGAGTTGGCGTAAAGCCGGGGGTGGCCATAAACCTTAACAGGCACTTTACGTTCTTGGCAAAGGTTGGATTTGCTGGTTGGAAGAACGAGAGAAGTTCTTACACGGACGCTTTTGGCAAGGAAGTGAAATTGAACAACCAGGCATGGGGTGCATCGTTTGATGGCAACAACTTAAGCTTTGGCGTTTATTACAACTTCTAAGAAACAGCATGCCCTAATGGGGTAAAGCCAAAAAAACAATGGCGCGTCAGTTTGTTGGCGCGCCATTTGTTTTGTTGTATTCTCCCTAGGAAATAGCGATGTAATTACGCTTGCAGTAGGTAATTTATGCTTCATGCCTTTATCAGTTCGATTTCTTTTCGTAAATTTGCACTACAAAGAAGTTTATTTGTAACGTCGCATGCCACTCCTTATATAATAAGGAACGCAGGGCGGCGAGCGTTTTTGGTTAAGAAGAGAAGATAAGGATGAAAGAAATAAGTTGGGGATTTATAGGTTGCGGCGAGGTAACCGAGAAAAAATCGGGTCCTGCCTTTAACGAAGTGGAGGGTTCGCACGTGCATGCGGTGATGAGTCGCACCGAAGACAAGGCACGTTCGTATGCCGAGCGGCATCGCATACGCAAATGGTACACCGACCCGAACGAACTTATCGGCGACCCCGACGTAAATGCCGTGTACATCGCCACACCGCCATCCAGCCATGCCACCTTTGCCATTATGGCTATGAAAGCAGGAAAACCCGTGTATGTGGAAAAGCCTCTGGCCGCGAGCTACGAAGACTGCGTGCGCATTAATCGAGTGAGCGAACAGACGGGCGTACCTTGCTTTGTGGCTTACTATCGCCGTTACCTGCCTTATTTCCAAAAGGTAAAAGCCATAGTTGACAGTGGTGCCATTGGCAAAATCACCAATGTGCAAATCCGTTTCGCCGTTCCGCCGCGCGATTTAGACTATTCCACCAACAGCAACCTGCCTTGGCGACTTCAACCCGACGTGTCGGGAGGCGGTTATTTCTACGATTTAGCCCCTCATCAGCTCGACTTGATACAAGAACTCTTTGGCGTTATCACCCGTGCGCACGGCTATTTGTCGAACCGTGGCCGACTATATGGCGTTGAAGACACCGTAAGTGCGGCCTTCGAGTTTGAAAGTGGCGTGGTGGGAAGTGGCAGCTGGTGTTTCGTTGCACACCAAAGTGCCAAGGAAGATCGTATTGAAGTGATGGGCGAGCGTGGCTTGCTGTCGTTCTCGGTGTACACCAACAACCCCATTCAGCTTGTAACAAGCGATGGCGCAACAAGCTTTAACGTAGACAATCCTGCCTATGCGCAACTGCCCATCATTAAAGCTGTTATCGAAGATTTGCAAGGCATTGGCCATTGTTCGTGCACCAGCGTGAGCGCAACGCCCGTAAACTGGGTGATGGACCGCATTCTCAATAAGTTCTGATATGTTGAAAACCCTACTCGCATCGCTTTTTCTCTGCTCGTTGTGCGTGGTAGCAAGGGCCGAAACGCCCGATACTACCGCTGCGCCACAACCTGCCAAACGTTCGTTGGTGAAACGAATGGCAGACGGGGTGAAACAATTTGTGAATGGTTTCAGCGATGTAGACACCACTTATATTGAGCCGCAGAAGTACATTTATACCGTCATGTTGCAGAACACCTATACTTACGAACTGTACAAACTGAGCACGGTCGAGGGCAACTCGGTGACTTTCGCACCCGAACCCACCATTAAGTTTGGCCCTTATGTGGGGTGGCAGTGGCTGTTTTTAGGCTATACCGTAGACCTTCGCCGCCTAAATGGTAACAACAAGCAAGAGTTCGACCTAAGTTTCTATACCTCGCAGATTGGCATAGACTTATTTTGGCGCAACACGGGCAACAACTACAAGATAAAAAGCCTAACGCTGGCCAAAGATATCAAGCCCGATGCGGTGCTGGGAAGTGCTTTTAGCGGTTTCGAGGCAAGGATCCGCGGGTTTAACCTTTACTACATCCTTAACCATCGGCGCTTTTCTTATCGTGCAGCTTTCAGTCAGAGTACGGTGCAAAGACGCAGTTCGGGCAGTATGCTCTTCGGAGTGGGCTGCACATGGCATAAGGTGAATGTGGATGTAGCGCAGCTAGACCAGCTTATTACCGACCGATTGGGGGCGGATGCCACCATGACCGCGCCTGGCGACACGGCAAACTTCGGCAAAGTGAAGTATGCCGACCTGTCTGTTTCTGCGGGATACGGTTATAATTGGGTGTTCGCCCGCAACTGGTTGCTGGCAGGTTCGCTCTCGTTGGCCTTGGGTTACAAGCGCACAACGGGTAATGTCAGTGCCCGTCGCACGTCTTTGGGCGACTTCTTGTCGTATAACATGGCCCTAGATGGGGTGGGGCGCTTTGGTCTTGTGTGGAACAACACGCGCTGGTATGCTGGTGCTAGCACCATCTTGCACACCTATAACTATCGCAAAAACAGGTTTTCTACCAACAACATGTTTGGAAACCTCAATATATATGTAGGCTTTAATTTTATTAGACGATGAAAAAAGCAATCCTCGTATGTTTATTATTCTTGGCCGCATTGCCCCTTTTGGCCAATGCGCAGTACACTTCGGCCGACAGTGCCAAGGTGGTTAAGCTACTGTTGGCGGGCAAACAACAGAAAGACAAGCAAAACTTGGTGTTGTTTTTCGCCCGAAAATTCTTGGGCGTTCCTTACGTGGCAAGTACCTTGGAGAACAACGCCGACGAGCGTTTAGTGATAAATCTGCGCCAGCTAGACTGCACCACGTTTGTTGAAAACGTGTTGGCACTGACGCTTTGCACGCAAAACGGCAAGACCACTTTTACCGATTTCTGCGACCAACTGCGCAAGATACGCTATCGAAACGGCAAGGTTGGCTATCCCACACGCCTGCATTATTTCTCCGAATGGATTTCGGACAACGCTCGAATGGGGTACGTTGAAGAGACGCAAACGCCCAATCCGCCGTTTTCTGCGGAGCAAACGTTGCAAATAAACTTTATGAGTACGCATGTGGATAAGTACCCGATGTTGGTTCGCACACCTGCTTTCGTCAAGCCCATTGCCCAAATGGAGAGCGAACTATGCGGCAAAACATGTCGTTATATTCCCAAAGCAGGCATCCTGAACAATGCCGCATGCAAGCAAGCGGTAAAAGATGGCAACATCTTGGCATTGGTAACAAGTCGTGCAGGTCTAGACACTAGTCACGTTGGCTTTGCCGTTTGGAAGAAAGATGGTTTGCATTTGTTCCACGCATCGTCGCTGCAAAAGAAGGTGGTAGAAGATAAATCGCTGCTGCGCAACTATATGAAGAAACAAAAGTCGCAACTCGGTATTCGTGTGGTAAAAGTAAAGTGAGTTTTTAAGTTCATGAGTTTTTAAGTTCAAGAGTTTTTGAGTTAGTAAGTTATTGGCTAAGTCGCTAACATTGTTCACACGGGTTAAACCATCACTTTTGAGAAATATAGGCTACAAAGCATTGCAGTGACAACGCATACCACTCCCCTCTCCCCTTGGAGAGGGGCTGGGGGTGAGGCCGGTAGTAGTGAGGCTGGTAGTTGAGTGTGAGGCCAGTGTTGAGGCAGTTGTTCGGCATTTTTTGAAGTCTGTCCTTGAAAAAATGGGCGATTTGTTTGGCTGTTCCGAAATAATGAGTTACCTTTGCACTCGCAAAAAAGGACAGGTGTCCTCGTCATGCAAACGACATGCATCCTTAGCTCAGTTGGTAGAGCAACTGACTCTTAATCAGTGGGTCTAGGGTTCGAATCCCTAAGGATGTACAAAGGTTTGCATGCGGTATGCATCCTTAGCTCAGTTGGTAGAGCAACTGACTCTTAATCAGTGGGTCTAGGGTTCGAATCCCTAAGGATGTACAAAGAAGTAGCACGGCCAATGGCTTTGCTACTTTTTTTGTTTGTATGTAAAACCAGCTTAGCACCCAACTTGTGTAAAGAACTTTTTAGTTTCAGGTTTCGTATAATTCCTTAGCCTATTATTGCAGTGCGCTAAAAGCTGTGAAACAGAAAATATGATGTTCAGATTGCCGAGAGATAGAAAAATAGGTTTCACCTCTCACCAAAACTAAGCCCTTTCTGTTCTTCACAGGCACGATATGGCGGACAGCCGATTGGGGTTTAACGCGCAACGGGGTGAAGTGTGAACGCCATACGCTTCTCGTTACCCTATACCATTATCTCAGTAAGGGCTTAAAATTGTTCACATCATTGCGCCCGTTATGATTAGCTTTGTCGCTTATGCTGGTGCATAGCTGTTATGCTAATCTCGCAACGTGCCTATTACCGATTTGTTAAAACGGTAAATACATTTTACAAACCGCGTTTTTCTGCCGAACCATTCTAGGAAAAAATACCCGCCAAAGGCCATAAAAAATACTCCAACGTGATGAACTTTCAGTAATTTTTGAGTGCTTATCACCTCCGTTTTTGGCAATTTACTATGCTTTTGCATTTCTCTTTGAAGAAAAATTCTCCCAATTTTGCATCCGCAACTGCAAGAAAATGGAGTTTAATAGCTAGATGTTGCAACGCATTTTGCAGCAAAATGCACTGCAATATGCACCAAAATGCACTGCAATATGCACCAAAACGCACTGCAATATGCAGCAAAACGCACTGCAATATGTAGCAAAACGCACTGCAATATGTAGCAAAACGCACTGCAATATGCAGCAAAACGCAGCCAAAACCCATGAAAATCACCATTTTAGAGCTTATTTATAGGCATTTAGACTATTTGGGATGAACAACAGCTTGTTGGATTTTGGCAGTGCATTTATTGATGGTTTCCACCCCAAAAACATGCTAAATAGCATGATTTTGCGCTTTATTTCTTGTAAATAACAATAAATCAAGTGGTTACAAACTTTAAAAATACGCGCGAAATTCCGACCGATGCCTGGAAATTTTACGGCGAGAGCACTCATAATGTTAATTTGCGGTACAAATGTTTTACAATCTTATGAAGGTTGTTCAGCTCCATTGCATGGTTACAGCTGATACCCTCGTCAGCAGAAAAAGTTCTTTGTCTCGCAAATTAATAAACCCAAAACCAACAGAACATTCTGCAAATATTTGTAGTTCTCGTTGGATATGTGTACTTTTGCAAACATAATTTAAATTGATAAGAATAACATGTATAGGACAAGCACTTGTGGAGAACTACGCCTAGCCGATGCAGGTAAAACGGTAACGTTGGCCGGGTGGGTTCAGCGAGTTAGGAAGATGGGCGGAATGTCGTTCGTTGACCTTCGCGATAGATATGGCATTACCCAACTCGTGTTCAACGAGAACGAAGACAAGGAACTTTGCGACTGCGCCAATAGGTTGGGGCGTGAATTTTGCATACAAGTGACGGGCACGGTGAACAAACGCCAAAGCAAGAACGCCAACCTTCCCACTGGCGACATTGAGATTATTGCATCGCAACTCAATGTGCTAAGCGAAAGCGAAACACCACCTTTCACCATAGAGGAGAACACCGACGGCGGCGACGACATCAGAATGAAGTATCGTTACCTTGACTTGCGCCGTCCCAATGTGCGTAAGAACTTGGAGTTGCGCCACAAGATGACTATCCTTATACGCAATTTCCTCGACAGCAAAGACTTTATCGAGGTGGAAACACCTATACTTATTGGTTCTACCCCCGAGGGCGCACGCGATTTTGTTGTGCCTTCGCGCATGAATCCAGGACAATTTTACGCCCTTCCACAAAGTCCACAAACGCTTAAACAATTGCTTATGGTGAGCGGTTTCGACCGTTACTTCCAAATTGCCAAGTGTTTTAGGGACGAAGACCTGCGTGCCGACCGCCAACCGGAGTTTACGCAGATTGACTGCGAGATGAGTTTCGTAGACCAAGACGATGTTATCAATCTCTTCGAAGACATGGCACGCCACCTGTTTAAGGAACTTAGAGGTGTTGAACTGCCTGCCAAGCTGCGCCAAATGCCGTGGCACGAGGCCATGAAACTATATGGAAGCGACAAGCCCGACTTGCGTTTCGGTATGGAATTTGTAGAATTGGCCGACGTTCTTAAAGGTACAGGCGAGTTCTGCGTATTTAACGAGGCCGAATATATCGGCGGAATATGTGTGCCAGGCTGTGCAGACTACTCACGTAAGCAGCTTAACGAGTTGACAGATTTCGTGAAACGACCGCAGGTTGGCGCAAAGGGACTTGTGTTTGTGAAGTACGAAGCCGACGGTTCGGTAAAGAGCAGCATAGACAAGTTCTACTCGCCAGAGGTGTTTGCCCAGCTAAAACAGGCTATGGGCGCAAAAAACGGCGACTTGGTGCTTATCATGAGTGGCGACAAAGCTAACAAAACACGTGTGCAATTGTGCAACCTTCGCTTGGAAATGGGTGACCGCTTGGGTCTTCGCGATAAAGATAAGTTTGAGTGCCTATGGATTGTAGACTTCCCGCTGTTTGAATGGAGCGACGAAGAACAGCGACTCATGGCCACGCACCATCCCTTTACCATGCCCAATCCCGACGATGTACCCTTGCTTGACGAACATCCCGAACGCGTACGCGCAAAAGCCTACGACTTTGTTTGCAACGGCATCGAAGTGGGTGGTGGTAGCCTTCGTATTCACGATGGGGCACTGCAAGAAAAGATGTTTGGCATCTTAGGCTTTACGCCCGAACGCGCTATGGCTCAGTTTGGGTTCCTCATCAATGCCTTTAAATATGGTGCGCCGCCCCACGCAGGTTTGGCTTTCGGACTGGATCGCTTTGTTTCAATCTTTGCAGGATTGAACTCCATTCGCGACTGCATCGCCTTCCCCAAGAACAATAGTGGGCGCGATGTGATGTTGGATGCACCATCGGTTATTGACGACAAACAGTTGGAAGAACTTAATCTTCGAGTTGATTTAGGTCAATAAATCGTATCACATTGCTACCAAAGGCTTTACTTTTCTTGTATAAAGGTGCCGATAGTTAAATAAATGTACTAATTTTGCCAACGATAAATTTGTGTTTATTGTTCCATTCAGCGTACAAAACACTTCAATTTTATAACTATGGCAGAAAAGAAAGCAACGAAAAGCGTTGAAGAGGCTAAAACCTCGACAGCGAAAAAGCCCGCAGCAAAGAAAACTGCAACAAAGAAAGTTACACAGCCCGCTTGGGTGATAGACGCAGAAAGCGTTGGTTTTAGAGCCGGCGACGTTTATCAAGCCCTATCGGCAGCAGGTAAACCTCTTAGTGTAGCAGAGATTGCCAAGGCTTCTGATAAGAGCGAAGAAGAAGTTTTGCTCGGTATCGGATGGCTCTTTAAAGAAGGAAAGATTAAAGGTGAAGACAAACTCGTCACTTTAGCTTAACAAGATAAGGGCCACCAAATAGCATGGTGGCCCTTATTTTGTGTTATTGTATGTCTGCCATTAAATACGAACAAGAAATTTTTAGGGTGTTAACCGAGGCTGGTGAAGAAGGTCTCGCCGTGCAAAAAATAGCCCTGCACGTGTACAACGCTTGTAACTCGCTTTTCAATCCCGTGAGTTACGAAGAGGTGTATACCTTTGTATCGCGATTTCTCATTGCTAAATCGCGCATGCCGCATTCGCTTATCGAGCGCACCGCCCATAGGGGTGTTTACCATTTAAACTTTAATCTGAAAGAAACGCAACAACTGGTGCTGCAATTTAAGCTGGAAACGGATGTTGAAGAACCCAAGGCTCCGCCTGTGGACATGTCGCTTTCGCTGTTTTAGGCAGAAAGCCGTTGTTTCCTTTTAGTGTTCGTGTAAGAAGGCTTGCACTTGATGTTTGCGCCCGATAATGTGCAAATTCGCCCGTAAGACCTTTCATTCCAAAACTAATTCTTTTTGCCTTTAAGTGTACCTAATACCATCTTTTTGTATCTAACTAACGCCTCTACATAATAGTAATCGGCATAAGTGAGTGGCACGTCTACCTCGGTTCCTTTTGGAAGATTGCCCACCGAGTGCATGAGAATAAAGCCTCCGTTTGTTCCTTTCTTTGCAAGATACTCGGCAGATGTGAGTGAGCGTAATTGCATTTCTGCCATGTTGAGGCATTGCTTGGAGAAGTCGGGGTCTTCTTTTGTTAGAGTACTCAATTCAATAAAGGCCGATGCCATGATGGCTGCGGCAGAAGCATCGCGCTTGGCATGAGGTATGTCGGGCGCATTGAAGTCCCAATAAGGCACCTTGTCTTTGGGCATATTGGGGTGCGACATGATGAAACGGGCTATACCTTTGGCGTGATGTAGGTAGCTTGAATCTCCCGTTTCACGAAACATCATCGTATATCCATAGAGTCCCCAAGCTTGTCCACGTGCCCAAGCCGACTCGTGCGCATAGCCTTGATGGGTGTTTCGCTTTTCAACCTGCCCTGTTTCGGGGTCGTAGCCAATGACATGATAAGAACTAAAATCCTTACGGAAGTGATTCTTCATTGTCAGCTTGGCATGACTGGATGCTATTTTAGCGAATTTGGTGCTGTCGGAATGTTGGGCAGCCCACTCCAATAGTTCCAAGTTCATCATGTTGTCGATGATAACGGGATAGCGCCACTTATCTGTTTTAGTGTCCCATGAGCGAATAAGTCCCACAACGGGCTTGAAACGAGTGGACAAAGATTGTGCCCCGTTAAGCAAGATAGGAACATAACTTGGCGTTTTGGTTAACCGATAGCCATTGCCAAAGCTGCACATGAGAATGAAACCCACGTCGTGATTGTCTGTTGTGTACTGTTGGTCGGCAACACGTTGGGTATAAATCTCCGCGTATCTTTTTAGCTTAGGGCTGCCTTTTGCCTCATAGAGATACCACAATACGCCGGGGAAGAAACCGCTACACCACCAATGCGAGTTGGATTTGATAAGTCCTGTTCGGTCTGTATAACTTCTTGGCAGACTGTCGTTATCAGATTCCATTGACTTGGCAAGATATTCAGCTTGTTCGACAGAGCGACTGAGGCCCCTCTCAACGACAGACTTCATGCCTTCGGGTTGCTTGTAGCTGGAAAGTAACACAGCCAAACCTGCCATAAATAATATTCTCTTCATAGTTGTATCTTATGGATTATTTCTCGTTTAATGCGAATTTATTTGGGTATTAATTTAACTTGGAATGTGTAATGGCTGTTGGGACGTAGCGACGACTCGAAACCAACAAGCACCGTTCCTGGGTTAGGCGCATCGTAAGGAGTGGTTGGCGCCGTACTCCAAGTTTGTAGGCGCACCTTAACGGGCGCACTTATCTTCATGAGCAAGTGCTTGTTCTTATGACTGAGTAGAATTTTATTCTTTCCTTTCAGTTCTGCTTTGGTGGGGGTTAGCATTGTCCAACGCATCGTCGTTAGCTTTTCGCCCGTCTGTATCTTATCGCTCACCAATACGTATTTGTCGTCCACTATTTCAACTCGGCGATTGGCCGATTTAATTTGTTCGGCATAAACAGGCGTCAAATCGGCTGATATGGCAAGTTGTTTGGCAAGCGATGCTGTGTCGCCTAGGCATACATAGCCCTGCACATCTTGCAGACAGTTGTTGAATGTAAGCGTGTTGTGGGCCATGTTGGTATAACGGAACACCTTCCAGCGGTCTGAATTCTGGCTTTTATTCCAGATGTCAAGCCCCAACGACTCTAACGAATGGTAATCTTGTCGCCCAAAGTCCATTGCCCAGCGTTGGCCATTGGCCACCATCACGAACGAACCAGCATCCAAATGGGCGTGGCTTGACGAGGCAGACCCACCTTTGAAGGCCAAGAAAATGGCTTTTTTATCGTCCCAAGAGGTGCGCATAAGCGCAACGGGCGTTACGGATGCGGGTGACACCCACGTCTTTTGTTGCGGTTCGGGTAGGTTGCGCATGTCTACACCAGCCCCCCATAGCAGGGCGAGCGTGAAGAAACGATAGTCCATCAGTTTCTTTTTGTTGCCGCTAAGAAAAAGGTTTCGTTCGTTCCATAGCAACGATAAGTCGTTGTTGCGCTTAGCAAACCAAAACATGGCAGGGCTCATTCTGCCAGAATCCTTGTTGTCGCCGTAGTTGAAGGAGTCGTGATCGGGTGCCACCATGTGCAGTATAAACCCAGCAGACTCTAAAAAACCTTTTTGTTGGGACAGGTTAAAGTCGGTGCCAAAGCATTTCTCCAACGCATCAATGAGCATGACATTATAGGTGGTTCCAAATCCCCAATAAGAGTATCCTTCTGGATAAGCTCCATCGGGACCATAGTTCTTCATCGGCTGATGTATGGAAGAAATGGAACGTTGAAGGACACTGTCGCACAAGCTTCGGGCGTCTTCGTAAATGGCAAGTGCCCCATAGGCCATAGCCGTGTTGCATACTTGATTCCAATTGTTTTCTTTTTGTAGCCATCCGTTGTACTGCTGGTCATACGAAGGCTTTAATCCTTTATTGATAATGGCTTGTCGAAGGCTTTCTTTCGTAGTGTCGCTCATCCTGTCGAACAGCCAATCGTAACCCACGGCGACAGCAGTTGTCATCTCTGCCACATCTAGATAGTGGCTTGGATTCCAGTCGGAGAAGGCAGAAACGGTAAGCAACTCTTGCTCCGCCCGTTGAGCATAGCGACTATCGCCCGTCATACGATAGGCATAACCAAGCAACAGAACACGGCGCAAGGTTTCTCTTGATACGTCTAACAAACGCCGTCCTATTACTATACGCTGGGGCATGGGCAGCGTTAAAGCATCATTTGCGGCATTCATCAGCAAGCTATCCACCTGTTGCCAAAAGGCATCTTTCTTAACAGAGGCTCTAACAGCCGTTTCATCTGCCTTTGTCAACAGCAAACGAGGATGGGGGCGTTCATCTGAACGCCCTTTAATACAACATATTGTGCTTGTGTTTCGGACGATGAACAGAAAAGCAAGGCAAGCATAAGAGCCAGCGGACGAAAATACATATATAACAAGTTTGTCATAAACTTATTGACCAATTAGTGAGTACTTATCATGCTATTCTTCTATTGATTCCACATGGGTGCGCCCAAAGGCCCATTCGTGGTTGAGACTGTTGCCGAGACTGCGGAGGATGGATACCTGAAAGTGAAAGTCTCGTTGTTAGTGAAACCGTCCGCTCCGTTCTCGTCTACATAGAAAGGTAAGTCGGCCCAAGGAGACATTCCGGTGTTCAACACCTCGAAGAACTTATCAATATAAGCCATTGGAAGTGGAGGAGCACCATCAAAGGTCAATACCTCAGAGATGTTATTTTCGTAAACCAAGCGGCCATCTTCAATCATTGTCTGGGCAACAGAGTTGAGCGGAATGCGTTCGTAGTTACCTGGATACTTCGTATAGAGTGCCTTTATGGCTTGGTCGGTGTAGATATTGTTGTTACGAATGTAGATTTTAATGTCCTTCGGGTCGTAGCTATCGCTTTTTGGTAGCTCTTTTAAGTCCCAGAAAGCAGGGGGAGGATCAGCTTTATAGCCAGCCTTCCAGCCCACATTGGCAAATATATTGTTTTCTATGTAAGCTTTCATGGCATAGTCGATGCGGAAGTGAAAGCCAACATTATAAATCGTATTGTTCTTAACCTCAACATAATTGGCTACTGCTCCATCAAAGCGAATGATATGCCCCGTAAGGTTATAGATGGTGCTGTTGGTGATGGAGATGGTGTCGGGAGCATTTCCACGAGAGTCGAACAAGCGGCCATTAGCAGGGTCGGATGTCAGTGCGAAGTTACGGAAAGTGGAGTTGTCTATGTACACTTTGCTACCGCTATTATCCGTACGAATGCAGAAGTTACGGCAGTTTTCTACAAAACAGCCTTTGAAACGCAGGCTCAAATTTTTCTTATCCAAGCGGAATAAACGCTGCATGATGTTGTTTGAGGCGGCATCTTTTCCATTGACATAGACGTTTTCGAAAGTAACATTGCCTTCAAAACGCAGCATGTCGGAATTGAGCGCCCCCTGCGCATCAGAAACCGGCTGGATTGTTGGAAGTGATTGCGTTCCGTATGCAGCTCTAATAGTAACATTATGAGATATTACATTCTTTCCTTCCAAGTAATAAACGCCGCCGCGTTCCAATTCATAAACGGCATCGCCATTTTCTTTTATGGCTTTTGGAAGAGAGTTTACTCTCGTTACGCCGTCGTCTGGTTCAACGCGCACAATCTTTTGTCCTGTTGGTGGGATGTTCGTATGTTCCTCTTCAAAGATGTCTTTTGGTTCACATCCTGCGAATAGGAGCGTGGCGACTATCCCCAAGAACAACTTGACGAAGGCCTTGTTAATGTGCTTATATCTGATTTCTATTGTCTTATAAGACAATTCTGATTTCGTCTTCATATTATCATTCCTTTCTCTTATATATGTTGTCGACATCTAAGTCGCTATTTAAATATATCATACTTCATGCCAATATAGAAGGCTGAACCATATATCTCGACACTGGAAGGATAGCCCGTTACATTCCTTTCTTTGCTGTCCGACCAGTTAAAGATGTTGGATGCGCTTGCATAGACATAAAGTTTCTTGTTGATTCGCTGTTTCAGTTGGAGGTCCCACTTAGAGAAAGCCCTTGTCGACTCAACGTCGGCCCCGTCTGAGCGATGCTGTTCGGCCACAAGTATATTGCCTTGATGGGTGTAAGACAAACGTCCGGAGAAACCCTTATAATCATATCCCAACATAAAGTTGGCCAAGAACGAAGGCTGTTTGAGCAAGCGGTCGTAATAAACGGTGTCTTTATTTATGGGTAAGAAAGGCTTGCTGCCATCGCCCACAACATAATTGGGCTTCTTTACGCGAGACTTTGTCGTCTCAAAATAACCCATTTTAGAATCCATCAGTGTGATGTTTGCACCTATAACAACTCCTTTAAGCAAGCCAGGAAGACGGCGAAGTTGTGTTTGGATGTCTATTTCCAAACCCTTAATCGTTGCATCGTACGGACTGTTGAGCGCATAGGTGATGCCAGAACCAACCAAACTCGAAGGCAAACCGAAGTTAGCAGGGTCGGTAGCCGTACCTTCAAGCAGGTAAGCCGAGCGCGTATAGATGAAGTTCTTAATCTTCTTATAGAAACCGCCCACGGTGAACAAGCCTATTTTAGGATTGTAGAACGAAACGATAGCATCGAAGTTCTTAGACAAGGCGGGTGTCAGATTGGTTCTATTGTACACCACTTCGCCAATGGTAGACTTGATGATTGTACGTGGAGCCAGCAGGTCGTAGTCGGGTCGCGACAACGTTTCCGTATAGGCCAGTCTTATGTCTAGGTTGTCTAGCGGCTTTATCTTCAAATGGATTTGCGGCAACCAATAATGGAAAGAGTTATTGTCGGTTGTCTTGGTATAGTCGAACGACAATTCCTGCGTTTCGTCGTCGGGCACGTTCACGCCACTGTATGCGCCATAACGCATATAAGTATGGTCGTAACGAACACCGGGGATAAAGGTAATATACTTGCCGATGTTAAACTCGCCCATGATGTATGCGGCCGTAAGCCTTTCGTATCCGTCGTAATCCTTCTGAATTTTAGTTGTGAGAATTGGCCGATACACATTAGAATTAACATTGTAGAAGTTCTTCATCACATCTTGATTCAACGCAAAGGAGAAGTCAAGATTGTCATAACGATTGTTCAAGAAGGTGTGATGTTTAAAGCTCCCATCCATGAAGTCTGCGATGCCAACATAGCGATTGTCGTATTTCGAGCGCGAGATGTTGGGCATATTGTCGTAAATAAGCGGGGCGTTTTGGTCCAGTCGTCGATAGTTTCGGTTTGTTAATCGTTCACGATCTTTCTGACGATACTTGCCTCCTATCTTGATATATCCATTAAATAACTTGCCAAAATCAAACGATTTCTTCCAATCCAGCCATGCACTATATTCCTTTTCCGTGGTGCGTTCGGTATTAAATGTACCGTCGTAGAGATAATATTGTGTGATGTCAGACTCGTTTACGTTGCCTGGTGCCGACACCAAATGTGGCGGGAGTGTGCTCAAAGCGTTGATATCAACCGTAAACGGAGCATTCATCCTATATTCCAAGCGATGCTCATAGGGTGTCTTTTGCCTAGAATCGCTGCGTCCTATGCCCCAACTTAGTGTTGAATTCCAAAAGTCGTGGTCGCCTTGCAGCATGTTTGTCAACACGCTACCGCGTACATCTGCATCCGTTTGTACGTAGCGCAACCTACCTCTTTCCAGGTCATAGCGTTTCTCGCGAATGTCCCTTTCGCGGCTCAATGCGCTAAACAGGTTATACATCTTTATCTTAGAGCCAGGCCCTATCTTAAAGTCAAAGTTCAAACCCGCATTATATCGGTTTCGTTTTTCAAGGTTGCATTGCAGGCGAGTGCTTGTAATCCACGGCTTGGTATAGCCCAAACCCTCTGTTGGCGTATTGCCGTTAACCTTATAGGCCGCGATAAAGTGGTCGTTACTTCTATCGGTTTGTTCTGCACTAGCCGTAAAAATAAGTCCAAGACGGTCGTTAAAGAAACGATTGCTCACCAGTATATTCCCCTTAATATTGCCGATGTTCTTGATTTGATGGTGGTATCCCGTCTGTCCGGTCACATTTAGTTTCAATCCCTTAGCGGCATCTTTCATGATGAGATTAACCGTTCCACCCAGTCCGTCAGCATCTTTGTCGGCGGTATTAGCCTTTAATACCTCGGCTCCACCAATTATTTCGGGAGAAATCATATTCAAATCAGAGCTTCGGTCGCTTGCACTTGTTGAAGGAGAGTTCATGCCATTGATGGCCACAGAGTTGTATTTGGGGTCAAGACCGCGAATAATAATTTTCTGTCCTTCGCCTCCGTCGCGCTGAACCATCAGTCCCGGCAAGTGTCCGATGGCGTCGGCCACATTCACATCGGGCAGTTCGCTAAGCTTTTCGCCAGATACTGCACTGATAATTCCCGACGCATTAAGTTGCCTGTTGATGGCTGCCGTTTGTCCCTTTGCTTGGGCACTGACCACCACCTCGGCTCCAAGAATGCTCGCCGGCTGCATATTTACGTTCACCGTGCGGGTTTCATTGTCTTTCACGGTTACTTCTATTGTCTTACTTTCATAGCCCACAAAAGTAAATTGCACTTCGTTCTTTCCCTTCGGTACAGACAATAAGGTGTATTTACCATTCACATCCGTAATGGTTTTGGTGTTCGTTCCTTTCAGCCAGACGGTAGCGCTGGGCAGAAAAGCCTTCTCTTCGTCTACCACAGTACCTGTGATAATGCCATTCTGAGCCATTGCATGCAAGCACAATGCCAACATGAAGAGCATCATTAATAGTCGTTTTATGGTTTTCATATAGCTGTGTCTTTACCTTATATCCTGTCCGTGCCAGTGGTATAGGCTGTAACTTTATTTCCGTCAACATGCCACATCTTGCCCGTTTCACCACCAATCCAAAAGGTAGAATCGGCATCAGCAGAAACAGATGCCAACCTTTCGCCTATATAATACTCGTTCTCTCCGAGTGTCTTCATCTGTTTAGAGTCAGAGCAACCGAAGAGTAAGAGTGGGGTGATGATCATTGTCCAAACATTCTTTTGCATGGGCAGTGGGTGATGTTGTTGTGCAAAGATAAGTAGAAGTTTTTACATGTACCGAGTTGCACCAATCTGATTTGGGTAAAATGTGTTTAGTTTTACGAATTAAAGAGTTGCGTTAAGGCTGGTTCAAAAATTACCATTGTAGGCTTTTGGGGTTTTATCCGAGCCAATTTGCCACTTTATGGTTAAAGGGAATGGATTTTATGCAGTTGTTGGCATATCCCATTTTGCCATCAATGTATCAGCACAACAGCCTTTGCAGTGTTGCAAAAAGCCTTTTAGGTTGATAGTACAATGCCGTTTGTAGTGGGGCTACAAGCATCTTGTAGTTGCGCTACAAGCGGCTTGTAGTGTCTGTACAAGCGGCTTGTAGTGTCAGTACAAAGCCCCTTGTACTGATGTTTGTGCTTGATGTGCCAGCTTGTTCATAAGGCAATTAATTCCGAAACTAATTCTTTTCGCGTTATAACGCGCATGTCTTCACTCCATGTAACACGCCTGATACAGAACATTTAAGAAAACAAAGGGCGTTTGGTTGGCGAGTAAACAAGTAGACGGGTTGACGGGTTAACAGGTAGCCAGGTTAGCAAGTAGATGGGCCAACAGGTTGATAAGTCAGCCGATAATCGCATTTACAAGTGCTCGTTTAGTTAACCACTCCCGTCGTCGAAGCCGCGTTTCCGCTTTCTCGTTTCGCCAAAAATTGCTACCTTTGCATAAGGCAAGCGCGAATGCGAGGTGCAAAAAGCAAGCACCTTGCCCTCTGTTCGCGTGCCAATATTCAAGTTTAGCTTTGTTAAAGTAAGCCGCAATGCCACTACGCATCCCCGACAAATTACCCGCAATAGACATACTTATGCGTGAGAATATCTTCGTGATGGACAGTTCGAGAGCCACCACGCAAGACATTCGGCCGCTTAGGATTGTTGTGCTCAACCTCATGCCGTTGAAAATAACAACCGAAACGGATCTTATACGCCTGCTTTCTAACACGCCCTTGCAATTGGAAGTGAGCTTTATGAAACTGAAAAGCCACACGCCGAAGAATACGCCCATTGAACACATGATGAGTTTTTACGAAGATTTCGCCGCTATGCGCAATCAGAAGTTCGACGGCATGATTGTTACGGGCGCACCAGTAGAGCATCTGCCGTTTGAGGAAGTGAGCTATTGGACCGAGGTTACCGAGATTTTCGAGTGGGCCAAAACGCATGTAACCAGTACACTTTACATTTGTTGGGCTGCACAAGCTGGGCTATATTACCATTACGGCATAGCCAAGCACCCGTTAAACGAGAAGATGTTCGGCGTGTTTGAACAAACGCCACTGTTGCCTTTGCTGCCCATATTCCGCGGTTTCGACAATCGTTTCAACATGCCGCACAGCAGACACACCGAAGTTAGGCGCGAAGACATCGTGCAAAACGAGGACTTAACGCTCGTGGTTGAGTCGGAACATAGCGGTGTGGGCATGGTAATGGCGCGCGGCGGACGAGAGTTTTTCATCATGGGACATTTGGAATACGCGCCCAATACACTCGATACAGAGTTTAAACGCGATTTGGGAAAGCGCGCAGACGTGTCTGTTCCGCAGCATTATTACCCCAACGACGACCCCACACTGCCGCCACTTGTTACGTGGCGAGCGCATGCCAACCTGCTGTTTAGCAATTGGATAAACTATTATGTATATCAGGAAACCCCATATAACATCAACGACATTAGATAAATCACAGGCGAATGAGACACTTAGAGCTACTTGCACCTGCCAAAAACCTTGAATGCGGTAAGGCTGCTGTTGACCACGGAGCCGATGCCGTGTACATCGGTGCGAGCCGATTTGGCGCAAGGGCCGCTGCTGGAAACAGCGTTGCCGACATCGCCGAGCTGTGCGCGTACGCCCATCGCTTTGGCGTGAAGGTGTATGTTACGGTAAATACCATCGTGTACGAAGACGAGTTGGACGATACGCAACGCCTTATATGGGACTTGTATCGCGCAGGTGCCGATGCCATATTGGTGCAAGACATGGGCCTACTTAAAATGCAGCTGCCCCCAATAGCCTTGCACGCCAGCACGCAGACCGACAACCGTTTGGCCGAGAAGGTGAATTGGCTGCTGGGTCATGGCTTTGAGCGCGTGGTTCTTGCGCGAGAGCTTTCGATAGACGAGATTAGGGAGATACACGAGCAACTGCCGCAGGCCGAACTTGAAGTGTTTGTGCACGGCGCGCTGTGTGTTAGTTATTCGGGTGTGTGCTATGTGTCGCAACATTGTTTTTCGCGCAGTGCCAATCGCGGTGCTTGCGCGCAGTTCTGCCGCATGAAGTTCGACTTGATTGATGCTGCGGGGCAGGTTATCGAACGCCAACGCTACCTGCTTTCGATGAAAGACCTTAGCCAAATAGACCATTTGGAGGAACTGGCAGAGGCAGGGGCCACTTCGTTTAAGATTGAAGGGCGACTTAAAGACATGGCCTATGTTAAGAATGTGGTGTCGGCTTACAGTCAAAAACTCAACCAATTGGTGCGAAAATATCCGCAACGCTACTGCCGTGCATCGCTTGGCAAGGTGGAATATGCCTTTGAACCCAGCCTTAAAAAGACCTTTAACCGCGGCTATACCGACTATTTTGCCCGCGGAAGGCAGCAGGGCATAGCCTCGTTTGATACGCTTAAGGCTATGGGCGAGCATGTTGGGCATGTTAAGGAGTTGCGGGGCAACTCGTTTAACGTGGCCTCTACGGCTAGTTTTGCCAATGGCGACGGGCTTTGCTTTATCAATGCCGACCGCGAATTGGTGGGTTTCAGGGTGAACCGAGCCGAGGGAAACCGACTTTTCCCGCTGAAAATGCCCGAAGGGTTGAAACCGGGAATGTCGCTCTATCGTAACAACGATGAGGCTTTCGGCAAGGTGTTGGCTCGTCAAACGGCCGTGCGAAAAGTGCCTTTGCACATGAAGTTGCGGTTGACAAACGATGGTGTGGAACTTGAAACGGCCATTGTTCATGCAGGCGAATGCGTGCAAAGTCGCGTAGACCGCTTGCAATGCGAACATCAGCAGGCACAAAAGCCGCAACGCGAAAACATCGTTAGGCAGCTAACTAAGCTTGGAAGTACGCCTTACACCTGTTCGGAGGTTGAATTAGACCCCGCGGTTGAAGGGCTTTTCATTCCTTCTAGTCTGTTGGCCGACTTGCGTAGGCGAGCCACAGATGCACTGATGAACCCGCCATTGCACCTTACCGACCAGCCACGAGCGTTGCCTACGCCCCCCGAACGCAAGCAAACATTGGCATGGACGCCCATGTATAAGCGGCATTCGTACCTTTATAATGCCTCCAACCACTTGTCGAAGGCGTTTTATGAAGCAGAAGGGATGCCCGAAATTGGTGATGCTTTCGAGGTGAAAAAGCCCCAACCCAAGGACGCTTTGCTGATGCAATGTCGCCATTGCATACGTTTCTCATTGGGGCATTGTGTGAAATATGGGGGTACAAAGCCCACATGGAAAGAGCCACTTTACCTGCAATTGGGCGACAATAGGCGGTTTAGGCTCGATTTTAATTGTGCTGAGTGTCAAATGGACTTATATGCAGAATGATATGAAGAAGGGTTTGTTGCTTAACATCTTGTCCTTGTTAGCCTTGTTGGTGCTGCTTTCGGGCTGTTACCATCAACCGCCAACGCACAACGAAGGCACGGCCGACTTGACCGAAGAACAGCTAGATTCGCTTTCGTTTTCGGCCTCTCACCACTATTCTAACAATTATAACTTCGTGGTAAAGGCCGATTCGCTGCCCCTCGTTAGGCAGCAACCCGAAGAGCTTGTTACCGATGTTGTGCTCGACACACTTTACATTAAACGTCACGACCATGTGGTTGTGGCCGATATTCGCATTGTTCCTGCAAGTGGCGAAGACTCTGTTTGGGTGCAGTTGGCGCGCGACCAGTCTACCTTTGGCTGGATAAACGAAACGCAACTGTTGCCCAATGTCGTACCCGACGACCCCATTTCGCAGTTCATTTCCACCTTCTCGGATGTGCATTTGCTCATCTTTCTCGTGGTGATATGCGTCATCGGCATGTTGTATTTGGCGCTTAAAATCGTTCGTGCGAAAGCCTTTTTGGTGCATGTTCGCGACATCGACTCGTTTTATCCCACGCTTTTGGCCTTGCTTGTAGCTGCATCGGCCACGTTTTATGCCAGCATTCAGCTGTTCGCGGCCGACACTTGGCGGCATTTTTACTATCATCCCACGCTCAATCCGTTCACAGTTCCGCTGCTGCTTTCTGTTTTTCTCGCCTCCGTTTGGGCAATTCTCATCATCGGTTTAGCTACCATAGACGATGTTCGGCATAAGCTACCATTTAGCGATGCCATGCTTTATCTGTGTGGTTTGGCAGGTGTTTGTGCGGTAAACTACATCGTTTTCAGCATCAGCACGCTTTATTATGTGGGTTATCCCTTGCTCTTGGCCTATGGTTATTGGGCCATTAGGCGATATTTGGCCTACAACCGCAGTCGCTATGTCTGCGGAAACTGCGGCGCAGCACTGCATTCCAAGGGGCGTTGTCCACGTTGTGGGTCGTTTAATCAGTAACGGTTAAGGGTTGTACACCTATTAAGGAGCATCCCCCTTATTGGCCAATGGTCAGCAAGGGGGATGTTTCTTTTTTACCTTTTCTTCTGTTATTGTATTACGTTTGCTGCAAAGCCTTCACGCCCTCGATGCGTTTGAAGAGGTAAGTTTGTATCAATCCGCGGCTGGCAAGATAGAGAATGAAGGCCAACCACAAGGCATGGTTGCCAAGAAAAGGCCTTAACAGGTAGAATGTGGCAAAGAAAAGCAGGGCGGCTAAGGCCGACGAGGTGAGCATTCCGCGTGTGGCTGTGATGCCAATAAACACGCCGTCCCACACAAAAGCGGCCATACCTGCAAGCGGAAGGGCGATGGTCCAACCGAAATAGGGTAGGGCAGAGCCAATCACTTGTTGATCGTTGGTGAGCAATCCTAGGAAACTACGTCCGCCTGACGTATATAATAAGGTGAACGCAAGCACCATTGCGCCGCCCCAAACGAACAAACGGCGGATGGTATCGTTGAAGGCCAGCTTGTTTTTTGCGCCATAATACTTGCCGCCTACGGCCTCGCCAGCATACGCAAAGCCGTCCATGAAGTACGAAAAAATGGTGTGCAGTTGAAGTAACAACGTGTTTACGGCCAGTATCATTGTGCCTTGTGCCGAGCCTGCCGACGTAAAGAAGAAGTTAACTGCCACAAGGAAGAGGGTGCGAAGAAAGATGTCGCGGTTAACTTTGAAAAAGGACGTCATGGCAGAATGGGTAATTACGCCCCTCATGTTAAAGTGAATGCGCAGCTTGGGGCGGTATTGTGTGAGGAAAAACGCAACGGCTGCGAGCATCCCCGACCACTGTGCCACCAACGTTCCGATGGCAACGCCCTCGATGTTCATGCCTGCAAAGAGCACCAAAGCTAGGCTAACGCAGATGTTTACAACGTTTTGCATGATGGAGATAAACATGGGTATGCGCGTGTTTTGCATGCCAATGAACCATCCCATGAAACCATATAGCCCCAGCATGGCAGGTGCGCCCCAGATGCAGACGTTGAAATAGCGTTGCGCCATTTGGCTGATTTCGGGTGTGGGACGCATCAAGAACAATGCGCCTTGTGCGATGGGGTATTGCAAAAGGATGATGGCGAGGGCGATAAGCAGGCCGATAAGCTGAGAACGAAGAAGCAGTTTGGTCACCTCTTCAAGGTTTCGCGCTCCGTATGCTTGCGAGGTCATGCCGCTTGTTCCCATTCGTAAGAATCCGAACAGCCAGTAAATAACGTTGAAAATCATGCTGCCCACGGCAATTGCACCGATGTATGCGGCATTACCTAGGTGTCCCATGATGGCTACATCCACCATTCCGAGCAGCGGAACGGTGATGTTTGATATGATGGAGGGGATGGCTATGTTGAGTATTTCTTTGTCGCGCGGTTTCATTTGCTTTATTTCAAAGGGCTAATGCTCGTCTATTTCAAAGTGCTAATGCTTGCTTATTTCGCTCACGGCACTATCCGTTTGGAGTGCCTTTACAAGGCTTGCCCGGTTCAATGTGCGAAGTTAGGCATATTCAGACGAGTGCGCAAGTTTTGTCGGCAGAAAGTGTTGAGATGTGCAACTGTTGGTGTTGTGAGTTTGTTTTCTTCTTCCTTACAATTCTCCTTAATGGCTGTCGAAATGTTAAAACTTTACATTTGCATACAATTTTCTTTGTAAATCACTTGGTTTATATTGTAAACTTATTTATCTTTGCAGTGGAAATAGTTCCTAAAAGGTGCGTTCCAATATTTTTTTTCGCTGCAAAGTTTATATCGTAAACTTGTTTATTGTCCTACGAATAGCTACTCGGCCGAAGCTTTTTAGTGGGAAAGGCGTTCAAAAGAAGTGTAACTTTAAAAAATTATGAGTGATGGAAGAGAAGAAAATTAACGAGCAAGAGAGTTTGGAACTGATTGCTCGAATGATAGAGTCGACGAAAGAAAACCTCGAAGTAGGTCGCGGAAACCGATTTCTCTATTTTGGTTATTTCGCATTTGTTCTTAGTATAGTGGTGTTCGCCTGTGTTAAGTTAACCCATAACAATCAGTTTTCGGGACTGTGGTGGCTCATGTTTTTGTGTTGGGGCTTTGTGTCGTGGAAGTCTAAAAAGCCAAAGGTGGTAACCTATATCGACCGTGCCATCAATAGTGTTTGGATTGTTGTGGGGGTGATGTTTTGCCTTTCTACGGTATATTTGTTGGTTTCTGCCTTCATTACCCATAGTACCGACATGTCGCTTATGATGCCCTTCTCACTCTTGTTTGTGAGTGTTGGTACCTCGATGACGGGCGTAATCGTTCGCAATCATGCCATAACCTATCTGCCATTGGTTTCTGCAATCGTCTCGTTCTACATGCTAAACAGCCTGCTATTTGGCCACCCTAGCGTGTGGTGGCACTTGCTTTTTGGTTTCGCCTCGGTGTTCAACATGATTTTGCCAGGCCATTTGCTTAACGTAATAGGGGGTAAATGATGTTTAGAGAGTTAGACCCGTTGTTGCATTCGCAACTTCGACTGGCCATAATCTCTTTGCTCGTGGGACTTGATGAGGCCGACTTCGTTTACTTAAAAGAGCGAACAGAAGCCACGGCGGGTAATCTGAGTGTGCAAATTGATAAGTTAAGCCAGGCAGGATACATAGAAGTGGAGAAGGGCTTTGAAGGCAAACGTCCACGAACCGTTTGCCGAATAACTGCCCAAGGACGAACGGCTTTTGCCGAATATGTAGATGCGTTGAAAGATTATATACGTAAGTAACAATAGCGCAAGATAAAAAGGTGCAAGTTGTTGGCCTAGAAAAAGCCATGCAACTTGCACCTTTCTGTGGGTGATAATTGTTTTTCTCGCTATTGATTTACGTCACCTTAGTGTCAATTGCTGTGAATAGGTTTGGTTATAAGCTTTGGGAGTGATGACTTTGAGCCAGTTTGAGAGAAATACAACACATAAACTCACAACCTCGTCAACTTGTCAACTTGTCAGCTTGTAGACTAACAACCTTGTGAACTAGTCAACTTGTAAACTCGTCAATTCGTGAACTAGTCAACTTGTTAACACGTTGTCTTCTGAACTTGTAATCCCGTTAACTAGTCAACTTCTAGCCCCATAAACCTTTATCACCTAAAATTCTAGTCTAAATCCCTTTTGCTTTAACTCGTCGTAACTCTCCTTATTAAAGCGGTAAAGGCGTGCTTCCCGTTTTGGGGTAGGCTTTACTGTTTCGTCTAGTGGCGTGAGAATGTTGAAGTGGAGCATCTTTTTCGAGAAGTTGCCACGGTCGAAATGCACATCGAGGATAGACTCGTAGAGGTTTTGTAGCTGTCGCATGGTGAACTTTTCGGGCAGCAATTCAAAGCCGATAGGCTGAAAATGGATGCGTTCGCGCAGATGTTTCAGCGCATCGCGAAGAATAACATCGTGGTCGAAAGCCAACTGTGGCACCTCGTCTATGGCAAACCATTGCGCCTTGCGGGCATCATCGCCGGCCTTCACCTCTTGTAAACGAACCAGTGCGAGAAAAGCAACGGTGATTACCCTTTCGCGTGGGTCGCGGTTAGGGTCGCTGTAAGTGTGAAACTGTTGCACCGCCATTCCTTTCAGTGCTGTTTCTTCTTCCAGTTCGCGCAACACGCCATCTTCGCACGATTCATCCATTTGTACGAACCCACCAGGGAACGCCCATTTGCCTTTATATGGGTCCTGACCTCGCTCTATAAGCAGAACTTTTAGCTTTCCGCCATCGAAACCGAAGATAATACAATCGGCTGTAACCGACGGATGTGGGTATTTGTACGCATACTTTTTCTCTTCCATAAGTGTTACTTGTGTAGTTATTACACCGCAAAGTTAGCTATTTGTTTTCGTACCACCAAATAAATAAAGTATAATTTACACGAGATAGTATGCTGGCTATGTGTAAACAGCTAATAAACCCCTTCTTTGTTTCGTTAAGAATGGAAATTAATTTGCCCAAACTCGTCCATAACTATTAGGCTATAACCTCGTAAACTTAACGGCATACAAACTTACCAACTCATAAACTTATCAACTCGACACCTTATAACCTCATGAACTCATGACCTTACAAACTTACTAACTCATAAACTAATCAACTCAACACCTTATCAACTCATAAACTCACAATCTTAAAACTTTGCGATATACTTTACAAAACATACTCTGTTTGCCGCACCATTCTAGCGAAAATATTGGTTAAAAAGTAGGTAAAAAGCCACTATTTCTAGTATTTCAAGCCTTGGGGTTTGTCTATTTTTAAGCCAAGAACCTGCATTTTGCACCATTTAGCCTTTCTATTTTGTTGCCGACTTGCGATTTTTTCAACCCCAATTACCAGCATTTAGCCCCTAAAACTCCACTTTTTAATGGCCATTTTGCCCTTTTTAGCCATGTTTTTAATGGTTCAGAAAGGTTTTATTTATACCGTTACTACGTATTTTTATGCTTTTCGTCTTGCATTTTGCAGCAAAATGCTTTGCATTTAGCACCAAAACGCACTTCATTTAGCGGCAAAACGCACCGCATTTAGCACCAAAACGCATTGCATTTAGCGGCAAAACGCACTGCATTTAGCTGAAAATAGCCCAAAAAGAGGTGTAAATGGCGGTTTATATAAATAAAAATACATTTTGACTGCATTCACAGACCACCCCCTTTTGCATCAAAATCAACCCTCGCGAGAATCGATTATTTGCGGGCGGGTGAGTGGTTGGTGACTTACAAAGGCACTCATAATGTTAAAATTTACACTGAAAATAAGACAAATTTGGTTGGCGAGTTGACAAGTTAACGAGTTTGTAAGTTGAGAAATTGGTGAGTTTATAAGTTGAGAAGTTGGTGAGTTTATAAGTTAATGAGTTGAGAAGTTAGTGGGTTTATGAGTTAACGAGTTAACCAGTTTTCCAACTCCACTTTACCTCTTAGCGTGGCGTTTCGGTGTAAGAAGTGCTTGATGCCTTCGGTTATCACATCTAGAAAAGTGCTTTTTCTCACGAAAAGGTATGTAATAAGCAGGTTTTTACTTATATTTGCAGCCTAAAAGCACTGATATGCACAGCATCCCCAAAATAGAAAAAGAGAGTAACGAATTGTTAGACACGGACGAACTGTCTTCTCCGCAACAATTAACGGAAGACGGTAGGCCGTGGCATGCTGTACGTTTGTTTTCGTTGCGGCTAAACGAGGCAATGGCATACTTCACTTCTGCGGGCTTAACATGCTTTGTGCCGATGGAATGGAGCGGTAAACGAACAGGCGATGACGACGGCAAGCCCATTTTCAAGCCTGTTGTGTTTAATCTGGTGTTTGTTAAGAAAGACAAAGAAGAATGCGAGCTGCGGCGCATCTTTGCTAACGCTCGCTTTAAGATGTCGGTGATAAGGAAGGATAAAGTGGCTGGCACGTACTACGAAATACCTTCTAAGCAGATGCTAGACTTTATGCTGATGTGCAGCCCCGAAATAGAAATGCGCAAGTTCTTGTCGGCCACAGAAGCCAAACTAAAAAGCGGTACGCCCGTGATAGTGAAACACGGACCGCTGAAAGGTCTTACAGGAAGGCTGGTGCGTAGCAGCAAAAAGTACTTTTTGTTGAAAGAAGTGCCCGAACTGGGCGTGATGATAAAGGTTAGTAGATGGTGCTGTGCGCCCATCGAACAACAATAATGATTAAGCAATTATGGACATTGACTTTGCACTTAGAATTTTTATTGCCGGCATGTTGGGCGGTGCTATCGGCTTAGAACGCGAATATCGTGCGAAAGAGGCCGGTTTTAGAACCCATTTCTTGGTGTCGTTGGGCAGTGCGCTCTTTATGATATTGTCGCATTCGGGTTTCGACTTCATCCTAGAACATGGAAAAAACGTGTCGCTCGACCCATCGCGTATCGCCTCGCAGGTGGTTACGGGCATTGGTTTTATTGGTGCAGGCATCATTATTTTTCAGAAACATGTGGTACATGGGCTAACTACGGCGGCAGGACTTTGGGTTACGTCGGCCATTGGCTTGACTTGTGGTTCGGGTATGTATCTCTTGGCTACTTCGGCCACGGTAATGGTGCTTATTTGCCTAGAAGCGTTGCACTTAATACTGCGAAAGATTGGTACACGCCACATTGTATTGACACTTTCTACACCTTCGCACGACAATATCAAGGCCGTGCTGAAAGACATGAGAGCTAAGAATATGACCATTGTTAGCTACGAAATGCAAGAAAAAGCCTTGGGCGATGGACAGCACTTGCTGGTGGCCACCATCGAACTGAAATTAAAGAAACAGGTTTACGAGAATTGTTTGCTCCAATTTATGGAAGAATACGAGGGAGTGGATATTAACAAGATAGAATAAGGAGAAGAAACGATGACTAGTTTTGCCGACTTGATGCACCGCAGGCGTAGTTGCCGCAAGTTTACCAATGAGAAAATAGATGCCGATGAGTTGAGCATGGTGCTGAATGCCGCCCTTATTTCGCCCTCGGCCAAAAACAGGAGGTCGTGGCATTTTGTGGTGGTAGAAGACAAAGAGACGCTCGAAAAGCTGTCGGAATGTAAGGAATCGGGGGCTGCCCTGCTGAAAGATGCGGCCGTGGCTGTGGTGGTTTTGGGCAATGTTGCCGAGAACGACTGCTGGATTGAGGACTGTTCGATAGCTACTTTGGCCATGCAATTGCAGGCCGAAGACTTGGGTTTGGGCAGCTGTTGGGTGCAGGTACGCAATCGCGGACTGAATAGTGGCGAGCGTGGAACCGACATTGTGCGCGGCATATTGAACATTCCAGAGACGTTAGACACGCTTTGTATTCTTGCGTTGGGCCATAAGGCGAGCGAATTGTCGATGAAAAACGATGAAGATGCACGCTGGGAGCAGGTGCATGTGGGTGGTTTCTAGCAGGCATGAGCAAGATTAAAACTGCAAAAATAGTACTGCTTGGGGCTGGAAACCTTGCCACGAGTCTTGGTTTGGCTTTGCAGAGGGCTGGATTTAGCGTGGCGCAGGTGTATAGTAGAACGCAGACGGCCGCCGAAACATTGGCTGTGCGTTTGGGCGCAACGGCCATTAACAGCTTGGAAAGCCTTTCGCCCGATGCCGATGTGTATTTATTGGCCTTGAAAGACGATGCCTTGGCAAGCGTACTTCCACAAGTTTGCCAACTGAACCCGCATGCCGTGTATGCCCATACGGCAGGAAGTGTGCCGATGAACGTGTTTGAAGGGTTAGCTAAAAACTACGGTGTGTTTTATCCCTTGCAAACGTTTTCTAAACAAAAACCTTTGGATTTCTCTTCTATCCCTTGTTTGATAGAGGGTGCGAACGAGTTTTCGGAAAATGTTTTGCTGCAATTGGCGCGCGCTTTGAGCCATGATGTGCGCTTAACTACCAGTGCCGACCGGCGCATCGTTCATTTGGCGGCGGTGTTTGGGTGCAATTTCGTGAACTTGTGCTACTCGCTAGCCAACGAAACGCTGAAACGTAGGCGGCTTGACTTTGGGTTGTTGTTGCCGCTGATTGACGAAACGGCAGCCAAGGTGCATCGCCTGTCGCCCAAGGATGCACAAACAGGCCCTGCCGTTAGAAAGGATAAGGTGGTGATGGAGCGGCAAATGAGCCTTATCGACGATGCCGAAGAACGCCGACTTTACGAGCTAATGAGTGAAATGATACATAAACTGGCAAATACATAACGCAATGATAAACTACGATTTACAGCGCATACGCGCCATCATTTTTGATGTAGACGGCGTGCTGTCGGCATCTACCATCACGCTTTCTGCCGATGGCGAACCCCTGCGCACGGTGAATATCAAGGATGGTTATGCCATTCAGTTCGCCCAGAAAGTGGGTTTGCGCATCTGCATCATCACTGGTGGCGACACCAAGGCTGTGCGTAAGCGGTTTGAAGGCTTAGGCGTAGAAGACATTTACATGAAGGCTGGCGTGAAGTTGTTGGCTTACGAGGACTTTAAGGCACGCTATGGCTATGCGGATGATGAGCTGATGTTTGTTGGCGACGACGTTCCCGACTACGAAGTGATGGCTCGTTGTGGCTGTGCTTGTTGTCCTGCCGATGCTTGCGCCGACATTAAGTCTGTTAGTAGCTATGTAACCACGTGCGCTGGTGGTATGGGTTGCGGACGAGAAGTTATCGAGCAAACCCTGCGCGCAAAGGGATTGTGGATGAAAGATGCCAAGGCCTTTGGCTGGTAAACATTGAATAAGCACGAAGAAAATGAAGAATAGATTGGTGTTGGCGAGTAATTCGCCAAGAAGAAAAGAGTTGTTGCGTGGCTTGGGTATCGACTTCGAGGTGCGATTGATACGTGATATCGACGAGAGTTACCCCGCAGCGTTGCCTGTAAACGACGTGGCTGTGCATATTTCGAAGGCTAAGGCGGCCGCATACTTGGACACAATGGCCGAGAACGAGGTGGTTTTGACGGCCGATACGGTTGTGGTGTGCGATGGGCAGATACTAGGAAAGCCGCAAGATGCCGAAGATGCAAGGCGTATGTTGGGCTTGTTGAGCGGCAAGAGCCATGAGGTGATAACGGGTGTTACGCTGTCTACACGTCAATGGCAGCGTAGTTTCGCCGTAACAACGGTGGTTTGGTTTAAAGAACTGACTGCCGATGAGATTGGTTTTTATGTGGATAGCTACCGTCCCTTTGACAAGGCTGGGGCTTATGGCATTCAAGAATGGATTGGATACATTGGCGTTCAGCGTATAGAAGGTAGTTATTTCAATGTGATGGGCTTGCCTGTGCAGCGTATTTACGAAGAATTGAAGGGGTATTTCGACTTTCTACATCCCTTCGAAGTGTAAGTTCGTGGAGTTGGTAAGTTGATGAGGGCGTGAGTTGATGAGCTGGAAGGCTCATGAGTTGGTGGGTTGACTAACTTATGGACGATTGAGCTAACGGGTTAAAGAGTCTTCTTTTTTCGTTTGTTTTTAAATCTCCTGTCCATCGTTTACGCCATATCCAAACAGCGCGAAGTCGGCTTTTAGTGGGTCGTTAGGGAAAACTTTTGCCATTTCGGCAGTCAGTTTCTTGGCGATAGACATGGAGGTAGACTTGCTTTTGAGCAGTTTTAGGCGTTGTGCTTGTGTCAAGACGTGGGTGTCTAGCGGCATGATGAGGGTGCGTTTGTCGATGGTGTCTTTCCAAATGCCTAAGTCTACGGGCGAATTGTCGCGTACCATCCACCGCAGAAACATGCAAATGCGCTTGCAAGCAGAGCGTGCATTGATGGGAACGATGCCTTCTTGCCCATGCGCTGCAAAGTATTTGCAAAGCGCAACCACAGCCGTTTCGGCATCGTTGGCGGCTGTTGCCTGTACGTATTGGTGCAGAGAGTGGTGTTCAGTTAATAGCTTTTGCAGCGTTTTAAGGAAACTATTCATCATCCTTTTGGTGTAAAGGCGATAGTAACAGTCGTCGGTTGGCGGTATGTCTTGCTCGAACAGCCCGCTTTTCACCCAGTTGTAAGGTTCACCTTGCGACTTTTCCAGCACGAAATTTATCTTTGGAAAGAATTGCTTTCGGTTTCCATAGCTTAGGTTTGCCGCAATGAAAGCCATCGTTTCTTGGTTGTTTGTGCCCTGAACAAGGTGCATAAAGCGTGCTGGGTCTTCCTTTAAGAAGGCCGTTGTTTCATAGCGTGCGGCGTATTCTTTTAGTAATGCCTTTGTTTTTATGTTCATATTGTTGCTGCTTTCGATATTTATTTGGCCTTGTTCTGACTTAAGGCATGTTCTAAATACAACAAAGGTTATTTTTAGAACCTGCCTTAAAATCACTAATCTGTTTAGCCAAATCGATGCACCATTACATATAAGGATGTGTATTTGGAATGTGCATCGTGTTGGCGCGAATGGATAAGATGCGTAAAAAAGAGGATGTGACAAGCTGTGCACATCCTCTTTCATTTTATTGCTTAGCGGCCAATGGGCAGGCTATGAGCCTGAATTGGCAATGCGTTATTAGCAAACCTTGCGCGAACCATCGCCTATTACCACGTCGTAAACGGCGGGTTCGTGCTTGTATTTGGCTGCATATTTCTGCTTAGCATCTGCTATAAACTTGTCGTAAAGTTCGTCTTTAACGAGGTTGATGGTGCAACCACCGAAACCGCCGCCCATGATACGGCTACCCGTAACGCCATTTTCCTTGGCCAATTCGTTCAGGTAGTCTAGCTCTTCACACGAAACCTCGTACTCTTTGCTCAGTCCTTCGTGCGTTTCGTACATCTTTTTGCCCACCGTTTCGTAGTCGCCGGCATTCAAAGCATCGCAAACGGCCAGCACGCGGTCTTTCTCTCCAAGCACGAAGTGTGCGCGTTTGAAGTCTTCTTCCGAAACGTCTGCCTTCACTGCATCAAGTTCTTGCCAGTCGGCATCGCGCAAAGTTTCAAACTTCTTCTCAGGGAACTTGGCGTTAAGGGCGGCAACCACGTTTTCGCAACTCTTTCTTCGGTGGTTGTAAGCCGATGATGCGAGTTCGTGTTTCACCTTAGAATCGAGCAAAACGAGCTTATATCCCTGTGGATTGAAGGGGAAATACTCGAATTCTCTCGACCTGCAATCAAGTCGCATGAGCTTTCCTTCTTGTCCGAATACGCTTGCAAACTGGTCCATAATGCCGCACATTACGCCACAATAGTTGTGCTCGGTGGCCTGTCCTGCAAGCACCATGTCCCATTTAGACACCTTATTGTCGCCAAAGAGGTCGTTCAGAGCGAAAGCAAAGCAGCTTTCGAGTGCGGCCGATGATGACATTCCGGCTCCAAGTGGCACGTCGCCAGAGAACGCCGTGTTGAAACCTTTAACGTCGACACCAAGCTTTTTCATCTCTTGTATAATGCCATAGATGTATCTTGCCCAGCTTGCGCGTGGTCCTTTGGGGTCGTCTACCTTAAACTCTACGCGGTCTTTCAGGTCGATAGAGTAGCACATCACCGTGTCGGTTCCATTGGGGCGTACCTCGGCCATAATGCCTTTGTCTACCGCTCCTGGGAAAACGAACCCGCCATTGTAGTCGGTATGTTCGCCAATAAGGTTGATACGTCCGGGTGATGCGTATATGTTGCCGGTTTTTCCGTCGAAGTGCTTGATAAAGCGACTTCTTACATGTTCGATATCCATCATGTTGTTGTGTTTTAGGTTAATGATGTATGGAATTTGTTTAATACTTAATTGTTTCGCGTTTAGCGGGGCGGTTAGTCCACGCGGATGTCCTTATTTACATTCTTGCTGCCGATAAGTGCATAGAAAAGAATGTATGCCAAGCCGATGAGCGGTATGGCGTAGGAGATGAGATAGCCCGCATGGTCGGCGACAAAGTTCTGCATGAGGGGCAGAACACCACCACCAACAACCATCATCATAAAGATGCCAGAGGCAGCGGCAGAGTATTTGCCGAGGCCTTCGTTGGCCAAATTGAAGATGCTAGACCACATAACCGAGGTGCACAAGCCGCAAAGAACCAACAGCGGCGCTGCTATGGGCACCGTAACAAGCTGGAACGACGAGCCTGTGAACACGGGCATGGCCATCGTAGTGCTCTTGCCTAGAACCATAGCCAACAGTATAAGGAAGATGCCAAAGCTTGCTGTGACAATCATCATGGCCTTACTAGAAACCTTATCGGCAATGAATCCGGCCGAGAAACGGCCTACAAGCATGAGGAACCAATATGTGCCAGCCACAAAACCGCCAATCTTAACGGCTGTTGCAGGGTCTAGTCCACCGCCATTGGCACTGGTATCGGATAGGTAGAAGTTCAAAGTGCCGGGTATTCCAACTTCAACGCCCACGTAAATGAATATGGCGATGGTGCCAAGAACGAAGTGGCGGAAAGCCCACGGACTTCTTTCGTACACCGTTTCGGCCGTAGTCTTACCCATTTCAGGGTCGGCAATGGGGATAAAGAGCAGTGCAACGAAGGCAGCTGCAAACACCCCCATAGCGATATAAAGCACAAGGTTGATGTCTACCATAGCCGTTTTGGCCGTTACTGTGCCGATAAGTGCACCCACGAGCATAGGCGTTAGCGTACCAGAAAGCGAGTTAAGCGTTCCACCTACAAGGTTTAGCTGGTTGCCCCGGTTGCCGCCGCCACCCAAAAGATTGAGCATGGGGTTTACAACGGTGTTAAGTGTACATACACAGAAGCCAGAGATGAATGCGCCTAGCAGGTAAACGGAAAAGCCCGCAACCTTATCGTCTACGCCACCAGAAAGGAACTGCACCAGCACGCCAATGAAACCAAGGGCTATACCAACAAGAGCGGTACGCTTGTAGCCGATTTTGGAAAGCAGCTTACCTGCGGGGATGCCCATAAATAGGTAAGCTAGGAAGTTCATTGCGTTGCCGAGCATGCCTACTGTGTTGGCACTGTCGCCTTGGAAAGCGTTTTTCCAAATAATACCGATAGGTGCGGCGAGGTTTGTCACGAATGAAATCATTGCATAGAGGAACATCATTGTGACAATGGCTACTATGCTACCACTTTTTGCTTGTTTATTTTCCATTTTCGTTTTAGTAATAAATGCTTTTAGTTATGGCTTGACTTGAAAGGCTGCTCTGCCTGTTTGCGTTCTGTTGATACGTGGTAGGCTTGCTGTCTTCTACGTTTTTTCGTTGGCTTTCTTCACAACGAAGGGACAGAAAAACGGGGCAATGGCTTACCAAAGGCATTGCAGGCGCATTTCAAGAGTGGGCCTAATGTTGATGAATGTTTATGCAATCGTTCCGAATTTATAAATTGTTTTCTGCTTATATTGCTCGCCAGGGTTCAGCACCACCGAGGGGAAGTAGGGGCGATTGGGCGAGTCGGGGAAGTGTTGTGCCTCAAAGCAGATGCCACTTCTTCGTGGGAAGGTGGCTCCATGTTGCCCTTTGTAGCCGTCGGCCCAATTGTCGGTGTAGAGTTGTACGCCAGGTTCGGTGGTATATACCTCCATTGTGCGCCCCGTTACAGGCTCCATTATCCGTGCAGCAAAGCTTAATTCGCCCTCTTCGCGCTTATTAAGCACAAAGCAATGGTCGTAACCGGCACCGTTTTTAATTTGTTCGTGGTCGGCGTCTATGTCTTGTCCGATGGTTTTTGGCGTTCTGAAATCGAACGGCGTACCTTTAACGAAACGTATTTCACCTGTGGGAATGCTCACCTCGTCGATAGGAATATAAAAGTCGGCATTGATTTCGCACTCTAAATTTTCAATGCTTGGTGTGGGGTTGGCGATGCCAGCCAACGAGAAAAAACCGTGACTTGTAAGGTTGATTACTGTTTTCTTGTTTGTTTTGGCCATGTATTCGATAACCAATTCGTTGTCGTCGGTGAAGGTATAGATAACCGTTGTTTTCAGTTCACCTGAGAAACCCTCTTCGCCGTATGCGCTTACGTAGTTCAATACAAGGGTGGTGTCGTTCATTTGCAGTGCATCCCACACCTTGGCGTTAAAGCCTTTCTTGCCTCCGTGCAACGAGTTGGGGCCGTTGTTGATGGGAAGCCTATACTCTTTACCATGTAATTGAAACTTGCCTTTGGCTATTCTGTTGCCATATCTGCCCACAAGGGTAGAGAGATAGGGTTCGGGCGAGTTCACAACGTCTTGTATGTTGTCGTGTCCTTGTATCACATTGGCCAGGTTTCCGTGTTTGTCGGGAACCATAATGGCCACAATCGCCCCGCCATAGTTGGTTATGGCTACTTCGTTTCCTTCCTTGTTGCGGAGAATATACAAATCGGTTTCTTTTCCGTTGATGCGAGTCTGAAAGTCTTCGCGTTTCAGCCCGCATACGTTTTGTACCTTATCTGTGTTTGTCATAAAAGAAAGCTTTTAGTTATACTTTGTTGCAAAGTAAACGAAAAAAACTGAATGCAACAAATATTAATATATTAAAAGCGGTGGTTTCCTGTTAAAAATGTTCAACAGGAGGCTCCACCGCTTTCTTTTTGCTAAGATATGGTTTGTTATTTGTAGGTTCGTGCGCGTTTTTAAGTGTTTGAAGTAGATTTTGCTTTCTACTCTGGCATGCCTTATTTCGCGTTTTCTGAGCAGATTTTAAGATTTGAAAGCAAATCGGCCACCACATAACTGCTGCCACCAACAAATACAAAATCGTCTTTCGCAGCATCGCTTAGTGCGGCCTTGTAAGCTGCATACACATTATTATATATAGTGCCGTACAGTGCGTTTTGTGCGGCCTTTTGTGCCACTACCTCGCAAGGTACTGCCCGATGTGTACTTGCTTGCGTGAAATAATAGGTTGCCTCTTTGGGTAACAGGGTGAGAACGGTGTCTAAATCCTTGTCGTCTACCATGCCGAACACCATTCTGAGCGTGCGATAGCTTTGTGCACGAATTTGAGAGCTGAGGTATTGCCAGCCTGCAACGTTGTGACCTGTGTCGCAAACCACCAAGGGCGCTTGCCCTAAGATTTGCCAACGACCTTGTAAACCTGTTGATTGGCATACCGTGGCCATGCCTTGACCCACCTCTTTGTCGGTTATGTTAAAGCCTAAGACTTGCAATTGCCGTGCGGCGGTTAAGATGGTGTTGGCGTTGTGGTGCTGATAGTTGCCGCCTAGTTCGAAAACAATGTTGCCAAAGCTGCGCGTTTGCAGACTGATACCCCCCTCGTTGCGGTGTTGCCACTGCAAAACTTCGGGATTTTGTTCGGCCCAAACCACAGGCGCATGCCGTTCTTTTGCTGTGTTTTCAAACACTTGGCGTGTTTCCGCAGTGGTTTCGCCCACCACTACGGGCGTGTTGGGCTTGATGATACCTGCTTTTTCGACGGCAATTTGAGCCAATGTGCTGCCCAGAAAGCCCGTATGGTCTAGGCTGATGTTGGTGATGACCGAGAGAATGGGGCTGATGATGTTGGTGCAATCGAGCCTTCCGCCCAAACCCACTTCGATAACTGCAACGTCAACATGGCTTTCGGCAAAATAACTGAAAGCCATAGCAGTGGTTAATTCGAAGAACGAAGGGTGCAGAGGCTCGAAAAACGCGCGGTGTTTGGCCACGAAATCTACAACGTAGGCTTCTGAAAGCGGCTCGCCGTTGATGCGAATACGTTCGCGAAAGTCTACCAAATGTGGCGAAGTGTATAGTCCTACGCGGTAACCACAGGCTTGTAGTATGGCAGCAAGTGAGTGTGCGGTAGAGCCTTTGCCGTTTGTTCCAGCCACATGGATGCTTTTGAAGGCGCGATGAGGTGCGCCCAAGTGGGAGTCTAGCGCTAGCGAATTGTCTAAACCCTCCTTATATGCAGAAGCACCCACATGTTCGAAAACAGGGGTGCTATTGTAAAGGTACTGAATTGTCTCCTGATAATTCATCAGTTAAAGTAATTCTTGAATTTCTGAAATATCGTTTGCTTGGTAACTCTGTCGCCTTTAAAGTTGTCGCTTTGGGCTAGTTTGTCCAAGCAAGCCTTCTCTTCGCTCGACAGTGTTTTGGGAACATACACGCTAAGGTTAACGATTAGGTCGCCCACGCCTTGTCCGTAACCTTGAACAGAGGGCAATCCCTTACCACGCAGGCGCAATGCCGTGCCAGGTTGTGTGCCTGGTGCAACCTTCATGCGCACCTTTCCACCATCTACCAATGGTATTTCAAGGTTTCCGCCCAATGCTGCCGTGGGAAAATCTAGCAGTTCATTATATATAAGGTCGTTGCCGTCGCGAACGAAAGTGTCGTTAGGCTCTTCCTCGATATATACTTGTATGTCGCCCGTTATGCCGTTGCGTTTACCTGCGTTGCCTTTGCCGGGTACATTCACAACCATTCCTTCGGCCACACCAGCAGGTATTTTGATTTCAACTACTTCTTCGCCCTTGGTTACGCCCGACCCGTGACAGGTATGGCATGGGTTCTTGATAACCGTTCCTTCTCCGTGGCATGTGGGGCATTCGGTTTGCGTTTGCATCATACCCAGCATGGTTCTAACGGCCTTGGTAACGATGCCTTGACCATGGCAAGTGGGACAAGTCTCCGTTCCACTACCCGCTTCTGCTCCCGTTCCGTGACAGTGGGCGCACGTTACATCTTTCTTAACCTTAAACTTTTTGGTGATGCCCGTTGCAATTTCTTGCAGGGTGAGTCGCACTTTCAGTCGCAAATCGCTGCCCCTGAATTGTGCATGCTGCCTTGACCTCGCCCCTCCGCCGAAACCAGAGAAACCAGAAAAGCCGCCATGTCCGCCAAAGATGTCGCCGAACATGGAGAAAATATCGTCCATATCCATGCTGGCACCACCGCCAAAGCCCCCGGAACCGCCCATGCCGGCAGGTCCGTCGAAGCCAAATTGGTCGTATTGCTTGCGCTTGTTTGGGTCGTGCAGCACATCATAAGCCTCGGCAGCCTCCTTAAACTTCTCTTCGGCATTCTTGTCGCCGGGGTTCTTGTCGGGGTGGTACTTGATGGCGAGTTTGCGATAAGCCTTTTTTATCTCGTCTTCCGAGGCGTTTTTGTCAACGCCCAGCACTTCATAATAATCTCTTTTAGCCATTTTCTTTCCTTTCCAGCCCCGTCAATTATTGTCCAACCGCCACTTTGGCATGCCTTATCACCTTATCGTTAAGGGTATATCCCGTTTGTACGCAGTCGATGATTTTGCCTTTCTTGTCATCGCCCATGCCAGGCACCATGGCCACAGCCTCGTGGAAGTCAACATCAAAGTCTTTGCCGTCTACTTCTATTTTCTTCACGCCCATGCCTTCTAGCGTGCTGAGCAGTTTCTTGTAAATCAGTTCCCAACCCTCTTCCACAACGTCTACGCACGCTTGTTTGTGCGCGTTTTCTATGGCTCTTTCCATGTCGTCGATGATGGGCAGTATGGCCGTGATGGTTTTTTCGCCGCCATTGAGGATGAGTTCGGTTTTCTCTTTCAGCGTGCGACGCTTGAAATTTTCGAACTCGGCCACAGTGCGCAGATACTTGTCTTTCAGCTCTTCGAGTTGTTTTGCAAGGTTCTCTTCCTCCGTCTGGGGGTCCTCTTCGGACAGTTGTGGCTGTTCTTGTGGCTCGTTGGTCTCTTCTTGGGTTGTATCTTCGTTTAGGTCAACAGCCTCCTCGTTGTTGTCGAGGTTGCTGTTGGCCATCTTTTCCATGTTTTCGTCTGTCATTTTGTTGTTCATTCCAAATGCGTATTTGTTTGTTTACTGCTTTAATTGTCTTTGTAAGTAACCTAGCAAATACCTTGCCAACCTGTTTTAGGCGTTATACATTTTGGCCCTTTGCTCCTTAATGGCAGGGTCGTAGATGTAATCGTCGTAGCTCATCAACTTGTCGATGGTGCCATTTGGCGTAAGTTCGATGATGCGGTCGGCAATCGATTGTATGAATTGGTGGTCGTGGCTGGCAAAGAGAATGTTTCCCTTAAAGCCAACGAGGTTGTTGTTGAAGGCCTGGATGCTTTCCAAGTCGAGGTGGTTGGTGGGTGTGTCGAGTATCAGGCAGTTGGCGTTCTTCATTTGCATGCGCGCAATCATACAACGCATCTTTTCGCCTCCCGACAGCACGTTAACCTCTTTCAGCACGTCTTCGCCAGAGAAGAGCATGCGCCCTAGGTAGCTTTTCATTACCACTTCGTTGCCTGGTCCGTATTGGCTAAGCCAGTCTACAAGGTTGAGCTTGCTGTCGAAGAATGCCGTGTTGTCTAGCGGAAGATAGGCCGTGGTGATGGTTACACCCCACTTGTAGGTGCCTGCTTCAGCCTCGCGGTTGCCGTTGATAATCTCGAAGAGTGCCGTCATGGCCTTGGGATTGTGGCTAAGGAACACCACTTTTTGTCCTTTCTCCACGTTGAACGACACGTTGTCAAACAAAACGTTGCCTTCGTTGTCGGTTGCTTTGAGGCCTTCTACCTCTAATATTTGGTTGCCTGGTTCGCGTTCCATCTGGAAAATGATGCCAGGATATTTGCGACTTGAAGGTCTGATTTCCTCAACATTAAGCTTTTCGAGCATCTTTTTACGCGAAGTGGTTTGCCTACTCTTTGCCACATTGGCAGAGAAACGACGGATGAACTCCTCCAATTCCTTTCGTTTCTCTTCGGCCTTTTGCTTTTGGTTCTGCGCTTGGCGCAAAGCTAGCTGCGAACTTTCGTACCAGAACGAGTAGTTACCCGAGAAAATGGTAACCTTTCCAAAGTCGATGTCCACCGTTTGGGTGCTCACTGCATCGAGGAAGTGGCGGTCGTGACTAACCACAAGCACCGTTTGCTCCACGTTACCTAAGTATTCTTCCAGCCAGTTCACCGTGTCGAGGTCCAAGTCGTTGGTAGGCTCGTCCAGCAACAAGTTGTCGGGGTTGCCAAAGAGTGCCTTTGCCAACATCACGCGCACCTTCTCGTTGTTCGACAGGTCGCTCATCTGCTTGTAGTGCAAGGCATCGGTCACGCCCAAGTTGCTCAACATCTGCGCAGCATCGCTTTCAGCTTCCCAGCCATTCATCTCTGCAAACTTCTCTTCCAGCACGGCTGCGCGGTTACCGTCTTCTTCGGTCATTTCCTCTTTAGCATATAGTGCCTCGCGTTCTTTCATGTTCTTCCACAGCTTCTCGTGGCCCATCAGAACGGTGTCGATAACGCGATATTCATCGAACTTAAAGTGATCTTGATCCAAAACAGAGAGGCGTTCACCTGGTCCTAGCTCAACAGTTCCCTTGTTGGGTTCCAGTTCGCCGCTGATAGCTTTGAGAAGCGTAGACTTACCCGCCCCGTTAGCTCCGATGATACCATAGATGTTGCCTGATGTGAACTTCATATTCACGTCTTTGTAAAGCACTCGCTTACCGAATTGAATAGCAAGATTTGTAACAGTTATCATTCTCTTTTATCTTGATTTGTAATTATGTACAACTTGAAAGGGGTGTTGTTTGCCGACTAATTTTTCGGATACAACCATGCAAAGGTAGTGGTTTTCATTGGATTATGCAAATTAATGGCCGCATGAAACCCCACACGCCTTGTTTTTGACGGCTTGCATTGGCGTGTGTTTGTGGCATATATCGTGCTTTGCTTGCTTGGTTAATTATGTGTTCTACGGGGCGTTTGGGCTTGCGAACAAAAGTTTTCGAAGGCAACTTGCTTGCTTGTCGTTGGCTGATTGTGGGTGATGGTGGGCAGATAGATGTGTTAACAGGCGTTATTTGAAGTTTATTTGTGGTTATGATATGATGTGTTTTGACTATATTTCAGAGTAAACGGTACCTAATAGATAAACATCAATTGCTCTCATATGTTCTAATGAATCTTGGTTTGTGTTAAATATTTTATGTTAAATAATAGGAAACGATAACGAGTAAATGTTTTTTTTATATACCTTTGCGATATAATTTACCTTTTAAAAAAACATTTTTTTATGAAAAAGACATTATCTCTTTTGTTCGTTGTTGCTTTCTGTATGTTGAGCACAATGCCAGCAATGGCCCAGTTTAACCTTAAAAAGGCAGTTGGCGGAGCAGCAAAAGCTGCCAAAGCTGTAACTTTGACTGATGCCGATGTGGTGAATTACGTTAAGGAATACATTGATTGGATGGACAAACACAATCAAGTTTGTCCCGACGACAACCCTTACGCCATCCGTTTGAAGAAACTTACCGCAGGGCTGACCGAAGTTGAAGGCATTCCTTTGAACTTTAAAGTGTACTATGTTGTAGACGTGAACGCCTTTGCATGTGCCGACGGTAGCGTGCGTGTATTTTCTTCTTTGATGGACATCATGACCGACGAGGAACTGCTTGGCGTTATCGGACACGAAATTGGACACGTTGCCCACAAGGATTCAAAGAACGCATTCCGCACAGCCCTGCTTACTTCGGCATTAAAAGATGGTGTGTCTTCAACCAATGGCAAGGCTGCCGCACTTACCGACTCGCAGCTTGGCGACCTCGGCGAGGCTCTACTGAACGCTACTTACTCGCAAAAGCAAGAAAGCAATGCCGATGCTTACGGCTATGAGTTCTTGAAGAAGAACAACAAGAACCCTTGGGCCATGGCTTTGTCGTTCGAGAAATTGAAGAAACTTGAAGAAGATGCAGGCTACCAGAAAGACAGCAAGTGGAAACGTATGTTCTCTTCTCACCCCGATCTCGACAAGCGCATTAAGACCATGAGCGAGCGCGCACAAAAAGACGGCTTTACACGTCCTGAGAACAAGATGCCTGAGAAAACAGCTGCACAGAAGGTTGTAAAGGGTAAGAAGAAATAACGTTCTTTAAACTAAGAATAAGTATGTTTTCATTTCTTTCATCGTTTTATTATGCCATATTTGGTGGTTTCCGCATAGACGAAACCACTACATTAAGCAAAGAACAGCAGCGAAAACTGCTTTTGAGTGGTGTCTTTTCTGCACAGAAAGGCACGTTTATGAATGTGGTCAAGACGGGAATGTCTTATGGCGGAAGGCAGAAAATGTTTGGTCAGGGCTGGGGAATTACCGATAAAGAATCGGCAATTGATACCCTCGACTATCTACAACATGCAGGTACACGCCGTTTTTTCCCCCTTGTTGTAGAGGCTCTGAAACTTCAAAACAAGCGCGCTATTCAGCAGTATATCACTGAAAATCTTGAAGACGAAGAGGATATGCGCGACTGTTGGGAACAGGTTCAGTTCGCTTTTGGGTCTATGGACTCTCTAATAAATGCACAACTTATTAAAGACCAAGCCGACTTCGTACGTATTGGGCCTGATGCTTGGGACGCTGGTAGGTTGGTGTTCATGGCCAGATTGTGCCGTGAACACGAGTATATCACTGACGAACAAATGTGGCAATACATTGATGCGGCCGACAAAATAGCCCACCAAACGCTTACTTCTTGGGAAGATTTCGGCAAGAGCTACATCATTGGGCGTTGCTTATGGTGTGGCACAGCCAACTACTTTGAAGTGATGGCCGGCCATGCAAAGGATATGTATTCCAGTCCGAAGAGCCCTTGGAAAGGAGTTCCTTTTGCATAATAAGCAATTGTTGAGCAAATAGAACCTAATATAAATTCTTGTCCGCCGTGTTTTCGCGGCGGACAAGATAAATAATGAATATTAATATCGTGATTAATTCCATGAAAAAGAAAACCATTGTTAGTTTGATGTTCATGTTGTGTCTCGTTGCACAACAAGTCGCCGCTGCTGCTAGATTTCGCATAAGGGTACGTGGTGGAGGTTCGGATGATGTCGAAAGCGGTCCGTTAACTTGGATTATTTATGGCGTTGTTGCCATTGCCATTCTGGGCGGATTGTATATTTACATGACCGAATTAAAGAGCCTTGTGCTTAAAATATTTGGTGGCCTACGTATGGATGAGAAAACCACATTAACCAAAGACCAACAGCGTAAGATGCTTTTGAGCAGTGTAAGTGCAGCATACGATAAAGTGATATTGAACAGCCTCAAGACAGGTATGGCCCGAACAGAGCGTGAGGATTACTTAAAGGAACATTGGGACGTTGACGGGCACGACTCGGCTATCAACTTATTAAACGACTTTAAGGTCGCTTGTACAAAAAACTTTATACCACATATCGGCGAAGCTTTCAAACTTAAAGAGCAGCAACCTATCGATAAGTATCTCAACGACACCTTTGTGTTGGATAAAGACGCGCGGGCTTGTGCCAAACAGATAGAGAATGCTTTTAAGATGATGCCTAAACTCGTGAAACTAGGAATAGTTAAGGACGAAACAGACTTTGTGCGTATTGGGGCAGATGGTTATTACGTTTCTATCCTAGTATATCTCGCTCGTTTGTGTGCCGAGTGTAAGTATATCAGCGAGGAAGAAATGTGGCAATATGTAGATGCTGCCGACGAGTTTGCCCATCAGTCGCTCACTTCTTGGGAAGATTATGGCAAGAGTTACCTCATTGGGTACGCCCTTTGGCTTGGTAGTGGTATCCAATTGAAGATGCAGGCAGATGTTGTGAAGAAACTGATAGAGAACCCGAAGAGTCCTTGGAACAGTTTCTCTTTTGCTAAATAAACAGATAATGGCCCTTTGCAGACATTGAATTAAGCCTGCAAAGGGCTAAATGTATCAAACAAAGACGGCTTGGTGTTTTTTGATGCGGGCTGTTTAGAACAAACAGATTGCATATAACCTCGCTGATAGCGGCTAATACAAGTAGCGTACGTTATTTTGATGTAGACTTGTTCTGAGGAGAAAGCCAAGATAGAAATTTCTTGTCTTCTTATTAACTTGACTTCTCATCCACTTGCCAACTCGTTCTCTTGCCAACTCGTTTTCTTGTCTTCTTGTCAACTTGTTAACTCGTCAACTGATTTTGTCCGCTTTTCGGCATAGATTTTAACATTCTGACTGCCCTTTTCGCCATCAAGCGCCCATCTTGCCGCAAATAATCGATTCTCGCGGAGGTTGGTTTTGATGCAAAAAGGGTTAGTCTGTGCATGTAGGCAAAATGATTATTTATGTCTAAGAATCGTCATTTGCACTCGTTTTGGGGGCTATTTACTGCTAAAAGGGTGCAATATGCCGCTAAATGCAGTGCGTTTTGGTGCTAAATGCAGTGCGTTTTGGTGCTAAATGCAG